>Ga0187893_10005792_pt1 | contig 21791 bp, 17 predicted proteins | sample MA1701074metaG_FD_139574 | JGI IMG/M metagenome (GOLD analysis project Ga0187893, IMG submission 139574) | White microbial mat communities from a basaltic lava cave in the Kipuka Kanohina Cave System on the Island of Hawaii, USA - MA170107-4 metaG ...
GAGCCGGGGAGCTAGATGGTCCTGGTAGTCCTGCAAGAACCGGTCGAGGTCGATCGCCACCGCGCTCATCCTAGGTCGGGCTAACACGGCGTTAAGCTGCGTGCGGCCCCTTGAGGATGCTGCGAGCACGAAGAGGCGCGCGCAGCGCGCCTCGGTGCGAGCCCCCTTGGGCCGCACGTCAGCTTCAACGCCTTGTTCGGCATCGCCTGATCACTCCTTCAAGCTGGACACCAAGGGAACGGCCTCCTGAAGAAACGATGTGCGGACAAGGCTAGGGAAAGTGCCGCGGAGGGACTGGATGACTGCGACCTTCTTCGGGTCGATGAACTCGGATCCCGGCCCCAGAACGAACCACAACTGGTATGACGCGAGCGTGGGCACAACATCGGCCGCAAGTTCCTTGTATTTGAGACAGGCATCGTAGAGGAACCACTCCGTCTGGCTGGGCTTGAATACGATCACAGACAGCGGGTCACGGTCGGCGTGCTTGAAGAAATTGCCCGGAGCGTTTACGGCGCGCCGGGCCTCAGCCAGCCGTTCTGGCCTGACGGACTTGAGAACAACGTCCTTCAACAAGGGTCCGCCACCCCTGACGCGGTTGAGACCGCTTAGGAGCTCGAGCGCAGCACAGGCAAGGGTGTGGATTGAAACTGGATCATCCTCCCGAAAGTACAATCGCACAGCCACGTCCAGCTGACGTCGGGCCGCATCGAGCTTGCTGATCTGGAGCTCCACGGTCATTCAGTGCTCCGTACGTATGCCGAACACTTAGTAGAAGGCCCCCCGTATAACGGGATTATCGCTGCGGATGGCGTCAGGATAACGCTGCCGGGGGGGGGCGCCAGGATGGTGAAGGGTTGGGGGCTCAGTAGATTGGCCGTTTGGGGGGTGGGAGGGGGTTGGTGTTAGGTGGCGCTGGATAGCGCGGTTGAACCTGCGGGGATGGACTCAGTGGGGGCGGGCCGGGCTGCCCCGCCGGTGCGGGAACCGGGAGGACGCCGTCCAGGGGGCTGCGAACGCCGCGGCCAGTTCGGTTGAGGACGTGGGCGTAGATCATCGTGGTGTTGAGGTCCGCATGGCCGAGGAGCTCTTGGATGGTGCGGATGTCGTAGCCGGTCTCCAGGAGATGGGTGGCGAAGGAGTGGCGCAGGGTGTGGCAGCTCGCCGGCTTGGAGAGCCCCGCCGACCGGACGGCGGCTCGAAAAGCCCGTTGCAGGACGGTTTCATGAAGATGGTGGCGTCGTAGCTCGCCGGTACGGCGGTCCACGTAGGTTCGTGACGCCGGGAAGACCCAGCGCCAGCCCCATTCCCGCGCGGCGGCGGGGTACTTTGATCCCAGCCTGGCGGGCAGCTCGACGACGACGCCCGCTTGGAGATCGCGCTGGTGAAGGCGGCGGACGCGTTCCAGGTGCTGGCGCAGGGGCTCGGCCAGGGCGGCGGGCAGCATCGTGACGCGGTCCTTCTCGCCCTTGCCGCCGCGCACCGTGAGCTCGCCTCGATCGAGATCGAGGTCCTTGACCCGCAGCCGCGCGCATTCGAGCAGGCGCAGGCCGGAACCGTACAGAAGCCCGGCCATGAGCAGGGTGGTGCCTTGGAGCCGCGCCAGCACCCTCGCCACCTCCTCCCGGCTCAGGACCAGGGGCACGCGCACCGGCTGCTTGGCGCGCACGACCTTCTCGAGCCCGCACAGCTCCCGGCCCAACACCTCGCGGTACAGGAACAGCAGCGCGCTGAAGGCCTGGTTCTGCGTCGAGGCGCTGACCCGCAAGCGGGTGGCGAGGGCCGCCAGGAACGCCGCCACCTCGCTCGAGCCCATCTCGGCGGGATGGCGCATGCCGTGGAAGGTCACGTACCTTCGGGCCCAGAACACGTAGGCCTTCTCCGTGCGGCGACTGTAGTGTCGGGCCCGGATCGCGGCCCGAAGCCGGTCGAGGAGGCGCGGCTTGGCCGCGCCCCCTGCCGTGATCTCGATCGTCATGACCACGGAGCCTAGCGGGACGCGCGGACAGGATGGGTCCGACCGCCCTCTTCCGCCTTGAGGGCTCGCGCTCAGCCGAACCAGATCGAGCGCCGCCGGGCGAGGCGGCCGTCGATCATCTTCTGGATGGTGTCGCGGATCTGCTCCGAGAGCCGGTTGACCAGGATCGGGTCCTCCGCTGCCTCGGGTCCATGACCGTCCATCCGAACCGGATCCGCGAAGTCCAGGCTCCACATGGTCGGCAGCGGCACCAGGCCCAGCGGCCCCAGGAGCGGGAAGGTGGGCGTGATCGGGAAGTAGGGCAGGCCCAGCGGGCGCCCAATCCAGTTGGCCTTGAGCAGCACGGGGTGGATCTCCTCGGCACCCACCACGGCGCAGGGGATCACGGGCGCCCCCGTGCGCAGCGCCAGGCGCACGAAGCCGCCGCGGCCGAAACGCGCCAGCTTGTAGCGCTGCTTGAAGTGCTTGCCCACGCCCTTCACGCCCTCGGGGAACACGCCCACCAGCTCGCCCCGCCGGAGCAGGCGCTCGCCGTTCTCCTGGCTCGCCCGCACGGCCCCGCTTTTCGCCAGCAGCGGCGCCAGGAACGGCAGCAGCGCGAACATGTCCAGGGCCAGCATGCGGCAGTCGCGGCGCGCGGGGTGCTCGTGGCGCACCGCCAGGTTGACCATCAGGCCGTCGTAGGGCAGCACCCCCGAGTGGTTGGCGACGATCAGGCCGGCGCCCTGGCCCGCCACGTGCTCGAGGCCGCTGGCCTCCACGCGCCACCACACCGTGTAGAGAAACTCGAACAGGGGCCGCAGCGTCTCGGTGAACTCCCGGTCGAAGCCGAACTCGTCGACCTCCTGGGAGTGCCACGCGAAATAAGCCTCGGCCCAGGCGCGGGCCAGGGTCTCCCAGCGCACGCCGCGCAGCCCCTCCTGGAACAGCCGCGCCAGCGCCACCGGCAGGCCCTCGCGGTCCGAGGCCGGCCGCTCGGCCTCGAGGCGCCGGAGCTGGTCCTCCAGGACCCGCACCTGCTCCGCCAGCCGCTCGGTCTCCCGGGATCCCTCACGCCGGCTGCGGCGGATCGGAACCACCTTGGCGCTTTCGCTCACGCGGTGGCCTCCCTTGCCCCGGCCGGCTCCGGGTGGCGGTAACGAAGGTAGGCGAGCAGGGCCTCGCGGCTGCTGTAGCGGGGCCGGAAGCCCAGCTCGCGTTCCGCGCGGGCCCCGTCGGCGACGCAGAGGTAACGCACGTAGTCGAGGAAACCCGCCGGGGCCTCGGTGAGACCCGCCGCCCACAACAGCTCGCAGGCCGCGTAGGCGATGGGATGCGGCACGGGAACGGGCAACTTCTCCGCCAGATGCAGCGCGGCCTGGAGCGGGATCGGCGCCTTGGGCACGATGTTGAAGGCGCCCTTGACCGGCGCCTCCATGGCGCGCAGGGCGGCGCTGGTGGCGTCGTCGGGGTGCAGGAGCTGCAGCAGCGGATCGAAGCCCATCAGCACCGGCACCACGCGCTTGTCGAAGACCCGCGTGTAGAAGGTCCGCGCCTCGGGTCCGAACAGCGGCGCGAAGCGCAGCACCGTCACGCTCATCTCCGGGTAACGGCGCGCGAAGGAGGCCGCGTGCTGCTCGGCCTCCAGCTTGTCCTGCAGCCAGCCCAGGGACCGGCCCGCCTGCAGCGGATGCTCCTCGGTCAGGAAGTTCGGGTTCTGGCCGCGAGCTCCGTAGAGCGCCGTGAAGGAGCGCAGGATCACGCGCTTCACGCCGGCCGCCGCGGCGGCCGCCATCAGGGACAAGGTGCCGATCGACTCCAGCTCGTGGGCGTACCCGGTGTCGCGCCGCGGGTTCGTGAAGAAGGCGAAGTGCGCTAGCGTGTCCACCCGCTCCTCGCGAAACACGCGCAGCAGCGCCTCGTCCGAGGCGGGCTCGGTCAGGTCCACGCGGCGATGGCGCGACTCCAGAGCCGCGGGCGGCGGCGCCAGGTCCACCGCGACCACACCGTCGCCGCCACGCGCCTCGACCAGCCGGCGCAGCAGCCGGCCGCCGAGGAACGAACCGCTGCCCGTGATGGCGATCCGGCCCACGCTAGTCCGCCTTCTTCCGGCTCCGAGGGGCGCGGGCCGTCTTCTTCCGGGCCGCCTTCAGGGAGGTCAGCTCCGCCTCCAGGGACTCGATGCGGCGGAGCGCCTTCTTGAACTCCTCCCGGGTCGGGATGTTCATGGTCTTGAGGGTGCGCTGGGCCGCGGCGTCCAGCTTCTCCTTGCCCTGGTAGGCGGCTTGCACCGCCTTCACGAACTGGGGGTTCTTCATCAACTCGCCCGAGACCTGTGCGAACACCTGCTCGCCCCGGGCCTTCAAGCGCTCGAACACGTTGTCGTCGCTCATGCCTTCTCCTTGCCGCGCGCGCCGCGACGCGCCGCGCGGCGCTCGAACGTGCGCAGGTCGATCTCGGCCGACAGCAGCTCCTGGAACTCCCGGGCGGGGATCGCCCCGGCCTGGCGCCCGGTGCCCAGCTCCAGGCTCCGGAGCGCGTCCGCCCACGTCTTCTCCCGGCGCGCCACCTCGTCGGGATCGCGCACACCCCCGAACTCCTGCACGAAGCGGTTGTGGCGGCACAACATGCGGAACGCCTGCCGGGTGTCGGGCCGCCGGATCGGCAGGCCCAGGATCCGCACGTCGTTGCCCACCTCGTGGACCGGCTGCCCCCACTCCCCGTAGCCGCCGAAGATGGTGGAGAGCCGCTCCAGGGCGTTCGCCAGCTTCGGCTCCCCCACCCGCACCAGCACCGCCTTGACCACCGGCAAGGTCAGGTTCCGGTAGAGCGTCGGGTCCGCGAGGCGCACCGAGACGCCCAGCTCCTCGCTCACGATCCGCACCATGTCCTCGGAGCGGATCCGGTGGTCGGTGGCGAGGTGGATGCGGTTGCCGATCGCCTCCGGCGCCAGCAGTGCGGCCAGGATGCCCGCCGCCACGCGGTCCACCGGCACCAGGTTGAGCTCGGCCACGCTGTCCCCGGGGAACACGCAGGCCACCGCGGCAATCGCCCGGGCCTTGGGCATGCCGAGGATGTCGCCCCGGGCCCTGTCGATCGCCTGCTTGGCGCGGCCGAAGGCGTTGATCGGCGCGTTCACGACCTTGGTGTCGCCGCGGTTGTTGCCGGTCAGGGCCTCCCCGATCACGATCGAGGGCAGCAGCTGAGCCACCCGCAAGCCCTTCTCCACCAGGAAGCGGTCGGTCTCGATCGAGGCCATGGCCTTCGTCAGCTCGTAGAAGTTGTTGTAGAAGTGGCGCGGAAAGACGAGGGCGCCCTCCTGGGCGATCGAGCGCTTCTTGCGCCCGTGGATGTAGGAGGTCTCGATCGCCACGTGGTGGATGAAGCTCGAGCCCTGGGCCCGCTGCAGGGACAACGAGAGCTCCAGGGCGTTCAGGCTGCCGAGCACGTTGGCGCGGAACGAGTTCTCGTAGCTGTCGTCGAAGGACACGCTGGCGGCGCAGTGGATCACGTGGGTGAGGCTGGTCTCGAGGCGCGCCCGCTCCGCGGGCTCGATGCCGAGGCCCGGCTGCTCGATGTCCCCGCGCACGAAGCGGAACCGGCGCGCCCGGGCCCCCGTGATGTGCAGGCGCTTCAGGATCCGGGCGCCGCGCTCCGCCGGCGACAGCACCCGCTGCACCTCGCGGGTCTTCGGGTCTCGCAGCGTCTCGGGCCGCAGCACCGCGACCACCTGGGTGATGCGACGATCGGCGGCCGCCTGGGCCAGGATCTCCCGCCCGAGGAAGCCGCTGGCGCCGGTCACCAGCAGGTGGAGCCGCGGGTTGCGCCCGCGCGCCTTGAGTCGCCGGCGTGCCTCGCGTTGCTCCCGCTCCACGCGCTCTTTGACCTGCTTCTCGGTCAGGTGCGTCGTCTCCCGGAAGCGGAACGCGAAGCCCCGCTGGCGCACGCCGAGCAGCTTCCGGACCCGGCGCGCGGTCTCCTCGCCGCGCGTCACGGCGCCCACCCCGTCGGCGACGAGTTTTCCGAGGCCGGTCAACGCGCGCAGCCCCTCGCGCACCAGTCGCTCCTGGCCGGTGAGGCCGATCACGCGGCTGGCCAGGAACTGCGCCGCCAACTCGGCCGGATGCTGGTCGCGGTGCGCGTGCACCAGCAGCTCGTCGGGATCGACCGGCCCCGGCAGCTCCTTGCCGGTGGCCAGGTCGACGCGCGCGATGTAGCGGCCGGGGGCGAAATCGACGGGGCGGCCGTGACCTGCGCCGCGTTTCCTGCGGGCCGCCATCGCGCGGATTCTAGCGTATAGTCCCGGCGGCGATCCGAAGCGCCGTCACGGGTTCGTCACGATACGAGGCTTGGATGAGCCCCTCGGATAGAGCTGCAGCCCTGCTCAACCTCGAGCCGGGCGAGGGACGCGGCGCGGGCCTGATGCTCGCCCATTCCTTCGCGATGGGCCTCGCGACCGTCTTCTTCGAGACCGCCGCCAGCGCCCTCTTCCTCGCCCACTTCGAGAAGGCCGCGCTGCCCTACGTGTACATCGCGGCGGCCCTGCTCAACACCCTCACCGGCCTCGTCTACTCCGCGGCCCTGCAGCGGCTGCCCTTCGGCGCCCTGATGCGCGGCACGCTCGCGTTCCTGCTGGTGTCGGTCCTGCTGCTGCGCTCCAGCCTGGCGCTCAGCGCGGCCGGCTCCGTCTACTTCGCCCTCCTGGTCTTCTACCGCATCCTGTCGGCGCTGACCGACCTCGAGTACTGGGCCGTGGCCGGCCGGCTCTACGACCTGCGGCAGGCCAAGCGGCTGTTCGGAGTGATCGGCACCGGCGAGGTCGCGGCGCGGATCGCGGGCGCCTTCTCGGTTCCCCTGCTGCTGCGGCTTCTCGACGTCCGCAACCTGCTGCTGCTGACCGTCCTCGCCCTCGCGGCCTGCCTGTGGCTGCTGCGGCGGCTGCTGCCGCTGCTGAGCGAGCCGCAGCCGACGGCGGGGCGGGCCCCGGCCCGGGGCGGGCTGGTCCGATTCGGGCGGCTGCTCGGCAACGACTACCTTCTGAGCCTGTTCGCCCTGGTCGTGTTCGGCGTGTTGGCCAAGTACTTCGTCGACTACGCGTTCCTGTCGGCGCTCAAGGTCCGCTTCGCGGACCCCGCCGCGCTGGCCTCGTTTTTCGCCTTGTTCTCGGGCGCCAGCCAGGTCCTGAGCCTGGTGTTCCGGCTCTTCGTCTCGGCTCCGCTCCTCGAGCGCCACGGCATCCGCTTCGGCCTCCTGGTGTTACCCGTGGCCCACGTGTTGTGCACGCTCCTGATCCTGGCGGACAACGCGGCCTTCGGCCCCATGGGCATCGCCTTCTGGCTGGTGGTGACGAACCAGGGCCTGTACAAGGTCCTGAAGCACCCGGTCGACAACCCGTCCTTCAAGGTGCTCTACCAGCCCCTGCGCCAGGACCAGCGCCTGGCGGCCCAGGTCGCGGTGGAGACCATGGTGACCCCGATCACCACCGGCCTGGCAGGCGTGATCATGCTGCTGTTCACGGTCGTCATCCCCTACACCCCCGCGCGCTTCGCCGCCGTGATGTTGCTCGCCTTCGCCGGCTGGCTGCTCGTGGCCCGGCGCGCCGGCCGCGCCTACTCCACGGCCCTGGCCAGCGCCCTGCGGGGCCGCATCGTCCACGACGGCGCCTTCGACTGGAGCGACGAGCGCAGCGTGGCCGTGCTGGAGGAGACCCTGAAGAGCGAGCGTCCCGACGAGGTCCTGTTCGCCCTCGACCTGATCGAGCGCTCCGGCCACCCTCGCTTCTCGAGGGACCTGGTCGGGTTGTTCACCCATCCGTCCGCCGAGGTGCGGCGCGCCGCGCTGCTCCGCGTGGAGGGTGCCCGGCACCTCGAGGCGGCGCCCTGGGTCACCCGCCGGGTGACCGAGGAGGCGCACCCCCTGGCGCGCGAGGCGGCCGTCCGGGCCCTGGTCGCGGTGGGCGGTGCCGGGGCGATTCCCCACCTGCTCGACGCGCTGGCCAGTCCCGCGCCTCCCGTGCGGGCGGCGGCCGCGGCGGGGCTGCTGCGCCTGGGCGGCACGCAGGAGCGGGCGGAGGCACTGCGCCGGATCCGCGAGATGGCGGGCGACACGGTTCCGGCCGTTCGCGTCGCGGCGGCGCGCGTCCTCGGTGACGCGGGCCAGGACGCCCTCCACGACCAGCTCGCCCTGCTGCTGCGCGATCCGGTGCCCGAGGTCAGGCGTGTCGCCCTGCAGTCCGCGGGGCGGCGGGCCGACCCCGCGCTTTTCCCAGCCATGGTGATCGCCGTCGCCGATCCCGCGGTGGGAGGCAGCGCCGCCTCGGCACTGGTCGGCGCCGGCGCCGCCGCCTTGCCGGCGTTGGAGACGGCGTTCGACGCCTCGCCCGAGCTACGTGCCGCCATCGCCCGGATCCTGGGCCGCACCCGCGACGAGCGGGCCCGGCGCTTCCTGGCAGCGCGTCGCAACGACCCCGACCCGGATGTGCGCGGAGCGGCTCTGGAGGCGCTCCGCGCCCACGGCTTCACCGCGCCGGAAGAGGAGCGCCCCGCCATCGAGCGGGAGCTGCGCCGCGAGGTCGAGGATGCGGGCGCAACGCTGGGCGCACACCGGGACGTCTCCGGCGCCCCGGGCTTCGGCCTGCTCTCGCAGGCCCTGGAGAGCGACGTCGAGGGCAACCGGAGGCGGCTGTTCCTGCTGCTCTCCTTCCTGTACGACCCGAAGGCGGTGCTGCGCGCCCGCGACAACCTGTCGCACCCGGCCCGCGACCGGCGTGCGTACGCCCAGGAGCTGATCGAGGTCACGTTGTCCCGCGAGACCCGGGAGCTGGCGTTGCCGCTGCTGGAGCGCCTGGGCCCGGCGGAGCGGCTCGAACGCCTCGAGGCGCAAGGGCCCCGGGCGCGCCGGCCGGTCGACGACCGCGTTCGAGAGCTGCTCGAGCAACCCGGCGGCTCGATCACGGGCTGGACACGCGCGGCGGCGGCGTACTGCGCCGCCAGGAGCGGCACCCGCGCGCTGCGGGAGCGGGTGGCGGCGCTGGCTCGCCGCGGCGGATCCCGATTGGTTCGCGAGACCGCGGACTGGGCGGCGGGCGCCCTCGGCGCCCCGGGTTTCGAGAAGGAGAGGAACGGCATGTTGACCCTCGAGCGCGTGATCATCCTCAAGTCCGTGGACATGTTCGAGGGCGCGTCGGAGCAGGTGCTGGCCGACATCGCGGCGATCCTCGAGGAGGTGGAGCTGGATCGCGGGCAGGTCGTCTTCGCCAAGGGCGACCTGGGCGACAGCCTGTACGTCATCGTGGACGGCAGGGTGCGGGTGTTGGACGGCGAGACCGTCCTGGGAGAGCTGGGCGAGCGCGACATCTTCGGCGAGCTGGCGCTGCTCGATCCCGAGCCGCGTTCGGCTTCGGTCCTGACCCTCGCCCCGACGAAGCTCTTCCGCCTCGACCGCGAGGCCTTCTCGGAGCTGATGGCGGCCAACATCGAGATCGTGCGGGGCGTGCTCCACGTCCTGTGCGAGCGCCTGCGCCAGCGCAACCAGAGCGTCTTGAAAGGCGAGGCGAAGTCGCGTACAAATGCGGCCGGCAATCCACCCTGACGCTCGGTTCCCCTGTCCAGGAGGCGCAACCCATGCGAAGAATGGCCCCGGTGTGCGCCCTGCTCGGCGCCCTCGCCCTGAGCCCCGCCCGGCCGGCCGCGGCCGAGGGGCCCGAGCCGCCTGCGCCGAGCGACCCCAAGCCCTTCGAGTTGTATTGGAGGGACGGCGAGACCGTGCTCAAGACCGACGGCCTGCAGCTCGCCCTCAGCAACCGCATCCAGTTCCGGTTCACCGACCTCGACCCCGACGCACGCACCCAGCTCCCGGGCACCGCCTCGCCGGGGGACTCGATCCGCAGCTTCCGCATCCGGCGCGCCAAGACCTCCCTGGAGGGCTGGTTCTGGAGGAAGGAGGTGCAGTTCGAGCTGCAGATCGGCTGGGCGGGATCCGACTCGAGCGGCGGCTCGGCGACCTTCAGCGGCCTCGAGGACGCGCTGCTCAACTGGGACGCCTCCAAGGACGAGACGTTCATGGTCCAGGCGGGCCAGTTCAAGGTGCCCTTCGGCCGCCAGGAGATGACCTCGTCGGAGCGCCAGCAGTTCGTCGATCGCTCCATCCTGTCCGGCGAGTTCACCCGCGGCCGGGACGTGGGCCTGCAGGTCTGGGGACGGGTGGCTTCGGGCAAGGTGGAGTACCGGGCCGGCGTCTTCAACGGCAACGGGCGCAACAAGCCCATCAACGACAACGACAAGCTGCAGTACGACGCGCGGGTGAGCTTCGAGCCCTTCGGAAAGGTGGGTTACTCGGAGTCCGACTTCGAGTCCAGGGACAAGCCGCTGCTGGCCTTCGCCCTGGAGTTCGAGAACAACGACAACGCCCGCACCCTGAGCGGACCGCCAGGCGGGCTGGTGACGAACTTCAACGACACCATCGTCGGCGGCGACGTGGTGTTCAAGTACAAGGGCTTCTCCGTCTACGGCGAGTTGTTCCTGCGCCAGCGTGATCCCGAGCAGGGCCCGAGCTTCAACTCGAACGGCTACCTGGTCCAGTCGGGCGCGTTCGTGAAACGCGACGTCTTCGAGCTGGCCTTCCGCTACGCGTCCTGGGACCCCTCCGACGTGCAGCAGGGCGACCGGCAGACGGAGATCGGCGGCGCCGCCAACTACTACATCCTCAAACATCGGCTGAAGCTGCAGGCGGACTACCGCCAGGTCGAGGACCGGGTCCAGGACCAGACCACCAAGGAGCTCCGGACCCAGCTGCAGTTCGTGTTCTGATGCGGCCCCTGTCCGCCGCCGTGCTGGCCCTGCTGCTCTCGGTCGCCCCGGGTCGCGGCCAGTCCTCGCGCGACCACGTGGTCGGGGCGTCCGTGTACGCGGCGCTCCAGTCGCAGGCCCGGGCCCGGGTGGTGGTGGCGCTGCGCGAGCCGGACGTGTCCGCCAGGGCCCTCGCGCGCCGGGTGGCCGAGGTGCAGGCGGGCGTGGACGCGGTCCTGGCCAACCTGCCTCCGGGCTCCTTCGTGTTGACCCACCGGTTCGAGGCGATCAGCGCCATCGCCGGGGACGTGACGTCCGAGGGCCTCGAGGCCCTCGCCGCGGACCCCGACGTCCTGAAGGTGGACCTGGACGTGGCCGGCCAGGCGGGCACCGCCGAGAGCCTTCAGTTGATCAGGGCCGACGACGCCCAGGACGCCGGCGCGACCGGGCGCGGCGTGGTGGTGGCGGTGGTGGACACCGGGGTCGACACCGACCATCCCGACCTGCGCGACGCCATCGTGGACCAGCAGTGTTTCTGCACCAGCCCCTCGGGCGCGGGCTGCTGTCCCAACGGCGGCACCACCATGAGCGGCGCGGGCGCGGCCGAGGACGACCAGGGTCACGGCACCAACGTCGCCGGCATCATCGTGGGCCGCGGCCGGGCCGCCAAACGTGGCGTGGCCCCGGAGGCCTCCCTGGTGGCGATCAAGGCCCTCGACGCGCAGGGCGGCTTCTCCAGCACCACGCAGATCATCCAGGCCTTCGACTACGTGTTGACGCGCCGGCCCGACGTCCGGGTGCTGAACTTCAGCCTCGGCACGATCCAGCTCTTCGGCGGCGCCTGCGACAACGACGCGTCCTTCACCATGGCGTTCGCCCAGGCCATCAATGGCCTGCGCGGGCGGGGCGCCTTGACCTTCGCCTCCTCGGGCAACAGCGCCTCCTCGAACGCGATCGGCCTGCCGGCCTGTGTGGGGGCCGCCGTCGCCGTGGGGGCCGTCTACGACGGCAACGTCGGCCGCGTCAGCTTCGGCTGCAGCGACGCCACCACCCGGGCGGACCAGGTGGCGTGTTTCTCCAACAGCAACGCGGTCGTGGACCTGCTCGCCCCGGGTGCGGCCATCACGGCCGCGGGCCGCGGCGGCGGCACCTCCACGTTCCTCGGCACGTCCCAGGCCAGCCCCCACGCCGCCGGCGCCGCGGCGGCGATCCTGTCCGTGCGCTCGAGCCTGAGCGCCGCCCAAGTGGAGGCCGCGCTCAAGAACACCGGCCCGGTGATCACGGATCCGAAAAACGGCATCGGCCTCCGGCGCCTCGACCTGAAGGCGGCCATCGACCAGGCGAAGGCCTTCTGACCGCCACTCCGGCCCGGACCGGCCCGTGCGTCGTGGGAACGCCGTGACCGGGGATGCGGCCCGCCGCGGCTGGTAACATGAGCGCGTGACCTGGTCGTCTCCCGACGTCCGCCCCGAGGAGCGCCGCGGGGTCGCGGCGGCCTTCCTGACCCTGCTCGGGATCCTGGCAGCCCACACGCTCCTGGAGACGGCTCGCGACGCGTTGTTCCTGTCGCGGCTGCCCGCGACGCAGCTGCCCTGGATGTACCTGGCCCTGGCCGCGGCGGCGTTCCCCGCCGCTCGTTTCCGTTTCCCCCGCGGGCTGGGTCTCGGCGGCCCGCGGGGTTTCTCCGTGCAGCTGCTGCTCTGCGCCGGCGCCACCCTCGGCTTCTGGATATTCAGGAAACAACTCGGCAGCCTCGGGCTGTACACGCTCTATATCTGGTCCGGCCTGTTCGGGACCCTGGCCGCGGTCCGGTTCTGGGTGGTGATCTCCGACGTGTACACCGTGACCCAGGCCAAGCGCCTGTATCGCCTGATCGGCGCCGGCAGCGTGCTGGGCGCGATCTGCGGGGCGTTCCTGGGCGGCCTGATCGCCTCCCAGTACCCGGCGCGTTCGTTGCTGCTCGCCAGCGCCTCGGTCATGGTGCTGACGGCCCTCGGCCCCGCCCTGTTGCTGCGCGGCGCCGGGGATGGACGGCGCGACGACGATCCCCCGCAGGTCTCCGCCGCCTCGGCCTGGGCCCTGATCAGGGGCCATCCCTACGTGCGACCCCTGGCGGGGCTCGTCGTCACCTCCACGGTCGCGGTGACGCTGGCGGACTACCTGTTCAAGAGCGTGGTGGCGCGCAACGTGCCGGCGGAGGAGCTGGGCATCTTCTTCTCGCTGACCTACGGCGTGCTCAACGTGCTGGCGCTGCTGGTGCAGGTGCTGGCCGTCGGCAGCCTGCTCGGCCGCGTCGGCGTACACCGCAGCCTGGCGCTGTTCCCGCTGCTGCTGGTCTCGGGCTCCCTGGCCTTCCTCTTCAGCGGCGGCCTGATCGCGGCCTTGCTGCTCAAGGGGCCCGACGGCGCCCTGCGTTACTCGCTGCACCGGACCGGCACCGAGCTCCTGTACCTGCCGCTGCCCGACGCGATCCGCGCGCGCGTGAAGCCCTTCATCGACGCCGCGGGCCAGCGCGGGGGCCAGGCCCTGGCGTCGGTGCTGATCCTGACGCCGGTCGCCTTCATGCCCCGGGAGCCGTTCCTCGCGTTGTGCCTGACCGGTGTCGCGGCCCTGTGGTTGCTGACGGTCTTCGACCTCAAGCAGAACTACCTCGACCTGTTCCGCTCGGCATTGAAGCAGGGCGCCATCGCCACGCGCATCGAGCTGCCGAACCTCGACCTCGCCTCCCTGGAGGCCATCTTCGCGGCACTCAACAGCCGCGACGACGACGAGGTGCTGGCCGCGATGGACCTCCTGCGGGTAGAGGGCAAGCTGAACCTGATCCCGGCCCTGGTGCTGTACCACCCGTCGCGCGCCGTGGTGACGGGCGCTTTCGACCTCTTCAAGGACGCCCGGCGCACCGACTTCCTGCCCATCGCCGACCGGCTGCTCGACCACGCGGATCCCGAGATCCGCGCCGCCGCGCTGCGCGCGCGCTCCGCCGTGGAGGCCGATGCGGCCATCCTGCGCCGCCTCAGCCGCGACCCGAGCCCGCGCGTGCGAGCGGCCGCCGCGGTCGGGCTGGTCGGCGGCGGCTTCTTCTCCGACGAGGCGCAAGGCGTGATCGACGAGCTGCTGGCGAGCCAGTCCGCCGAGGCGGGGCGCGCCCTCGCCCACGCCATCCGCCAGCAGCCCGACCCGGTGTTCGAGCCGGTGTTGCTCGACCTCGCCGAGGCCCCGGAGACCGAGGTCCTGGAGGAGGTGGCCGGGGCGATGGCCGCGATGCCGAGCGAGCGTTTCCTGCCGGCGCTGTTGCCCATGCTGGCGCAACGTGAGGCGCGACACGGGGCCCGGGCGGCCTTCCTGGCCCATGGCGAGCCGGGCCTGCGTTTCCTCGACCACTCCCTCGAGGACCACGCGTTGCCCCAGGAGATCCGCCGCCACCTGCCCCGCACCATCAGCCCGTTCCCGGCCGAGTCCTCGGCGCCGATCCTGCTCCGGCATCTGGCCCGCGAACCCGACGGGCTGGTGCGATTCAAGATCCTGCGCGGCCTGGGACGCCTGTCCGCCGACAACCCTTCGCTGCGCCTGGATGCCGCCGTGGTCGAGGATGGGGTGGTGAGGACCGTGGCGGCGAGTTACCGGCTGGTCCATTGGCGGAACCTGCTGGAGCAGGGGGGGCGGGCGCTACCAGCCCGCACGACCCCGGGCTTCGAGTTGCTCACGACGCTCCTGCGCGACAAGGAGGTGCACGCCGTGGAGCGCCTGTTCCGGCTCCTGGGCCTGCAGTTCCCGCGGGAGGACGTCTACCGCATCTACCGCGGCTTCCACGACTCGAGCCCGAAGATCCGCGCCTCGAGCCGGGAGCTGATGGAGAACCTTCTGCGCCCTCCGCTGCGACAGGCCGTGTTGGCCCTGGCCGACCCCGTTCCGGGCCAGGACCGCCTGGCCTCGGCCGCGCCCTACTACACGCCCCGGACGCTCAGCTACGAGGAGCTGCTGGGTTTGATGCTGGAGGACGCCAGCGAATCGCTCCGCTGCATCGCCGCCTATCACGTCGCGGAGCTGGGCCTGGTGGCGCTGCGGCCCCAGCTCCAGGCCCGGGCCCCGGTCGAGAACGCCTTCTTCGTCTCCCGGGTGTTGGAGCGGGCCATCGCCGCGCTGGGCGGCCCGGCGCCGCAACATGCTTGAGCCCCGTAGCGCGATCGGCACGCTGGAGCGTGTGCTCCACCTCAAGAAGATACCGGCCGCACGTACCCTGCCCAACGAGGCCCTCGCCGCCCTCGCCGAGGCGGCTCGTGAGCGCTACTTCTCCAAGGGCGCCGTCGTGTTCAAGGAGGATGCCCCGCCCCGCTCGATCCACGTGCTGCTCGACGGCCAGATCAACATGACCCGCGGCGGCCTCGAGGTCACGACGGCGGTGCCCGGCACTCCCGTGGGCGCCCTCGGCGTGTTGGCGCGGATGCCCCTGGGCCTGCGCGGCGTGGCCGAGGCCGACAGCGTGACGCTGGAGCTGGAGAGCGACGCCTTTCTCGAGACCTGCGAAGACCACTTCGTCATCGTGCACAGCCTGCTGCGCTACATGGCGCGCTGGGCGGTGGAGGTCGAGCGCAGCGAGGGGCTCCGGGGGCCCGCACCGGGCGACTGCCGACCCGCCCCGCGCCTGCTGGGCGGCGACCTCGATCTCGTGGAGCGCATCTTCTATCTGCGCCAGTTCGCGGTTTTCTCCGAGGCCAGCATCAACTCGCTCGCCGAGTTGGCCCGCGGGCTCACGGAGGTGCGCTTCGGGCCCGGCGTTCCGCTGTGGCGTGTCGGCGACCACAGCCCCTACGCCCTGCTGGTCGTGGAGGGCGAGATCGACTGCTTCAATCCGGCCGACGGGCGGCGCTTCCGCGCCTGTCCGGGTTGGGGCGTGGGCCACCTGGAGTCCCTGGGCGAGTTGCCGCGCTGGTACGACGCCGTGACGGCCGCACCGGTGATCGCCCTGCACGGTCCGATGGAGGGCCTGGTCGACGTGTTCGAGGACAACACCGAGATGGCGATGAGCTTTCTTTCCCTGCTCGCGCGGGGCATCCTGTCATACCTGGAGCGGACGGGTCGGGACGCCGTGCCCGCCCCGGTCGCTTGAGCGGAGGTCGAACGATGCGCACCCGGATTGTCCTCGCGGTCGCCCTGGCCCACGCCGCCCCGCTGTTCGGCCAGGCCCCCGACACGGCCAGCCTCAAGAAGAGCTGCGATCAGGGCAACACCGCCGATTGCCGGGCGCTGGCGTCCCGCCACCTCACCGGAGACGGGGCCCCGAAGGACGCCAAGCAGGCCGCCGGCCTGTTCAAGAAAGCGTGCGACAAGGGCGACGGGCGCGGCTGTTTCGAGCTGGCCCGGCTCCACCAGACCGGCGAGGGGGTGGGCCGCGACGTCGCGAAGGGAGTCGAGCTGCTCGAGCGCGCCTGCGGCAGCGGCGATCCCGAAGGCTGCACCACGGCCGGGCTGATGTCGCTGCGCGGGACCGAGGTGCCCGTCGACCTCGCGCGCGCCGCCGACCTCATCGGCCGCGGGTGCAAGGCGGGGAGCACCAGGGCCTGCGCGGTGCTGGGCACGATGCACGAGGAAGGGCGCGGCTTCCCGACCGACGCGAAGAAGGCCGCCGAGGTCTACGACCAGGCCTGCGCGGGCGGCGAGGCCGAGGCCTGCGGGCGCCTCGCGGCGCTGCTGCGGGACGGCCGCGGCATGGTCAGGGACGCCGGCCGCGCGGCCGAGCTGGCCGGCCAGGCCTGCGAGCACGGCATGGCGCGGGCCTGTGCGCAGCTCGGCCTCGCCCACGAGACCGGCGAGGGCGCGCCGCGGGATCCCCAGCGGGCGCGGGAGCTGTTCCGCAAGGCCTGCGACGGCGGCGAGGCGGCCGGTTGTCATCGTCTCGGGCTGTTGACCCGCGACGGCGTCGCCGGCGCGAAGGACGCGCCCGCCGCTTACGCCTTGTTCCAGAAGGCGTGCGAGGGCGGCTCGGCGCCGGGCTGCTTCGAGCAGGGCTTCGCCCTGGACCGCGGCCGGGGCACCCCCGCGAACCTGGCCCAGGGCATGTTGCTCTACCAGCAGGCGTGCAACGCTCGCGAGGCGCGCGGCTGCCATGAGCTGGGCGTCCTCTTCGGCGGCGTGCGCGGCGTCGCCAAGGAGCCGCGCCAGCAGGCGGAGTTCTTCCGGCTCGCCTGCGAGGGGGGCGACCCGCGGGGCTGCAGCAAGGTGGCCCGCTTCTACGAGCTGGGTGACGCCCTGCCCCGGGACCTGCCCAAGGCTCGCGCTGCCTACGAGGTCGGCTGCAACGCCGGCCTTCACGCCGACTGCGGCAAGGTCGCCGAGCTCTTGCGCAAGCGATCCGACGGTCTGCCGGCGGACCCGGCCCCGGCCGTTCCGTTCTACACGAAGGCCTGCGAAGGTGGCGTACCCGACGCCTGCTTCGAGCTGGGGCACCTCTACGAGCGGGGCGCCGGCGTGAAGCAGGACCAGGCTCGCTCCCTGGAGCTCTTCAAGAAGGCCTGCGCCGGGGGCGATCAGCGGGCCTGCAGCCGGGCCCGGGGCCGCTGAAGAGCCACAGAGGACGATTCGGCACGACGAGGGACGAACGATGACGACGGCAACCCACAGCATCGAGATCAAGGCGCGTACGGACGTCCGCAAGGCCCGCGAGACACTGTCCCAGCCCCTGGAGTTCGGGCGGGTGCTCGCGGACCTCATGGTGACGATCCGCCACGACCCCGAACGAGGCTGGCACGACGCGAGCGTCGTCCAGACCCGGGACCTCGCCCTCTCTCCGGCCGCGAAGGTACTGCACTACGGATGCGAGCTCTTCGAGGGGCACAAGGCCTATCGTTGGCCCGACGGCCGCGTCGCGCTGTTCCGCCCCGAGCTCAACGCTGCACGCTTGAACGTCTCGGCCGCCCGTCTCAGCATGCCGATCTTGCCCGTCGAGCTGCAGAAGCGGACGACCCTGGCCCTGGTCGACCAGCTCCGCGAGTGGGTGCCGGCGAGCGAGGACGCCTCGCTCTACCTCCGCCCCACCATGATCGGGACCGAGGCGGCCCTCGGGGTCGGGGTCTCGCGGACGCACCTGTACTTCGTCGTCGCGTCGCCGGTCGGCCCCTACTTCCCGACGTCCGCCGGCCCGATCAAGGTGTGGGTGGAGACCGAGGACGTGCGGGCGGTGCGGGGCGGGGTGGGGTTCGCAAAGGCCGGCGGCAACTACGCAGCGGGCATGGCGGCCCAGCAGCGGGCCAAGGCCCGCGGATACGACCAGGTGTTGTTCCTCGACGCCTTGGAACGGCGCTTCGTCGAGGAGATGCACGCCATGAACGTGATGCTCGTCGAAGGCGACGAGCTGGTCACCCCCGCCCTCACCGGGACCATCCTGGACGGGATCACGCGCCGCACGGTCCTGGAGTGCGCCCCCGACCTGGGGCTGAAGCCGTGCGAGCGTGCGGTCGACATCCACGATCTGCTGCGCAAGATCGAGGCCGGCCAGGTCAAGGAGATGTTCACGCTCGGCACGGCCGCCGTGATCACCCCCATCGGCCTGGTCCACTTCGGCGATCGCGACTACACGATCGGAACCGGAGCGGCCGGGCCCTGCTACCGCAGGATCAACGAGACCGTCACCGAGATCCAGTTCGGCCGCAAACCCGACGCCTACGGCTGGATGACCGTCGTCGAGTAGGCCGGGCGAAGCTCAGTCCAGCCGGCCTCAGCGTTACAGGCGATGCGAGCGGCTCTGGAAGCGGCGGGCCTTCTCCCGATTGCCGCAGACCGCCATGTCGCACCAGCGCCGGCTCCCGTTCCGGCTGCGGTCCAGGAACAACCAGGCGCAGTCGCGTGCGGCGCACTCTCGGACGCGTTCGCGGTCCGGAGACGTGAGCAGGGCCGCCGCGGCCCGCAGCGTTGGCCAGAGCACGCGCTCGAGGTGTACGGCCGGAGCCCAGGTCCACGCCGCTCCCCCGTCGCCGACAGCTAGCCGGAGGCGGGCCAGGGCCGCCGGAAGCGCCGCGTTGAGGCGCGCGAGCGCCGGCTCCGGCAGCGGCCGGTGGCCGGCCACCGTCGAGAACAGCTCGAAGAGCACCTCGCGCAGGTCGATCGCTCGCGCGAGAGCGGCCCGCGCGGCCTGCGGCCGGCCGGCCGCCAGCGCCCGCAACCCGCCCCCCTCCTTCGCGACGATGGCGCCGGCTTGTTCCCCCCACGACACCAGGTCGTCGAATTCGTGCAGGTGCTCCTCGGACCGCGCCGTGGGCCGGCGTTCCTTGGTGTTGGCCAGGTCGAGGGCGAGATTGCCTCCGGTGACCTCGAACACCTGCCGGGGTCGTCGCCTAACCCCCATTACCACATTGACAAGTTAGCACGTTCGGACTAACTTGTATAGTGCCTGTGACTGGTTATCGGGACCACGTGCTCCGGGTCAAGCTCGTCGCCGCGTTTGCCGCCATCTACCTGTTGTGGGGCTCGAACTTCCTCGCCATCCGGTACGCGGCGGAGGCCATGCCGCCCTTCCTGATGATGGCGGTTCGTTCGCTCACGGCGGGGGCGTTGCTGTTCGCCTGGGCACGCCTGCGTGACGGAGCCCTGCCGGCGCCGGGTCACTGGCCCGCGGCCGCCGCCGTGGGCACGCTGCTGTTCCTCGGCTGTCACGGGCTGCTGGCCTGGGCGGAGCAGACGGTCCCTTCGGGCGTGGCCGCGCTCGTCTTGGCCACGATCCCGCTCTGGCTGACGCTGCTGGAGTGGGCGTCGGGCGGTGCGCGTCCACGCGGCCGGACGGTGCTCGGGTTGGCGCTCGGCGTCCTCGGCCTGCTGGTCCTGATCCAGCCGGGCCCGAGCCATGCCGCGCCGCTGGTCGGCTTGCTGGCGCTGGTGCTGAGCGCGTTCGCGTGGGCTGCGGGCTCGATCCTGTCGCGCCGCTTGCGGGTGCCGCCCAGCGTGGTGCTGGCCAGCGGCATGCAGCTTCTGGCCGGTGGCACGGCCCTGACCGTTGCGGGAGTGGCCCTGGGCGAGTTGCCGCGGGTCGACGTGGGCGTCCTGGCGCCGCGAGCCCTGTTGGCCTTCGGCTACATGGTGGTCGCGGCGTCGCTGATCGGCTTCACCGCGTACATGTGGCTGCTGCGCGTGTCGACGCCCGCACGGGTGGGGACCTACGCGTTCGTGAATCCGGTTGTCGCGTTGGTAGTGGGCTGGGGGGTGGGGGGCGAGAGCCTGGACGCTCGCACCTTTTGGGCGTCGCTGGTGATCGTTGCGGGCGTCGCGCTCATCGTGACCGCGCCGCGAGGCGCAGGAGGAGGCGTACATGATCGCGAGGGTGTGGAGAGGGACGACACGGTCCGAGCGGGCCGAGGAGTACCTGGAGTACCTGAAGCGGACCGGAGCGGCCCAGTGCCGAGGCACGCCCGGTAACCAGGGCGTGCGCATCCTGCGTCGGATCGCGGAGGATCGCGCCTACTTCGTGTTCACGTCGCACTGGGATTCCTGGGACTCGATCCGGCGCTTCGCCGGGCCCGAGCCCGAGCGGGCGGTCTACTACCCGGAGGACAGGGAGTTCCTGCTGGCCATGGACCCCGGTGTCGAGCACTTCGAGGTGGTGCTGGAGGAACCCGTGTGAGACACCCTGTGTCAAGCCCGCCGGTTTCAGGCGGCGGCGCGGTGTTGTTCGAGGCGGTAGGGCTTTGCGTCTTGCCAGCAGCGCCAGAGTACTCGGACCCAGGCGCGGGCCAGGATGCGAGTGGCGTGGGGGTGATCGCAGCCACGCGCGCGCGCGACGTTGTAGACGCGAGCGGCCCAAGGCGAGGAGTGGCGCGAGTTGTCGGCCCAGCAGGTGAGTGCGAGTCGCAGGCGCTTGTTGCAGGCCCAGCGGAAGCTGACGGCGCGGTGTTTGCCGGACTCGCGCGTGACGGGAGCGACGCCGGCTTCTGCGGCGAGGTGGGCATCGCTTGCGAAGCGGGTGCGATCCTCACCGAGCTCGGCGAGGATCTGAGCGGCGTTGACGCGACCGATGCGCGGGAAGGACGTGATCCAGGCCTCGGGATGCTCGGTGACGGCATGCTCGACGGCCGCGGTGAGCTTGTGCAGCTCTGCGACGAGGGTGGCAAGGATGGCCGCCAGGCTGCGCACGAGTTCTCCCTTGGCCTGCATTTCGAGTTCGCCGAGCTGGACTACGACAGCGGAGTGGAGCCTGTCGAGGAGCTGCTCGGCGGGACGGCGACCGCAGTAGGCATGTCTTGCCAGGAATCGCGCCAAGCGTTTTGGGCCGAGCCTGGCGGCGTGTGCGGGCGTGGGGTACTCCGCGAGGAAAGCCAGCGCGATGGGCGAGTCGACGTCCGCGAAGATCAGAGCCGCGCCGGCCCAGAAGCTCTCGAGCAAAGCGCGCAGCTGGTTGGCGAGGGCGACGCGTTGGGCGACGAGGTCGTCGCGGCTGCGGACCAGGGCGCGCAGCGCGCGGGTTTCGTCAGAGCGCGGGCGCAACGGGCGGAAGCGATGGCCGTCTGTGCGGAGCAGATCCGCGAGCAGATAGGCGTCGCCCGGATCGCTCTTGGCGCCGGCGGCGCTGTAGCGCGGCCGCGCGGCCTTGACCGCGTTCGGGTGAATCGGCACCACCGGATGGCCTGTTTGGACCAGGGCGTCGACGAGCGCGCCGGTGGGACGCTCGATCGCGATCGGCAGCTCGCCGGCAGCGGCGTGGCTCTGCAGTCGAGCGAGCAATTCCGCGATTCCAGTGGCCGAATGCGCGGCTCGAAAACGCGTGCGTATGCGCCCGTTTTCGTCGATCACGCAGATCGCGTGCTCCGCCTTGGCCCAATCGATTCCAGCAAACAGCGGCATGTGCGACCTCCACGGATTCGAGCTAACGTTGCACCCGTCGGGAGGTCCTGCCGGTCGCTCATTGTCAGGCGCTCCGGGCTTTCGAGGCGACGGGCGCTACACCCTGTGGCCGGTCTGGACCTCCCGGCCCCTCCGACGGAGCGGGTCTCACACGGGCCGTCCAGCGGCCAGCGAGCTTGGCTCTCATCGAAGGGCCGGGCGACTCCTAGGGTGCACCAATGAGC
>Ga0187893_10005793_pt1 | contig 21789 bp, 20 predicted proteins | sample MA1701074metaG_FD_139574 | JGI IMG/M metagenome (GOLD analysis project Ga0187893, IMG submission 139574) | White microbial mat communities from a basaltic lava cave in the Kipuka Kanohina Cave System on the Island of Hawaii, USA - MA170107-4 metaG ...
ACGTCCAGTCTCCCGCCGCCCGCCGCGGCAGCGCCAATGTCGATCCGATCACGCGCGACGTGTTCCAGCGCGCGCTGGTCGGCATCGCCGAGGAAATGTCGATGGCGCTGCGCCGCGCCGCCTATTCCTCGATCATCTGGGACATGTACGACTATGCCTGCGGCCTCTTCACGCCCGACGGCGAGATGATGGCGCAGGCGAAGACCATCCCGGCCCAGCTCGGCATCATGTCGACGGCGCTCAAGCATGTTTATGCCGCGATCCCGCGCGAGACCTGGAAGCAAGGCGACGTGATGGTGTGCAACGACCCCTATAAGGGCTGCACTCACACGATGGATATCGTGCTGTTCAGTCCGGTCTTCGTCGACGGCGAGCTGGTCGCGGTCACCTCGACCATCGCGCACCATGTCGATATCGGCGGCAAGATTCCCGGCACCGAGGCCGCCGACAACCAGGAGATCTTTGCGGAAGGTTTGATCCTGCCGCCGCTGCGCCTCGTCGATGGCGGCAGGCCGGTGCAGGCGATCTTCGACATCGTCGCGGCCAACGTGCGCGACCCGCGCGGCAATCTCGGCGATCTGCGCGCCCAGATTGCCGGCTGCCGCACCGGCGAGCGTCGCATCGCCGAACTGTGGAAGCGGCATGGCAACGATACGGCGGCCGCGCTCACGGCCGCCTGCCTCGATTACGGCGAGACCTACATGCGGCGCGTGATCGCTGACATGCCCGATGGCGCTTACGAAGCCACGGTGCTGATGGAAGACGATGTCGCGACCGACGACCCGATCAGGATCCATGTCACGGTGACGGTCGCAGGCAACAATCTGACGGTCGATTTCGCGGGTACCAGTGGGCAGCGCGACAACGCGCTCAACAACCCGATCGCCTCGACGCTCTCGATGGTGAACTACGCCGTCAAATGCATCGTCGCGCCCGACCTGCCGCAGAACGAAGGCTGCAACCGGCCGGTGACGCTGAAAGTGCCAGAGCGCAGCGTGCTCAATCCGGAACGGCCGGCGGCCGTCTCGGTGCGGCATCTCACGCAGCAAATGCTGGCCGATTGCGTGCTGCGCGCGATGGCGCCGCTGGCGCCGACGCGGGCGGCGGCCGGTTGCCAGGTGGCGTTCCCGACTTTCGCCGCCGGCGGTTTCGACGACCGGCCCGGCATGAAGCGCGACGACGGCACCGCGCCCTATTACGTGATCTCCGACATTATCGGCGGCGGCATGGGCGGTTCGGCCGATTCCGACGGCATGAGCGCGATCGACACGCATGGCGGCAATTGCGCGATCCTGTCGGCCGAGGTGATGGAAACGCTCTCGCCGTTTCGCGTGCTGCGCACCGAGCTGGTGAAGGGCTCGGGCGGCAAGGGCAAGCATCGCGGCGGGCTCGCGATCCGGCGCGACTACCAGATGCTCTCGCAGAAATGCGTCATGGGCGCCTATGTGCAGCAGACCCGGCCCGATACGCGGCCCTGGGGCCTCGAAGGCGGCGAGCCGGGCCGGCCCGCGGGCATCGTGCTGCATCCGGGCTCGACGGACGAGCGGCGGCTCAAGAGCAAGGTCTACGGGCTCGCGCTCAAGGCAGGCGACGTGATCCGCTTCGAGGCCGCCGGCGGCGGCGGCTGGGGCGATCCGGCCGCGCGCGATCCCAAGGCCGACGCGGCCGACAAGGCAGAAGGCTTCGCCTGACGGGTTTTTGACGGGCCGGGCGGGAAACCGTCACGGCCGCGCCGCATTTCCGCCACGGGCGATGGCAATATCTCGGGCCGGTTCCCGATCGGGAACGGACCAAGGAGCAACCTAGCAATGTCCAATCGGATTTTCGGGCGTGCGGCCGCGGCCGGCGCCGTCGCACTGCTGGCGGCCGTCGCGCCCCTTGCAAGCGCCGTCGCGGAAGAGACGCAGGTGCCGCTGTCCGCGCAGACCGGCGTCGCGGTCACGATCTACAACCAGGATCTGGCGCTGGTACGCGACACGCGCAGCGTCTCGCTCGACAGCGGCATCAACAATCTCGCCTTCGTCGATGTCAGCGCCTTCATGCGGCCCGAGACGGCGCTGATCGTCGTCGACGGCATTGAGACGAACGTGCTGGAGCAGAATTTCAACTTCGATCTTCTGACGCCGCAGACGCTGCTCGACAAGTCGGTTGGCCAGACGGTGCGGCTGGTCCGGATCGACCCGGAGACCGGCGAGGACATCGTGGAAGAAGGCGTGCTGCTCTCGACCGCCGGCGGCATCACGGTGCAGATCGGCGACCGGATCGAGACCGCCTATCCCGGCCGCATCGTCTATGACGGCGTGCCGGAGAATCTGCGCGCGCGCCCGACCCTGGTGATCGACATCGATGCGGATTCGTCGGGCGACGGCGAGGCCTCGCTCAGTTATCTCACTGGTGGTCTCTCCTGGAAGGCCGACTATGTCGCCGAGCTCTCGCCGGACGAAAGCACGATCGACCTCAACGGCTGGGTGACGCTGACCAACAGCAGCGGCACCGCCTATCGCGACGCCACGCTGCAGCTCGTCGCCGGCGACGTGAACCAGGTGCAGCAGGTGATGTACCGCATGGAAGACGCCATGGCGGTCGGCGCGGCCGCACCCCAGGCCTCGATGGTCGAAGAGGGCCTGCTCGACTATCATCTCTACACGCTCGGCCGCACCACAACGATCGGCGAAAATCAGACCAAGCAGGTTGCGCTCCTGTCGGGCACCGCGATCCCGGTCACCAAGGAATATCGCTTCGAGAACATCGCCTGGGCCTTCAGCTATCCGATGGGCGAGGTCGAGCGCGTCGATGCGACGGTCATCGTCGAGTTCAGGAACGACGAGGCGGGCAATCTCGGCCTGCCGATTCCGGCGGGCGTGATGCGCGTCTACAAGGCCGACAGCGCCGAACGCGTGCAGTTCGTCGGTGAGGACTGGGTCGACCATACGCCGAAGAACGAGACCGTGCGGCTGACGCTCGGCCGGGCCTTCGACGTGACGGCGCGCCCGGTCCAGACCGAGTTCGACAAGATCTCCGACGAGATCTACGAGAGCGCCTACGAGATCACGTTCAGGAACGCCAAGTCCGAGCCGGTCACGGTCCAGTACGTGCAGGGCATGGAAGGCGACTGGGACGTGATCGCCGAAAGCCAGCCGCACGAGCGGATCGATGCCTTCCAGGCCGGCTGGACGATCGACGTGCCGGCCGAGGGCGAGGCGGTGCTGACCTACAAGGTGCGCGTGGATTACTGATCGCTCGCACCCGACGAAACAGAAAACGGCCGCACCGGCGACGGTGCAGCCGTTTCGTTTATTGCGCTGAGGTCCGCTAGCTCGCGCTCTCGACCGGCTCGACGCTGAGAAGCGTGCCGTCGCTGCCGGTGACGCGCACGCGGCTGCCGGCCGGCCGGTCGGGCCCGGCGACGCGCCAGAGCGAGTCGCCGGCCCGGATCGTGCCGCGCCCGTTCTCGATCGGCTCCGCCAGCACGAAGATCCGGCCGACGAACTGCTCGCCGCGACGGTTGAGCCCGCTCTCGTCGGCCGGGGCGGCGTAGCGTTTCATCACCGTGCGGCCGATGAGAACGCTGACGACCGACAGGATCGCAAAGAGCGCGAGCTGCCACTCCCAGCCGATATCGGGTGCCATCAGCGTCACCACGCCGACCGTGCCGGCGGCAATGCCGAGCCAGAGCAGAAAGGTTCCCGGCGCCATCACCTCGATGCCGGCCAGCACCACGCCCAGCACGAACCAGTGCCAGTAGGCGAGGCTCTCGAGGAAGCCGATCACGACCGGTTCTCCGTCGAATCCGCGCCGGTGGCGGCGGACGAACCCCACGGGCCGCCCTGCTGCTTCTCCATGGCGTTGCGAGCCAGCTCCGCGATGCCGCCGATGGCGCCGATCACGCTCGAGGCTTCGAGCGGCATGAAGATCAGCTTGCCGTTACGCGAATCCGCCATCGCCTGCAGCGCCTCGACATAGCGCTGCGCCACGAAATAGTTGACGGCCTGGATGTCGCCCTTGGCGATCGCCTCGGACACCATCGCGGTCGCCTTGGCTTCGGCCTCGGCTTCGCGTTCGCGCGCCTCGGCGTCGCGGAAGGCGGCCTCGCGGCGGCCTTCCGCCTCGAGAATGGCGGCCTGCTTCAGTCCCTCGGCCTTCAGGATCTGGGCCTGGCGCAGGCCTTCGGCCTCGAGAATGTTGGCGCGCTTGTCGCGTTCCGCCTTCATCTGGCGGGCCATTGAATCGACCAGATCGCGCGGCGGCGAGATGTCGCGAATCTCGATGCGCGTGACCTTGACGCCCCAGGGCTGCGTCGCCTCGTCGACCACATGCAGGAGCTGCGCGTTGATGCGGTCGCGCTGCGAGAGCAGTTCGTCGAGATCCATCGAGCCCATGACGGTGCGAATGTTGGTCATGGTCAGGTTGAGGGTCGCGACTTCCATCTGCCGGACCTCGTAGGCTGCCCGCGCCGCATCCAGCACCTGGTAGAACACCACGCCGTCGACGCTCACCATCGCGTTGTCCTTCGTGATGACCTCCTGGGTCGGCACGTCGAGGACGTTTTCCATCATGTTGATCTTGCGGCCGATACGATCGACCAGCGGAACGATCAGGTTGAGGCCCGGCCGCAGCGTGCGCGTGTAACGGCCGAAACGCTCGATCGTCCATTCGGATCCCTGCGGCACCGACTTGACGCCGGCGAACACCAGGACGATCGCGAACACCACCAACGCGATCACGAAGATCGCACCGCCCGTGAGAACCCCTTCCATGCCCGTTTCTCCCTTTAGGGGAAAATCTATCTAGGGTGCGTCCGGCCGTACGGCAAGCCGTTTCGGCGTCCCGGCGTCCGTCAATTCGGACGTCTCGGTCAGGTCGACGCCGGCGATCTTCTCGGTGCGGCCGACGATCTTGTCGGTCGAGGTCCGGATCTGCTCGATGTCGCGGCTTGCCTGTCCGATATGGCGCTGCAACGCCTCGGCGCGATCGTCGAGCCGACGTACGTCGTCCGCCATCTCGGCGACATGACGCTGGATCAGCGCCGCCTGCTCGCGCATGCGCACGTCGAGGAAGATCGCCCGCACCGTCTGCACCACCGCCATCATCGTGGCCGGCGAGACGATCGCCACCCGGCGGCGCTGCGCCTCCTCGATCACGTTGCCGAAGCCGGCATGCAGCTCGGCATGTATGCGTTCGCTCGGCAGGAACAGCAACGCCCAGTCGCCGGTCTCGCCCGGCACGATGTATTTGCCGGCGATGTCGGCGACATGCTTGCGGACCGCCGCCTGGAACGCCCGGCTGGCCGCGAGCCGCGCCGGCTCGCCCTCGGCGGCCATCATCTGTCGGAAACCTTCGAGCGGAAATTTGGCGTCGACCGCGATCGGACCGGGCGGATTCGGCAGCTTGATGAGACAGTCGACCCGGCAGCCGTTGCTCAGCGTCTCCTGCAGCGCAAACGTACCGGCGGGCAGGACGTCGGCGACGATGTTGGTTAGCTGCGTCTCGCCGAAAGCGCCGCGCGCCTGCTTGTTCGAGAGCACGTCCTGCAGCCCGACAACATGGCCCGAGAGTTCCTTGATGTTCGCCTGCGCGCGGTCGATCACGGCGAGCCGCTCCATCAACCCGCTCAGCGACTGGTGCGTGCGCTCGCTGTGCTGGGTGAGGCTGTCGCCGATCCGGCTGCCCATCGAAGCGAGCCGCTCGTCGAGGCCGCGCCGCAGCTCGCCATTGTCGAGCGCGAGCTGCGCGAGCTGGCCTTCCAGCCGGGCGATCGCCTCGCGCCCGCGGCCGCCCCGCCGCCCGACGATGAGCGCGACCAGCGCCGCCAGGACGAGCCCGGCGCCGAAGGCCGCCAGCAGATAGAGCTGCGATTCGCTCAGCGAGTCGATCATCGGACGACCCTAGCACGCGGCCCGGCCGGCGGCATGCGACCGGCCCGGCCGCTGCTTGACGCCCGCCCGGACGGGCCATACCTAAGGCTCCGTCATGGCCCGCCTGCCCATCATCATTGCCCCGGATCCGCGCCTCAAGAAGAAGGCGGCGAAGGTCGGGCGCGTCGACGCCGAAACGCGCCGGCTGATGGACGACATGCTCGAGACGATGTACGCCGCGCCCGGCATCGGGCTCGCGGCGCCGCAGGTCGGCGTGCTCAAGCGCGTGATCGTGATCGACACCGCGACCGGGGAGGAAGAGCCGAAACCGATCCGGATGGCCAATCCGGAACTGGTCTGGGTTTCCGATGAGGATGCGACCTACAGCGAAGGCTGCCTGTCGCTGCCGGAGCACTATGCGGACGTGGTGCGGCCGGCTGCGATCCGCGTGCGCTATCTCGACGAGAACGACGAGCTGCGCGAGCTGGAGACCGACGGGCTGCTGGCGACCTGCATCCAGCACGAGATGGATCATCTCGACGGCGTGCTGTTCGTCGATCGCATCTCGGCGCTGAAGCGCAACATGATCCTGCGGAAGCTGCTCAAGGCCAAGAAGGGCGAGGCCGCCGACGCGCGGCGCGAACCGGTGCTGCACCGGCTCTGACGGCCCGCTATGTGCTGGCCTCTCTGCTCCAGACTAGTGTAGCGAAACCCGTGTCCTATCAAACCGTGGTCGTGTGATTGATCACAAATGGCAACGGAATTGAGACGTTAATGAAGCTGGAACCCAAGCGGTCTATACTATTTGATTCTCAGCTTGTGCTTTCAGTAAGTATTCTGCTTGCAAACATTTTTGTTCCACTGAATGTTTCGGCGCAGTCAATCAGTTCCGAGTGGGACTATGTTGTCAGCATAAAGATTAATCCCGCTGCATATACTGCCGCTCTGATTGAGCGGAATGACGGAAATACCGCCGCCATTGAACTAGATTTTGAGAAGAGAATCATTCGACCTTTCCGTTTGCCGGCGATATGCGATTATCAGTTACGCGAGGTTGTTTACTCCAGCGATGGATCAAGGTTAGCTTTTCTTGCTTCGTCTGATCTTGATCAGGCGTTAAGCCATGATTCTATAGTTATTCTCAATCGTGTTCCCCCACGCTGGATTTCTACAATTGAAGATCCAGCTTTTAGGAATCTCTCATCCATACATTTTTCCTCCGACGACCATTCGATCATTTACATCGGAAACCAGTACGTAGAAAAATCTCAGAACAAAATTCAGTGGGATGCAATTCGCCAATATGATTTTCATGATCAACAGGCAAGGTCTCTCTATGATCCCCGTGGTCCAACGATCAATATTCGTGAGATCGTAGGCGTGAATGCTTCCAACATCCTTTTCAGTGGCAGTTTGCTTGCTCCACTCGCCGAAGGTAGTGATGAATCAATGGATTTTTTTCAAAGAAAATTGGGGGAGTTACTCCTCTTTGAATTAGATTCCGCTGTTCAAACGGTCGAATTATCAGACCTTAATGTCGAGATTGATGGTCTGAATCCTTATCCGATTTCGACCCGATCGACTAGCGTTGAGGATCGCGTCTATATGGCAATTCCGATAGAGGGATCAGACGCTTTCGACGGTGTATGGGAGCATCAAATACTTGTTCACCATGCAGGCGTTACTGAAAAGTTGATTGAACCTGGTCTATTCATTGTTGCTTTCTCTGTATCCAATGATGGGCGACGCCTAGGTCTAAGCTATAGGCGCTCTGAGAACTCGATACTGCCAAGATTTTATGAGAAGTCGACTGACAATGACTGGCAAGTAATTCGTAATATTGAGAGTTTCAGTCACGAAGCTGAAACGACGCTTCCGTGTCCGAGCAGCTAAGATCACTGCGCCTCGCCTTCATGGCGACGCCCGATTTCGCGCTACCGGCGCTGGCGGCGCTGATCGATGCCGGGCACGAGATCGTTTGCGTCTATTCGCAGCCGCCGCGTCCCGCCGAGCGCGGCCGGCGCGAGCGCCCGACAGCAATAGCGGCGCGCGCGGTCGAGCTCGGCCTGCCGGTCCGGACGCCGGCGACGCTGCGCAGCGATGCGGCCGCCGAGGCGTTCGCCGCGCTCCGTCCCGATGCCGCGATCGTCGTCGCCTACGGGCTGATCCTGCCGCCGGCATTGCTCGCGGCACCGAAGCTCGGCTGTCTCAACATCCATGCCTCGCTGCTGCCGCGCTGGCGCGGCGCCGCCCCGATCCAGCGCGCCATTCTCGCCGGCGATCGCGAGACCGGTATCACCGTCATGCGCATGGAACAGGGGCTCGATACCGGCCCGATGCTGCTGCAGCGCGCGACCGCCATCGGTTCGAATGAAACCGCCGGCGAATTGCACGACCGGCTGGCGACGCTGGGCGCGACGATGATCGTCGAAGCGCTCGCCGGCGTCGCCGCGGGAACCCTCGCGGCGACACCGCAGCCGGACGCTGGTGTCACCTACGCGACCAAGATCGACAAGAGGGAAACGCGGCTCGACTGGACCAAGCCGGCCGCCGCGCTGGCGCGCACGGTGCGCGCCTTCTCGCCGGCACCTTGCGCCTGGTTTGACTATGAGGGCGAGCGCATCCGGGTGCTGCGCGCGACGCCTACGGAGACACGCATCGACGGGCCGGTCGGCACCATGACGCCGGCGCTGGTCGTACGATGCGGCGACGGCGCAGCGCTTTCGCTCGGAGAGCTGCAGCGCGCGGGACGGCGCGCGATGCCGGCATCCGAGTTCGCCAACGGGCTGCGATTGGCGGCCCCGGTGCATCTCGCATGACGCGCTGGAAACTCATCGTCGAATATGACGGTACGCCGTTCGTCGGCTGGCAGCGCCAGGAGAACGGGCCGTCGGTGCAGGCCGCCCTCGAGGACGCCGTCTTCGCCTTTTGCGGCGAGCGCGCGGTGGCCCAGGGCGCCGGCCGCACCGATGCCGGGGTGCACGCGGCGGGGCAGGTGGCGCATGTCGACATCGCCCGCGAGACGAACGGCGACACGGTGCGCGATGCGCTCAACTTCCATCTCAAGCCGGCGCCCATTGCCGTCTTGTCCGCCGAAGCGGTCGGCGAGGATTTCCACGCGCGCTTCTCGGCCATCGGCCGCGCCTATCGCTACCGCATCGTCAACCGGCGTGCGCCGCTGGCGCTCGCGCTCGGCCGCGCCTGGCATCTCGTGCAGCCGCTCGATGCCGGCCGCATGCACGAGGCGGCGCAGAGCCTCGTCGGCAACCACGATTTCACCAGCTTCCGCTCGTCGATCTGCCAGGCGCCGTCGCCGGTCAAGACGCTCGACCGGCTCGACGTTGCGCGGCTGGGCGAGACGATCGAGATCGTCGCCGAGGCGCGCTCGTTCCTGCATCACCAGGTGCGCAACATGGTCGGCACGCTGAAGCTCGTCGGCGAGGGCAAATGGTCGGCGCAGGACGTGACGCAGGCGCTCGCCGCGCGCGACCGGTCGAAGGCCGGACCCACGGCGCCGCCGGAAGGCCTGTGTCTCGAGCGGGTGACGTATCCATGAGTGCCCAGATGGAAGCCGTGCAAGTCAGTCCGCGTCCGGGCGCGCCGCGCCATTGGTGGCTGGCCGGCATCCTGTCGTTGCTGCTGCCGGGGCTCGGGCAGCTTTATGCCGGACATTGGCGGCGTGCCGTCGGCTTTTTCATCGTCAACGCACTCATCGATTTTCCGTTTCTGCTGGGTCTCTGGTCGTACGCGGCACTGTTGGATCGGCCGGGCGGCTTCTGGCTAGCCGCGACGGTGGGAATCGGTGTCGTGCTCTTTCGGATTGTCGCGATTGTCGACGCCGCGTTCGTGGCGTCGCACACGCCGCGCGGGCTGCTCGCACCCTATCAGCGCTGGTACCTCTATGTTGCAATTCTGTTTGCGTGGAATGCGCCCGGTCTGGCCGGCATGTCCTATCCCGATTCAGGAACGGAGAGCTATTCGATCCCGGGCGGATCGATGATACCAACGCTGCAGATCGGTGATTACGTCATCGGCATTCAACTGTCCGGCACAAACGACTTGCCGAAACGCGGTGCGATCGTGACTCATATCGATGCAGCATCGGGCGATACGTACATCCGCCGGCTCATCGGGCTGCCTGGCGACACGGTCGAAATGCGCGACGGCCGTCTGATCCTGAATGGCATGCCTGTCGCGGCCGAGCCGGTGGGAACCTTTCGGGGCGCCGGCGGCAGCGGCCCGATGCTGCAGGAAACCCTGCCGCAAGGGACCCGTTACAATGTGCTCGACGTGCAGAATGGTTCGGCGCTCGACACCGTGCCAGCGGCCACGGTACCGCCCGGGTATGTGTTTCTGCTGGGCGACAATCGCGACAATTCGAGGGACAGCCGCGTGAATGGTCCGGTCCCGATCGAAAGTCTCGAAGCCATCATTCTCTACGTTTACTGGTCGTCAGATCTTGGCCGCATCGGGCTCCGGCTCGATTAGCCCGCCGCCGGCGGCGCGGCGATGATCATCGACATCGTCACCTGGGCGGTGGTGATGATCAGCACCATCTCCATCAGCGTCAGCCCTATCGACGGCCCGATGTCGAGATCGAGCGCGGTCCGGGTGATGAACCAGTGATAAACGCCCCATCCGATGAAGAAGGCAAGCCTGAACAGGTCGGTGACGACCGCGGGCATCACGAAGTCGAGCAAGGTCAGCGCCAGCACCACGGCCGAGAGCAGCACCTGCGACCAGTTGATCGCCGTGATGTACCCGGCATAGCGCTCGCTCCTTCCGAGCGCGGCGATCAGCGGGTGCGACAGCACGGGATAGACCGTCCACGAAATCACGTAGGCGATCGTCGCCGTGATGAGGATAAACGCAAACGGTTCGATGTTCGGGATGGCCGTCAGATGGATCGCCATCGTGACGATCTCGACAGGCGCGAGCAGGATCGCGACGCGGAAGGAGCGCCAGAATCCCTCGGCCGAACGGTCGAGCCATTCCATGCCGATCGCATCGAAGCCGGCGAGCCGCCAGACGCCGTAGACCGATCGGACGATTTCGGAAACCGTCAGCATCGCGCGGCGCCCGGGGCGAAGAACCGGTCGAGCAGCGCTTCGTAGACCCGCGACAGCAGGTCGAGGTCGGCGAGCGCGACGCGCTCGTCGACCTTGTGCATGGTCCGGCCGGTCATGCCGAACTCGGCGACGGCGCAGTAATTGCGGATGAAGCGCGCATCGGACGTGCCGCCGGTGGTCGAGAGTTCGGGCTCGATGCCGGTGACGGTGCGAACGGCGTCGGTCAGCATCGCGCTCAACTCGCCCGGCGGCGTCAGGAACGATTCGCCGCTGCAGGAAAGGCCCAGCTCGTAGTTCGCGCCCTCCTCGTCGAACAGGGTGCGCAGGTGCCGCTCGAGACTCGCGCTGGTATGGCAGTCGTTGAAGCGGATATTGAAGACGGCCCGCGCCGTCGCCGGGATCACGTTGGTCGCCGGGTTGCCGACATCGACGGTTGAGATCTGAAAGGTCGACGGCTCGAAATGCGCGCTGCCTTTGTCGAGCGGCTGCGCGATGGCGCGCTCGAGCATCCTTATCAGCCGATGCACGGGATTGTCGGCGTGATGCGGATAGGCCGTGTGGCCCTGCACGCCGCGCACCGTCAGGTGTCCCGTCAGCGAGCCGCGCCGGCCGATCTTGATCATCTCGCCGATCCGCTCGGGGTTGGTCGGCTCGCCGACGACGCAGGCGTCGAACCGTTCACCCTCGGCGGCGAGCGTCTCCAGCATTCGCCTGGTGCCGTTGACGGACGGACCTTCCTCGTCGCCGGTGATCAGCAGGCTGATGCGGCCCACGAAATTCCCGTCCTGGCAAGCGAGGAAGCGCGAGGCCGCCGCGGCGAAGCAGGCGATCGCGCCCTTCATGTCGGCGGCGCCGCGGCCCCAGAGCTGACCGTCTGCAATGGTCGGCGCGAACGGATCCTGCCGCCAGTCCGCTTCGTTGCCCGGCGGCACGACGTCGGTATGGCCGGCGAAGCAGAAATGACGGCCGTTGCCCGAGCCGCGCACCGCGAAGAGATTGTCGACGCGCGGACTTTCGGCGCTCTCGAACGGCATGCGACGGCATTGGAAACCGAGCGGCGTCAGCGCCCGCTCCAGCACGCCGAGCGCACCGCCTTCGGCCGGCGTCACGCTCGGACAGCGGATCAGGTCGCTCGCCAGCGCCACCGTATCGATGATCGCGCCGGGCAAGCGGTCAGGCCCTCAGCAGCTCGTTGATCGAAGTCTTGGCGCGGGTCTTCTCGTCGACGCGCTTGACGATGACCGCGCAATAGAGCGACGGGCCGGGCGAGCCGTCCGGCAGGTTCTTGCCCGGCATCGCGCCCGAGACGACCACGGAGTAGGGCGGCACGCGCCCCATGTGAACCTCGCCGGTGTTGCGGTCGACGATCCTGGTCGAGGCGCCGATGAAGACGCCCATCGAGACGACCGAGCCTTCGCCGACGACGACGCCCTCGACGACCTCGGAACGCGCGCCGATGAAGCAATTGTCCTCGATGATGACCGGTCCCGCCTGCACCGGCTCGAGCACGCCGCCGAGTCCGACGCCGCCTGAGATGTGACAATTCTTTCCGACCTGCGCGCAGGAGCCGACGGTCACCCAGGTGTCGACCATCGTGCCGGAATCGACGTAGGCGCCGACATTGACGAAACTCGGCATCAGGATCACGTCGCGCGCGATGAACGCCGAATGCCGGACGATGCTGCCGGGTACGGCCCGGAAACCCGCGGCGCGAAACCGCGCCTCGTCCCAGCCAGCGAATTTCGAGGGCACCTTGTCGTACCAGCCGGCGGACCCGCGATCGAGGCCGCGAAAATCGCCGCCGCCCGGAATCGAGGCCGAATCGGTCAGCCGGAACGACAGCAGCACGGCCTTCTTGAGCCATTGGTTCGTGACCCATTCGCCGCCGTTCTTCTCGGCGACGCGCGCGGTTCCGGAATCGAGCGCATCGAGCGCCTCTTCGACCGCCTTGCGCACGGCGCCGCCCGTCGCCGGCGTCAATGCGCTACGGTTTTCCCACGCGTCGTCGATGGTCTTGGCCAGCACGTCGACATTCATCCGCGGCTATCCCCGTTGCCGGTCGAGATTGTGCGCGGCGACAATGCGGCGCGGCCGGCGCCCAGTCAATTCGGCCGTTCGGATCGGCCGTGCCGTCAGTAGCCGAGCGCGCAGCCGTCCTTGCGGGGATCGGAACCGCCGGTCAGCGTGCCGCGTTCCCAATCGATGAAAATCGCCTGGCCGCCGCCATGCGGATGGGGCGGGAACTGCACGTCGTGGCCGCGCGCGATCAGCGAGGCGACGGTCGATGCCGGAATGCCGCGCTCGGCCTCCAGCACGGTGCCGTCATGGCTGACGCGCGGCTGGTCGAGCGCCGATTGCGGGTCGAGCCCGAAACCGAAGACCGAGGTGACCAGCATCGCGTGCCCGAACGGCTGGTAGTGGCCGCCCATGACGCCGAACGGCATCACCGTGCGACCGTCTTTGACCGCCATGCCGGGAATGATGGTGTGGAACGGCCGCTTGCCCGGCGCCACGCAGTTCGGATGGTCGGGATCGAGCGAAAACAGCGCGCCGCGGTTCTGGAACATCACGCCGGTGTCGGGGCAGAGAATGCCGCAGCCGAAATGATCGAACAGCGAATTGATGAAACTGACGGCGTTGCGGTCGCGGTCGACCACGGTGAGATAGACGGTATGCGGTTCGGCACGACCGGGTTCGGGCAGGATCGCCATGGCGCGGTCGCGGCCGATCTGCGCGCGCAACGCATCGGCATATTCCATCGAGATCAGGTGATCGACCGGCAGGTTGGCCTTCCCGGGATCGGCGAGGAAGGCATTGCGGTCGCGATAGGCGAGGCGGCCGGCCTCGATCTGCAGGTGCAGCCAGTCCGGATGCAGCGGGTCGAGCCCGTCGAGATCGTAGCCCGAGAGGATGTTGATGAGCTGGATCGCGGTCATGCCCTGCGTGTTCGGCGGGCATTGATAGATGTCGACGTCGCGATAGCGCGTCTTGATCGGCACCGTGTAGTCGGCGCGGTTGGCGGCGAAATCCTCTGCCGTGTGCGTGGCGCCGCGGCTGCGCAGATAGGCCGCCATCGTCGCCGCGGTCTTGCCTTCGTAGAATCCGGCACGGCCTTCCTTGGCGATTTTGCGCAGCGTCGCCGCCAGCGCGGGCTGGCGGTGCACGTCGCCCTCGACCGGCAGCCTGCCGCCGGGCATGAAAACCGAAGCCGCGTTCGGATCCTTCGCCAGCTTTTCGGTTTCGGTCGCCCAGTCCCAGGCGACGCGCGCCAGCACCGGGTAGCCGCGCTCGGCCGCGTCGATCGCCGGGCGCAGCAGCTCGGGCAATTCTTTCGTGCCGTGATCGGCGACCAGCCTGACCCAGGCATCGATCGCGCCCGGCACCGTGACCGTGTGCGGGCCGTTGAGGCTCATCACCGTGGCGCCCGGCTCGTCCTCGAGCGCCCGCTCGCGCGTCAGGCCGCCCGGCGCGCGGCCCGAACCGTTGAGCGAAACGATCCTGTCGCCGCCGCCCGGCGCGTAGAGCACGAAACAGTCGCCGCCGACGCCGGTCATGTGCGGCTCGACGACCGCGAGCATCGCGGCCGCCGCGACGGCCGCATCGACCGCATTACCGCCGGCGCGCAGCACGTCGAGCGCGGTCAGCGTCGCCAGCGGGTGCGAGGTCGCGGCCATGCCGCCGGTCGCAATCGCGGCCGAGCGGCCTTGCATCTGGAAGTCGCGCATCGAAACCGGCTCCCGTTCCATGAAGGCCGACAGACTAGCGGGATCGCGGGAGCGGCACTACTGCCCCGGGCCGGATTGGCGCACGCCTGCACGAGCGTCAGTCGCCGGCACGCGCCCCTCGTGACGCTCGCGACACTGCGATCGGTCGCGGCCGACCGCGACGTCCACGCTCCTCACGCTCCAATCGTCATGCCCGGGCCCTCATCCTGAAGACCTTTGCGCGGATCGTGAAGCGTGATTCCATACCCAAACGCCTTGCTCAAACCGCGCAAAGGTCTCCATCCTGAGGAGCATCCCGTCGGGCATGCGTCTCGAAGGACGAGGCGGCACGGTCCCGGTCGGCGCGCCCGGTGTCAGCGCGCCGGTGTCAGACCGTCGGCAAGATCGACCAGCCAGCGCGCGAGATCGTCGATGACATGGTGAACGTAATCGCCGTCGGCCGCGTGCTGCGCCCAGTCGCTGTCGGTCCGCACCAGCACGGTCGTCATGCCGAGCTCGGCGGCGGGTGCGAGGTTGACCGGCAGATCGTCGATCATGGCGGCGCGGCTCGCGACGATGCCGTTGCGGTCGACCAGCGCGCGATAGGGCGCCATGCGCGGCTTCGGCTCGTAGTCGGCGGCGACGATGTCGAAGATGTCGTCGAACCGGCCCGCGGCGCCGAGCCGGTCGAGCACCGCCTCGGCATGCGCGACCGAGCCGTTGGTGAAGATGAACTTGCGCCCCGGCAGCCGGTCGAGCGCATCGGCGAGCGCCGGGTTGGCCGCGACCGGCGAGCGGTCGATCGCATGCACATAGTCGAGAAACTCGTGCGGATCGACGCCGTGCACACTCATCAGCCCGCGCAGGGTCGTGCCGTGCTCGCGGAAATAATCTTTCTGGATCTTGCGCGCCTCCATCGCATCGATCGATAGCAGCTCGGCGATGTAGCGGCCGATCAGCACATCGACCTGGTCGAACAGGCGGCAGCCGGCCGGATAGAGCGTATTGTCGAGGTCGAAAATCCAGTCGCCGACATGGCCGAAGGCCGCCGGCGACGCGGGCGCCGCCTGTCCGGCGCGGGAGACGGCAACCATCTCAGCCCTTGCGCACCAGCGTGCCGACGCCGTGCGGGGTGAAAATTTCCAGCAGCAGCGCATGCGGCACGCGTCCGTCGAGGATGACCGCGGCATCGACGCCGCCCTCGACCGCGTCGACGCAGGTCTCGAGTTTGGGGATCATGCCGCCCGAGATCGTGCCGTCCTTCGTCAACGCACGCACCTGGTCGGTGGTCAGCTCCGGAATGAGCTGCTTCTCCCTGTCGAGCACGCCGGCGACATCGGTCAGCATCAGCAGGCGCACGGCGCCGCAGGCCGCCGCGATCGCGCCGGCCGCCGTGTCGGCGTTGACATTGTATGTCTCGCCGTTGTCGCCATAGCCGATCGGCGCCACGACCGGAACCATGTTCTTCTGCTCGAAGGCTTCGAGCACATCCGGCGTGACCCTGGCCGGTTCGCCGACCAGGCCGAGATCGATCTCCTTGCCGTCCTTCACCATCAGTTCCTTGCGCGCGAGCATCAGCCCGGCATCCTTGCCGGAGAGCCCGACGGCGCGACCGCCTTCGGCGTTGATGGCGGAAACGATCTGCTTGTTGATGCTGCCGGCCAGCACCATCTCGACGACTTCCATCGTGGCGGCGTCGGTGACGCGCAGGCCGTCGATGAACTCGGACTTGAGCTGCAGCCGGTCGAGCATCTTGCCGATCTGCGGGCCGCCGCCATGCACGATGATCGGATTGATGCCGACCTGCTGCAGCAGCACGATGTCCTGCGCGAACACCTTGGAGAGCTCGGCATCGACCATCGCGTGGCCGCCGTACTTGATGACGAATCGTTTGCCGTTGTAGCGCTTCAGATAGGGCAGCGCCTCGGTCAGCGTGCGCGCCGTCCGGAGCCAGTATTTCGTCTCGGTGAAATTCGTGGTCTGCGTCATGGGCCGGGAGCCTAGCGGAAAGGTCAGTTCGCTGCCAGTTCGGCCAGGGTCGCGCGCAGCGTTTCGATGCCCTCGCCGGTCTCGGCGCTGGTGGCGAGGATCGTCGGATGCGCCGCCGGATGCCGTGCGGCAACCTCGGCGACCGCTTCGACGGTCGCATCGCGCGCGGCGGGCGCCACCTTGTCGATCTTGGTCAGCACGAGCTGGTAGGACTGCGCCGCCTTGTCGAGCCGCTTCATCCAGGCGCGGTCGACCGGCTTCGGCCCGTGGCGCGCATCGATCAGCAGCAGCACGCGCTTGAGCGTCGGCCTTCCCGCGAGATAGCGCTCGATCAGCCGCGTCCAGGCGGCGGCGCGCGCCTTGCCGGCGGCGTTGTAGCCGTAGCCCGGCATGTCGACCAGCGCGAGCCGTCCGGCGAGCTCGAAGAAGTTGAGCTGCTGGGTGCGCCCGGGGGTGACGGAAACGCGGGCGAGCTGCCGGCGGCCGGTCAGCGCATTCAGCAGCGAGGATTTGCCGACATTGGAGCGGCCGAGTACCGCAATCTCGGGCAGGCGCGCCGGCGGCAGCTGGGCTTCCGCGGCGACGCCGGCGGCGAACCCGCAGGGTTTGGCAAACAGCAGCCGGCCGGCCTCGATCGCGGCGCTGTCGAACTCCTGACCCGGATCCGGCATGGCGCGGCCCCTTTAGGGCTTCACGCCCATCCGCCACATGATCAGCCGCTGCTGCGCGATCGAGAGCGCGTTGTTCCACGCCCAGTAGATCACGAGACCGGCGGCGAACCGGCCCAGCATGAAGGTGAAGATGAAAGGCAGCATCATCATGATGCGGGCCTGCGTCGGATCGGGCGGCGTCGGGTTGAGCTTCTGCTGCAGCCACATCGTGAGGCCCATGATCAGCGGCCAGACGCCGATCGAGAGGAGCTGGAAGAAGCCGAGATTCGGCACGTCCCACGGGATGAGCCCGAAGGCGTTGAGCCAGGTGGTGGGATCCGGCGCCGAAAGATCCCTGATCCAGCCGAAGAACGGCGCGTGGCGCATTTCGATCGTGACGAACAGCACCTTGTAGAGCGCGAAGAAGACCGGGATCTGGATCAGGATCGGCAGGCAGCCCGAGGCCGGGTTCACCTTCTCGCGCTTGTAGAGCGCCATCATCTCCTGCTGCTGGCGCAGCTTGTCGTCCTTGAACTGCTCGCGGATGGTCTTCATCTGCGGCGTCAGCGCCTTCATCTTGCTCATGGCGCGGTAGCTCTTGTTCGCGAGCGGGAAAAACAGTCCCTTCACCAGGATCGTCAGCAGCAGGATCGCGATGCCGAAATTGCCGACATATTTGTAGATGAAGTCGAGCGTGTAGAAGATCGGCTTGGTGAGGAAGTAGAACCAGCCCCAGTCGACGCCGCGGTCGAAGAGCGGGAAGCCCTTTTCCTCCTCGTATTTGTCGAGCAGGCGCACTTCCTTGGCGCCGGCGAAGAAGAAGCTCTCGGACGATTGCGTCTCGCCCGGCGCGATCGCGATCGCATCGCCGCGGAAGTCGGTCTGGTAGCGGTCGTCGTTGTCGCGCATGGTGTGCTTGAAGCTGGCGGCGACCGTCTGGCTCTGCGCCGGAACCAGCGCCGTCAGCCAGTATTTGTCGGTGATGCCGAGCCAGCCGCCCACGCTGTCGACCGCGACCTCGCCGTCGTCCTTGAGATCGTCATAGTTGATTTCCTCGAGCGTGCCGTCGAGCACGCCGATCAGCCCTTCGTGCAGGATGAAGAAGCCGGCGGTTTCGGGCGTGCCCTGGCGCGCGACCAGCCCGTAGGGATAGAGCGTCACCGCGCCCGTGCCGTTGTTGGTTACGCTCTGGGTGATCGTGAAAAGATAGTTCTGGTCGATCGCGACGGTGCGCGTGAAGGTGAGGCCCGCGCCATTGTCCCAGGTGAGCGTCAGCGGCTGGTCCGGCGTCAGTGTCGTGCCGTCGGACTGCCAGACCGTGTCGCCGGCCGGGAGCGCGATGCCGTCGCCGCCCGCGACCCAGCCGAACTCGCCGTAATACGCGCTGTCGCTGCCCTGCGGCGACAGCAGCACGATGTTCGGGCTGTCCGGCTCGACGGTCTCGCGATAGTCGAGCAGCACCAGATCGTCGATGCGGCCGCCGATCAGCGAGACCGAGCCCTTGACGCGCGGCGTCGCGATCGGCACGCGCGGCGTTTCGGCAAGCACCTCGTCGCGCGGGCGCAGCGTCGGTGCCGCCGTTTCCGTCGTTGCGCTGCCTTCGGTCGCGGGTGCCGTCGGTGCATCGCCCGTGCCGCTGGTCGCCGTCTCGGCCGGCGGCGGGGGCGGCGGCGCGAAATAGCCGTAGACGAACGGGTAGACCGTGATCACCAGCACCGAGAACGCGATCGCGATGATGAGATTGCGTTGATTGTCCATGCGCCCGCGTCCCTGTCCCCGTCAGCCCTGCCGCACGGACGTCGTGTGCCGATGCGGGGGCGCCTCCCGCGCCGGTACCGGGTCGAAGCCGGAGCCGCCCCACGGGTGGCAGCGTGCCAGCCGCTTGAGCGCGAGCCAGGAGCCGCGCACGACGCCATGCGTCAGCACGGCGTCCTGCGCATAGTGCGAGCAGCTTGGCGCGTAGCGGCAGACCGGTCCGTAGACCGGCGACACCAGCAACTGATAGCCGCGCAGGATGATGGCGGCGGCGCGGGCGGCGATACGGTTCATGTGCGGGCGCCCCGCTTCGTCGTCGCAGCCGGACGTCCGTCCTCGCAACGGGCATCGAGCCGGTCGAGTGCCGCCTCGATGTCGCCGAGCAGGGCGGGATAGGCGCGCGTCAGCGTGGCCGTTCGCGCGATCAGGACATAATCGTGGGCGGGGCAGCCGAGCCGGGGCAGGGTCTCGCGCACCGCGGCGCGCAGCCGGCGCCGGGCGCGGTTGCGGTCGACCGCCGGGCCGACCTTGCGGCTGGCGGTAAAGCCGACCCGCAGCGTGTCGGCCGGCAGCGTCGTGCGCTCGCCGTCGTCCCAGCTACGAACCTGCATGATGAGGCCGGGGGTTGCCCATTTTCGTCGGCCGGCAGCCACCTTGAGGAATTCGGCCCGTCGCCGGAGCCGGCCGACCGCGATCATCGGGCCGAACTCAGGCGCTGAGCCGCTTGCGTCCCTTGGCCCGACGCCGACGGATGACCGTGCGGCCGCCCACGGTGGCCATGCGCGCCCGGAAACCGTGGCGGCGCTTGCGGACGAGCACACTGGGCTGATAGGTGCGCTTCACCGGAGAATCTCCGTTCTTTCGGGATTGGTCGCTGTTTGCCGGCCGGCTGTATAAGGGCTGATCCGGCCTTAGTCAACGCGACCCTGCGCCGGTGCCGGCGCGGCATTCCGGCGCGGATTTCGGGCGCTTCCGCGCACCCCGGCGGATCCCTGGCGGCCGCCGCGCCGGCGGGGCGCGCATCCTGAACGCGCAACCGTCGATCCGGTTTGCGACGACGCATGCCGGACCGGCTCGATCGGGCTGATTCATAATCCATTATGTTCGATTAATGGGTTAATCACTTTCCTGTGTTTTCCCGCGATGCGTTCACGACATCGTGCGCAAAATGAGCCCGCCATGATAAGGTCGGCACCATGGGGGCAGGGCGCACTCGCATGCCGGCACCGTGGCGAAGTCTTTCCGCGCGGCTGCTGGTTCTCACCATCGGCTTCGTCATGCTGGCCGAGGTGTTCATCTATGCGCCCTCGGTGGCCGCCTTCCGCTACGGCTATCTGCAGGACCGCATCGCGGATGCAAACATCGCGGTCCTGGCGCTGCTGGCGACGCCGGACAACATGGTCGGCGAAACGCTGACCGCCGAACTGCTCGATCGCGCCGGTGCCTATGTCGTCGGGCTCGAACGCGAGGATGGCGGCATGCTCGTCCTGCAGGGCGACTATGTCCTCGTCGGCATGAGCGCGCCGGAACCCCCCGACGAGCCGGCGCCCGCCAACAGCACGACGCTGATGGCCGATGCGACGATCAGGCTCGGCGAGTTCAACATCGTCGGCCTGATCGGCGACGCGTTCGTCACGCTCTGGCAGACCGACAACCGCCTGCTGCATGTCATCGGGCCGTCGCCGAACGTGCCGGGCGACGTCGTCGACATCCTGATCGACGAGGCGCCGATGCGCGCCGAAATGCTGGATTTCTCGCAGCGGATTCTCGCGCTGTCGATCATCATCTCGCTGTTTACGGCGACGCTGGTGTTCTTCAGCCTGCAATGGCTGATGGTGCGGCCGATGCGTCGCATCGGCGAGAGCATGGTCGCCTTCCGCGAGAATCCGGACGACCCCGGCGCGATCATCGCGTCCTCCGGTCGCCGCGACGAGGTCGGTATCGTCGAACGGGAACTGACCGCGATGCAGACGGCGCTGCGCGAATCGCTCTCGCAAAAATCGCGGCTGGCGACGCTCGGCACGGCGGTCGGCAAGATCAGTCACGACCTTCGGAACATGCTCACGACGGCACGGTTGATTTCGGACAGTCTGGCCGAGAGTGCCGATCCGCGCGTGCGCGGCGCTTCGCCGCGCCTGATGTCGGCACTGGACCGGGCGGTCGATCTCTGCACGCGCACGCTCGACTACACCAGCGACGGCACGCCGCGGCTCTCGCGGCGGAATTTCGCGCTGGTGCCGTTCCTGCGGGAGATCGGCGAAGAGCTGCTGGCCGACCGAAAAGGCGCGGCGCACTGGAGCGTTTCGTCGGACAGGTTCGACATCTTCGCGGATCGCGATCAGCTCTATCGCGTGATCTCGAACATCGGGCTCAACGCGCTGCAGGCCGGCGCGACCTGCATCCTGGTCGAAGTCGAGCGCCGCAACGACCGGATCGAGATCGGGATCGGCGACAACGGTCCCGGCCTGTCGGCGCGGGCGCAGGAAAATCTGTTCCGGCCGTTTGCCGGTTCGGCGCGGCCGGGCGGTTCCGGCCTCGGCCTCGCGATCGCGCGCGAGATCATGCGGGCTCATGGCGGCGAAGTGTCGCTGGTCGCGACCGATGCCCACGGCACCGGCTTCCGGCTCACGCTGCCGGTCGTCGGGCTGCCGACGGGTACGGTCCGGCCCGTTGAACCAGCCGGCCGTTCCGACTAGTTTCCTGCCCGCGATTGCCGTTTCCGGCCCGCCGCGTCGGGCGGCGGCGGTCGCACGATGGCGGCAGCGCG
>Ga0187893_10005794_pt1 | contig 21787 bp, 17 predicted proteins | sample MA1701074metaG_FD_139574 | JGI IMG/M metagenome (GOLD analysis project Ga0187893, IMG submission 139574) | White microbial mat communities from a basaltic lava cave in the Kipuka Kanohina Cave System on the Island of Hawaii, USA - MA170107-4 metaG ...
CGAGATGCTGGCGGGCGAGCCGCCGTTCACCGGCCCGACGGCGCAGGCGATCATCGCGCGGGTGATGACGGAGACGCCGCGCTCGCTGACGCTGCAGCGGCACACGATTCCGCCGCACGTCGAAGCCGCCGTGCTCCAGGCCCTGGAGAAGCTGCCGGCCGACCGGTTCGCGAGCGCCGCCCAGTTCGCCGAGGCGTTGAGCCGCCCCGGTGCGGGGGTGCTGCCGCCGACGATACCCGCACAGAAAGCGGCCCGGCCTGGGGCGTTCTCCCTGCGCGACCGGACGCGGGTGCTGGCCCCTTGGATCGTCGCCCTGCTCGCCATCGGCGCCGCCGCGTGGGGATGGCTGGGACGGCCGCCGCGTCCGGGCGCGAGCTGGCAGTACATCTCGTTCGGCGACGCCCCCGTCGTCACCACGCAGTTTCCGGCCCTGTCGCTCTCCCCCGACGGGGCGACCCTGGTCGTCAAGGACGACATCCAGAACGCGCGGCTGTGGATCAAGCGTCGCGGCGAGCTCAATGCCGTTCCGGTCCCCGGCACCGAGCGGGCCAGCAATCCCGCGTTCTCGCCCGACGGCGAGTGGGTCGCCTTCCTGGCCGACGGGCGTTTGAAGAAGATCCGGCCCGGCGGTGGCGCGGCGATCACCCTCGCCGATTCGGCCGCCGCCCCCTTCGGTGGCGCCGCGTGGCTCGACGACGGCACGCTGATCTACGTGGGCCCGAACGGGAACGACCTGTTTCAGGTCGACGCGGCGGGTGGCCCCAGCAGGATCGCCCTGCGCGACCCGGCGCTCGCGGGCCTCGGCCTCGGCTCCCCGGCGCCGCTGCCCGGCTCTCGGGGCGTGCTGTTCACTGTCTGCAACTCGGGATGCGTGACGATGAGCGTGCACCTGCTCGATCTGCGCACCGGACAGCGGCGGGTGCTGCTCGATGATGTGGTGACCGCGTGGTATCTGCCCACCGGTCACCTGCTGTACGTGCGCCGCGACGGCGCGGCGTTGCTGGCGCCATTCGACCTCGACCGACTGGAGATCGTTGGGGCGGCGGTGCCGGTGCTCGAAGGGGTGTTCGTGAACACCGGCCTCACGCAGTTGGCGTGGTCTCCGGCGGGGACCCTGGTGTACCTGCGCGGGACCGGCGCCACGGAGCGGGAGATGGTGCGGGTCAGCCGGGACGGCGCCGCGGTGCCGATCGACACGGCCTGGTATGGCGGGTTCAACTCGTTCGCGCTCTCGCCCGAGGGACGCCGCCTGGCCGTGGGGGTCGGGCTGGCGAGCGGCGCGCTCGGCGTCTGGATCAAGCAGCTGGACCGGGGGCCGTTCACCCGCCTGACGTTCGGCGGGCAAGACCGGCGGCCGGCCTGGTCACCGGACGCCCAGGTCGTCGCGTTCCTGCGGGACTCGTTGAACAGCAGCAGCGTGTTCGCGCGGCGGGCCGACGGCAGCACTCCCGATCGGCTGCTCGCCCGGCTCGACCGCCAGGTCCAGGAGGTCACGTGGTCCCCCGACGGACGCTGGATCGTGATGCGCACCGACAACGGGGGCGCCGGGGCCGGCGACATCGTCGGCGTCCGCGCCGGCGGCGACACCACGCCGGTGTCGCTCGTGGCGAGCGAGTTCACCGAGCTGCATCCGGCGGTGTCGCCGGACGGGCACTGGCTCGCCTACGCGTCGAACGAGTCGGGCACGAACGAGGTCTACGTCCGCCCCTTCCCGACCACGACGGGTGGGCGCTGGCAGGTCTCGAATGGCGGCGGGGCGCAGCCGCGCTGGTCGCCCGACACGCGGGAGCTGTTCTTCCTCAACGGGGAGGGGCGCCTGGTCGCCGCGCAGGTTCGGGCGGCGCCGGCGTTCGAGGTGGCGGAGCTGCGTCCCCTGTTCGACGCCTCCGGGTTCACGATCGATGCCTTTCACCAATCATTCGACGTGCTCCCCGGCGGGCGGGGGTTCGCATTCATGCGGTTGCGGCAATCCAGCCAGACTCCGACCACCGCCCCGGTCGTGCAGGTGGATAACTGGTTCGCCGACGTGCGGGCCCGGCTGCGGCAGTGAGATGTCGCCGAGCGGCCACCGCGCGTGGCGCTGCTCGGCGAGCCTGCTGCTGCTCACCAACCTGCCCTCTCCCGAAGTCGCGGAGGCCCGCGTCGTCACCCGGGCCGCCGACGGCTCCTGGGGACGCCCGACCCGCTGGCGGAAACCGTCCTGTGACCCTGTCTTCTCGCCCGACAGCCGGTTCCTGGTTTGCGTCGACCTACGGATCCTGCTGACCACCCCGACGGGCGATTCGCTGCGCGTGTCGGTCGATCCCACCTTGGTCCGCCACCAGGTTCAGTATGCCGGAGGGTCGTCCGACGGGCGGACCGTCTACTATCTGGGGACCGATTCGGTGGGCGCGAAACGTCTACGCCGTTCCCCTCGCCGGCGGGGTGCCGCGGGTCGTGGTGCGGTTCGACGATCCCACCCGCCCCTGGCACCGCTATGGCTTCGGCGGATACGGCGACCGCTTCTATTTCACGGTGGGCGACCGGCAGAGCGATGTCTGGGTGGCGAACGTTGGCGCAGCGCCGCCCTGAGGCCACCGACTACCGCAGCGGCCCCATCCCGTGGATGGCGACCGCGCGGCTCGTGTCACCCGCGGACGTGTTCCTCCGCACCAGGAACTCCCCCGTCCGGCCGTCGTCCAGCATCAGGCGGTACTTCTGACCCGCCGACAGCGTCATCACGTGCGTCAGCGTGATCGTGCCGTACCACTGCGGGAGGCCGTCGCGATCCGACTCCTCGAGCGCGACCTGGAGGTCCGTGGCGACGACACTGCCGTCGTCCAGGCAGATTGCGCAGCGGTGAAAGGGCATGGGCGTAAGATCACGTCTCGGCGGAGCGGGGGCAACACGGGCTCGGCCAGGGTGCCGGGGCGCTGCGGGGGTGACTTGCGATCGGATCAATCATGATATGGAGTCATGAAGTGGTCGTCGCCGAGACCCACGTCATGCTGCTGCGGCGTGCGGGTCGCCGCACGGCACACGCGTTCGTGCACACGGTGCGGCGGCCTCCCAACGCGGTCGTAACGAGCACGCCGGAGCTCGCGACGCGGGCCGTCGCGGACTGGCTGGACCGCTACCGCGACCAGGACTTCTCGTTCACGGACGCGGTGAGCTTCGCCGTCATGGCGGAGCGGGGGATCACAGAGGCGCTCACGCTCGACGGGCACTTCACGGTCGCCGGGTTCGTGATGCTCCCGGTGGGCGGGGCCTAGCGCCGCGGCCTCGCGCCGCTTCTAGCGCTGCTTGAGATAGTCGAAGCCCGACTCGCTGCTCAGCAGCTGGTCGTCCAGCCAGCGGTCGATGATACTCCGCCGAAAGCGCCACTCCTTGCCGAGCTTCACGGCCGGAAGGCGTTTCTCCTGCGCCCACTTGTAGATCGTCTGGGGCTTGAGGCGCAGGTATGCGGCAACTTCCTCGATCGTGAGGATCTCGGTGCTCGGGAATGGCTCCGCACGCCGGTCTGCGGTCACGGGCGAGGCAGCCGCGCAGTGTCGCGCAGCGTGTCTCCTCCCGGCACGAGCACGCCACGAAGCCACGGGAGTGTGTCTATCCGGCTCGAGGGCCGTGGCGCCTTTTCCTCGCCCTGGAACAGCTTGTTGACCGCGTAGACCACCGCCTCGTAGAAGTTGCCCTCGTAGCGACCGAAAGCGCGAAAGGGTCGATTGCGGTCGCCGAGGAACGGCCGCAACTCCCAGGCGAGCTGAATCCCCACGAACGCGAACAGCAGGGCCCACGCTCGCATGATCGTCAACGCCTTCCGCGGGTAGACCCCCCGCTTCTCGCAGATCACGCTCAGTCCCTCGTGCAGCGCGTACATCCCGAAGAGGCCGGCGATGCCAGCGATCACGATGTTCAAGAGGTGCTGGAAGTAGTAGTTCGCGCCGGTGATGAGGAAGAACGCCGTGATCGGAACGAACGCCGCGAGCAAGACGGACGTCAGCGCCAGGGCGCTGCACACCAGGACGGTCACCTGCAGGAGGCCCAAACGTGATCCCACAAGCACCTGCACGACGAAAAGCGCGGGGAAGCAGACCGCGAACGTCGCGAAGAACAGAAAGGGAAGCTTGATGCCGGCGGAGAGGGCCTGCGCGGGCCCCGAGTAGGCGCCCGCCACGAGGCCAAAGAAGCCGGCGAGAACGACGACGGTCACCGCGCTGTACCGCAGCTTCGCGCCGAGGCCGACACCGTCCACCACCTCTTCGAAGAACCGATCCCGATCGCTCAGCAGCGCTGCAAGGAACCCCTGATAGCCAGGGGTGGCGGCCCGCGCCGGTGTGCCGCGGGTGGGTGGCCGGGTGGTCATGGCTGCGCCCCCTGGGAAGGCAGTCGGCCAAGAATGCGCGACGCAGGAACGTTTGTCAATGTTTGTTGTTGTTTGTTGCTGTTTGATGGGTCAGGATCGGCGCCACATGTGCGTCGAGGGCGGCCGCCCGCAGCGTGCGCGGTGGGCGCGCGACCGCTTCTATTTGTGCGGTAGCCGATTGTGCGGTAGCCGATCGGCAGAGCGACGCCCGGGTGGCGGAGCTGGGGGACAACCCGCCCTGAGGCGTCGGACGACCGCACGGACGCCGTGACCTTCGCCGTCATGGCGGAGCGACACATCGCGGGGGCGCTCACGCTCGACAGGCGTTCCCTGGCCGCCGGGTCCGTTACGCCGCCCGCGGCGCGCTAGATTGACCCGACGTGACTGACGCGACTGCCCGTCTGTCGGCCGCCCTCGCCGAGCGCTACGAGATTCGCCGCATCCTCGGCCGCGGCGGCATGGCCACGGTGCACCTGGCCTACGACCGGCGGCACCAGCGCGAGGTGGCGCTGAAGGTGCTGCGGCCCGACCTCGCCGCGACCCTGGGCATCGAGCGGTTCCTGAAAGAGATCCAGATCGCCGCGCGCCTCACCCACCCGCACATCCTCGCGCTGCACGACTCGGGCGAAGCGGCCGGGTTCCTCTACTACGTCATGCCGTACATCGACGGCGCGTCGCTGCGCCAGCGCCTCGAGGGCGGCCGACACCTGGGCGTGGAGCAGGCGCTGGCGATCGCCGCGCCCGTGCAGGACGCTCTCTCCTACGCGCACCGCATGGGTGTCCTGCACCGCGACATCAAGCCCGAGAACGTGCTTTTCTCGCAGGGGCATCCGATCGTGGGGGATTTCGGGATCGCGAAGGCGATCAGCACGGCGGGCGGCGCCAACTTCACCCGCACGGGATTCCCGCTCGGCACCCCGGGCTACATGAGCCCCGAGCAGGCCGCGGGACTCACCGATCTGGACGAGCGCACCGACGTCTACAGCCTGGCCGTGGTGATCTACGAGATGCTGGTGGGCGAGATCCCCGGCCGCTGGCCCACCGAGGACGCGGTGCGCGCGGGCTGCTTCCTCGACGCGACGCCGGCGCAGCGCCGCTGGATCGGCCACGCCGGGAGCCGGATCGAAGGAGCGTTGGTACGGGGGCTCGCCATCCGCCTCGACCAGCGCACGCCCACCCCAGCCGCCCTGATCGCCGAGCTCACGGGCGCGGTGGCTCCTCGGCGACGCTACAGCGGGGACGAAGTCGAGGAGATCGTGCGACGGGCTTCCGAAATCGAAGCGACCACTCCCACCAGCGGCGGGGCGATGACGATCGGTGGCGTCGAGGCGCTGGCCGCCGAGGTGGGGATCGCGTCGCAGGTGGTGCGCGCCGCGGCCGACTCGCTGCAGTCGCACGGTGGCGCGCCGCCCGCGGCGCCCGAGCCGATCCGGCCCCATCCCTGGATCGGCGGTCCCACGATGATCGCCATCGAGCGCGTCGTGGACGGCGAGCTGCCCGACACCGAGTACTCGGTCATGGTGGACGAGACCCGGCGAACGCTGCGCAACGTCGGGCAGGTGAGCCAGCTCGGCCGGTCGTTCTCGTGGGTCGCTACAACCGGTGCCACCAGTCGCACCCTCGAGACCGTCGTGTCGGTGCGCGCCGGCCGGACGCGCATCACGATTCAGGAGAGCCTCGCGCCCCTCATCGGGCAGATGTTCGGGGGCATCGGCGGAGGGATGGGCGGCGGCGGGCTCGGGCCGATCCTCGGCATTCTGATCGGCGGCCTCAACGTCGCCCCGATCGCGATGGTCGGTATCATCCCCCTCTGGCTCACCACGACGTACGTCACCGCCCGAACGGCGTACAGTCGCACGGTCAGGCGGCGGGTGCGGGAGCTCGAGGGCCTCGCGGACCGGCTGGCAGACCTGGCGCGCGAGCTGATGCCCGCCCCCCGCGCACCCATCGGGAGGTAGGTCTACCCGACTCCTGCGCACGGCCACGGGTTCACCGCTGCTGCGTCTCTGCGTCTGTTGCGTCTGTGCGTCTCTCCGTCCCACATTCCAGCACATGCGCTTTACGACGTACTCTCGCTACATCCGCGAGCTGGCCGACACGGTCAACCTCCAGGGTCTGCTCGACCAGCTCGCCGACTTCCTGTTGCAGTCGGGCTTCGCGGGCGGGCCCAATGCGCACCCGTTCTGGGGCGAGTTCGGCGAGGACGAGCCCGATCGCTCGCTCGACGCGCTGCGCCAGGCGATCCTGCGGGCGCTCGTGGACTCCGGGGCACTCACCCCCGAGATGCTCAAGGTGTTGCGGGGCGAATCCACGGGCGACGCGCAGCGCGACGCCGACCTGCAGCGACAGCTCGCCGAGCTGCTCGACCAGATCGTCCAGCGCCTGATCGACGACGGCTACCTCAACGTCACCGCGCCGCCCCAGCTCCCCGCGGGCCAGCAGCCGCTCTTCGGGCCGCAGGGCATGGCCCGCGAGGCGGCGCAACAGGTGCAGTTCTCGCTCACCGAGAAGGGCGTCGACTTCCTCGGCTACAAGACGCTGAAGCACCTGCTCGGCAGCATCGGCAAGTCGAGCTTCGGGGCGCACGAGACCGAGCACCTGGCGACGGGCATCGAGGCGGAGGCGGCGAGCAAGCTATACGAGTACGGCGACATGCTGAACCTGGACGTGAACGCCACGCTCACGAGCGCGATCCAACGCGAGGGCCTGGGCGTGCCGATCAACCTGGAGTACGAGGATCTGCGCGTGCACCAGGCGGAGTACCGCTCGTCGTCCGCGACGGTACTGATGCTCGACTGCTCGCATTCGATGATCCTGTACGGCGAGGATCGCTTCACGCCCGCCAAGAAGGTGGCCCTCGCGCTCACCCACCTGATTCGCACGCAGTACCCGGGCGACACGCTGCGGGTCGTGCTGTTCCACGACACCGCCGAGGAGATCCCGCTGGGCCAGCTGGCGCATGCCCAGGTGGGGCCCTACCACACCAACACCGCCGAAGGGCTCAAGCTCGCGCGGCGCCTGCTCATCGGCCAGCGCAAAGACATGCGCCAAATCATCATGATCACCGACGGCAAGCCGTCGGCGCTCACACTGCCCGACGGCCGGATCTACGTGAACTCGATGGGGCTGGACCCGCAGATCCTCCAGGCCACCTACCGCGAGGTCGCCCTGTGCCGCCGCTCGGGGATCATGATCAACACGTTCATGCTGGCGCGCGACCGCAGCCTGGTGGAATTCGTCAAGAAGGTCTCGGCGATCTGCCGCGGCAAGGCCTATTTCACGAACACGATGACGCTCGGCCAGTTCATTCTGATGGACTTCATGCGGAGGAAAACCCGCCGCGTGTCGTAGTCTGTTAGATTCCACCCCGTGAGCTCGTTCGTCTTCGGCACCCACAACGCGGCCTTCGTGCAGGTCATGTACGAGCAGTACCTGCGCGACCGCACCTCGGTGCCCGATGAGTGGCGGGAGCTCTTCGACAACGGGAAGGTCGGGGACCTGCCGGTCATTGCGACGGACCGGGCCGAAGTCACGGGAAGCGGGAAGCGGGAAGCGGCAAGCGTCGCCGCCAGGGAGCAGCCGCTTCCCGCTCCCCGCTCCCCGCTCCCCGCCGGTCTCACGCCGCTCTCCGGCCCCGCCGCCCGGCTCGTCCAGAACATGGCCGACAGCCTCACGGTCCCGACGGCCACGTCGTTCCGCGACGTCGCCGCCGACGCGCTGGACACCCGCCGCAAGGCGCTGAACGCGGCGCTCGCCACCAGGAACATCAAGGTCTCGTTCACCCACCTGATCGGCTACGCCATCGTGCAGGCGGCCAGGCGGTTCCCCGTCATGACCCACGCATACCAGGACCCGGACGGGAAGCCGCACCGCTTCGACCCCCAGGGCGTGCACCTCGGGCTCGCGGTGGACGTCGAAAAGAAGGACGGGAGCCATGGCCTGGTCGTGCCCGTGATCAGGCAGGCAGAGCGCATGGACTTCGCCGAGTTCCACCGGACCTACGAGTCGCTGGTGGACAGGGCCCGGACGAGCAAGCTGCTCCCGGACGACTACGCCGGCGGAACGATCACGCTGACCAACCCGGGCACGCTCGGCACGGTGGCGTCGGTTCCCCGCCTCATGAAGGGCCAGGGCTCGATCATCGCTACCGGCGCGATCCGCACAGTCGCCGGCGCGAAGCTGCTGACCATCACGAGCACCTACGACCACCGCGTCATCCAGGGCGCCGAGTCGGGGATGTTTCTCCGACATCTCGACGGGTTGCTGCAAGGGGAGGACGGGTTCTACGAAGTCGTGATGGAGAGCATGGGGCTCGCGGGAGGCGGGAGGTGGGAGGCGGGAGCCCTCACGGCCCAGGGCGCTACGTCTCCCGTCTCCCGTCTCCCGTCTCCTGTGAGGGGCGGGGTGGGGGTGGAGGACCTGAAGCTCGTGGCGGCCGCGATGGCCCTCGTCCGCGCCCACCGCATCCACGGCCACCGCGCCGCGCGGCTCGACCCGCTCGGCACCGAGCCGCCCGGCGACCCGGCCCTCGATCCCGCGCCGCTCGACCTCACCCCCGAGGTCATGGCGCGGATCCCGGCCGACGTGCTGCGCATCTACGTCCCGGGGCGCACGCTCGCCGAGGCGCTCCCCGAGCTGCGCCGCACCTACTGTGGCACGCTGGCCTACGAGGTCGAGCACATCGCGAGCCACGAGGAGCGCGTGTGGCTGCGACAGGCGATCGAGTCGGGCGAGCACCGCCGGCCGCTCACCCCCGACGAGCGCCGCCGGCTCCTGGCTCGCCTCACCGCGGTGGCGACGCTCGAGCGCTTCCTGCACAAGACCTACCTCGGCCAGAAGCGCTTCTCGATCGAGGGGCTGGACGTGCTGGTGCCGATGCTCGACCTGATCATCGAGCTCGCCGGCGACGCGGGCACGGGGCACGCCGTTCTCGGGATGGCGCACCGCGGACGCCTCAACGTGCTCGCCCACGTGGTGAACCTGCCCTACGACACGATCTTCGCCGAGTTCGAAGGCGGCCGGCACGTCGAGGAAACGCTGACGCCCGAAGGCGGGACCGGAGACGTGAAGTACCATCACGGTGCCGAGGGGCAGTACCAGACGCCGTCGGGCCGGACGGTGACGGTCACGCTGTCGCCCAACCCGAGTCATCTCGAAGCGGTCAATCCCGTCATCGAGGGTCGCGCGCGCGCCGAGCAGACAGACCGCCGGCGGCCCGAGGCCGCGCACGATCCGGACGTGGCGCTCCCCGTGCTCATCCACGGCGATGCGGCGTTCGCCGCGCAGGGCGGCGTGGCGGAGACGTTCAACCTGGCGCGGCTGCCTGGCTACGCCACGGGCGGCACAATCCACGTGATTGCCAACAACCAGGTCGGCTTCACGACCGATCCGCGAGAGGCCCGCTCGACCGACTACGCCAGCGACCTGGCGAAGGGCTTCGACGCCCCGATCATCCACGTGAACGCCGACGACCCCGAGGCCTGCCTCGCGGCGGTGCGGCTGGCGATGACGTACCGGGGGACGTTTCACGGAGACGTGGTGATCGACGTGGTCGGCTACCGGCGTCACGGGCACAACGAGGGTGACGAGCCGTCCTACACCCAGCCCCTCATGTACGAGCGGATCCGCCAGCACCCACCCGTCCGCGAACGCTACGCCGGGCAGCTCGTCGCCGAGGGTGTCGTGACGACGGCCGAGGTGGAGGCCCAGGCCGAGGCGGGCTATGAGCGGTTAGCCGAGATCCAGCGGGGGCTCAAGGCGAGCCTCGCGGCGCCGGTGCGCGGCGAGGAGCCGCAGCGGATCTCACGCGAGGTGGCGATCGAGCCGGAGACGGCGGTCGCGGCCGAGCGGCTGGCCGAGCTGAACGCGCAGCTCCTCACGGTGCCCGAGGGCTTCACGATCAACCCCAAGCTCGCCAAGCAGCTCGAGCGGCGGCGCGAGACGCTGGGCCCCGCGGGCGGGATCGAGTGGGCGCACGCCGAGGCTCTGGCGCTCGCCGCGCTCGTGCTCGACGGGACGCCCGTGCGGCTCACCGGGCAGGACACCGAGCGCGGCACCTTCAGCCAGCGGCACCTCATGCTGCACGACGCGAGCGACGGCCGCCGCTGGGCGCCCATCCAGCATCTGCCCGGGGCCCGGGTCTCCTTCGAGATGCACAACAGCCCCCTGTCGGAGCTGGCCTGCCTCGGCTTCGAGTACGGCTACGCGGTCCAGGCGCCCGAGGCTCTGGTGCTGTGGGAAGCCCAGTTCGGCGACTTCGCCAACGGCGGCGAGGTCATCATCGACCAGTTCATCATCGCGGGGTTGGCCAAGTGGGGGCAGACGTCGCGGCTGACCCTGCTGCTGCCGCACGGCTACGAGGGTCAGGGGCCCGAGCACTCGAGCGCACGGCTCGAGCGCTATCTCGCGCTCGGGGCCGAAGGGAACATCCGGGTCGCCAACTGCACGACGCCCGCGCAGTACTTCCACCTGCTGCGGCGCCAGGGGCGCCACGCCGAGCGACGCCCGCTCGTCCTGATGACGCCGAAGAGCCTGCTGCGGCTCCCGGCCGCCACGTCGCGGCTCGACGACCTGACCGCGGGCGCCTTCCGCCCCGTGCTGGACGATCGGGACGGCGCCATCAGCCGCGATCGGGTGACCCGCCTCGTCCTGTGCAGCGGCAAGATCTACTACGACCTGCTCGCCGCACCGCGCCGTGCGGAGGCGAAGCACATCGCGATCGGCCGGGTCGAGCTACTCTACCCCTTCCCCGCCCAGGAGCTGGCAGAGCTGGTGGGACGCTACCCGGGGCTGCGCGAGATCGTGTGGACCCAGGAAGAGCCGCGCAACATGGGCGCCCGCAAGTTCGTGCTCCCCAAGCTGCGGGATCTCGCGCCGGCGTCGGTCGCCATCAAGGACGTGTCGCGGCCGGAGCGCTCGAGCCCGGCCGAGGGGTATCCGGCCGCGCACCAGGCACAGCAGGCGCGGATCGTGGGGGCGGCGCTGGCGTGAGCGGTCAGCGATCAGCCGTCAGCCTGAAACCCGATCCGACGCCTCGGCTCTGATCTGGCCATCAACTGGCGGATTGCGACGAAGACCACGCGAAGCACGCTAGAGAGCCTCGCCACGCCCTGCTCCGTGAACGCGTAGGGCAAATGGCGGCGCCCGCCACGCCCGGCCTTTGATATCAGAGACTGTGATTTCAATCTCGAGGTCGCAGCTGGCAACCTCAGGGCGGCGGTCTCCTCCTCCGTCAGCTGAAACATGAAATCGCGCGGGAATCGCGTCGCGTTGCGTCGCACAGCCTGGCTCAGAGCCCCCGTCGCAACGCCGTACAGCCTAGCCAGGTCGCGGTCCAGAAGCACCTTCTCACCACGGATGAACAGGATTCGGTGCTCGACGTGCCGAGCCATCTCGGCGTCGGCGACGGTCACGGGCAGAGGGGCAGCATCGGTTGAAGTCATCGGGGCAGGCCCCAAGCTCCGGATGGCGCGTCAACCGGAGATCAAACCGCGAAGCTGAGTCTCTCCCGCTCCTTCCGCACCGCCTCTCCATACGCCGGCCCGCCGACCACCGCGCGCAGCCGCGTGCTCACGGGCAGGACCACGGGCACGGGCTCCCACGACTGCACCGCGCCCGTCGCCGCCTCAATCACGCGGCCCTCCGCAAGCGCCCGGCTCGCGTCGGCGAGGCTTCGGGGGGCCAGCGCCGCCTGGAGCGCCTCCAACCGTCCCTCGTCGGCCGGGCTGAGGCACCGCATGTAACGCTGGCCCAGGACGGCCAAGTAGTAGTGCGCCGGGACGTACACCACACCGTCGAGCTGCAGCGTCTCGCACAGCACCACGAGGAAGCCGATGACCTCGCGCAGCAGGCCGAGGCCCGGGTGATGCTGACCCGGAAGGGGCCGGATCGGCCCGCCAAAGCGGCGCCGCGGATTCTGGAGCAGCAGCCACTCGATCGCGATGACCTCCATGCCCGGCAGCGCGGTGCGGCTGCGGTTGAGGCGCAGCTCCACGAGCAGATCGCGCCGATCCGCATCCCCCCAGATCCGCACCGTCGGCCCGAGCGCGGACGTGAAGTCCACGCCCAGCACGGGGTGCGCGAAGCCGCGGTCACGCAGCTTGGCGAACAGGCCCAGCCGGTCGAGCAGCAGCTCGAGGCCGAGGGGGGAGAAGTGACCCAGGACGCGGGATGCACGCGCCGCGCCGGGCGCGAGGATGTCGAGGTCCTCCTGGGTGAGCCCCCACTCGTTGCCGGTGCGGTCGGTGGCCGCGGCGCGCCCGGGTGCTGCGAACTCCCGGGCGATCGGGCGGAACCGACCGAGCACGAGGGTCATGTCGTCGGGCGGGTCGATGCGCCGCCCCGTGAGCAGCCAGGCGAAGCAGCGCGCCGAGTAGCGCCAGGCGTTCGCGCCGTACCCGCCGCCAAGCAGGATGACGAGGGGCGTCCCGCGCACCGTGCCCGCGACGAACGTGTCGCGCGCGAGGACGCCGTCGGCCGTGAGCTTCCAGTCCCCCAGGCGGTCGTCCGCCGCGACATCGGTGCCCGCGACGTAGAAGACGAGCGCGGGCCGGTGGGCCGCGACGACGGGCGGCAGCTCGCGACGCAGGGCGGCGAGATAGGCGTCGTCCCCCACGCCGGGGCCCAGGGCCACCGCCGTCGAGGCGGCGGCGGGGCGATCGTCCCACGACGCGTGGTGGATCGAAAAGGTCCACACGGTCGAATCGTCGGCGAAGGCGGCGCGTGTGCCGTTGCCGTCGTGCAGGTCGAGATCGATCACGAGGATGGGATCGGCGAATCCGCCGGCGCGCAGGGCCCGGATCGCCACGGCCACGTCGTTGAACACGCAGAAGCCCGTGCCCCGGTCGGGCGTCGCGTGATGCAGGCCGCCCGCCAGGTGCGCGGCGATCCGCCGCCGGCCCAGCGCGAGCTGCGCCGCGCGGATGGTACCGCCCACGACGAGCCGCTCGCGCTCCACGACCTCTTGCCCTTCGTCCTCGGCCAGCGGCTCCCCGAAGATCGCGGCGATCGTCTCGGGCCGCTGCAACGACTCGAGGTACGCCGGTGTGTGCACCCGCAACAGATCGTCCAGCGAGGCGGCATCGGGCTGGGCGACGTCCGTCCGGGCGATCAGGCCGCGATCGAGCAGAAACGCGAGGATCTCGGTGGGGCGCTCGGGGTCGAGCGGCACCGGCCCGACGCTCCGCGCGTAGTCCCGATGGTACACGAACGTCACGGCGGGTCGGCGCAGCGCCCGGCGGAGCCGTTGGAGGACCGTCACCATGACACTAAGTTACGCCATGCACGAAATCCTCAGCGTCGCGCGCTCCGCGGTGCTGGTCGTGTTCGGCGGCGCCGTGGTGGCGGCCCTCGGGTCGTGGCTCCTCCGGACCCGCCGCGTCTCACCGCTCTCCTGGGCCGGGCGCGTGGTGCGAAGCCTCTCGGAGCCGGTCGTCGCGCCGGTCGAGCGTCGCCTCGTGCGTGCCGGCGGCAACCCGGCGCATGCGGCCTGGTGGCTGGTCATTGCGGTCGCGATCTCCGGCCTGCTGCTCCTCCTCGCGCTCGAATGGACCGTCGAGACGATCAGCGCGTTCGTGTTCGCGGTGCGGCACGGCCCCGGCGCGATCCTCGCGTTCCTGGTGGAGCTGGCCTACAAGGTGCTCGTCGCCGCGCTCCTGGCGCGGGTGATCGGCTCGTGGATCGGCCGGTTCCGCTACTCCCGCTGGCTGCGGCCCGCCTACGCGCTCACCGACTGGGTCATCGATCCGATCCGACGGGTGATGCCCCTGGTAGGCGGGTGGGACCTGAGCCCGCTCGTGGCGTGGTTCGTGTTGTGGCTGCTGAAGAGCTTCGTGGTGAATGTGGTGCTGTGAGCCGTCAGCTGTCAGCTATCAGCTGTCAGCTCCCTGACGGCTGACCGCTGATGGCTGTCTTCATCGTTCACGTCGTCCCCCGCGCCCGCGAAACCGCCGTCGTCGGCCTCCACGGCGAGGCGATCAAGATCCACGTCGCCGCCCCGCCGACCGACGGCGCGGCCAACGCCGAGCTGCTGCGCTTCCTCGCGGCGCGGCTCCGGGTGCCGCGCGCCGCGGTCACGCTCGTCCGGGGCGCGTCGGGGCGCCGCAAGACGATCGCCGTGGACGGGGTGACGGCCGCCGCTGCGCGGCAGCGCCTGATGCTCATGTCTGACGTCTGACGTCTCTCTCTGTGAGCGCCACCGGGCCGTCACCGCTGTCCTGGACCAGCGACTCGATCGCCAGGAGCCGCACGGTCGTGTCGCCAGGGGTCCGTTCCCGGTTAAGTTCCAAGACCCAACGCCGCTCCCCTGACGACTGATGACTGACCACTGATGACTGTCACCTTGCGCCAGCTCATCGACGACCAGCGCGTCCACGTCTTCGACGGCGCGATGGGGACGATGCTCTACGCCAGGGGCTTCTTCCTCAACGTGTGCTACGACGAGCTGTGTCTCAAGCAGCCGAAGCTGGTCACGGAGGTCCACGAGGCGTACGTCCGGGCCGGAGCCGAGATCCTCGAGACGAACACCTTCGGCGCGAACCCGGTGAAGCTCGCGAGCTACGGGCTGGGAGACGAGACCGAGCGGATCAACCGCGCGGCGGCCGAGCTGGCGCGGGCGGCGGCGGCCGGAGCGGCGAGCGTGGTCGGCGCGATCGGGCCGCTCGGCATCCGGATCGAGCCGTTCGGCCCGACGGCCCGTGAGGAGGCGGAGGCGTTCTTCCGGCGGCAGGCCGCGGGGCTCGTGGCCGGTGGGGTGGACGGCTTCGTGCTCGAGACGTTCTCCGACACCGACGAGACCCGTGCCGCGCTCCTCGCCGTGCGGAGCGTGTGCGACCTCCCGGTCGTCTGCCAGATGACCGTCGGTGCCGACGGACTCACCTACTATGGCACGGCCCCGGAGACGTTCGCCCGGCTGCTCACCGAGTGGGGCGCCGACGTCGTAGGCCTCAACTGCTCGGTGGGCCCTGCGGGGATGCTCGAGGGCGTGGAGCGCGTGGTGAAGGCCACCGACCGCCCCATCTCGGCGCAACCCAACGCCGGGCTTCCCAAGGACGTCGGCGATCGCAAGATCTACCTCGCCTCGCCGGAGTACATGGCCAGCTACGCCCGGCGCATGATCGAGGCGGGGGCGCGCTTCGTAGGCGGCTGCTGCGGCACGACGCCCGAGCACATCAAGAAGATCCGCGACTACGTCGCCAGCGTCGTGCCGCGGCACCCGAGCGTCGTGGTGCCGCGCGGCCAGGTCACGGCGCCGGCGGGGGTGGCCGCCGTGCCGCTCGCCGAGCGCTCGTGCTGGGGCGCGAAGCTGGCCCGGGGCGCGCTCGTCACGTCGGTCGAGATCGTGCCGCCCAAGGGGGTCGACCCGGCGCCGATGCTCGAGCAGTGCCGCGCGCTCAAGGCGGCCGGCGTGGACGCCGTCAACGTGCCCGACGGCCCCCGGGCGCAGAGCCGCATGGGCGTGCTGCCGGCCGCCATCCTGATCGAGCGCGACGTCGGGATCGAGACAGTGATCCACTACTGTTGCCGCGACCGCAACCTGCTCGGCATGCTGTCGGACATCCTCGGCGCCCACGCGGCGGGGCTGCGCAATATCCTCATCATCACGGGCGATCCGCCGAAGATGGGCCCCTACCCCGAGTCCACGGCCGTGTTCGACATCGACTCGATCGGGCTCACGAACCTCGTCTACCGGTTGAACCACGGGCTCGACCCAGGGAACAACCCCATCGGGGCGGCCACGCGCTGGGTGATCGGCGTGGGCGTGAACCCCGGGGCCGTCGACCTCGAGCGCGAGCTGTCGCGGTTCGCCTGGAAGGTGGACGCCGGCGCCGAGTTCGCGGTCACGCAGCCGGTGTTCGATCCGGAGCAGCTCGAGCGCTTCCTGGGCCGGGTGGAGCGCTTCCGCGTGCCGATCGTGGCGGGCATCTGGCCGCTCGTGTCCCTGCGCAACGCCGAGTTCCTGGCCAACGAGGTGCCGGGCGTGACTGTCCCCGAGGCGATTCTGGCCCGCATGCGGGCGGCGCAGGAGGGCGGCAAGGAGGCGGCGCTCGCCGCAGGCGTCGCGATCGCACGCGAGATGTTCGCCCGCGTCAGGGCCATGGTGCAGGGCGTGCAGGTGAGTGCGCCGTTCGGGCGAGTGGACGTGGCGCTCGAGGTGTTCCGCTAAGAGCCGTCAGCCATCAGCTTTCAGCGGTCAGCCGCCTCCACTCGTGCCACCGGCAGCCGGAGACTCCCCATGGAATGGCAAATCATCGGGCTCAACTTCGTGTACGCGGTGCTGGGCGTCGCCCTCATGTATCTGGCGTACCAGACGTTCGACCTGCTCCACCGCAAGATGGATTTCGAGACCGAGCTCAAGCGGGGGAACACCGCCGTCGCGATCTTCCTCAGCGCGCTGTTCATCGGGATCGCGATCATCATCAGCGGGGCGCTCAACTGAGCTGTCAGCCGTCAGCCATCAGCTGTGAGCTAGCTGATCGCTGAAAGCCGACGGCTGACAGCATTTGAATCGGGAGAGACCGTTGCCAGGACGTGCGACCGCCGCGTTAGCCGTGCTGCTCGCGCTCGCCGCGCCGCTCGCGGCCCAGCGGGCGACGGAGCGCTACGATCACCACTTCCGCAAGTACGCGAAGCGGTATTTCGGAGCGGGCTTCGATTGGCGGCTCTTCAAGGCGCAGGGGATCGCCGAGAGCGGGCTCGACTCGGCCGCCACGAGCCCAGCCGGCGCCCGCGGCGTGATGCAGCTCCTGCCGTCCACCTTCGAGGCGATCCGGTCGCGCAACCCGGAGCTCGTCTCCATCGATCATCCGGAGTGGAACATCGCCGCCGGAATCAAGCATGACCGGTCGATGTGGCGCCTGTGGCGGGAGGCGGCGACGCCCCGCGATCGCGTGGGGTTCATGTTCGCGAGCTACAACGCGGGCCGCACGACGATCCTCCGGGCCCAGGAGGTCGCCCGCGCCCACGAGCTCGACCCCAAGATCTGGACGAGCATCGAAGCGGTGGCGGGCAAGGTCGGCCGCTGGCGCGACGACGAGACCCTGGGCTACCTGCGCACGATCGAGACGACCTACCGGCGCATGGACCAGGGGGGGCGGCTGCGCCCCCAGGCCCGGCCGCAGTGACCTCACGGCTGACGCCGGTCCTCGCGCTGGCGCTCGCCCTCGCGCCGCGCCTCCCCGCGCAGGCCGTCATCGGTCCCAGCACCGAGTACGCGCTGGTGGCCGAGCGGCTCTCGCGTATGATCTCGCGCGAGGTGGCCGACAAGCGGCTCCCCGCGCTCTCGATCGCGCTGGTGGACGACCAGAAGATCGTGTGGGCCCGCGGCTTCGGCTACGCCCGCCCCCAGGATGCCGTCCCCGCCACGGCGGCCACGGTGTACCGGGTCGGGTCGGTCTCCAAGCTGTTCACCGACATCGCCGTGATGCAGCTCGTGGAGCGGGGGGTGGTGGACCTCGACGCCCCGATCACGCGCTACCTGCCCGACTTTGCGCCGCAGAACCCGTTCGGCATGGCCGTGACGCTGCGCCACCTGATGACCCACCGGGCCGGCCTGGTGCGCGAGCCGCCGCTCGGGAGCTACTTCGATTCGACGGCGCCACCGCTGGCCGCGACGATCGCGAGCCTGAACGGCACGACGCTCGTGTACCAGCCGGAGCAGCGGAGCAAGTACTCCAACGCCGGCGTGGCCGCCGTGGGCTACGTGCTGGAGCGGCTCTCCGGTGAGCCGTTCGCGCGCTACGTGAAGCGGGCCGTGCTCGACTCCCTGGGGCTCGAGGACTCGGGCTTCGAGCCGACGCCCCAGGTCGAGCGACGACTCGCGGACGCGACCATGTGGGCGCCCGACGGCCGCCGGTTCCCCGCGCCCACCTTCGAGCTTGGCATCGCGCCGGCCGGGAGCCTGTACGCGACGGTCACCGACCTCGGGCGGTTCCTGGCCGCGCTGTTCGCCGGCGGGCGCGGAGCGCGCGGCCGCATCGCGACGCCGGAGACGTTGCGCCAGATGTGGACGCCGCAGCTCGCCGAGCGCGGCGCCGAAGCGGGCTTCGGGCTCGGCTTCTTCGTGTCGCGGCTCGACGGCCGGCGCCGCGTCGGGCACGACGGCGCGATCTACGGATTCGCCACCACCCTGGCCGCGCTGCCGGACGACAAGCTGGGCGTCGTCGTCGTCACGACGCTGGACGCCGCGAACAGCGTGACCGAGCGGGTGGCGGACGCGGCGCTTCGCGCCATGCGGGCCGCGCGCGAGCGGAAGGCGAGCCCCGAGCCCGCCGCGACGCAGCCGCTGCAGCCGGCCCAGGCCCGGCGCCTCACGGGCCGCTATGCGCGGGGAGCGCGCGAGATCGACCTGCGCGAGCGCGGCGGGGAGCTGTTCGTCGTCGCCGGCCCGGCCGGCGTCCCGCTCGCGCTGCGCCTCCGCGGCGACACCCTCGTGGTGGACGACCCGACCGCGTACGGCGCCACGCTGCTCCCCATCCCGGGGGCGCTGCTCGTAGAGGGCGACACGCTGGTCGCGCAACCCGCGCCTCCACCCGACACGCTGCCGTCGCGCTGGGCCGGCCTCGTGGGCGAATACGGGTGGGACTACGACGTGCTGTTCGTGTACGAGCGTGGCGGCGCGCTGCACGCGCTGATCGAATGGTTCTTCCCCTACCCGCTGCGGGAAACATCCGACAGCGAGTTCACGTTTCCGGCCACGGGCCTCTACCACGGTGAGCGGCTCGTCTTCCGGCGGGACTCCACGGGCCGGGCGACCGCCGTCGCCGCGGCCGGGGTGCTCTTCCCGCGGCGGGCCGTCGGCCCCGGAGACGGCCAGCAGCTCCGCGTCGCGCCCGCCCGCCCCATCGAGACCTTGCGGCGCGAGGCCCGGGCCGCGCACCCGCCGGTCGAGACGGGCCGGTTCCGCCAACCGGACCTGGTGGATCTCGCGGGGCTCGACTCCTCGCTGCGGTTCGACATCCGCTACGCCACCACCAACAACTTCCTGGGGACGGCCTTCTATACGACGCCGCGAGCCTTCCTGCAGCGGCCGGCGGCCGAGGCCCTGGTACGGGCCCATCGCCGGCTCCGCGAGCAGGGCTACGGCCTCCTCGTCCACGACGCCTATCGGCCATGGTACGTCACGAAGGTGTTCTGGGACGCGACGCCGGCTGAGCTGCGCTGGCTGGTCGCCGATCCGAGCCGGGGCTCGCGCCACAATCGTGGCTGCGCGGTGGATGTCACGCTGTTCGAGCTGGCCACCGGGCAGCCCGTAGACATGGGCGGCACCTACGACGAAGCGACGCCGCGCTCGTTCCCCGACTACCCGGTGACCACGGCCCGGCAACGCTGGCATCGCGACGTGCTGCGGGCGGCGCTCGAAGCGGAGGGGTTGCAGCGCATCGCGGAGGAATGGTGGCACTTCGACTACCGCGACTGGCAGCGCTACCCGATCCTCAATCGCACCTTCGAGGAGCTGATCGCCGCGCCGCGGGGGGCCGACCGGTGACCCGCGGCGCCGTGCTGGCGCTGCTCGTGGCGGGGGCCGCGTCCCGGGCCGGGGCGCAAGTCCACACGGTCCCCCGCCCCGACCTCGAGAAATGGCTGGGCGACTCGGTACGCGCGTGGACGATCATGCGCGCCGGCGGCAGGATCGACACGATTCGCATCGGCGACACCGCCGTGGTGCTGCGACCCGGGCAGATGTTGTCGGCCACCGTCGGCACCGAGGCGGTGTGGGCCGCGCCGGTGGTCGCGGGCGCCGCCCGGGACAGCGTGCTCGCCCTCCCGTTCCGCTACGTCGCCACGGACACGCGCGCGGCCGTGACCCTGTACCTCCGCCCGTCGATCGAGGTCGAGCCGCTGCGCTACAGCCCGGAGGCCCGACTGTTCCGGGGCGTGCTGTTCATCGGTCTGGAGGACAGCCTCGCCCCCGCGGAGTCCTACGCGCTGGCCCGGCCGGTCCGCCTCTTCCTCCGCGCCGACGACGCCACCCTCGAGCCGCAGGCGCTCGCGATCGCTCACACTAACCTCCCGCTCGCGCAGGTGCGGGTCGCGGCGGTGACCCCCGGGGAATCGCTGCGCGTGCACCTGCGCCCGGACATCAATCCGGCCGGCGTGGACGTGTGGATCCCCGTCCGGCGGCCCCCGATCACCGTCGAGCCGGTGCCCGGCTCGGTTCCGGGGCTCGGGCTCGGGACCGGCGGCCTGCTCGTGACGACGCCGGACGAGATGGGAGCGACGCCGCGCAGCGTGCGCCTCACGGCGCTGCGCGGCAGCCCCCAGCCCGACACGCTGACGCTCGCGGGGGGCGAAACCGGCCGGGCCACGCTCCGCTCGGTGGGCATCGGCCGCGACACGATCGTCGCCCGCAGCGGCCCGTTCCGCTCGCCGCCGACGGAGCTCGCGTACACCTGGCCGCTGTTGTTCCTCGGCGCCGCGCTGGCGGGGGGCGTCGTCGGCAGCGCGATCGCCGGCTTCGGCGCGCACCGCCGCGGCAAGGAGATCTCGCGCCCCGCCTATCTGGTCTCCGGGCTCGCCTCCGGCCTGCTCGTGGCGGTCGCGTTCGCCGTGGGCCTGAATCTCACGGGCCTCCAGATCACCACGCACCAGGGCGAGGCGGTCGTGTTCGTGGTCGCCGCGATCGGCTCCCTCATCGGGCTGCCCGGACTGGCGCGGGTCGTGCCAGCGCTGGGCCGCGTCCTGGCGGGCAAGACGGCCGGCTCCCGCTGAGTCCGTGTTCCGCATCCTCAGCATCGACGGCGGCGGCATCCGGGGGATCATCCCGGCCACGGTGTTGGCCGAGCTGGAGGCGCGCGCCGCACGCCCGGTGTGCCGCCTCTTCGATCTCATTGCCGGCACGTCGACTGGTGGGATCCTCGCCTGCGGCCTGGTGACGCCGGGGCCGGCGGGGCACCCACGCTACGGCGCCGCCGCCCTGGTCGAGCTGTACGAGCGTGAGGGGCCCCGGATCTTCCACCAGTCGCTGGCGCGCAAGCTGGCGGCGCTGGGGAGCGTGCTCACCGCCAAGTACCCGGCCGACAACATCGAGCCGCTGCTGCGACGCTATTTCGGCGAGACGCGCCTCGCCGACGTGTTGACCGACGTGATCATCCCGAGCTACGAGCTCGAAGGCCGGATTCCGTGGTTCTTCCGCAGCCGCCGCGCGCGCACCGATGCGACCTACAACTTCAGACTCTGGGAGGTGGCCCGCGCCACGTCGGCGGCACCGACGTACTTCCCGCCCCTGCGCCTCGACGCCCTCGGCCCCGACCCCGATACGGCGCGGGGGTTCTACGCCCTGGTGGACGGCGGCGTGTACGCCAACAACCCGACGATGTGCGCCTACGTCGAGGCCCTGAGCGCCGCCCCGGCCCGCGGCGACGTGATCGTCGTGTCGGTCGGCACGGGGCAGAGCCAGACGCCGATCCGCTACCGGGACGCGAAGGGGTGGGGCCGGTTCGGGTGGGC
>Ga0187893_10005795_pt1 | contig 21780 bp, 16 predicted proteins | sample MA1701074metaG_FD_139574 | JGI IMG/M metagenome (GOLD analysis project Ga0187893, IMG submission 139574) | White microbial mat communities from a basaltic lava cave in the Kipuka Kanohina Cave System on the Island of Hawaii, USA - MA170107-4 metaG ...
ACTTGCCAAAGCGTTAGAAAGACCCGTTCTATACCTCGTCCCCTCCAAAGAGAGCGGAGAGATAGCCGTAGATAATATCTCTTTCTTTTTAGGACAAATCCCTCCCCTTCTCTTAAAAAAAGAGCTGCATGCAAAAGAAGCTCTTTTCTCCTCACACTCAGCGGAAATCGCGGACCGGATAAGCTGGCTGTACTCAGCAAGAAAAAAACAAATATTAATCGCCGAGGCGCCGGCCCTTTTCGAAAAAGTAATACCGAGAAAGGTTTTTGAAAACTCTCTTATTAGACTAGAGAAAGGTATTTTGTTTCCACGCGACGAGCTAGTATCGAAACTCGCTCAGACGGGATATGTCAGGAGCGACTTTGTCGAAAAGGCTGGAGAGATGAGCGTAAGAGGCGGCATAGTAGACGTATTTTCCCCTGGAATTTCAAACCCAGTAAGGGTCGAATTCCTGGGAGACCAAATCCATTCAATCAGGCATTTCAGCACAGACGACCAGAAATCCCTGGAAAAAATAGACGGCGTCACAATACTTCCCGCAAGCGAAGTCATTCTGGATTCGGAAACGACCGAAGAATCCTTGTCTTACATAAGAAGAAAGGCCGTCGAACAAGAGGCCACAGCTTCGGCTAAGCTGTCCCTCCTAGAAGAAATAGAGAAGGGAAACAGATTTCCGCATATCGAGTGGCTCCTCCCTTCGTTCTACCCGAAACTCGACACGCTCTTTCACTACATTTCAGCAAATACCTTAATAGTGTTTGACTCACCGGACGAGGTCTCAAAGTCGTTCGAAAAATTCACCGAATCGTTACCTGAAAAAGAAAAACTCCTGAAACGGCTTCTCAAAATAACCCCCGCCATCTCCGACCTCTACTTGAGTGAAGAGGAGGCTCAGGAGAAGATATCGAAGTTCGGACGAATCATCATCGACGAAATCGGCATTGCAGATGAGTCCTCGACGACAATTCAATTCCAAACCGAGAAAGCCAAACTGCGGAAAAAAGAGGACGCCGATTCTCCGTTTGAAACGCTCTCTGAAAACATACTGGCGTGGAGGGAACTGGGATATTCGGTTCACATAGTTTTACAGAACGATCTCGAGCGCAGCAAATTCAGAAAAATCCTCGCCGAGCGTGGGGTGAAAGACGTTGAAATGCGCATCGGCAGTCTTTCCTCAGGGTTTACATTCCCAGAGGCAAAGCTGGCCGTTCTCACTGAAAAAGAGATATTCGGAGAAAAGAAGAGGGCTAAGCTGCAACCGGCAAGGGATATTCCCTCGGTTTTTATAACCAGCTTCAGTGAACTGAAACCCGGCGATTACATCGTACACGTGAGTTTCGGTATAGGAATCTTCAGGGGCCTCAAAAGACTAAGAGTCGAGAACATCGAGGGCGATTTCCTGCAGTGTGAATACCAGGGTGGAGACAAGATCTATGTCCCTGTGGATAAGTTAAAGCTCGTGCAGAGGTATATCGGAGACGGAACTCCTCCGAGAATCGACAAGCTCGGAAACGACAACTGGAACAACGTCGTAAAAAGGGTCAAAAAAGCGGTCGAGAATATAGCCAGAGATCTCCTCCAACTCTACGCCAGGAGAAAAGCCGAAAAGGGTTTTCAATTCTCAAAACGAGACAAGCTGTTCAGAGAATTTGAACTCGCTTTCCCATACGAAGAGACCCCAGACCAGGAAGCGGCGATTGAAGATGTGATGAGCGATATGGAGTCTTCCAAGCCGATGGACAGGCTCATATGCGGCGACGTGGGATTCGGCAAGACCGAAGTCGCGTTGAGGGCGGCTTTTAGAGCCGCTATGGACGGAAAACAGGTCGCTTTCCTCGTCCCCACGACGCTTCTCGCTTACCAGCACTACCATACTTCTATGGAAAGACTCAAAGGGTATCCCGTAGTTGTAGAGATGCTCTCGAGGTTCAGGACTCCGAAAGAAGAAAAAGAAATTTTGAAGAGGCTCGAACAGGGGAAAGTAGACATCATCATAGGAACTCACAAACTGTTGGGTGAAAAAGTCAGATTCAGGGACCTCGGCCTTGTGATAATCGACGAGGAACAGCGCTTCGGCGTCAAGCACAAGGAAAAGCTCAGAGCCCTGAAAAAAGGTGTGGATGCCCTCGCGCTCAGCGCCACTCCGATACCGCGCACACTCCAGCTCTCCCTCGCGGGGATTAGGGACATAAGCCTCATAAACAGTCCTCCCGAGGGAAGGCAATCGGTCGACACTCAGGTTTATCAGTTCAGCAGGAGCTTGATCAAGCAAGCCATAAGCTCTGAAATAGAGAGTGGAGGTCAGGTGTTTTTCATACACAACAGGATCGATAATATTTTCAGGATGGCGGAGGAAATAAGGGAACTAGCACCCGACATTAGGATCGATGTCACCCATGGGAGGATGCGAGAACAGATACTGGAAAGGAGCATCACTAAATTCATAGACGGAAAAACCGACTTGCTACTGACGACTGCAATCGTAGAATCAGGGCTTGATATTCCGAATGCAAACACGATTATCGTCAACGATGCTCATACCTTTGGCCTCGCCGACCTCTATCAACTCAGGGGCAGGGTAGGAAGGTCGGAGAAAAAAGCGTTTGCGTATTTTCTAATACCAAGCGCTGCTTCCCTTTCAACTCAGGCAAAGAGAAGACTCAAAGCTATCGGGGAACTGAGGGAACTAGGGTCAGGATTCAAGCTTGCGCTATCAGACTTGGAGATTCGAGGAGCAGGAAACATATTCGGCACCGAGCAGTCGGGGCATATTGCAGACGTTGGACTAGAACTCTATCTTGAGATGCTGAATAACGAGGTTAAAAAACTCAAGCGGGAAGAAACCGAAGAATACGAGCCCGATGTAAGGGTGAACTTTCCTGCGTTTATTCCGGATGAATATATTTCCGATGAAGCGGAACGCCTCCTTTTTTACAAAAAAATCTCTTCTATTTCTCGAGATAAACAGCTCAGTGAAATGAAAAACGAGCTAAGAGACAGATTCGGAATTTTACCGCAACCGGCCTTAAACCTCCTGACTGTCGTGGAGCTAAAACTGATGATGAAAAAATTGTTTATCCAAACACTGGAGGTAAAAAACGAGGAATCGGTTATAATATTCCGCGAAAATTCCACTTACTATCACCATTTTCGTCCGGGTGGCAAGTTAAGAGTCTCTCATAATCCGGGAAATGAAATAGACGAAATAAAGAAAAGGCTCGTAAAATTAGAGAAAAGCGGAACGATAAAATCAGACCCGAAACCGGAAAAATTTTATTCTTCATAGGAGACAAACCGGCATGAGAATCCTTTGCTTGATCGCTGCGGCGGCTGTGCTGCTTGGATGCAGCGACTTCGACAGGTTTTACAGGGAGAAAAAAACAGGGACATTGACGCAAAACAAAACGGGGATTGTTCTAGCAAAAGTAGGCTCGGATGAGATCACTTCTCAGGAACTCAGCAAAGCCCTAGAAAAGTTGCCCGTAAAGCAGAGGTTTCAATATCAGTCCTCTCCTGAAAGGATGAATGATTTTCTCGAGTCTTACATCAATCAAACTTTATTATACAAAGAGGCTCAGAGAAAAGGTCTCGAGACCAGACAAGATATCAGAGAAAACCTGGCAAAATATAAAAGGCAGCTCTTAATTCAGTCTATAGGGCATGAAGTTACGAATAAAAAATTCAGCGAAGATGAGATTGAAAAGTATTACCAGGAAAACTCCAAGAACTTTGAGCAGGTCAAGTTAAGTCAGATATTCATCAAGGCTGGCCCGAACGAGAAAGCCTCGATGGATGAAGCGAGAACCAAAGCAGAGCTAATCACGAAGAGGGCGCGGTCGGGAGAAAGGTTTGATGACCTTGTAAAACAGTTTTCTGACGACCTTAAGTCGAAGAAAAAAGGAGGAGACCTTGGATATGTATCGAGGGGTAGACTTCCGATCGAGGTCGAGGACGAAATATTTATCCTAAAACAGGGTGAAATCAGCGACCCGATTGAGACTCCGAGCGGATTTCATATAATAAAGCTAGCTGAAGGAGTAAAAATACCTCCTCTCGAGCAGGTAAAGAGTAGGGTGCAGCTCGATTTGAGAAAAAAGACATTCAATGACTACATCAAAAATCTCAGAGAAAGGGCAGGAGTAGAAATTTTTGAAGATAAACTAAAGGAGACTAGCGCAAATGAATAAGAATACTATTTCGGGAATACTCATTCTATTTTGTTTTGCTTTGTTTTTTGCCTCGAAGGGATCCATCGCGGCGGAGTTGATTGATAGAATCGTCGCAGTCGTCAACGACGACCTTATAGCCCTCTCCGAACTGAATGAAATGGAAGCCAAAGTAAACTGGAACTCAGAAACTCCCAAAGAAGACCAAAAAGCAATCTTAGACCAAATGATAGAGCTGAAGCTCCTCGAGCAGGAAGCAAAAAAACTGGGCATCACAGTTTCAGAAAGGGAAATAGACGCGACGGTAGAAGGAATAAAGAAGCAGTACAACCTAACAGATGAGCAAATGGAGGAGGTTTTAAAAAAACAGAACCTTACCCCTCAGGCATTCAAAGAGCAGTGGAGGATACAGATTCTCGGCAACAAAGTCATAGGAACTCAAGTCAAGGGGCAAATAGCGGTGACTGATGACGAAATAGAAAAATACTACGAGGAAAATTATGGAGAGATCGACACGGCTAAGGAGATGCGAATCGCGCATATATTAATACCCTTTGATTCCGCTGATGAAAATGAGAAGGAAAAGGCGTTGAAACTGGCCCAGGAGATCTCCGAGAAAGCCGGGGCAGGAGAAGACTTTGAGGAGCTTGCAAAGGAGTACTCCAAGGATACCATTTCAGCCCAAAATGGAGGCGACCTCGGCTACGTGAAGAAAGGCGACCTGGTGCTGCCGCTCGAAGAGGCTGTCAGGGAAACGCCTGTTGGAGAGATCGCCGGTCCGGTCGAATCCCCTTCTGGGTTTCACGTTATAAAGGTTTTAGAGAGGAGAGATTCGGGTGAGACCTCAATCGACGATGCCAGGGAAGAAATAAAGCAAAAAATCTTTCAAGAGAAAGCTCAAAATGCCTTGAAAGACTGGGTCGATGGTGTAAGAAAGACCGCTTATATAGAGGTTAAGCTTTGATATAACTGTGTGCCACAAAGACGCAAATACACCAAGTTTGAATTCAGAATCGAGGAGCCAATTGAAAAGGAGCTAAGGCTTCGAGTATCAGCTGTTGCTCGTGTGTTCGACATGTTCAATAGCACGCCACAACTGGTTCTCGAACCAGTTGTCTGAAAGCTCATATCTCTCCGTATGGTCTCGGTGGCAAACCAGCTAAGTTTCTTCCATGTAGGATTCCACAGGGGGACAAGTGCAGACAAGATTTTTGTCTCCGTAGGTATTGTTGATCCTCCCAACCGACGGCCAGAATTTATTCTTTTCGACAAAAGGCAGGGGATAAACCGCTTTTGTCCTCGAATAAGGGTGTTTCCAATCATCTCTAAGCGCTTCAACTGCGGTGTGAGGAGCGTTTTTCAATACATTATCGCGAATATCCTGAGAACCGTCGGCAATTTCCTTAATCTCATTATGAATAGCGACCATGGCATCACAAAAGCGGTCGAGCTCGTCTTTAGATTCGCTCTCAGTCGGCTCTATCATAATAGTACCGGGAACGGGCCAGGAGACGGTCGGAGCGTGAAAACCATAATCCATGAGCCTCTTTGCAACATCCTCCACCTCTATATCAGCGCTCCTTTTGAAGTGCCGCAAATCTAAGATCATCTCGTGAGCAACCCTTCCCTTTTTGCCCTGATATAGCACAGGATAGTATTTTTCCAGCCTGGATTTAATATAGTTGGCGTTCAATATCGCATATTTGGTTGCCGACGTCACTCCTTCAGCGCCCAGTAATTTAATATAGGCATAGGGAATCAATAAGATACTTCCGCTTCCCCAGGGGGCAGAGGCTACGGCGGTTATAGAGTTTCTACCTCCTACCTCAACCAACGGGTGCCCCGGAAGATAAGGGGCAAGGTGTTTTGCGACGCAAATCGGCCCCATTCCCGGACCGCCTCCTCCGTGAGGAATGCTAAAAGTCTTGTGCAGATTTAAATGACAGAGATCGGCGCCTACTAGGACAGGACTGGTGAGGCCAACCTGAGCGTTCATGTTTGCCCCGTCCATATAGACTTGACCTCCGTTTTCACGAATGACTGAACATATTTCTCTTATTCTCTCCTCAAAAACCCCGTGTGTGGAGGGATAAGTGATCATGAGCGCTGACAAGCTGTCCCTGTATTTTGCCGACTTGTTTTTTAAATCCTCCAGGTCAATGTTCCCATTTTCGTCGCATTCCACAATCACAACCTTCATGCCCGCCATCACTGCACTGGCAGGATTTGTGCCGTGCGCTGAGGATGGAATTAGTACAACGTCCCTCTTACCTTCTCCTCTGTCCGCATAATAGGCCCTAATAACCATAAGCCCCGCGTATTCTCCCTGCGCTCCAGAGTTCGGCTGTAAAGATGCTGCGCTAAAACCTGTTATCTCGCACAAAGCGTTTTCTAATTCCTTGAAAATCTCTATGTACCCCAGCGCCTGGTCCTGCGGGGCAAAGGGGTGTAATTTTGAAAATTCAGGCCAGCTGAGCGGCATCATCTCAGTGGTAGCATTGAGCTTCATCGTGCAAGACCCGAGTGGGATCATCGAACTGTTGAGGGAAAGGTCATTGTTCTCGAGGCTCTTTATGTACCTGAGCATTTTAGTCTCGGAGTGGTACCTGTTGAAAACCGGATGATTAAGGAAGCCGCTTTTCCGCGTTAGCTTTTCGGGATAATCAATCTCTATCTGTTCTGTTAACTTTTCGAAGTCAGCATCCATGTAGTTTAGTGCCCTTGCCTTTGCAAAAACCTGAACTATTCGCTGAATGTCTTCTTTTTGCGTTGTCTCATCCACCGTGATGCCTATATACCGGTCGTCAGTGTATCTGAAATTAATCTCGGCCTCGACCGCAAGAAATTTTATTTTCCGAACCATATCGCCGGGAATCTCCCTTAAATCTATTTTCAGAGTATCGAAGAAATAAGAGTTGGTTTGCTTGAATCCCAATTCATCTAATTCATGCTCCAAGACTTTCGTATGCCGATGAACCCTCTCTGCAATTGCTCTGATTCCAGCCGGGCCGTGATATACAGCATACATACCAGCCATTATTGCCAGCAGAGCTTGAGCAGTGCAAATGTTGGATGTAGCCTTGTCTCTCTTTATATGCTGCTCTCTTGTTTGAAGTGCCATTCTGTATGCGGTATCCCCGTGTGAATCGATAGAAACTCCGATGATCCTCCCCGGGACCTGACGTTTGAAATCATCCCGCGTGGCAAAATAGGCTGCGTGCGGTCCTCCGTAAGCAATCGGGACGCCAAACCTCTGGCTCGAGCCAACCACGACGTCGGCGTCGAACTCTCCGGGAGGAGTGAGAAGGGCGAGACTGAGCAGGTCTGCAGCTACGACCACGAGAGCTCCGGAATTGTGCGCTTTGTCGATGAATTCCGAAAGATCGAAAACCCCGCCGTCTGCGTCGGGATACTGCACGATACCTCCGAATATCCTGTCGTTGAACTCGATTTTGCTGTGGTCGCCTATAATCAGTTCGATTCCCAAAGGGTTGGCTCTTGTCTTCAATACATCTATTGTCTGCGGAAAACAGTTCCCGGAGACAAAAAAAATATTGGCATCCCTGTCGATCAATTTTTTATCTCTCAAACGTGCAAGCATCGTCATCGCTTCTGCTGCGGCGCTCGCTTCATCCAGGAGGGAAGCGTTTGCAATTTTCATCTTGGTTAAATCACTCACCATAGTCTGGAAATTGAGCAATGCCTCGAGACGACCCTGAGAGATTTCTGCTTGATAAGGGGTGTATTGAGTGTACCAGCCCGGGTTTTCAAAAATGTTGCGCTGAATTACGCCGGGAGTGACGCAATCATAGTATCCGAGTCCTATATACGACTTAAAAACCTTGTTTTTTTTGGCTAATTTCCTCAAGTCCTCAAGAAAACGGTACTCGCTGACCGGTTCTGGAAGATTTAAAGGAGTTGTAAGACGTATAGACGGGGGGACAGTCTCCTCAATCAGCTTGTCTAAAGATTGAGCGCCTGCTACTTTGAGCATTTCCTCGAGATCGGTTAGGCTCGGACCTATATGTCTCGTAGCAAAAAGATCAGATGTCTTTGGATTAAATTTCATTTCAGAGCGGTCATTTTTTTACAGACTTGCGCTATATTCATACTCAAAGAAGGGTTCACGGGGCCAGGTAATTACCCTCCACCCCAATAAAGAATCGTTCGTGCCGATTTTCATTGATGTTACTACTTTTCCTTGTCCAATTCCTTCTCTATGTAGTCGGTATATTCCTCATAGTCCATAAGCTCATCGAGCTCGTCCTTGTCGTACGGTTTCACCTTTATCATCCACCCTCCCCCATATGGGTCTTCGTTTATGGTCTCCGGAGAATCCAGCAGCAGCTCATTCACCTCGACTACCTCACCGCTTAAAGGTGCGTATAGATCGGATACCGATTTTGTGGACTCCACTCCTCCAAATGGGTCACCCTTGGTAATCTCATCTCCTTCGCTCGGAAGTTCTACATAAACGATCTCTCCGAGAGCGTCCTGGGCGTAACTGGTGATTCCAATCACGATCAAACCCTCTTCCATTCTTGTCCATTCGTGTTCTTTCGTATATTTAAGTTCTTCTGGTATCTCCACCATGACATGACCTCTCCTTTTTTAGTCTTTTTTTCTCGATAAAAGGGTACAAAACGATTATTGCTCTTCGCCGGTTTTTCCGGATTTCTATTTCAACCTCGCCGCAGGACTCGATACCCTTTCTCAGGTAACCCATCCCTATAGGCTTATCTAGGCTGGGAGATTGGGTGCCGCTTGTAACGTTTCCAACGACAACTCCATCCTTCAATATATCATAACCCTGTCTGGGAATCCCACGGTCTATCATCTCAAATCCCACAAGTTTTTTTCTAAGCCCGCACTCCACGGCACTAATTATAGCCTCTTTCCCGATAAAATCTCCCTTGTCGATCTTTACATACCTGCCCAGCCCCGCTTCGACCGGATTAGTGTCTTCATCGATCTCATGTCCGTAGAGTGGGTAACCCATCTCGATCCTCAAGGTATCCCTGGCGCCAAGCCCGCAGGGTTTGATACCATAGCGCGTTCCTTTGGTTAAGATTTCATTCCAGAGAATTGACTCTCTGCCCCATGGAAGAAAAATCTCAAACCCTTCTTCCCCTGTATATCCCGTCCTGGCAACTATAAGATCAAAGCCTTTCCAGTTTTCAAATCGACAGCAAAACCTCCCCAGGTTACTAAAATCCCTTTGCAGAGCTTCGCGCAAGACGGCCTCCGAATCGGGCCCTTGAAGCGCAAGTTGAGAAAACTCCGCGCTTCTATCGTGGAGCTCTACGTCGAATCCGTTCTTATTGCCTTTGACCCACTCATAATCTTTTGTAGTGTTTGCAGCATTAACGCAAATAAAGAAACGCTCATCTGAAAATTTATATGTAATCACATCGTCTATCATACCGCCCTGTGCGTTACAAAAAAAGCCGTACTGAGCCTGAAATTCCTTGAGCTTACTCACATCATTTGTTGTAACCCTCTGACAAAAAGAGGCTGCATCACTGCCGCAAACCTCAATCTCGCCCATGTGACTTATGTCGAACAAACCTACACGATTTCTCACAGTCAAATGTTCTTCTCTAACTCCGCTGTACACAACCGGCATCTCCCATCCCGCAAACTCTATTATCTTTGCGCCAAGCTCCTTGTGAATCCCATAAAGTGCCGTTCGGTTCATTCAAAGTATGTGTTAACATCAGAATAAAATGTTGTCAATAACCAATATTAATTACCGTTGGCAACTGACTAATGTATGGTAGTCAAGATTTATTTTGTCAGACAATATTGGGAAAGGTCTCTTTCTTCGAAAAACTGCCGACACATAATTCCGTTTGCGGTGTTTGATGAAATTGCCATACTCGAACGCTTTTATCGGGTAGCCGTGAGCAAAACATAAGCAGGTCAAATAAGTCGAAAACGGGTTACTTATGACCAAAAATAATTGTCTATTGTTTTACGATAAAATATAATTACTCTTAAACATCGGGGAAAAAGATGCCAGGAGCCGACAAAAAAAACTCAACTCGAATAGTTATCTTATTTCTCTCAACTCTTGGGTTTGCTCTTTCTCTCTATTTGACATATATACACTACAGCGAGGCTGAGGCACTGTTTTGCACCTCCGGCTCCAGCTGTGATACCGTGAGAGAAAGCCCCTACTCAGTAATGCTGGGCGTCCCCGTTTCTCTCCTGGGAGCAATCGGATATTCCCTGATATTTATCCTTTCGTTTATATCAAACAAGCGCCGAGACAGGTGGTTTGTGCTCTATCTTTTTTCTCTAGGAGGATTTGTTTTTTCTGCCTACCTGACGTACATCGAGCTTTTCGTCTTAAAAGCAGTGTGCTTCTATTGCGTGATCTCGGCAGTCATTATCACGGCGATTCTAGTCATATTAGTCCTGAAAAGACCCGTCGGAACAGCATCGATTTCGTTCTCAAAAGCGGCTACGCTCAGTGTGCTGGTATTGGGAGTCGTACTTATAGGCTCATTTTTACTACAGTCAAATGAACTCAGAGCCGGGTCCGACAATAGCTTTCAGGTCGGGCTTGCAAAGCACCTGGGTGAGATGGGAGCTACCATGTACGGCTCTTTTCAGTGCCCTCACTGCACGACTCAAAAACTCCTCTTCGGTAAGAACGCTTTCAAATACATCAAGTACGTCGAGTGCCATCCGAGAGGAGAGAACGCAAACACTGCGCTGTGCCAGCAAAAACTGATACACAGCTATCCCACCTGGGAGATAAAAGGACAGTTTTACGTTGGCGCGAAGTCGCTTCAGGAACTGGCGAGAATTTCCGAGTATAAACCGAATGGCACAGTGAAATAGCTCTACAGTCCACGGAGTATCAAAAGCGAGGATCCATCCACTTCCATGGGCTATTAGGTTGGCACAAGGTGGCTACAATTGACAATGAAACAGGCCGGCTAGTAAACAGCTGGGCATAGCTCTCCTGAATTGGTTCACGGAAGAGCCATATCTAAATAACTACTGATTAGAATTTTGATTTCTCTTTTATTAACTGTTGCCAAGAGGGTAGAAGTACTATACTGACAAAACCTATATAAGCGACTATAACTGCAAGAATTCTAGAGGCATATTTATCTGTAACGTAGAATCCCATGGAGGTTATTAGTATCTGTAAAATTAGTATCCATGGTCTCTGTACATAGCAACTTGTCTCTATTTCACCTGAGTCATCGGCCTGACCGGAATCTCTAACCTGTATAAATCTAATTCCAGAGCCGCAGAAAGGGCAAACATTTAGCTCAGGGTTAAATTCTTTTCTGCAATTAGCACAAGAAGTTGTATCCATACTTTTGCTGCTTTATTCCTTTTAAATAGTCAAGAGTAAGTATGAATGATGGTGTTAATTAGTTTCTCCCTTAATTGATTCTATTAGCTTGCATGAAAGAAATGAAGAGGATTCGTAGGGGTTATCTTGATAAGCTAGGTTGTCTGCTACAAAAGCCCAATCCCCGTTTCTGAGAATTGGGCTTGGCAAATATATCAACGTCATCTACTGAGCTAACCTTTTACTCTTCTACCGAAACTCATTGGCTATCTTGATTGTCATGCTGAGCAAAGCGAAGCATCTTGACAGTTAATCGCAAAAACCAGATTCTTCGGTCGTTTCACTCCTTCAGAATGACTTTACAATTCTCAATCACACTTCGAAAACCCGCAGCTTTTACAGGAAATGCAGCCCTGCTCGAATGCCAGCGCGCGGCTTCCGCAGTCCGGACAGCGCTCTAAGTCTATGTCAACCGCTTTCGGTTTACTCTCGATCGCGCTTTCCGCAGAAACAAAATGTTTTTTCAGCACCGCCGCAATCGCATCCGGTATGGACATAACCAGTTTCCCGTCTGCAAACACAGGAGAGGCCCCGCCTATTCCCTCGAGTTGCTCTACGACGTCTTTTACGCTGATACCCGACCTCAGCGCCAGCGATGTAAGACGCCCGATCGCCTCGGCATCGGCCATGGTCGTGTATCCCGATTTCCCGATCTGAACGAATACCTCAAACGGTCTTCCCTCGTAGGTGTTCACGGTGACGTACAGATTGCCGTACCCGGTTTTTATCGCCTCTGTAAACCCCTCGAGGAACTGAGGACGCTTAAGGGGTTTTACTTCGGGCATAATGGGATGAAGGGATGAAATGGGGTATTGGTGGGTTTTTGGCATCCCTCCATCCCGGGTCTCGGCCTTTTTTTCTGTTTTTGATTCCTTGCCCCCTTCCGTTTTGCCTGCTTCAGCACCGGCTTTGGCATTCGCCTCTTCTTCAGTAACGAGGATTCCCTCTCTCGAACCCTCCCTGTATACGGTAACCCCCTTAGCTCCGAGCTTCCAGGACAGGAAGTAGATTTTTTCCACTTCTTCGAGAGTAATATCCGTCGGGAGGTTTACCGTGCTCGAAATGCATGAGTCAATGTGTTTTTGGATCGCAGCCTGCATGCGCACCCTCATCTCAGGCTTTATCTCGTGCGATGTGACAAAGGTTTTGGGGAGTTCGCTTTCGTCTCTGATACCGGATTTATTCATATACTCTCCGACTAGCGGATGGTAGACCTTGAACTCCTCGCGTGATAGGGATTTGGAACGCCTGTAGTAGGAAAGGGCAAATATCGGCTCTACTCCGCTAGTAGTTCCTGCAAGAACAGAACCGCTTCCAACAGGGGGAACGGTGAGAATACATGCGTTTCTGATTCCCTGCTTCTTTATCTTGTCGATTATGCGCTCGTCGATGGATTTCAAGAACGGCTGCGATAGATGAGTGTCCAGGGCGAGCGCCGGGAAGCTTCCCTTTTCCGAGGCCAGGTCGGAACTCGCCTCGTAGACGATGTTTTTTATGTATTCGAACATCTTGTCCGCAAAATCAACCGCTTCCGGCGTGTCGTATTTCAAGTTGAGCTTTGCCAGCATATCTCCAAAGCCAGTGAACCCAACACCGATCCGGCGTGAGCGAGAGGATGAGTCGGTCTGGTATTTGAGCGGGTGTTTATGAGTGTTGTAATCGAGGATGTTGTCCAGAAAACGAACGGCGCATCTCAGAGCCTGCTCAAGCTGTTCCCAGTCGATTGAAGCTCCTCCTTCAAACGTATCCTTCACGAAAAGAGAGAGGTTGATGTTTCCAAGACAGCAGTTGCCATAGTCCTCGAGCGCCTGCTCGCTGCACGGGTTCACTCCATGCACTTCCATTCCGTTGTATTCGGTCGGCGAGAACCTCTTTACGGCATCCCAGAAAATAAGCCCTGGTTCGGCAGAGGCCCAGGCTGATTTGACGAGCTTTTCCCAGAGATCCCTCGCTCTGATCGTTTTTCGGAACTTTACCTTCTCGTTTTCAAACTTGAGCTCGAACTCCTTGTCATCCTCCACAGCCTTCATAAACTCATCAGAAACCTTGATCGAGATATTTGCAAACTTGACCTTAGTCCTCGAAGGGTCGTTCTTGATGTCGATGAAATCAAGGACGTCGGGATGGCTGACATCTATGGTAATCATAAGAGCGCCGCGACGGCCTGCCTGGCCGATCGTCCCCGTTGTCGTTGAAAGAAGCTCCATGAACGACACTGCTCCTGTTGAATAAATGGCAGAGTTGTTCACCGGAGCGCCCTTGGGTCTCAGGACGGAAATATCCGTCCCTACCCCTCCTCCGAAGGAATAGGTTCTTGCCGCCTCTTTGCACCATTCGAAGATAGCCTCAATCGAATCCTCTTTTATAGGCATAAAATAGCAGTTGAGCAAAGTGGCTCTCCTCTTCTGACCCGCCCCGAAAAGAATCCTCCCTCCGGGGATAAACCTGAAATCGGAGAGGAGCCAGTAAAAATTCTCTTCCCACTCTTTTTTGAGCTTCTGTGTCTTTTCCGGGGATGCTATTTCACGCGCTACCCTGCGCCACATCTCGTCGGGCGTCTTCTCTACTATGTTCCCCGTTTCATCGCGAAGGGCGTATTTTTCGTAAAACACCCTGGCGCGGAGGTCATCTCCGCCAAACGCGCCTATAGTTTCTTCCGGTATTTCCATCACGGTTCCCCCTTTATACTCAACAGGGGCATCCGATTCTTTGTGTATGGATTCTGTCTCTAATTGGGAACCCTCTTCCAACAACGCCGTTCCATTGTCTTCCAGGGTCTCTTGTTTCACTGAAGACATGCCGTCCCTCCTCCTCTCTATTATATGTTGTGTTACTGTTCGATTCAAACACAATATGTTGTGGTTGTCAAGAGGATTTTTTGATCAAAAGATAAAATCAAATAAGCCCAATGGGTTAGGGCTTCATAAAATTCGTGAAACTTGCGCTTAATCATTATTTTCTCATCTAAACTGTAAAAAAACAAAGATTAAATAAGGCTTGTTATACATTGTTAAACCAAAAATTTAATAATCTATAAGGATGCGCGCTCATAATTACTTGAATAAAGTTCCCAGAGACTTGACTGAGTTATCGACTTTTTTTACATACGCCTTGATGTCACACTTCCTTTCTAGTCCCGAAGCAGACATGTAGCGGACCTTCCCAAAAACCGGGCGTTCAAACCATGGCCTGTCATGCAGTCCGAAGAGCCAGCCTATGTTTGCAAAAGAGTTGGGGTTGCGGCCATCGATGAAATATTTGTTGTTGATAGCGAGAGCGGTTTTAAAAGCGTATTCGGGAGTACTGCTCCACTCCAGGATCTTTTTTCCCCAGTACATCCTCATGTAGTTGTGCATGTATCCCGTGTGTTTCATCTCATTCATCGCTGCATTCCAGTAGTGGTCGTGCGTCTCTGCGTTCTCCAACTGCTCCTGAGTATACTCATGCTCACGGATGTCGTTCTTGTGGTCTCTTAGGGTTTTTTTAGCCCAAATGGGGAGACAATCAAAAGAATCATACTCCTCCGTGTAATTGACAAAATTTATCGCCAGCTCCCGTCTGACTATCAACTCTTCTAAAAAAGTTTCTCTATCCTCTTGGGGTTTGTCCTTAGCATTTCTTATTTGTAAGGCAAGGTAAAGAGGCGAGATTTGCCCGAATTGGAGATAGATGCTCATAAAGGACACGTCATCCGTCTGTGGCTGATTTCGGTTTTCATTGTATTGGCCGAGCTTCTCTCCGATAAATTCCGCAAAGACCCTTTTTGCCTCGGAAGCGCCTCCTTTGAAAAGGTGCGTAACCGGTTTGACGGTGCGGTCAATCCTCATTCTGCCGAGTAGTTGGTCGATGTCGTTCATATCCAAGCCGTCTAGGTTCAGGCCGAGCGAATGATTATGCAGAGGCACTGTATGCAATCCAACTAAGTATTTGCTCAGTTGAATGATAATTTTGGGTCGTATTGTTCGGGCGGCGAACTCTGCTCTTTTTGATACTTGCTCAATCGGCACCACAACATCGCTCTCCACCTCCACTACTCTACAGTCCGCTCTTTCAGCCACTCTCTTTCGCCACTCCTTTTGATGCCTGAGATAGCCTCGGTCACATACGATCAGCGATGCCCGGCTTCCCAAATCCACCGCAACATCAACGGGATTGCCCCGGCGGACTATCATATTGATACCGCGCCCCTTGAGAGATTCTTTCGTTTCTTTGAGGCCTTCGAGCATAAATTTATAATGACGAAAATTTGCCTCTGGGTAGTCGTCCATCAAACCGAAGACAACAAGGAGAGGCTGAGCCAGGTTGTTAGCGCTATAGATTGCATATTCCAGTGCATGGTTATACTCCACGCGAGCAGACTGCTGCATCCAATAGAGCACGTAATCCCCTTTCATAATCCCCCTCTCATTGAGCTTCTTGATTCGTTCGTCTTGAATGATTTTGGCTTGCATCTTGCTTTTTTGTTCCTCATATTTTTAAAACGATAATAGAGGGACATTCCCGTCACACATTCATATTTATCAGACAACTTCTAGTCGAATACTCCGAACATAGCCAAGAGTCCCAGGAATATGAGCGCTACTGATATCCAAGATAGAACGGAGTGAACTGTTTTTTTTTCGTCCTTCCTATTTTGCCTGCTTTTATAATAGTTGTAGGAATAAGGCATGTAGTGCCTTTTTCCTACCCTCTCCAGTTTATCGGTAATGACACTGCTTAGATGCTTTCCATGCATAAAATAAAGTGTTATTAAACCTGCAAAGAAACCTATCAAAAAAATAAATTTCAGCGTAACCCGATCCCCCTGAAATGAAAGTTCCTCTTACCAATTTCTCAAATTAATTATACCACCTTACTTTTCCCTCAGTATGACAAGGATTGGCTTATTATCTCTATAAACTCTACACGCTGTGCAGGAGTTTGAGATGATAACTCTTTCCATCGTCTTATTCATGAACTTTGAAAATTGAAGACAGGTTTCCAACCTGATTTTTGTTTTTATTAGAAAATAAAACAATCAAAAAAAAGCCGGTTAGACGTATAATTTATAGAGGACTTAACTGAAAGCAGATTGCAGAAAGAGACTCGGCTCCAAATCTTAGTAACAACCTGAGAAAATCATGGTTTCTCTTTTTCGTTTTAATTTAGGCAAGAAAATGCTTCTCTTATATCTTCCACTTAGCCTAGTGATCATTTTGGTCAGTGCTTTTGCTCTTTCCACTCTTAGAACCCTGAATAGTATCAACGATAGCATTATTAAAACCGACATGCCCATAAGAGACGCCGCCGCCAAAATGATCGACAATTTATTGGCACAGGAACTATACGGCCGTCGGTACGCAGTTCTGAAGAGTTCCGAGATGTTGGAATTATTCCGCCAAAGAACTGAGGAGTTCGAACGAGAGATTGCGAGAATCAGCAACCTCTCCGACAGCAAGTCCATCTACATCAGCCGGCTTTATTCCCTGCACCAAGAGTACAACGAGCTCTTTATCAAAGGGGTTGACCAGCTTGGCAAACCTCAGTCCAAAGCTGCAAACAAACAAAATGAGGAGATAAGGCTGAAGCAAGAAGAGTTAATCGCACTAATAAAAAACATATCGACAGATACATTCCTCGATCAAAAGAGGAAAAGGCTTGATATTGCGACCATATCAAAAAGAGCCTTTCGGGTTACTGCAGCTTTGTGCGTCGTGGGTATCGTACTCGGCATCGCAACAGCAGCATTAATCACCCGAAACATTACCGGACATATAAATCAGTTAAGAACCGCTACTCAGAAAATATCTGAAGGAAAGTTTGACCAGATTCCAAATATACAAAATCAGCATTAGTTAGGAGAACTATCGAACGCTTTCGCTGAAATGGCAAAGAGGCTCAAGAGTTTGGAAGAAATGTACCTTGACGCCAATCCTTTGACAAAACTTCCGGGCAGCATCGCAACAGAAAATGTGGTCAAGAAAAGGATCGACGCCGGAGCAGAAATTGCATTTTGTCTTCTCGATATAGACAACTTTAAATCCTTCAACGACAGGTATGGATATGCCAGGGGAAACGATGTTATAAAAGCCACAGCTGAAATTATTGATGAGACAGTCGCTGAAAACGGCGCTTCTGATGATTTTGTGGGTCATATAGGCGGAGACGATTTTATCTTTGTCACGACCCCGGAGAGATGCGAAAAGATTTGCATCGCCGTCATTGGACTATTCGATGAGACTATCCCCGGCTTTTACGACCGTGAAGACAGGGAAAAGGGTTTTCTCCCGGGAATTACTCGACAGGAACAGGAAATATCTTATCCCTTTATTTCGATCTCTATCGCCGTAGTCACCAACAATAAACGAGAGCCAATAAACCATATACAGCTCGGCGAGATAGCAGCGGAGCTCAAGGATTATGCAAAATCACTTCCTGGAAGTGTTTATGTTGTGGATAGACGTAAAAGTTAGCGTGTAAGATTTTAAATTTTACTAACATTACCAAGTGCAGCCCTCATGAAATTCGCAAATACCTTCTTATCAAAAAATGTTCTCACGTTTTTTGCATCACTATGGTTGCTGTTAATTTTGCCCAGTTGCATCCCCAAATACGGGTCTGACATGGATAAACTTTCCCATCCGGTTTCGAGCCCGGAGGACTTCAGGAGAGAAATAGACCGAATGGAGAAATTAGCGCGATTTCATCCCGACACATCCGTTCAGGCAGAGGCGCATCTCAAACTTGCAATGCTCTATTTACATGATGAAAACCCGCGCCTTGATTACTTGCGAGCGCTCGAAGAATTAAAAAAGTACAAATCTCTCTCTCCGGATGAAGAAAATAAGAATGAAATTCACGGCTTGCTTGTTCTGCTGCTGAAATTTGAAAAAGTGATAGAGCAGAATGAAGAGAACGCAAGAGCGATTAAAACTCTGACGAGAGAAAATAGAATTCTCATAAGAGAAAATCAAAAGATAAAGCAAACCATAGACGAACTTAAAGACATGGACGTTAAGATTGAAGAGAAGAGGAGAGAGATTAAATAGATAGGATGATTCGCAGCTCCTCCTAGAAGCACAGCGGCACACCCTCCGTAGATAAAGGAACCAACTGCGAGCAACACAATAAAAAACCTATTCTCCTGACTTGTTTTAACACAAAACCTCCCGGATGAAAGAGCAGAGACCCGTAACAGCCTTCAATATTTTTGAAGGTTATGAAAAGAAATTTCAAATGAGATGGTGAGTGAAACATTCGAGGCATTACTATCATTCGGGGTTTTTACAAGTTAAATTCTAGGCATAAAGTCATAATCGTCAAACCCGAGCCGAGGAGCCGGAGTCTATAATGAAAAAATTTTTGAAAGAAAACTTCCTGCTTGTAGGAATAGTCATCGGAGTGTTTTTGGGAGGCGTTATCGGTTCCCTATTTCCTCAAATAGGAGTCAGCACGGGCTTTCTGGGAAAAATGTTTTTGGATGCCCTAAAAATGATCGTTCTTCCCCTCATCATAGTCTCCATAACCCTGAGCATAATGAAACTGGGCAATCCCAAAAATCTGGGCTCGTTAGGGATAAAAACGTTCGTGTACTACGTTACAACTACCGCCATAGCGGTACTTATAGGAATTGTAATTGTGTCATTGATAAAGCCGGGCGTGGGAAGCGGGGCATTTACAGGTGGGATGCCGGATGTTATTAAGGGCAAAGAGAACCTTAGCGCGATCGATTTGCTGTTTAGTTTTATACATCCAAATTTAATCGGAGCTGCGTACGAATTCAAAATCCTTCCGATTATTCTCGCTTCGATTTTATTCGGAGCTGCCTTTGCAAGCCTCGGTAAAGATAGCGATGTGATACTCAATGTTTTGAACGCACTCGATAAATCTATTATGAAGATAGTCAACTGGATTATGATATTCACTCCTTTGGGAATCTTCGGACTGATTGCGAGCAGGATTGGAATCGCCGGGGGCGGGAGCGAGGTTTTCAGCCTCGCCATGCAGTTAGGCAAGTACTTTGGCAGCGTTATCCTGGGTTTATTCATACACGGTTTCATAGTCTTGCCTCTAATACTGCTTGTCTTGGGTAAGAGGAATCCGGCGGAATACGCATCAAAGCTATCAAAAGCGCTCTTTACTGCATTTGCCACAGCGTCCTCATCCGCAACCCTCCCCTTGACCATGAGCGGAGTAATAGATGAAGCAGAGGTTTCACCCAAGGTAGGCAGATTTGTCCTACCCTTAGGCGCTACCATTAATATGGACGGCACTGCTCTATACGAAGCCGTTGCTGCGGTATTCATAGCCCAGAGCTACGGCATTTCATTGGGGCTAGACGCACTCGTGATAATATTCTTCACTGCAAATCTTGCCGCGATCGGTGCAGCCGGTATCCCCGAGGCAGGGCTCGTAACAATGGTGCTGGTGTTGCAATCCGTCGGATTGCCGGTAGAAGGGATAGGTCTTATTCTATCCATTGATTGGCTCTTGGACCGCTTCAGGACTACTATAAATGTGTGGGGAGACTGTGTTGGCGCCGCAGTCTTAGACCGCTTTGAAAAAAATGAAATTGTTAGTTCGTAGGGTCTGGGGAAATACTGCTCCAGTAAAGACAGAACTGGTTTTGAAAACCGGAAAGCCTTTGCCTCAGTGACTGAGCTTGCCACACTTTAAATAAATCCGCTTATCGCAAAGCAAGGTAATTGTTTCGGAAAGAAAGTAAATTATTGTAATATATTACGCTCAAGGAGGATTCGGAACTTGTTCAAAAAACCTTGGGGGGGGAGATTCAAGAAGAAAACGCACAAAACAGCCGAGATGTTCTCAGCTTCAATTGACTTAGATAAAAGGCTCTATCTTGAGGATATAGAGGGCAGTATTGCTCACACCATGATGCTCGGTGAGACTGAAATCATCACGAAAAAAGAGTCTGAAAGGATAGTAAAGGGTCTTAAGAGCATTCAAAAGGAAATCGAAACCGGGAATTTCCCTTTCAAAGAAGAGTTCGAGGATATACACCTCAATATTGAAAGACGCCTGATAGAAAAAATAGGCGACGTAGGAGGTAAGCTTCACACGGCAAGGAGCAGAAACGACCAGATTACGCTGGATGAACGTCTCTTTTTGAGAAGAGGGATCGGAGATATTGCAAATTTGATTCGAGCTCTCTCAGAAGAATTTATTAGTATTGCGGAAAAAAACTCAGACTCCCTCATGCCTCTTTACACCCATATTCAGAGGGCGCAGCCCGTTCTTCTCTCTCATTATGTGCTTGCATATTATGAGATGCTAAAACGAGACAGGGAGCGTTATCTCGATTGTCTCAAAAGGGTAAATGTGATGCCGCTTGGATCGGGAGCGGGAGCTGGTACTTCTTTCCAGATAGACCGAAATTACGTGGCCGAGACTCTCAACTTTCCTCAGGTCACAAAAAACAGCATCGACACAGTGAGCGACAGGGATTTCATCGCAGAGTTTATCTCGATTTCGGCTATTCTTGCAATGCATCTCAGCAGGCTTTCAGAAGAGCTTGTGCTATGGTCGAGCAAAGAGTTTGACTTTGTCGACCTCGGAGATGAATTCACCACGGGCTCGAGCATAATGCCCCAAAAGAGAAATCCTGATATTGCCGAGCTGGTCCGCGGAAAAACGGGGAGGGTTTATGGGAATCTGGTCGCGATACTGACGCTTATGAAAGGGCTTCCCCTAGCATACAACAGAGACATGCAGGAAGATAAAGAACCCATGTTCAGCACCTTGGATACCGTTAAATCATCCCTGGAAGTTATTACGGAGATGCTGAGGAACATGAAGTTCAAGCATGAGAATATGAAAAAAGCCCTGACCGAAGGATTTATCACAGCAACCGACATGGCAGACTACCTGGCCAGGAAGGGAATGCCGTTCAGGCAGGCGCATGAGGTTACAGGAAAGATAGTCGCCTACGCCGAGAGAAAGGGAAAAGAACTGCTCAAGCTGAGCATCTCCGAGCTCCAGATGTTCTCGAATCTTTTCGAAGAGGACGTTTTTGACTGTATAACCCTGGAAGGCTCGATCTCCGGCAGAAAATCTTACGGCGGCACGGCAAGAGAGAACGTGTTAAAAATGATCGAAGATGCAAAGAAGGAAGTTGCAAAGTGGTAGATGTTGAATTGGTATTATATTGATTTCACTCGTCAATGTGCTAAATTACCATCTCAAACAAAAGGCCCCTTCGTCTAGCCCGGCCTAGGACGTTGCCCTCTCAAGGCAGTAACA
>Ga0187893_10005796_pt1 | contig 21780 bp, 23 predicted proteins | sample MA1701074metaG_FD_139574 | JGI IMG/M metagenome (GOLD analysis project Ga0187893, IMG submission 139574) | White microbial mat communities from a basaltic lava cave in the Kipuka Kanohina Cave System on the Island of Hawaii, USA - MA170107-4 metaG ...
AGAAAAACCGCTGTTGGCGCTCAAGCGGCGTGGGGTAGCCTATGTCGAGGTGCGAGCCTTGGATATAGGCTGTTTCGATCCCTTAGGCGTTAATGCGGTGCAATTGCGGTTTGCTGAGGCGTTTCTCATCCTCTGCCTATTGCTGGAAAGCCCGCCGGTTGACGCCTCCGAATGGGCCGAGATCCAGCGAAATCAGGAAGCCGTCGCCACCGGGGGTCGTGACCCCGAGCTTAAGCTGCACCGCAAGGGGCGTGAGGTGTCCTTGCAGGCTTGGGCTTTGCGCGTATGTGATCACCTGCACGAGATATGCACGTTGCTCGACGAAGCGGGAGACGGTGGCGCATATATCGAGGCCCTGGCGGTGCAGCGCGAGAGGCTTTCGAGCCCGGAGAAGCTACCCTCGGCCCGCGTATTGGCGGAAATGCGCGCGCGCTCCCGGTCGTTTTTCCGGTTTGCACTCGATACCTCCAGTGCCTATCGAGGCTATTTTTTGAACCAAACGCTTGCACAAGAACGCAAGATCTATTTCGAGAAGTTGGCACAGGAGTCGATCGAGAAGCAACGGATGCTAGAAGTCCAGGATACCGTGACCTTTAGCGAGTATTTGGAGCGATATTTCGCGCAGCGGTAAGCGGCTAACGGAAAGAGGCGGACATGCGCTCTGCCGAAGAGTGGCAAAATTCCCTATTGAACGCCTGGCAAATAGGGCCAGTCTATACTCTTAGGAAGCGAACGGAGCCGGGAGATGAGGATACGTGATTTAATCGAAGAGTGGCAACAAGATGGGCGCGTGACCCTGGCGGCAAGGGAATTTGCGGTCCGGCTGCCCGTATACGACGCCGCTCGTTTGCTGGCATTAAGCGAGATCTACCCAACCCGCACCGAGGTGCAGTTAATCACAGAGCTGTTAAGTGCGGCTTTGGACGAGCTGGAGGCATCGCTGCCCTATGTCAAAGGATCTGAAGTCATCGCCGAAGACGACCAAGAAGATCCCATTTACAAGGACGATGGCCTTACGCCCCGGTTTCGCTTGCTCACCCGGAAGTACGTGGCCAAGCTCCAACAGGGTTTTGAGCTCGAGCAGGGGTGCTGAGCACTGCTGCGCGTTATCGACCTGTGGCACCGTAGCGATGCAAGAAGTATCCACTTGGGAAGCGGTCCTCTTGGGTGTTCTCGCGCTGTTGCTGGTGTTTTGGTTTCGGCCAGGGATAAAAGAAGCCTTGCGCCAGAGCCAGGAGGCCGAGAACAAGGATTGGGCTGCGGCTTTGATCCCCATCGCCGTAGTGGTCCTCTTCGTGATCTTGTTGATCGTACTGGCGAAATCTTAGGGAAGCTGTTATCAGCCCACGTTAGTTACCTTTCCCGCTTCCTTTAGAGTTTGAGCCTAAATTTTAGGACTCTGCCAGGACGGCCACCGGCGCGGGGCTGGTGACGAACTTCAAGACTTCGCCCATCGCGGAATTGATTGCGTCGTAGGCCGACACGTGAGCCGCAAGGATTTGTGCCTCCGACTGAACGTAGCGCGACGGCACCAGCTCAGAACGACAGTTCGAGACGATGTCGCGAGCACTTTCCGGAGTTGTTTCGAGGTGAAACTGAAGGCCGATGACCCGCCGACCTAGTTGAAACGCTTGATTCTCACACGCGATGCTATGGGCAAGCTGCACGCCACCGCTCGGTAGATCAAAGGTTTCCCCATGCCAGTGGAAGACGAGCGATTCTGGAGCAAAGAAGAAAAGCCGCTGTGGGTTGCTGGGTTGCACCCAGGAAATAGGAAACCAGCCAATTTCCTTTTCCTTGTTCGGGTAGACCCGAGCACCCATCGCACTCGCAATCAGCTGAGCGCCGAGGCAAATCCCTACGACCGCCTTTTCTTCCTCAATAGCCGCACGGATAAACCGCTTTTCAGCGACAAGCCAGGGGAGGTCAGCCTCATCGTTTACGCTCATCGGCCCGCCCATGACAATCAGCAAGTCGATGTCCTTGACATTCGGAAGTGTGGGGCTTTCGAAGAACTTTGTGCCCGTGACTTCGGCACGGGACGACCGCAGCCACGGCTCGATGCTGCCCAGACCCTCAAACCGAACGTGCTGGAAGAAGTGTGCGCGCATGCCTCACCTACTGAGCGCTAGAGATTATGACCCATTGGTGGCCGGTTAACACACACAAAATCCTCGAGCTTCTTGAGCCAAGGGCGACTTCTGCCGAAGCCTCCATTATGGCGCGCACGCTGACCGAACCGCTGAATGCCCAATGCGGATATGGCGCGTATCAGCGACCCGCTGGCGCGCGGGGAGGCTTGGTCGGATCCGAGTCAGCACGGCGTCTGCGGTGGCGCGAAAAGCGGTGAGCTTGCCGCCGTACACGGTGAGCAGTCGGGGTGGCTTCTGTTGATCTGTCAACAATACCGTATCGCGGGAACGCTCGCCGATCGAACCATGCGTGATGGGTAGGCAGCGCAGACCCGCGAAAGCCTCAAGGATATCCGCTTCCATGTACGCGCGTTGGGGAAAGTAATGCGCGAGCGTCGCGAGCAGATAGGCAACTTCCTCGGGGGTGGGGTGGACGCAGGCCGGATCGCCCCGAAAGGGCTTTTCGGTGGTGCCTATCAGGGTATGGCCACGCCAGGGCATGATGAAGACAGGGCGTTTGTCGCTAGGTGCTTCGACATAATAGATCCCTTTGCTAAGGGCGCCCGGTACCACGATATGGGTTCCTTGGACCAGCTCAACCGACAGTTGCCGTGTTTGCGGTTCAACTCGTTCGAGAACCCGGTTAACCCAGGGGCCTGCGGCATTTATCACCACCCATGCCTGGCAGCTTTGAGAGCGGCGCTGGCGCTCGAAATGGAGCTCGCAAGCGCGCGGCCTGAGCTGGATGGAAGTGACTCTGCTTTCGAGATGGAGCTCCGCCCCTAAGCTTAGCGCCGATGTTAGAACGGCACGGGTTAAAAGGGCGTCGTCTGTCTGAGCGTCAAAATAACGAAAAACGGCACTGAGCCGTTGAGTATTCAGTCCATCGAGCGAGTTCCACTGCTTGCGCGGCACCCAAGCAAACCGAGTCTCGGCCCGCATACCGCCGAGCAGCGCATAGAGACTTAAGCCCGCTGCTACCCAGCTTGGCTTATACCGGCTGAGTTTATAGACAGGGATATAGAAGGGGACTAAGCGCACCAGATCGGGGGCATTATGCAGGAGGATGCGGCGTTCACGCAGGCATTCCCTGACCAAAGCAAATTGCCCGCTCGCAAGGTAGCGCAAACCACCGTGGATCAACTTGCTGGAACGGCTGGAGGTCCCTTGTGCGGGAGAATCGAACTGTTCGAACACCTCTACCGAATATCCCGCTGCAGCGGCACTTAACGCAATACCGGCGCCATGAATGCCGGCGCCGATGATGGCGACATCGATCACGCGAGCGTTCTCTTCTGCAAGGAGCGGATCAGCTCGCCGATGCAGCCGGTCTCGATAAAATCGCTTCCACCGGCAAAGAACGCCAACGCCTCCTCGGCCTCCCGGATGTCGTAGATACACCAACGCCAAGGACCCGGCCATAACTCGAACCCAGCTTCGGCTAGCTTCTCGCTGTCGCCGAACAAGTAATCAGGGTTCAGCGCTTCGGCCTCGCCCCGAGTGACTGGGGAGCCCTCAGGCAGCACCCATCCGATTGAGACTTCATGGGCTTGCCGCGCGTATCGAAGCGCATCTGCCTGAAAGGAGATCAAGACCCAAGCAAATTGCCCCTGTTGCAAATCATGGATTACCCGGTCGACCACTGTGGGGATCCCAAAGTGGGAGAGACTTTGGCGTTTTATCTCTACGAAGGCGGTTATTTCGGGAAACGCATTTAACAGGGTCACGGCCTCTGAAAGCGCCGGGATAGGCGTTGGGTTGAAGCGCTCGCCGAAGCGCCCTGGATAGTGCGCCGAATAGCGCCTCAGATGATCGGCTTGAAGCTCCATGATGCGGCCGCCGACATCGGCGCCGACACCGGTGGTGCGCTCTAACGTCGCATCATGCAGAAGAAAAGGCACTTTATCTCGTGTCAGTTGGATGTCGAACTCAAGCATGCGCGCACCCGCGTCGACAGCGGCTTTAAGCGCGCACAGGGTGTTCTCCGGGTAGCGCTCCATATAGCCGCGGTGCGCGACCAGGCGTTCGCTCGGGCTCATCGACGGGCGTCCTCGATCCCGGCCAAGAAACGCCTGTAGCGCTGCTGGAGCTTGGGATCGCTTCTTGGCTGGAAGCTGTCGGCGGGAAGCGGGTCAAAAAACGCTTGTTTTCCTAAGGCAAGCCACGCCATGCCGGCCGCGGTTCCTTCACTCTGTCGGGAGCGCAAGACCGGCAATCCCGTGAGATTGGCCAGACCCTGGCAGAGCCGATCACTGCGCGCAAGCCCACCGCTCGCGCGAATGTTGTGCAGCGCTAATCCTGCTTGTTGCGCCTGATCGAGATTCGCCCGCAATAAAAACAAGATACTCTCAGCCACTCCTGCGAGACACGCCTCTGGGTGCTGGCGGCAGGCCTCTTCGGTGTGGTCCAGGAAACGGGGTTGCAGCTCGGGATCCCACCAGGGCGATCCCAAGCCGCCGATCGTGTTGATAAACACCGGCGGTTCTGGCTCCGTTGCCAGCCAGGTGTCGAGTGCATCGGCGACACCCTGGGCACGACAGTATTCTTTCCCCCACCTCAGCGCCGTTGCAGCGCCGTTTACTGTACCCTCAAGATAATAATAGGCCGGGTCAACCCCGTCATAGTCGGCCAGTCCACTCAGCAAGCTCTTGTGTCTCACCAGCGTGCTCTCAGTCGGGAACAGGATAAACGCACCCGAGCCTATATTAATGTAAGCCGAACCGAGATCGGGTTTCCCCTCGGCGAACAATGCCGCCGGCTGATCGCCGTTGACGGCGGTCAGCGGGATTTCCGTGTTGGCTAACAGGCCGTAGTCGTGCCGTATGGGCCGGCATTGCGGTAGCAACCGGCTTGAGATCCCGAACAAGGCCGTCAATCGTTCGTCCCAGTCACAGCTTTGGATATTCAACAGTAACGTGCGCGCGGCATTCGCTACGTCGACCACCGCCGGTTTCTCTGCCAATAAGTGGAAAAGCAGAAAAGCCGCGAGAGGGCCTAGGAGCAAGGTGTTCTGAGCAGCCGCCGTGTGCACGGCGGGCTCGTGCTCGAGCAACCAAGCGAGATTGCTTGCCCCGTAGTGGGGTGACAGGCGTAGCCCGGTCCATTCTTGCACCTGCTCGGCGCGAACGTGCAGTTGTGCCAACTGCTTGCGGTTCCGGGTGTCTTGCCAGCTCAGCGCCTGGCAGAGCGGCGCACCCGTTCCCCTGTCCCAGGCGACGATGGTTGAGCGTTGGGTCGCGAGCCCCGCCTGTTTGATCGTGACCCCGCGGCTCTTGGCTTCCTCTAATACCTCGGATACGACATGGCGCACCGATCCTAGGATCTCCCTCGGATCTTGTTCCACTCGATCACCTAAGAATCGATGCAGTGCGACGGATTGAAAGCGGCTGAAAAGAAGATGGCCGGATCGATCGAACACTATCGCCCTCGAGGCGTGGGTGCCCTGGTCTATGACCAGCGTCGCGACATCGCTCACCAGGGGATTCAAGCAGCGCCTTAGTCGACGCCGCTATATATCTACGGGGCCGTCTTCCTAGTTGAGCGTAAACTCCATTTTGATCCCTGCGATCTCGACGATATCTCGGTCTTGCAAGCTGAAGGCTCTGGGGCCAATAGGTTCCCCGTTGACGATGGGATACAGCGGGCCGTATTCATTCTTGCCTTCGATATGGGTCAAAAAATAACCCTGAGGACGGCGTGAGATCACGGCCACCTGGGATCCTGGCCTGCCCAAGGTGATCAGCGCCTTGGTCAGTGGCAGTTCTTTTCCTGCGACGGGGCCGTTCAGTACGTGTATTTTACCGAGCGGCATGGCGGAAACAGTCGCCGATAGGGCCCCCGGCGCGATTTCTTTAACCGCCTTCTCCGCCGCTTCGGCCAACGCCGCCGCCGCGGTTGCGCTGCCGGGCTTGACGATCATCGTTTTCTCGAACTCTTCGTCGTCGGCGGTGGCATGTTCGTTGATGTAACTCAGCTCGTGCTTGCCTATCCCGACCACGTCGCCATTGCTCAGCGCGTGTTTTTTCCGGATAAGCTTCCCGTTGACATAAGTCCCATTAGTGCTGCCGAGATCTTCCAAAAAGGAGTCGTCCAGGATGGTCACGATGAGGGCGTGTTTGCCACTGACGGCCAGGTTGTCCACTTGGATCTCGTTTTCTGGTTTTCGACCGATAAAAACGCGCTCCCTTTCCAGCTTATATTCGCCTTGAACGGCACCGTTCAAACTAAGCACTAATTTGCCCATCGTTCGGTCCTATGCGAGGTTTAACGTTAACAATCAAAAAATTTCGTACCAGCCCGATCGGGCAGAAAACTGTTCGGTAGGCCGAGCGAGTAATACCGACACATTATCGTGCCCACCGGCGGCGTTGGCTTTATCCACGAGTTCTTCAGCCGCTTTTACAAGATTAGCACCATATTTTTGGAGAATTAAGTAAATTTCCTGGTCACCCATCATGTCATTAAGGCCGTCTGTGCACATCAGATAAAGGTCTCCCGGCAAAACGATATCTTCCAACATATCGGCCTGGACGCTTCCCTCGATTCCCAAGGCCTTGGTGAGAAGGTTTTTCGGCGTGTGCGTCAAAGCTTCCTCCGGGGTAAGCAATCCCCGCTTTACGATCTCTTGAACCAGGGAATGGTCAATAGTGAGCTGTTCAAAATGGTCGCTGCGCAGGCGATATAAGCGCGAATCACCCACGTGTGCGATGGTGACTCGATCGTCGTAGAACAGACAGAGCACAACCGTGGTGCCCATACCTTCACAGCGGGGATCTCGCTGTGCCACCTCGTAAATCGTTGTGTTTGCCCGCGCGATGGCATCCTGCACCACCAGGGATTCCTTGGCGTAACCCGTGGCATCGTCGTATTCCCCGGGAGCCAAATCGGCCAGTCCCGCCTTGATCTGTTCTATGATGGAGGAAACCGCGATAGCGCTGGCGACCTCTCCCGCCTTATAGCCACCCATTCCGTCGGCGACCACCGCTAACCCAATCCGAGCATTGGCCGCGCAGCAATCCTCGTTATGCGGCCGGCGCCGTCCGACATCGGAGACGTTCACTAACTCGATCTTTCCGGATAAGTCCATGATCTTACGAAGGCAATGTGGCAAGCTCCCGTAGCTACGTTAGGGCTTCCCTGGGGACATGGGCGTGCTTTCGACACCCGGATACCCCCTCTGCGCTAGCGTCCCTTTATGGCGGCTCGATCTCGTATTACCAGAGAGGGTGGCCGCTGAGCCAATTTATATAGTAGCTTGTATTTCATCAAAATAAAGCACTAGTGGCGGCCGCTGAGGGTTTGCCATCACGTTTTTCCGCACCACTGCTTGACGGCATCCCGGGCTTGTTGGATCGCAGCGGCTTGCTTTTCCTCATCATAGATAACCCGATTGCCCTTTTTGTCTATGTCGTAGATATATCCTGCCCGCTCATAGTTTCGCAGTTGATCCTTGGCCAGATTGCAATTGCGTTCCCGCTCTTCTTTCTGCTTTTTTTGCGCCTCGGCTTGTTCCCGTTTTTCTTGACGTTGCTCTTGGAAGACTTGCAGCAGCCGCTCGCGTTTTTCTTCCCGTTCACCGGCGATGGGGGTCACTTCGGGGACATCCTTGAGGCGCACCGATTGGGCGCCCGGCAAAGGGCGGTCGCCGTAATGAACTTTGCCTTGTTCATCCACCCACTTATACACCTCCGCCGCCACGGCGGTATCGGCGATCCACAGAGCTGAGGCAAGCGCCACCCAGGATGCTAATACTTGGATTGCTCGCGATTGCATGACCCTCCCCCACCCGCGGCTATGGGAAGCCCTGCAAGCGGGCCAGATTTCCTCTAGCTCCGCATGCGACGCCGCGAAAGCATAGCGCCGCCGCCCGTTTTCCAAAACACGTTTGACGATGGAGAAAAACGGCCAAGGCTTTGGATAATCACACAGACGGCTATGTTAGATTCTTCTTACAATATAGCTTGCATGGACTAAAAATGCCCGTACAAAAAAGCGGGCTGTTTACTTGGGCGTCTCGAAAAATTCCATCCGTGGAATTTTCGCGATCGCAAAGCAAAAAGGCGATTCTTGCTTTGCTATCTGTGTCAAACAGTTACCTGTTTCAAACCGCTGCGGCATATCCCTATACCGCCGGATACCGCCGGGCACGTCGAACCAATCGAAGTGCCCACGACTTAACGCTCAAGCAAGTGGAGTTTCTCTTTCACCTCTTTCCACTGATCCGCATCGGCAGGGGGCTCTTTGATCTGGCTGATCGTGGGCCATTCTTTCGCAAGCTCCGCGTTTAATTCGAGGTATTTCTGATCCTTATCCGTAAGGTCGTCTTCGGACTTTATCGCGTCCACGGGGCACTCCGGTTCGCAAAGCGTGCAGTCTATGCATTCATCCGGGTCGATGACCAGCATGTTAGGCCCCTCGTGGAAACAATCAACGGGGCACACTTCAACGCAATCAGTGTACTTGCACTTGATGCACGATTCGGTTACTACGAACGTCATGAGATCGTCAAAGGTCGGTTTTTTGCAGAACCAAAATTATAACCTGATAGCCCAGGTTTAGAAGACCTTAATTAAAGCGCTTGGACCCCATCGAAAAATTGGGTAATGCCTCATAGCGCAGCCTGATCAAATGGATGGGTCAGTCATCCTTGAGCAACTCTCAGGTTAACCCGGCCATTTTGAGTTAACAACATCTTGGGTGTCGCCAGCGTTCGACACCAACTGTGTAGCGGGCGTTACGGTGCTGACCGGCAGTTAGTTCCCGATCCTGGACCCCGGGGCGGGTGATTGACACCCCGCAGGTTCAGCAGTACTTTCACTTTTAAGGAAAAAGGGCGTTTTCCTATACGTCGGCGAACCATTTCCGGCTGTGAGATCGGGTTGAAAATTCCACCCTTTTCATTTGAATTCTCCCGAAAGGAAACAACCATGAGACGAATTCTGTGTACTGTGATCTTGGTCTGTGCCGCTGTGGCCCTGGCTGCGGAGCCGAAGGAGGCGAAGAAGTCCGCCCCGGTGGCCAAGCCGACCGCAACTGCTGACGTGCTGAAAGACAGGTTCCGCGAGTACACCGAAGCACTGACCACGCGCGATCTGGCGGCGCTGGACAAAATCTGGGCCGAGGGCTACACGTTCACCAATGGCCGTGGCGAATTCCTCACCAAGAAAGACCGCATGGAGAACATCAAGAGCGGCGCGACCCAGTTTGACTCCATCAGCCGCGAGGACGAAGAAATCCACGTCTTCGGGAACACAGCGGTGGTCACGGGCCGTGTCGTGCTGAAGGTCGTCTATAGTGGCAAGGAGAGCAGCGGGTCATACCGCTTCATCAACGTTTGGGTGAAGATGCAGGGGCGCTGGCAGCTTGTTGCCAACCAAATCACCCTTATCGAGCAATAGCGGAGAGACAGTTATTGGTGCGCTGCTCGCAGCCAGCATCCTGCACGCCCATGTGTTTCCGCAGGGTCCTGATGCGGCAAGGGGTGCTGTAGAAGTTGCGTTACGTTCACCGGCTTCTCGGCGGGCCGCTCACTTTCGTTCGTTTAAGCCGGCACACGACGTTCATTGTGGGCGGGCTCGCCTTAAGTTCCCTCGTCCTCGCAAGGCCCGTCCTGATTAGCTTCGGCGTGCGAGTCGAGCGCCCTGAAAACCTGCCGGCTATGGAGAAGGACATGAGCGACTGGTTGCACAACCTTCCGGTAGCGTGGATGGCGCTCGTAGTTTTCGTGGCTACGTACCTGGTCGCCGGCGGCATCTACGGGGTCGTCATGGCCCTTGCGGGGGGCGAGCGGGCGCGTACGTTCAAGGCCATGTCGCCCGGCATGCTGCCCCCGCTGGGGATAATCTTCGGCCTGTTCGTCGCGTTTCTCGCCGCTCAGGTCTGGAGCGATTTCGATCGAGCCCAAGCGGCGGTCAACCGCGAGGCCAGCGCGCTGCGCGCCGTCGTCCTGCTGATCGCCAGCTTCCCGGGAGAGCCCGAAGCGCGCATGCGCCGCCTCGTCCGTCGCCAAATCGAAGAAGCCGCGATGCAGGAATGGCCGACCATGTCTCGGCATCGGGCCACGCTGACGATGATCCCGGCCCCCCTGGCCGAGGCGCTGCAGTTAACCCTCGCCCTGACGCCCCGAGGGGATGGCCAGGTAGCCGCGCAGCGACAGATCCTCGTCTCGCTGGAAAACGCACTCGATGCGCGTCGGCAGCGCATTATTGTCAGCGGGTCGATAGTCAACTGGGTTAAATGGACAAGCGTGCTCCTACAGGCCGTCTGCACATTACTTGCGATCGCCATGGTCCACAGTGACAATCGAATCACCGCGGCCATCGCGATGGCGATCTTCGCGACGGGAGTGGCCGTCTCCGTGGTGTTGATCGCCTCCCACAACGGGCCTTTCAGCGGGGAAATCTCCGTCGGGCCTGATCTGCTGCTGCAGGTCATGCCGGAGGAGCGCATACCCACTGGCCCATAGACTTTGGCCCAGCGACGTCCAATGAGCCGAGGCGCTGCCTAATCCTGGTGCTGGTCGTCTAAGACCACAGTGCCGGTCGGCCCGATAGCATCGAGCTGCATTACCTCCTCGCATCGGGTCATGGCGAAATGGCGGAGGCCCGGAGGCTCGGTAAAGAAGGTAAAATGCGGTGCGATCTTGAATTGGCGTGGGATCTTGAGGCGGACCGCGCAGGGTCCCGGTTGGTCGGGATCGCCGGCAAACACGATGATCTGGATGACATCCGTTCGAGTCTCTGAGTCCTGCCCCTGAAGGTCGCATGGGCCTTTAACGATCTGCCTCGTCGCCGCCGAGGCGGATCCGACAAGTAGCAGGAGCGTGGTAGTAAACGCCGCGGCTCCAAGGTCTAAATCCCTCTGATCCCGTTTAATCGCTTCATGATACCTCCCTCAGCACGCGCCCAGCTTGTTATTTCACCAAAGCCTTTAGGTGGTAGAGGGCCTCCAGCGCCTGTCGCGGGGTAAGCTGGTCCGGGTCGAGGTGCTCGACGGCCTCCTTTAATGGATCGCAGAGGCGGGTTTGAAACAGGCCAAACTGGGCGCTTTGGGTCGATCGGTCTGGGGTGACCCGGTCATACTCCAGCGACAGCAGGCGTTTTTTGGCCTCGCGTATCACCTCCTGCGGCACACCCGCTAAGGCCGCTACTTGCAGCCCGTAGCTTTGGCTCGCGGGGCCCTCTCTCACCGTGTGCGTGAACAGGATCTTGTCCCCGTGTTCCACGGCGTCGAGATGAACATTCGCAAGCCCTGGATGATCTGCGGCCAGGAGGGTCATCTCGAAATAGTGGGTGGCGAAAAGCGTGAGCGAACGGGTTTGGCTTAACAAAAACTCGGCGCTGGCCCACGCGAGCGCCATTCCGTCGAACGTGCTGGTGCCTCGACCGACCTCGTCCATGAGTACCAGGCTCAAGCCGGTGGCGTTGTTCAAGATGTTGGCCGTCTCGGCCATTTCGACCATGAAGGTGGAACGGCCACCGGCAAGGTCATCTGCGGCTCCGATGCGGGTGAAGATGCGATCAATGGGACCGATGATGGCTTTCTCCGCCGGTACGAAGCTGCCACAGTGGGCGAGGATCACGATAAGGGCGACTTGCCGCATATAGGTCGATTTCCCGCCCATGTTGGGGCCGGTGATGATCAGCATGCGTCTTTCCTCGTCGAGGCAAAGATCGTTGGGAACGAACGGCGCCTGTTGCAGCCGTTCGACCACGGGATGGCGCCCCGCCTCAATCGAGATCTCCGGCATATCGGAGAGCTGCGGTGGGTTAAGGTTCAAGCTATGCGCTCGTTCCGCGAACGCCGCCAGGACATCAAGCTCCGCGGCGGCGGCGCTGGATCGCTGCAGCGCCGGCAGCGGGGCGGTGAATTTCTCCAGCAGTTCGGTATAGAGGTATTTTTCTCTCGCGAGCGCTCGCTCTTCGGCACTCAACACGCGATCTTCGAACGCCTTTAGCTCGGCGGTAAGGAAACGCTCCGCGTGCTTCAAGGTTTGCCGACGATGATAATCGGCGGGCACGTGCTCGCTGTGCTGACGGCTGACTTCGATATAGTAGCCATGCACCCGATTGAAACCGACCTTGAGCGTGGGGATCTGCGCGCGGGCCCGCTCCCGAGTTTCCAACTCGGCCAGATAGGGTCCCGCGTCACGGCTGATTTGCCGCAACTCGTCCAGGCTCGGGTCGTAACCGGGCGCGATCACTCCGCCGTCTCGCACCAGGGCCGGCGGTTCGGCTACCAAAGCCTGTGCCAGTAGGCGGTGCAGCTCAGGGAAGGTGGCGATGGCATCGGCCAGGCGCGTTATCAGAGGACTGTCCAAGGGCGCGATCAGTGCTTGCAGCTCTGGCAAGCTCGCCAGTGCCTCCCGAAGGCGAGTAAGATCGCGAGGGCGCGAAGTACCCAGCGCTACCCGCGCTAGGATCCGCTCCTGATCCCCGATGTTACGCAGACATCTCCGAATGGCGTCTATTTGTAAGCTCTCGAGCAGGGTTTGCACGGCATGGTGGCGCAGCCTGAGTTCTTGTCTATCGCGCAAGGGGAGCTGAAGCCAGCGCTTTAACAGGCGGCTGCCCATGGCTGTCACGGTGCTGTCCAAGACGTGGCTTAGGGTGTGGTCCCGTTCTCCCGAGAGGCTGTGGAGGATTTCCAGATTCTTAAGCGTGGTCGCATCGAGCGCGAGGTGATCATCAGGCAGGATGCGCTTTGGGAGCTGAAGGTGGGGCAGGGCGGCGCGCTGGGTTTCGCGCGCATATTCGAGCAGACATCCCGCGGCGGCCAGCGTTTTCTCGCCCTCACCCAGCCCCAAAGCGGCGAGATCGAGGATCCCGAACTGGGAAAATAAGGCGCGCCGCGCGGTGTCCAAATCAAAGTACCAGGCGGGCATGGTTTGCAGCCTGGCGTAGCCCCTGATTCTCGCGTGCAGGGGCGAATCTTCCGGGATCAGGATCTCGGCCGGGTTAAGGCGCTCCAGCTCGCTCAGCAACGCGTCCAACCCGTCTACCTCTAGGACTTGAAACCTCCCGCTGGAGAGCTCGAGGCTGGCGATCCCATAGCCGTCGCCGCCTGGATAAACGGCCAAAAGCAAGTTGTCCGAGCGTTCATTGAGCAGGGCTTCGTCGGTGATGGTGCCAGGGGTCACGATGCGGGTGACCTCACGTTGTACCAGCCCCTTTGCCATGCTGGAGTCACCGATTTGCTCGCAGACGACCACAGACTCCCCTGCCCGGATCAGCTTGGCGAGATACGCTTCGGCCGCGTGCAAAGGTACCCCGGCCATAGGAATGGGCTCGCCCGCGGAGGCGCCCCTGGTGGTTAATACGATCCCGAGCAGCTCTGATGCACGGCGCGCGTCCTCATAGAAAAGCTCGTAGAAATCTCCCATCTGATAGAACAAGAGCTTGTCTGGGAATTGCGCCTTGGTCTCCAGGTATTGGCTCATCGCCGGCGTGTGCTCGGCGGCTCTTGCCTTTTCCTTCATGGCGCGCAAGTTTAGCCTAAGCGATCGGATGGCTCTATGCGCTGCTTGACCTACCCCGATCGAGTCGCGCGCGAATCAGCCGCCCGCGCGAGGCGGCGCCTCTTGCCCCCCTCGAGCCATGATCCGCAACGAGGGCGGGCAGTCAGCACGGTAGCACGGTAGGGCGGGTTAGCGTAGCGGAACCGCCTTTCCGGAAAACGACCGCAAACTTGCATTGATGCCCGAAAACGTCGGATCTACTGCTTCGGCAAGGAGGAACTAAAGGAGCCCCCGATCTTCTGGTCGGGTAGCGTGGGACCGTAGCCTCAGAGCTCGCGAAAAAATCTGCTGCGCTCGGAACCTCGCGTTCCGTCGGTGTCCGCGCCCTAAAGGCTTAGGGTCTGATAAGATTCTCTTTGCCTTTTTCCCCAAAGAAAACCACCAGCATCTTAACCGACTGCTTGCCAAGATTCTTGGCGTTGTGCCAGGTATTCACCACCTCAACAAAAGCTTGGCCGGACGAGAAAGACTTCCGCTGGCCGTCATCGAATTCTATCGTCACCGTGCCCTCCAATACGTATATTTGCGGAGGCGCGGGATGTTTGTGCCGACCGCTCTCACCACCGGGCTGAATTTCCACCAATACCGATGTGACTTCGGCCACATTCGTCCTTAGATATTCGATCGGTTGGCCGCTGATGGTTTCGGACGTCCTTAAGATGGGTGTCGCCTTAAAATGCTCCTGTCCTTGGGCTGGTAAGGCGGCAGCGGATAGGATGAATGCTAGAAAAAGCTTAGTTAACATCGTTCTGCTCCGTTGTGACTGGCGATAGGCGAGCGTCGGCCCCTGTGGGATGGCCTTTGCCGCTGGCACGAAAGGATACCCTAAACTCTGCCCCGGGCTCTTTATTGAGCACATCCACCCGCCCATCCATGCTTAGCGCGAGTTGGTGTACTAAGGCCAAACCGATACCCGTGCCCACGGTCTCGCGGGTGAGCTCATTGGTTGAGCGATAGCATAACCTAAAGATCTTCTGCAGTTGGTCCTTGGGCACGCCGGGGCCGTGATCCCGCACACTGAACACCACGGTGTCCTTACGGCGGCAGGCGATGTCGATCACCTTCCCGTTCCGCCGGGAGAGGCGTTCGCTCTCATCAAAGATGTAGTAGTAAGGTTAAGGTAGAAAGACTAGCCGGTTCCACTTGTTCATTCCATTCCCCAAAAGCTCCACCGATGCGTAGAACCCGTCCATGTCCAAATGGGCGATGCGACGCGCCATTAAGCGGCTTGCTTCCTCGGTACATGCGGACTTGGTCGTGCTTTCATTGAACGAGCTAACGGGTGAGAGACCGGCGCAAGGGTAGCGCGGCTCTAACGCGCCCAGCGGTATAGAACTTCCCCGCCCGGGAAGCTGTAACCGCAACTGTACCGAAACGCAGCGATGACCTCGCGCGGCGCGAGCAGCGTATGCTCTTCGATCCCCGATGGGAAAAACTTGAGCGTGCCCCGCCCGGCCCAGCTCGCTTCCCCATAGCGCACATTCTCCGCTCCGAGCCGCACCAACTCCAGTACCGACGCCGCCCCGCCGCTCAGCACACTCGGGAAGTGCCGCACGTTATAGATCGGCAAGCCGATAGGAGGCGGCAGCGCCGATGCTTGGATGGAACCCTCGATCTGCAAAGTCCCCTCGATGAGCCGCTCCCCATGGGCACACACAAAGCCCTTAAGCCGCGAGCCTAGACCTAAGGGCTGCATCGCGGGATTCAGGGGATGGTACTCCGTCATGTAGCTCTGTCCGAATTTCTTCGGAAAGCCCATAAACCAACCGCGCGCCAGGGTGAAGTCATTGTCCACCCAGATGTGGACACAGGTCTGACCCGGCGTTCCCTGATAAGCGCAGCCCACCCAAAGCGCGCACTCACGGTATTGGGTGCGCTCGGGGTTGGTGAAAGCCATCTCACGCTGGTTGTCCCACAGCGACCACCAGCGGCTAAACGCGACGTAAGCCACATCCGGCTCCGGTCCCGGCTCTAACGGCTCGGGTAGATACCGTGCCAGAGCATTCGGATCGGTGCGATAGACGATGGTCAGGTACTCGGTGGCATAGTGCCACGGCATATCCCCTACGATGGAAGAGGTGCCATTAGGGGTTAACGGGTAACTGAATCCTTTGAGGTTTTGAATGCTTGTCATCTTATGTTTACCCCCGACCGTGCATCAGCTTTTTGAGGAACGGGGCCAGAGCGAACAAGAGGCCGCTGGCCGCCAGGGAGCTCAGCACGAAGATGAGGAAAAAGTCCGCCTGTCCCCCCAGCAACTGGAAGAACTCCCCGCGCTGAACCGCTTCCAGGGTGCCGGCGAGATAGCCGCCGAGCAGGTTGGCGGCGAAATTGGCAAGAAACCACACCCCCATCAGCATCGAAGCGAGCTTCAGCGGCGCGAGTCTTGTGACCAGCGAGAGGCCCACCGGAGAGAGGCAGAGCTCGCCGCAAGTGTGCAGAAAATAGGCCCCGATCAACCACCCAGGACTCACCCGAACACCCTGATCGCTTAGGTGTGCCCCTAGCACCAAGAACAAAAACCCACTTCCTAAGAGCATTAAGCCCAGGGCCATCTTAAACGGGGTGCTGGGCTCGATTTCCCGTCTGCCCAATGCCTGCCAGAGCAGAGAAAAAACAGGGGCAAGCAACAGGATAAAGCCAGGATTCACGGCTTGAAACCAGGCCGTGGGAAAGGCCGATCCCCCGATAAGCCATTGCAGCCATCCGGGCGCGCTGCGATCGGTGCTGCGCTCGGCGAATACCGTCATCGAGGACCCCGCCTGCTCGAAAGCCAACCAAAAGAAGATCACGAAAAAGGCCGTGATCATGAGCGCCACGATACGTTCCTTCTCCTCGCGGGTGAGCGGGGCGCCGATATCGTGACTATGGTGGGGTGCGGGTGGTCTACCGATCTCGCCGAGATATTTCCTTTTGCCCACAAGATAGCCCAGCAACCCGAGCACCATGCCGAGCCCCGCCGCCGCGAATCCGTAGCCCCAGCCAAAGCGCTCGCTTTGGGCAAGATAACCGCAGACCAGAGGGCCGATCAAGGCGCCCAGGTTAATGCCCATGTAGAAGATGGTAAAGCCAGCATCGCGCCGGGGATCATGAGTTTCATAGAGTTGTCCCACCATGATCGACACATTAGGTTTGAAGAACCCCGTGCCAATGATGAGCAACCCCAAGCCGGTGTAAAAGGTCGCTACGCTCTCCAAGGCCAGCGAGAAGTGCCCGAGCGCGATCAGGCTTCCCCCGACAACTAAGGCCCGGTGGGTGCCGAGATAGCGGTCGGCGAGATACCCTCCCAGCAGGGGCGTGAGGTAGACCAGACCCGTATACCAACCATAGAGTTGGCTGGCCCTCTCGACCGACCACCCAAAACCCCCCCGGTCTGCCTCCGTGATCAAAAACAACACCAAGAGCGCGCGCATCCCATAATATGAGAAGCGCTCCCACATCTCGGTGACAAACAGCAGCGCAAGCCCAGGCGGCTGACGCTGTACAAGACGGGGTTCTGCGATCAATGAGCGTGCCGCCAGCGCTTTCGGTCGTGGCTGCTAAAATGACAGTAGGGACGGTATGCGCCCATTCAATCCGAACCTACCGCAGAAGTCTCTAAAGCAACCCGCTCAGGTCGATAGAAGTGTCTGGCAGTGTAACGGGAGTGAGTACCCCTGGGTGCTCGATGGTTTGCGTGTGCCGATAGCCTGCCTCCGAAGGCTCGCGATACACGCACAAGCCGCGGTTCTCCAGGTCCACGATCCAGACCTCAGGGATAGCGTGGCGGGCGTAGAGAGGCAGCTTGACCTCGCGGTCGTAGCGCAGTGTGGTATCGGCAACCTCGACCAGGAGCAGCACATCCTCGGGGCGTGGGTGCGCGCTACGATAGAAATCCGCACGGGGTTTGAGGAGGGCGATGTCGGGTTGGGGCTCGGAATGGCGGTCCAGCACGAGGGGATCTTGTGCTGAGACAATGGCACGCTCTCCAACAGCGACTTTCAATACGTTGATTAAATACTTAACGGTTCCAGCGTGCGAGCTCCCAATCGGCGCCATATCGACGATATCCCCTTCGATCAGTTCCACCCGGTCATCCTCGGAGAAGACGCCAGCTTGCCCCATGCGGTGGTATTCCGCAACCGTGAGGCGATGACGTTGATAGAGAGCTTGGACGGCGGTGGTCACAGGTTTCTAGTTCTGAATGCAACTATATTTTGAGCAGCATAGCGCGGGTTTGCGTGGTTGCCAATGATCCGCTTGGGATAAAATTTAAAAACCACTGCGGGGGATCGGTCGCTAGTAGTGCGTTTCTCAAATCCATTTACATTTTGCGAGTCTTGAATTTGGCCTCGAAACGGTCTAGGCCGTCATACCTGCGCAAACAGGTATCCAGGACTTACGCCGGTTCCTGGATGCCAGCTTCCGCTGGCATGACGGTGGTTCTTGGATCTTAAGTCGTAAACGTTTATATGAAACGCACTACTAGTCACGTTGGTATCCTAAAATCAAATCGGTTGGGCTGGTATTGATTTCTGCCGGAAACCGCCGGTTCAAAGCGCATTTGGAATCCGCTCCTAAAATGCTGCCGCGGAATCATTAAGACCATCGTCGCGCGGGATCGAGTCAGAGAAGGAGCAAAAACATCCTGGGACAGTGTGACCTCGGATGTCACGCTGTGCTGGTAGGGTAAGAACATCGCTAGAAAATCAGTCCCTTCTCCCTCGACACCAGTGCCATGAACCACTGATCATTGCTTTTTGGGAGCTTGAACGCACTGAAATATCACAAACCGCGCGTACGAGATGGAGGCACTTATGGGCAACTATGAAGTACGGTTAGAAATAGCTGGGCCAACGGCAATGTGGACGAGACCAGACTCCGGGGATTGTCCCGTGAGCTATCCGGTGCCTACGTATTCCGCTGTAAAGGGAATCTTCGAGGCAATTCTGTTCAACCAAGCGGTTGAGGTTGTACCGCACAGGGTGGAGATATGCGCGCCTCTGGTATACCACACGTACAACACCAATTATGGCGGGCCGCTCCGCAAGTCCGATCAGATTAATAAAGGTGCGAGCTACCAGCTTGTAGCTTCCGTGCTATGCAACCCTAGCTACCGTTTTTATGCCGATATTTGTCGCAACAACAGAATCAACGGTGGTATGTCGCAAAAAACCCAAGACTGGCTGAAGGGTACAACTTCTCCGCCTCATGCCTATCAACAAATTTTTCACCGTCGGCTCAAGCGCGGACAGAGCCATTACATCCCCTCCTTGGGTTGGAAAGAATTCACACCGGATTACGTTGGCCCTTTTCGGCCGGAGACACAGGTTTGCAGCGACATCAACATGACACTACCCGGCATGTTGCGCCAAGTGTTTCCGGATGGACTGAATAGCGGAGTACGTTTCGTCTACGATCAGAATGTCCGAATTTCCAATGGCGTGCTGGAGTTTGGGGAGGCCGATCATGCTCAATGAGCTTTACGATGCTGCTGCGAGTCTTGAGGATTCCAACATCAAGACACCTATATGGCACGATGACTATGGAACCGTTCCAGTCGGTAAACCGACGTTTTTTGTTTTCATAGATACCAACGGTCACATCTCTCGGGTCGAACCGGCTACCGACTCAGAGGGAATTGCAGGATTGCGCAAATGGGAGACGGGAAATGGCTATTCGTTTCCGTACTTCAATATTCCGCCACTCTGGTGGATGGATTTCGACCCGAAGAAGCAGGACAAGCCTTTTAAGCAGGCGCTTGATAAAGGGAAACTGACAAGCGATCAGCTGAACCAATTCATTCAGGAAAAAACGGTGACTGCAAGGCTATGGGAGGAAAAACACCTGGAACGGATTGGCGATTGCCTGGGGAAGATTGCCTGCCAATTAAAGTCAATTCTTGGTGATCCGCCTGACGAATACCGATCAATCGCCGAATTGATTAGGCGAGCAGGCCAATCGTCCGCGACGGGGTTCTATGAAAAGCTGCAAGCAGCTTTCAGAGAGGCCATGCTTACTGCCCCAAGTTCTGCCACGTCTTATTTCAAAGGTGCGTTTCATTACGGAGACAATGAGCCTAAGAACAACATATCCATATTGCTTGAGCTTGCCGACATGTCGATTTTCCCGTACCCCGTGAAACATCTCGACGTTGGTGCATGGATCAACGATAGACTGCTCCACCCTTTAAGCCAGCCAGACGCGTTTGGTAACGATTTGGCGGGCTCTGAAGGTAGGTTGCCCAATGTAAACGTAAGTGTTCTGGGCCCAGTGAAGCTGCGTGCAATGAATCATGAGGCACGATGCCAATATCGATACGGGGAAATTAACGAGGGATCCTTCCCGGTAGGCAGGGCAAGCCGGGACACAATAAAAGGTGCACTGGAATGGCTGACTGCCCCAGAACGCGAAGGCAAGACATGGGCGACCGTCTCGCGTGCCAGTGCTAGCAATGACCCTAAGAAAAAGAACCAGGAAATCCTTCTGGCGTATCCATCAGAGTTGCCCCCCGATCCGCCGGATACCGCCATGTTTTTTGGCGGCTCTGCGGGGGTTGACACCGATAATACCGGTCGGTTTGAGAATTGCGCGCAGAACGTCACAGGAGCGCTGCGCGGACTCATGGCTAAAAATCCAAATCTGGACATCCGGGTGTTCTTGCTTCGCAAGATGGACACCGCCCGCACGCGAGTATCCAGCCACAAGCGATGCAGTGCGCAACACTTGATTCAAGCGGCGGAGAAGTGGCAAGTTGGCAGCCGAAATCTGCCCCTTGCTCTGGTAAAGCAGTTCACGAAGGATAAAAAGACTGCATGGGGAGAACCTCAGACGCCGTTTCCGATGGAAACGGTCTGGGCACTGAACACATTGTGGGTGCGCGGCGGTGAGAAAAACGGTCGCGAGAAGCAGCCCACGTGGTCACCAAGCCGCACTAAGAGCCTCTCTACAGCGGACGGGCTTGCCTTGTTGCTTGAGGATGGCACTTTTCACCGTCCTGTTCTCGATCGGATATTGTACGCCGCCACGCGGAACTTGATGGGCCTGGTGCTGGCGCTGGGTCAAGCGCATGCGCAAGGCCAGGTCTTTGCCACCCAAAAGAACTATGCCCGGCAAGCTTTGATCATGCCGAGCGTTCTTGGTCTTTTACTTTATAAGCTGAACATCACCAAGGAGCATTACATGAAATCAGCGCCTTATTTGGTGGGTAGGCTGCTCAGCCTCGCCGACCAGCTTCACCATCACTATTGCCAGCACGTTCGGGATGGCAGCGTCCCACCACAACTGATGGGTAACGCACTGATGGCGACTGCGCTAGAAGAACCGGTAAAGGCACTGGCGCTCTATTGCAATCGGATTCTTCCGTACCAAGCTTGGGCAAGGACTGTTTCCGGAGATGCCGTGAGCCTGGCACATTACTTTCTCTCCGAACTGGGGAAGGTTTCTTCAGAACTGGGGGATGTGAGTTCTGAGGCGCCGTCAAAAGCTATTCCTGAGCGATGCACTGACGCGGACAAAGCGCAAATGCTGATTGGCTACCTCGCTCGCCCCGAGAAATCAGACTCTTCAAATTCCTGATAGGGAGACCAAACATGAACCACGACATCAAGCGTGCAACGGGCCTATTAATCATAGAAGTGATCAACTCAAACCCCAACGGTGATCCTGACCGCGAGAGCGATCCGCGCCAACGACCGGACAGTCACGGTGAGATCACACCTGTTTCCTACAAAAGAAAGAATCGAGACTCGCCAGCATGGCGCATAAGACAAAATGTACTCAAGGGGATATCGAACTGCTCAAGAGATTGATTCCTCTGGCTTATCCACATACCCGTTCATTATCACGCCCTCAAGTGGAGTTGATTCACGCTTGGTACATAGAGCACAAGAATATTCTTGGATCGTGTTCGGATTACGCATTAATCGATGCGCTCAAACCCAAGAAACGGTCAGAACCTCATAAAGCTTCATTATCACGGACCGAATAGGACATACCTAATGTTCTTCCAGAGGAGCTGAAAGGCAAGGTGGTGTTGTCGCTCAGGTTATCCCACCGGCAAGTAACCGATGTATTTTGTGACGAGAGGACAGGGATCTCCCACATTGTTCGCTCCGGTGGGGGATTGTTGGATGATGGAAGAATGTGAATAGG
>Ga0187893_10005797_pt1 | contig 21773 bp, 15 predicted proteins | sample MA1701074metaG_FD_139574 | JGI IMG/M metagenome (GOLD analysis project Ga0187893, IMG submission 139574) | White microbial mat communities from a basaltic lava cave in the Kipuka Kanohina Cave System on the Island of Hawaii, USA - MA170107-4 metaG ...
AAGTTCCGCCCCGCCTGGCTGCGCGCCTTTCTGCAGAACCCCGAGCGACTTCGCCCCGGCGACGCGCCGCAGATGCCGACGTTTCGCTTCGAAGAGGGGGAGATCGATGCGTTGGTGGAGTATCTCCGGATTCGGGATGGGGCCCGTCCCGAGGACGAGGCCGGCCGGCTTGCGCCGTCGGAGATCGAGGCTCGGATCGATCGGCTGATCTCCGCCGAAGCCCGCGTGCGCAAGGATTGCGTGTCGTGCCATGCCGTCGAGGGGCGCGGACGCGCGTTGTCGGTCGACCTGGCGACTCTGCACCCTCGACTGCAGCGCCCCTGGCTTCGCGCGCTGATGGAGGAGCCTGCGACCGTCTATCCCAGGACGGTCATGCCCAAGTTCGAGTGGAAGCCGGGCGAGCTCGACGACATGGTGGATCTGCTGTTGAATTACGACCGGGTGCGGGCCGCCAAGGCCGCCAAGGGAGGGCCGGCGGCGCTGGTCGAGGCTCTCGAGTCGGAGGAGCCGGCGATCGTGGCCAGGGCCTTGGAGCGCGCGGCGGCCGAGGCGGGGCTGGCGGAGGCCGCCGTCCGCGCGCTCGGAATCGTCCGCGCCCGGCGCGAGGGGCCGCGGGAGAGGGTCGAAGCGCTGCTGGCGCACGAGGCGGCGTCGGTGCGGAGGGCCGCGGTCGAGGCGCTGGCGGCGTTGCGCGCCTCGCCGGACCGCATCGCGGAACGGGTGGACGACCCGGATCGGGCGGTGCGCCGCGCGGCGATTTCCGCCCTGGGCGCGATGGAGGGCGGCACGAGATTCTCAGCCGCGGTGGCGCGGCGGCTGCAGGACGAGTTCACGGACGTGCGCGAGCTCGCGCTGCGGACGCTCGTGCAGCTCGGGGCACGCGACCAGATGCCTGCGGTTGCGGCGGCGGTCCGGGACCGCGACCCGCTGCTGCGGCGGGCCGCGATCGACGCGCTCGTGGGGTTCGACGCGGTCGATCAGGCGCCGGCCGTCGCCGCGGCGCTGAAGGACTCGGAGGCTTCGGTGCGGGTGCGCGCGGCCGAGGCCCTGGGGGGATTGGGAGCGCGCGATTCGCTCGAAGCGCTGCGCGGAGCCGCCGGGGATCTCTCGAACGCCGTGCGGTGGGCGGCGCTGATGTCGATCGCGAGGCTGGGGGGGGCTCCAGTCGAGGAGGCGCTCCAGGATGAGGATCCGCAGATTCGCGCGGCGGCCGGCGTCGCGCTCCTACGCCAGGGCCGCGGGCGTGAGGGTTTCGAAGCGATCTTGCGGGAGCGACCCTACGAGAAGATGACCGAGCTGGCGGCGATGGCGGGCGTGAGCCTGCTGGCGGGACGGCGGGAGGGTCGGGTCGAGCCGGGCCGCCGCACCGTGGACGAATGGCTGAAGCATCTGGGGGCGGAGCCCGTCGGCCGGAGCGAGCTCGTCACGATCCATCGCGGCGACATGGCCGAGGTCTTGATCGAGGTCGCGCTTTCGTCCAAGCTGGCCTTCGTGGAGCGGGGCGGCAAGCTCGCGCTGGTTCCGCTGGACGAGGCGGTGGCGCAGGTTTTGGGAGAAAAGCGATGATTCACGCGGTGATGGTGGCCGTCGTCGTCCAGGACGACGCGATCCGCTATGCCGAAGGGCTGGACGCCGCGCTCACGTCGGCGAGGGAAAAAGGCCGGGCCGCGCTGCTCTACTTCAACCAGACCGGCTGAGCGTACACGCAGCAGCTCCAAGAGGAGTCGCTGTCGAAAAAGGAGGTCGTCGACCTCGTCAACTCGAATTTTTCGAGCGCGTCGCTCTCGATCCTGAAGCAGAAGGAAGCGGCCGCGAAGTACAAGGCGTCCATCACCCCAAGCCTGATTCTGGCGGACGGCGACGGAGCCAAGCTGGCCGCGTTGTACGGATATGTCATCCATCGCGACGTGGTGATCTGGCTCAAGGGCGCCGCCGAGGTGAGCCGAACCGTCGTGGCCGCGCGCAAGTCCGACAAGCCGGAGGACTCGGCGAAGGTGGCCGAGGCGTTCGCGCTCATGATGGAGGACGGCGGGGCGATCCAGTGGTTCGAGCGGGCGCTTCAGCTCAATGAAAAGAGGGGAGGCGGAGACGCCGCGAAGAAGTTCAGGATCGAAGCGCTCGCGCGCAAGGGGTTTTCGCATTACCGCAAGGGGGACGATCCCGCGGTGCTCAAACGGATCTCGGACGAGCTCCTCGCGTCGGACCCGGACGGCAAGCTCGGCGTCCACGACAACGCGCTCTTCCTGCGCGCGCTCTACGGGGGAAGCGGCGGCGAGGGGGTCGACCTTCCCGCGACGGTCGACGAGGCGATCCGGCGGTTTCCCGACAGCGAGGTGATGGACGGACTGCTTTACTGCCGAGCCCAGGTGCTCTGGCAGTTCAATCAGGATAAAGAAGGGGCGCGAAAGCTGCTGGAGGAGATCCGGAAAAAGTACCCCGAGTCGCCGTTTCGTCTGAGCGTCGAAGCCGACCTCAAGCAGTTCGAGCCCAAAAAGTAGGCGCCTTCGATCGATGAACCCCGGCCTGCTGATCCTGGGCGCCTCGGGGAACGTGGCCCGCGCGGTGCTGCGCCGTCTTCCCGCGCTTCGGGGCCGGTTCCGCCGGATCGTGCTGCTGGACAAGAACGCACGCGTGCGTCGCGACCCCTACGTCGACCGCGAGGGGATCCGAGCCGAGTTCATTCACGATGCCCTGGAGCTGCCCGCGGGGGGCGCGGCGTATCGGCGGCTGCTTCGAAATCGCGGCATCGATCTCGTCCTGGACCTGACCGACGCCGATACGATCCCCATTCTGGCCGCCACCGACTCGGCGGGCGTGTCGTACCTGAACACGTCGCTCTGCGACGGCAAGCGGACGGTGGTCGAGCTCGTGGACGAGCTGCATCCTCGCCGGCAGGGGACCTGGCGCGCGCCGCATCTGTTGTGCGCGGGGATGAATCCCGGGGCGGTCAACCTGTGGGTGCAGCATGGAGTCGAGCGCTTCGGCGTGCCGCGGGAGATCGTCCATTTCGAGTACGACAGCTCCGAGCCGATCCGGGGCTGGCGGCCGGTGGTGACCTGGTCCAAGAGGGAATTTCTCACGGAGAGCGTGTGGAATCCCTCCGGGGTCGTCCAGGCGGGGCGGGTGAAGCCGCTGCTTCCGAACGCGCTGGCGCACCCGGAGGATCTGGGGCCCCTGCTGCGGCCGATCGTCAAGCTGGACCGATACCCCTCCGGCATGACCGTGCTGCACGAGGAGAACATCACGCTCGGGCGCCAATACGGAAACTCGTCGCGATTCATCTACAGCCTTCACCCACGGACGATGGAGCATCTGGTTCGCACGTGGCTGAACCGGGGCGAAGTCCGGACGCGCGACCTGGCCCTGGGAAACAACACATCGATCCCGCTGACCGGTTTCGACATGATCGGGGTGTGCCTGGAGTATCCGAGGCGCCGGGTCTACTACTTCCACAGCCTGGCCAACTCCGCGGTGGTGGGGACGAACGCGACGTGCGCGCAGGTGGCGATCGGGGTGCTGTGCGGCCTGTTCACGCTTCTCGTGGACCGGCTGCCGCGCCGTGTCCATTCGGTGGGAGACCTTCGCGGCACCACGTATCGGCGTCTGCTGTTCGACAACCTCCGCGTCGACGAAGCGGTGTTCGACCGGACCTCGGAGGGCCTCAGGCCGGTGCGCCGCGATCCGTCGGTGCGGATGAAGATCCCACGGACCGTTCGGCGGATCTACTTCTGAAGCCTGAGCGGGGGAGCGGTATCAAAGCATGAATCCATCCTCCAGCCTCCGAATCTGATTCGGGGCGGCCCTTGAGCTCTGCCCAGACGTGGGCGCGTGGCGGCGCCCGCCCGCCGGGATCGTCGCCATCAAGTTTCCGCGAGCCCCCGAATTCCTGTCTCACTTGACGCGCGAGGCACGGATCGCGTCTCGGCTCCACGATTCGCTGGTCGTCGGAATTCTCGAGGCGTCCCTCGACCATGATCCGCCGTACCTCGTCATGCCGTTCATCGAAGGATGGAATCTCGAACTACCCGATCGGCCGCCAGATCCCTGCTCGATCGTATCGGCATTTCGGCGATTCAGGGGGATCGTCACGGTCGTGGGGAGACTTCATGACGCCGAGATCGTCCATGGCGATCTGAAGCCCGGCACTATCCGCTTCAACTCGGCGGGACATTGTCACTTTCTGGACCTGGGTCTCGCGCGGATGCAGGTGAGCGCCCGGCAGGAGTCGACGCTGAGGGCGTCGATCTCCAGCGTGACCGGCGAAAAAATCGCGGGGACGCTGGACTTCATGGCGCCCGAAACGCTCGCCGGCGAAAAGCCGACGCGGGCCGCCGACGTCAATGCCCTTGGGGTCGTCCTTCATTTCCTGCGGTGCGGCCGGCCTCCCTCCCTCCTTCGGCGTGAGTCCAGACACGCTCAACCCATACTTGCCGCCGGAAACCGCCGATTCTCTGCGCCAGCTCCTTGACTCCGACCCGCGCCGCCGGCCCTATTTCTGAGGGCGGAACCGCGCCTGATAGAGCTCAAAGCGCTTGCGCGCCTCGGCGCTGTGCTCGATCACCCATTCGATGTTGCGGAAGGCGAGGGGCGAGCCGCTTTCGCGCAGCTTGGCGACGAAGGGCTGCACCTTGACGAAGAGGATCAACCCTTCGGCGCAGTTTTCGCCGAAAACCTCCGGATGAACGATCCCGTGCTTGACGAAGCCGGCCGCCATCTCCCAGTACGACGAGACCATCCGGTACGCGACGTTGAGAGGATGGTCCGCCTTGCCCACCGCCTCGACGTCGGCGAGGCTCTTCGGGTTGAACTCCCGCATCAGCCGGTCGCGCGATTGGCGCATGACGGCCTCGCGCCGGAGATCGTAGAGCTTGAGGATGACGTCGGCGTCGGTCGAGTCCGGATTCTGTTTGATCGGCATGCGGGAATCCTACTGCTTCTCGAGCCAGGATTTCCAGAACTCGACCGCCTGGTCGCGCGGCAGGACCCGGAGCTCCCCGGCCTCCAGCACGAACGACCATCCCGCGAAACTCATCTCCCAGAGGAGGTCGAGCGGCGCGTGGGCGGATTTGAATTCATACGCGGATTGCTCGATGCGGCGGGCGATCGACTCGTCGAGCTTCAGCTTCAGCCCGCCGGCCGTGCACACCTCCTGCATGGCTTCCAGGGTCCGGCGATACCCCGCGGCGTGCACTCGCGGGCTCTCCTGGAGCCCCTTCCACGCCTCGGGCGCACGAAGGCGGTTGAGCGCGAGGAGCGCCCGAGTCTGGTCCCAGACGTTCCGATTCGGATCGGTCTGCATCAGCTCCCGAAGCGCGGGCAGCCCGCGGGTGTCGCCCATTCTCGCGAGGGCGAGCGCGGTCGCGACTCGATCGCGCTCGTCGCCGAGCGCGCGGGCGGCGGCCTCCGCATGTTCGGGCCTGCCGATCCGTCCGAGGGCTTCGAGCGCGACGGGGCGCAGGCTTGAGTCCAGCAGGCGCGCGACATCCGCCGCGTGCTCCACTGCGCGAAGCCGCCCCAGCGCCTCGAGGGCCGCCTGACGGACCATGCCGTCGCGATCCGCAAGCAGGGCGGCGACATCCGCCGCGAGGGAGGATTGCGCCAGCCGGCCTGCGGTGCGAGCGGCGTGGAACCGGACGAGCCGGTCCGGCGACTGCAGCGCGGCCCGAACCGCCTCGTGGGCGTCGCTGCGGACGAGCACATCCTCGGCGAGCGTTCGGAGGCTTTCATTCTCTGCACCTAGGTGCGGCGAAATGTCCGATCCGCGTCCGCGCGCAAGGCCGGCTTCGGACAAGAGCCAGAGCGCGCCCCAGCGGGTCTCGGCGTCGGGGTCCTTGAGCGCATCCGATAGCGGGTCAGCGTAGGCGTCCTGGCGCTGCATGGCGATGCGCGTGGCGCCGGCCCGCACGCCCGGATCGCGCGCAATCGAGTGGAGTACCTCCCGAAGCGCCGACGCGGGGCCGGACGAGAGCAGATACTCGACCGCGGCCGCGCGGACGGCGGGGGATTCGTCGGTCAGCAACCGCGTGGCATCCACGCCCCGTGTCCGAAGCGCGGTCAAGCCCTGCAGCGCGTCGGCGCGAATGTCCGCCCCCGGGTCGGACAGCAGCCGGACGAGCGAAGGCCCGAGCTCCGTCGAGCCCGACGTGCCGGCCCAGGAGGCAAGCATCTGCTTGACCGGCCCCCAATCCTCTTCGAGCGGGATGCGCTCAAACACCGGCCGCAGAATCGCCGCAAGCTCCGATTTGGAAAGGTCATGGGGGGCGGCGACGTCGGGGGGCGGCTCGAAGCGGTCCCAAGCGATCCATCCGACAAGGGCCGCCAGGCCACGCTCGACCCGCGTCGGATCGGCCGCTCGGAGGTCCGAAAGCACGCGCGCGCGGTCGCCGGGCGCTCGGACTTTGGAGCGGATGAGCTGCTCCGCGTCCGCCCAGCGCTCCCGGTCGTCGATCCGGGCGCGAACGTGCTCGACCCGCGCGCGGCGCTCGGGATCCGAAAAGCGGGCGAGCCGCTCCAGCTCGGGCAGGACCGCACGGCCGCGCCCCACCAGCTCGTCCTCGGCTCGATCGCGCGCCTCGGCCGCGTCGTCGCCCAGCGCTTCGAATAGTTCCGTCACGGTCGCGGGCCCGCGCGCGGGCGGGAGCGCCGGGGCCGGCGCGCTTGCGCATCCTCCGACCGGAAGAAGCGCCGCGACCGCGATCCACCTCATGACGGCATTCTACACCGGGGTTGACCCGGCATCTGCGCGCGAGTAGCATGGCGGCCGTTTCATAGAGGGCGGCATGAACAAGAGCTTTTCGCCGGCGGTCAGTTTGGTCCTGTCGATGGCTGTCCTGATCACGCCGCTCCGGGCGGACATCGTTTCGGGAAAAACCGAAAAGGACGTCGCCCAGGAAACCGGCGCCGCGCAGGCGGTCGCCGCGCAACTCGCGGCCGCCGGCGCCTCGGCGGACGCCGCCGCCGCCGTCGTCCAGGCCATGCCTCCGGCGGAGATGGCGTACTTCGGCTCGAACGTCGAGCGCGTTCAGCCCGCGGGGTCGCTTCTGGTGACGATCATCGTCGTCGCCGCGATCGTCCTCTTGGTTCTCTATTTGACGGACAATCTGAAATAGCGCGCGACCGCCGTGTCGATCTTCACCCTCGGACTGTCGAAATCCTGACGAAGGTGACCCGAACCGTCTCCGCCTTGCTGCCCGCGGCGCTTCTGACGGGATGCGTCGGAATTCCGGGCTGGGTCGTCCCGATGCTTCCGCCGTATGACGATTTCGCGACGCTTCCCGCTCCGATCCGGCTGGCGGAGGGCGAAACGTACGATTGCGGCGCCGAGGCGCTCCACGCCGTTCTCGCGTACTACGGCCTTCCGGTGCCGTTCGAAACGATCCGCTCCGAACTCCTGATGCCGGGGGTCGAAGGCACGTTTCCGCAAAAGGTCACGGCGGCGGCTCGCGCGCATGGGCTGCGCGTCCGGCCGGTCGAGGGTTCGTACGACGCGCTTCGGACCGCGGTCGACGCCGGCCGGCCCGCCATCGCGATGATCCGCATCCGGGGGACCATGAACCACTTTCTCGTCGCGATCGGGTATCACGCCTCGCGCGAATGGGCGGTCTTCGAGTTCTACAAGGGCCGCAAGTGGCTCTTCACGCGGGAGCAGCTCGAGGAGGCGTGGGAGCCGTGCGGCTTCATGCAGCTCGAGTTCGAGCCCGACCCGTCGGGCGCCCTGATCGAGCGGGCGCGCGCTCTCGAAGGGGAGGGAAAGTTGAACGAGGCGCTGGCGATGTATCGGCGCGTCGACCCGCCCACGCCCGAATCCCGCCTGGGCGCCGGCAATTGCCTCGTGCAATCGGGCGACCTGGCGGGGGCGCGTCGCGAATACGCCGCCGCGTACGAGGCGGGGCTGCGCGACCCCGAGCTGCTCAACAACCTGGCCGACGTCGACCTGGCGCTCGGCGGCAAAGGGGCGCTGAAACTGGCGGAAGCGGCCGTCGAGGGATTCCGCGCGGCGCTCGGCCGCGAAACCACCGGGCTGGGGCGTGCCGTCGCGTCGCGCAAGCTCGCGCTGTCCCTGGGGACCCTTGGGTCCGCGCGGCTGGCGGACGGCGATCGCGCCGCCGCGAAATCAGCCTTTGAAGAATCGATGGGGCTGCTCCCCGGATCTGCCGCGGAGCTTCGCGAAAAGCGCCGTCGCCAGATCGAAGAGTGCGAAAAGAGATAACGATTGACAAAGGTCGATCGTCGATCGTCAATCGTTAATGGTTAATCGTTAGGGGGCACACTATGACCGACACGATCGCCGCGGTGCTCAAGAAGGAGCTCGATTCGATCCGCGAGGGGGGTCTGTACAAGGAGGAGCGCGTGATCCTGGGCCCGCAGGCCGCGCGCATCCGGGTGAAGGACGGCGCGGAAGTCCTCAATTTCTGCGCCAACAATTACCTGGGGCTTTCGTCTCACCCCGAGCTCATCAAGGCCGCCCACGAGGCGCTCGACAAGTGGGGCTACGGCTTGAGCAGCGTGCGGTTCATCTGCGGGACGCAGGGGCTTCACAAGGAGCTCGAGCGCTCGATTTCGAAATTCCTGGGGACGGAGGACACGATCCTCTACACGTCGTGTTTCGACGCGAACGGCGGACTTTTCGAAACCCTGCTGGGCGAAGAGGACGCGATCATCAGCGACGCGCTCAACCACGCGTCGATCATCGACGGCGTCCGCCTGTGCAAGGCCGAGCGGCTGCGGTATGCGCACGCCGACATGAAGGAGCTGGAGGAGTCGCTGCAAAAGACGCAGGCCAGACGCCTGCGGATGATCGCGACGGACGGGGTCTTTTCGATGGACGGCGACCTCGCGAAGCTCGACCAGATCTGCGATCTCGCGGACAAGTACCGCGCGCTCGTGATGGTGGACGATTCGCACGCGACGGGGTTCGTGGGCAGGACCGGCCGGGGCACGCCCGAGCATTTCGGCGTTCAGGCGCGCGTCGACGTGATGACGAGCACGCTGGGCAAGGCGCTGGGCGGGGCGTCGGGGGGGTTCACGACCGGCCGCGCGCCGATCATCGAATTCCTGCGCCAGCGCTCGCGGCCGTACCTCTTTTCGAACACGGTGGCGCCGATGATCGCGGGGGCGTCGCTCAAATGCCTGGAGCTGTTGTCGAAAAGCACGGCGTTGCGCGACAAGCTCGAGGGGAGCACGCGATATTTCCGCGAGCAGATGACGAAGCGCGGGTTCGAGATCAAGCCGGGGACGCATCCGATCTGCCCGATCATGCTCTATGACGCGAAGCTGGCGCAGGAGTTTGCGCGGGAAATGCTCCGGGAGGGGATCTACGTGATCGGCTTTTCGTTCCCGGTCGTGCCCAAGGGGCAGGCGCGGATCCGCGTGCAGATCAGCGCGGCGCACGAGCGCGAGCACCTGGACGCGGCGGTTGCGGCGTTCGCGCGCGTGGGCCGGCGGCTGGGCGTGCTGAAAACGTGAGCGGGGCGCGGGGGGGGGCGGGTGCAGATTGAACGACGTCGCCCGGGATTCAGGCCGTCTGCGATCAATGCCTCTCGGCCCCGCCGAAAATGTTGAATCACCCTTGAGGCGGGAAAAGGGAGCGCACGTCGAATCAGCGCCCGCAGACCCCCCTACTCCCGCAAGCTGATCCCCCGGCTGATTTGTTTGTTTCCCATGAAAGGCCCGGCCATCAGGGGAGCGCGGGTCCGATCACTGGCGGTCTCGCAATTTGGACGACGCCTCTTCGAGAATCCGCCGCTCTTCGCGCGAGAGGCTGCCCATTCCCTCGCGGCTGACCTTGTCCAGCACCGCGTCCACCCGCGCGCGCAGCGCCGCCTCCTCCTCCGCCCGGCGCGCCGCTTCCCGCTCGCGCTTCAGCCTCCGCCGGCGCTCGAAAAACCCCTCCTTCCGCTCCTCCTCGATCCGGTACCCGCGGTCCGAGTAAGTGGGCCCGAGGTCGATCCCGGAATCCGCCGCGCGCCGCAGCTGGAATGCGTTCACCACCACCCAGATCCCCACGAGCGCCAGCGTCAGCTCGTTCTGCACGACGCCCCAGACCGCGATCGCCGCGCCGACGGGGATCGAGATCGACGCGGTGACCCGCATCGCCTTTTCTCTCGAGTAGCGCACCGACAGCCACGCCATCAGCAGCCGCGCTCCGTCGAGAGGGAAGGCCGGAACAACCAGGTTGAACGCGGCCAGGATCACCGAAAGCTTGAGCATACCCAGCGGCAGGCTCGCCAGCAGCGACAGACCGAGTTCGCCCGGCACCCACAGGGCATCCGCGAACCAGGTGTCGAATGGGTTTAGATAGTGCCACTCCCACGTGCCCATCGAAAGCAGGATGCCGGCGGACCCAAAGCCCCACGCGATCGTCACGGCAGGCCCGGCGGCAGTGATGATCCAGTCGCGCCGGGGGTCGTCTGTGTGACCGACGTAGGCCAGGCCGCCCAGGGGCCACAGGAGGATCTTCTCTGCCTCTTCGCCGACGCGCCGGGCGCCCCAGCAGTGTCCGAGCTCATGGGTGAGCACGTGCAGGAAGAGCAGTCCCTGGATAGCGGCGGCATACCCGAGACGCAGGCCCAGGTATTCCGTTCCTTCGAAGAGCGGCCGCAGCAGGTACGCCGCCATGAGCAGCAGCAGGCTCCAGTGGATGTGCACCGGAATGCGCCAGAGGGTAAAGGCGCGGAAGCTCCAGTCCATCATGGCGTCCAGGCGATTGTACCGCGGGCGGGGCTGTCTGTCCGGCTCCACGGCGGACCCACGCAAGGCGCTCGATGACCGAAGCTTGGGGCCAAAGGGGCGGCGCGGCAGAGTCTCGTCGGGGACCGTCCTAAACTCCTGAGGTGGGGAAGGAAGGGGCCCGGGTCGAACCCGTCCTGGGACTCGGACATCTTGCGATAATCCCCGGTTATGATGCATCACACCCCACCCCATCGGGTCGAAGCGCGCCTGCGGTAGCGTAAGATGTCCAGCTCTGGAGGCGAAATGACTATGCGCACGTCGCGAGCAAGCAAGGCACGCAAGTCGACCGCCAAGTCCCCGCCGAAGGTGGGCACCCGGGCCAAGCCGGTGCAATCCGCTTCCAGGCTCATCGACCAGCGCATCCGCGACCTGGGGGGGTGGCGCGGGGAGACGCTGGCCCGCATGCGCGCTCTGATCCTGGAAGCCGAGCCCGAGACGACCGAGGAGTGGAAGTGGATGGGCACTCCGGTCTGGTCGCACCACGGGATTGTCTGCACCGGGGAGGCGTACGCAATGGTCGTGAAGCTCACGTTCGCCCGGGGAGCCGGGATCCCGGACCCGTCGCGCCTCTTCAATTCCAGCTTGAAAGGCAACACGCGGAGGGCGATCGACATCCGCGAAGGGGAGAAGGTCGACGCGGGCGCGTTCAAGGCGCTCGTGAAGGCCGCGGTGGCCCAGAATGCCCCGCCGGGGAAGGCCAAGTCGGTGAAACTCCTTTCAGGCGGCAACCCGCAGATCGCGAAGGCCGACGGCGACGCCCCCGTGCAAGCCTACCTCGCGGCCATGCCGGGCTGGAAACGAGAGGCCGGGCGCCGCCTCGACGCGCTCATCGTGCGGACCGTCCCCGACGTGCGCAAGGCGGTCAAGTGGAACTCGCCCTTCTATGGAGTCGAGGGCCGGGGCTGGTTCCTCAACTTTCATTGCTTCACGAAGTTCGTCAAAGTGGCTTTCTTCCGCGGCACGTCGCTGCGCCCCCTCCCCCCGGGCAAGTCCAAGCACAAGGAAGTGCGCTACCTCGACATCCACGAGGACGACCCGCTCGACGAGGAGCTCGCGGCGAAGTGGATCCGGCAGGCATCGAAGCTGCCTGGCTGGGACTCGTAGCGCCGGTAGGGATCCACGCAAGCTTGGGGCCCGGCCGTCGGGGAGGGCTTGGATCCCCGGCCAATAAAGTCCCGGCCAAGTCGCGTCCAGCCTTGGCGTCTCCCATGAATTCTGGTAATCCTTGAACCCCTGCGCGGCGTGTGGATCGCGCGGGCGCAGGGACATCCGTAGAGGAGATCGCCATGCTCGAAAACCTGCTGTCGGTCGACGCGCTGGTCGCGTTTCTGTCGCTGACCTTGATGGAAATCGTGCTCGGCATCGACAACATCGTTTTCATCTCCGTCCTGTGCGGCAAGCTGCCCCCCGAGCAGCAGGCCCGGGCGCGGACGACCGGTCTGGGGCTCGCCCTCATCACCCGCATCCTCCTGCTGCTGTGCATCACCTGGATCATGCAGCTGACCCAGCCGCTCTTCGGACTTTTCGGCATGGAATTCTCCGGCAAGGATCTCATCCTGCTGGGCGGCGGCGCGTTTCTGATCGCCAAGGCCACCCACGAAATCTACGACAAGCTGGAGGTTTCACACGGGGACCCCGGGGGCGCCGGGGCCCGGGCGACGTATCGATCCGTGGTCACGCAAGTCATCCTGCTCGACATTGTCTTTTCGCTCGACAGCGTCATCACCGCCGTCGGCATGGCGCAGCAGATCCCGATCATGATCGCGGCGGTCGTCGTCGCCGTGGGGGTCATGCTGGTGTTCGCCGGGCCGATCGCGCGCTTCATCGACCGCCACCCCAGCATGAAGATCCTGGCCCTGTCGTTTCTGCTGCTGATCGGCGTCGTGCTTGCCGCCGACGGGCTGCACCAGCATCTCAGCAAGGGGTACATCTACTCCGCCATGGCGTTTTCGATCTTCATCGAGTTCCTGAACATGCGCTTCCGGGCGAAGCGGCAGGCGCCGGTCAAGCTCCACTCGGCGTTCGAGGAGTAGACCCCCTTCCGCCCCGGCGATCGCCCGCGGATTCAAGGCGAAGGGAATCGGGGTCGATCGCGCGGTTCGCTCCGTTGGCACCCGTTCCATCCGCCAAAGAAAGCACCGCCGGCTGGAATCTCGCTGAACGTCCGCCCCTGCCGGGGGGATGAGGTGCGCATGCGGCCCGGCCGGTCCTCCCAGGCCCCCGTTTCGACAAATTCGGAACGGACTAATAACTGAACACGACCCACGGCGAAGGCGGACCGGGGCCAAAGTTGTTGCGCCCCTGGACCTGGACGCGGTATTCGCCCGGCCCCGTGAGCGCGCGCTGGAGATTCACGTCGCTCTGCTCGATCTGAAACACCGTGTTCCAGACCTTGCGAAGCGTATAGGTCTTGCCGCCCGTCAGGCTAGCGATCAGGCGCGAGAAGAAGCTCTTCTTCTTTTTTACCATCGCGCTCTTCTGGACCGTCACGACGTACGAGGTCGCCCCGACGAGCGGGTCCCACGAAAACGTCCCGAGCCCGCGGGCGTCGGCGGACGCCGCCACGTTTGCCGGGGCGCTCGACGGCGGCTGGAGCGGCCCCGACGTCAGGTCGAGGCTGAACGTCCCCGAATAGTTTCCCCACGTTCCGCTCGTGCGGCCGCGCGTCATCCAGCGGTACGCCCGATCCAGCGGAAGCCCGATCGTCGCCGCCGGGCCGGTCGTGACGACGGCCGTGTACGTGGTCCAGGTCCCGGCCGGATTGTGGAGGATGTGGAATTCGTAATCGGTCACCCCGACCGCGCCGAGATCGGTGCAGGTGAAATCGACCGGAGTGGCCGCGAGCGTCGAGCCGTCGGGCGGCGTGAGCGGCGCCGGCACGGGCAGCGTCGCCACGTTGACGTTCGCCGTGATCGCGACCGCGTTGGGCGCGCTGAAGAGCGAGCCGTCGTTAACCACGAGCTCGAAGCCGTACGCGCCGGCCACGGTCGGCACGAAGGTCGGCTGCGCCGCCGCGGGACTGCTCAGCGAGACCGCGGGCCCCGACACCTGGGTCCATGCGAAGGTGAGCGGGTCGTTGTCGGGGTCGGAGCTCAGCGTACCGTTGAGGGTGACGGTCGAGGAGACGTCGACGGTGGCGTCCGGGCCGGCATTCGCAGTCGGGGCCGCGTTGACGTCGGTCACGGTGATCGTGATCGCCTCGGAATCGACGCCGCCGAAGGGGTCCGAGGCGCGGAAGGTGACGTTGTAAACGCCGTTCTGCGTGTAGCCCGGCGTCCACGAAAACGCGCCCGTGGCGGCGTTGAGCGCCGCCCCCGCGGGGAGCCCGACCGCGCTGTAGGTGATCGCGTCGCCGTCGGGATCGACCGCGGCGAGCGCGAACGCGAGGTTCGTCCCTTCGGCGGTGGCCTGGTTGCCGACGCCCGCCAGCACCGGTGGGCCGTTGACGACGGTCTGCCGGAAGTTCGAAACCGTGTAGGCGTTGTTGCCGATGCAGCGCGCGTTGTCCTCCGAGTCCGCGACCCCGGTCGGCTGCCCCCCGTAGTTGACGCCCGGGTTCGAAAAGTGCCCGACGCGAGGCGCGCCGCCGTAGGACATGACGGTTCGAAATGCATCCGCGGGCGCGATGTATCCATAGGCGTACGGGTACATCGGGGTCGACCCGGCGTTGGCGCGGTTGTGCTCGCAGCCGAGATTGTGCCCGAGCTCGTGCGTTATCGAGTAAAAGCCGGACGCGAAAACTTCGCGCACCAGGCTGAAGCCATACGCCTCGGTCCAGCTCTGGAGGCTGATAAGCAGGAACCCCATCCCCGCTACGTCGCAGGGACCGACGATCAGCACGACGAGATCGGCGCCGTTCGTGTTTCGCCAGCCGTGCACCTCGTCCATGAATCCGTCGGCGGGGTCCTGGAGCCGGTCGAGGTCCGTCGAGCCGGCCCCGCTTTCGGCGTAGGTGATCGACTGCGCGTTGACGAGCCGGAACCGCGTGGCGACGCCGCTGTTCTGGAGCGCGGTGTTGGACTCGGCGATCCCGGCGTCGATCGTGGCCAGCATCGCCCCGACGCTGCCGGCGCTCGCGAGAGCGGCGGCGGTGTAGACGACCATGACGTCGATCGACGAGCCGTCGTCGAACGAGCCGTCCATGTGCCGGGCGCCGGAGCCGGGGCGTTTCGGAGGCGGCGTCATGGCGACGGAGCCCCCGCACTCGTCGCCCGCGCTGCGGAGGTCGACCTCGCGCACCGCGTGCCCGCCGCTCGCGCCCGATGGCCGGATCTGCCAGAGCCTCTCCCCCACGCGGACGTTGCCGATCACGACGTCGTTCCGGCACGCAAGGACCACGAGGCTCCCCGGGGCCCCGACGACCTCGCCGACCCACACCCACCGGGTCGACGAATGCCGTTCGAGCCGGTTCTTGCGGGCCGTAATCGTCACCCCATCGGAAAGGGCGAGCCGGACCTCATCGCCCGGCGCCTGAGGATCGAGCTTCACCCGGTGGGAGCGGACAACGCGCTCCTCGGGGATCGGGTCGATTCCGGCATCGCGAAACAGAGGCGGGACGGCCGGCGAGGGGGAGATCCCGGGGGACGGCGGATTGCTTCGGGCCTCTTCAGGTCGGGTCGGGCCTCCGGCCGCGCTCGACGATGGAGAGGTCGAGCGGGGGGAGACCGTCGCCCGTGCCGGACGCCGGCGCGATTCCGCGTTCTTTTCGGGACCGTTCAGCGATCGCAGGACAAGCCCCACCCCGAACGCGCCGACGACGGCCGCGGCGACCGCGAGGACCCACCCCGTCCCTCGCGGGCGCCTGGAGTTGCGATGCAGTTCGCTCATCCGCCGTCCCCCGGATCGTGAGCCACCCCGCCACCACCCATAGATAATGTAAACAAGAGACGGGGGCCGGATCAAGAAATCCGCTCCGGATTTCGGGCGCCAGCGCGCGAAAGCGGATATCCTCGGGGCCCATGCTGAATCTCGTGCTTGCCTCGACCCCCGAAGCGCTCCAGGCGGCCGCGGTGCGGGAGCTGCAGGTTTCGCTTGAAGGGCATCGGCTGGTCGTGGGGCGGTCGGCGAGGCTGAACCGCGCGCTGATGCGCCGGGCGGGCCGGACGCTGAACGTCCACTTTATGACGCTGGAGCAGCTGGCCGACGCGCTGCTGGAGAGGGCCGAGCTGGCGAGCCGGACGCCCGTCCGCGACCCGGCGGTGCTGGAGCAGTTGATTCTCGGGCTCGTCGAATCCGTCGGACAAGAAAGGTTGCCATTCTTGTCCCACGCCGTCCTCTCCCCCAAGACCGCCCAGGCGCTCTATCAGGCCATCCGGGACCTCAAGGACTCGGCGGTCCCCCCCGATCGCCTCCTCCAGGCCGCTTCCCACGAGGATCTCGTGGAGCCGCGCAAGCTTGAGGACCTCTTCAAGCTCTACGCCCTGTACGAAAAGGCCCTCGAGGCGCACCGCCTATGGGATCCCTCGGACTCGATGCGCCTCGCCGCCGCGGCCGCCGCCCGCGCCCCGTTCGTTCGGGACGCCTCGCGCATCGTCGTCGCGGGCTACTACGACATGACCCAGGTCCAGTTCGATTTCCTTGAGGCCCTCGCGCGCGCCGGGCCCCCCGTCGACCTGATCATCCCGGCACGACTGACCGGCCCCGCGCGGCGCTTCCACGACAGCTTCGCCCTCGCGCTTGCGGAGCGGACCGGAGGGGTGGTGTCGCGCGTCGGCCCCGACGAGCTCCCGCCCCTGACGCGCGACCTCTTCGGCGAAAGCCTCGAGCCGGTGGCCGACGCCCGGGTCGAGGTCGCCAGCGTCTCCGGCCGTCACGACGAGCTGTGGTTTTGCGCCAAGCGGATTCTTGCGCTGCTCGACGGCGGCGCGGCGCCGCACGGCATCGCCGTCCTCGCGCGCACATTGGAGCCCTACGCCGACCTCCTCGAGGGGGTGTTTCGCGATCATGCGATTCCGTTCGCGACCTCCGCGCGTCGCCCCCTTCGCGCGTCGCCGCTCGTCAAGACGCTGGAGCGCGCGCTGGAGCTCCCCGATCTCGATTTCGACCGCGCGGCGGTGCTCGAAATCCTGGGGTCGGGCTTCCTCAAGCTGCCGCCGGGCGCGGACCCCGTTTTGTGGGAGCTCGAAGCGTCCGAGCGAGCCATTGGCCGGGGCGCGGCGGCCTGGCGCGAGCGCGCGACGGGCCCCCTCTTGCAGGCCTTCGAAATGCTGCACGCCGCGCTGTCGCCCCTTCCCGCGGCGGCGACCTGGCGCGCGCACGTCGCCTCCGTCCGTCGCGCGTGGGGGGCGATCCTGGATGCGCCGCTGGACGAATCCGTCGCGCAGGCCCTGAGAGAGCTCGAGAATTACGACGCGGTCGGTTTCGGGCGGACCGTCGAACGCGAGCGGTTTGTGGAAGCGCTTCGCGGGAAGCTGGAGGCGGCCGGCGCGCCGCTGGGCGACGACCCCACGCGAGACGCCGTTCACGTGCTGGACGTGATGGCCGCGCGCGGCCTGACGTTCCGCCACCTCTTCCTGATCGGCCTCAACGAAAAGGTCTTCCCCCGGTACATCCACGAGGAGCCGTTCATCCGCGACCGGAACCGCCGCGTGCTGTCGGACGCGCTCGGGGTCAAGCTCGAGCCCAAGCTCGAGGCGATCGAGGAGGAGCGGCTGCTGTTCGCGGGGGCGATCGACGCCGCCTCCGAAACCGTGACGCTGGTCTATCAGCGCGCCGACGACGAGGGACGGCCGGAGGCGCCGTCGCCGTATCTGCGCGAGGTCGTGTACCGCCTTCCGTCGGCGCAGGGGCGCGGCTTCGAGGAGGCGGTGGGCGCGGTGCTGTCGCGACTTCCCCACGAGCGGCTTCGCGCGGTCGACGCGATGCTGCTCACGCCGCCGGAGCTGCTGATGGCGGGGGGCGCCGAGGCGCCCGCGCTGCGGCGGGCGATGGCCGCGGACCCCGCGCGGCTGGCGCGGTCGCTCGATTTCGTGCGGGAGCTGGAGGGCGCGTCGCGGCTGGGCGTGCTGGACGGCGTGATCGGCGCGGCCGAGGTCGAGCCGTTCTGGCGCGAATACCGGGAGCGCGTGTCGCCGACGATGATCGAGACGTTCGCCGCGTGCCCGGCGAAGGCGCTGTTTTCGCGCGTGCTGGACCTGGAGCGATTCGAGCGGCCCGAGGAGCTCGACGAGGTGGCGCCGAACGAGCTGGGGCTGCTCGTGCACCGGGTGCTGGAGGCGTTTTACCGCCGCTACGCGCCGGACGCGGATTCGGAGAAGCTCCTGCGCGAGGTCTGGGAGGCGGAATGCGCCGTCACGCGCCGGAAGGTGTTCGTGCGCCACGACGTCGAGTGGGAGGTCGAGACCGGGCGGATCCTTCGGGCCCTGCGGCGTTTCCTTTTCGAAGAGGACCTGCCCGAGCTGCGCGATCTCGCGTTCGAAGTGCTGCCGGAGCAGCGCGGCGAAACGGTCGTCGGCGGCGTTCGATTTCGGGGGTTTCTGGATCGGATCGTCGTCGCGGGGGGCGAGGCGCGGGTGGACGACTACAAGTGGAAGGCGAAGGCAGGCAAGGCGGAGCGGTCAGCGCTTCTCGGGGAGGGGGTGCAGCTTCCCCTGTATGTGCGGATGGCCGGGGAGCTGCTGCGCGGGCGGGGGGTCGCGGTGGGCCGGATTCGCGCGCGGCTGATCCTGCTCAAGAATTTCCTGGGGTACTCCAGCCTCAAGGAGATTACGGGTGAGGCGCCGCCGGAGGTCGAGTCGGAGCTGCCGGAGGATTTCTGGGCGCGTCGCGGGGCGGAGTTCGAGGCGACGCTGGCGACCTTGGTGGGACATCTCTCGGCCGGCCGATTTTTCGTGCGGCCGGAGCAGCACTGCGGGTGGTGCGATTTTCGGCTGGCCTGCCGCCGGAGCCATGTGCCCGCGGTGCGCCGGGCGGAGACCGATCCCGCCGTCGCCGACTTTTGGAACAGAACTCTTTAAAAGTTCTGTTCCACCCCTGGTAACAAACGGCGGGCGGCCTTCGAAGAGGGATTGACAGCCCCCGCGGAACCATTATCATCGTCGGGTCCGGCGGATTGGAAAAAGGGGTGAGCATGGCGGCGGGTGTGGCGCTCCTCCTCATGTTGGCGGCGGTCCAGGATTCGAAGGCGAAACCCGACGCCGAGGACAAAAAGCCATTCGAAAGCGAGGCCCATCTCTGCAAGGTCGGCAAGCCCTCGGGCAAGGAGCTCGACTGGGTCTTCAAGACCGACCGGCTTCCCGCCGACGGGGTGGTGCGCGTCGAGCACGCCAACATCATGAACTTTTACGTGCTCGTGCGATGCCAGCGCCCGCAGCCGAACCAGAAGCTCACGGTAACCGACGATTCGGTCGGCAAGTACGAGCAGTCGGTGATGTCGAACGCGAACCTCAAGAATCAGAAAAAGCTCAAGCGGTCCAAGGGGGCGTTCGGGTCGACCGGCGACGAGTGCCACATGCTGGAGTTCGAGTACGAGCGGGCCAAGAGCCCGGACGTGTTCGAACTTCGGGTCTGGATCTTCCTCTCCAAGGCGAACGGGTACGCCTACACGATCGAGGTCTACTCGCCCAACGGCGTCTACGACAAGCTCAAGCAGCAGGTCCAGTCGATTCTGTCGCGGACGACGATCAAGGCGAAGCCCTGATACGGGCTATTTCGCCAGCCCTTCGATCAGGCGGGCGCCGGGGAGGCGGCTGAGGAGGTCCGGGGCGGCCTTGATTTTTGAGGAGCGGTTGCCGCCGCCCAGGATCACGTAGGGGAGGGAGGGGATGCGGCTGTCGATGTAAATCGGCACGCCGGGGGAGAGGCCGAAGGGGGTGACGCCGCCGATCATCATGCCGGTGACGCGGCGTGTGGTTTCGGCGTCGGCAAACGAGGCCTTGCGGGCGTCCAGCAGTTTGCGGACGGTGTGATTGACGTCGAGCTTGGTGGTGGCGAGCACGACGCACAAGGCGAAGCGGGGGGACTCGGTTTTGGCGGCGACGAGGATTGCATTCCCCGCGTTTTCGGGCGGGAAGCCGTAGTGGGCGCAGAAGGCGGCGGTGTCGGCCAGTTCAGGGTCGCAGGGGAGGGCCTCGTAGGGGTGGGAGAGCCGGTCGAGGGCCTCCCTGACGGCCGGGTGGAGCATGGCGCAAAAAAGGTTAACTTAATTGCGCCCAATATGGCGCAAGAAAGTTGACCTTTCTTGCGCCATATTGGGCGCAATTAAGTTAACCTTTTTTGCGCCATGGAAAATCTGGTCGTCGAAGCGGCCGCAGGGACCGGCAAAACCGAGCGGCTGGTCATGAAGCTGCTCGAAGCCGTCCTCGTCGAGGAGGTCCCCGTCCAGCACGTCCTTGCCCTCACCTTCACCGAAAAGGCCGCCAACGAGATGCAGGAACGCCTCACCGAACTCTTGGGCGAGCTCGCCCGCGGGTCGGAGGAAGCCCTCGCCAGAGTCCGCGAGCGCGGCGGATTCGACGTCTCCCCCTCCGACGCAAAAAAACGCGCCCGCGAGGCCCTCCGCTACATCGCCCAGGCCGCCGTCTCGACCCTCCACTCCTTCTGCGCCACCGTCCTGCGGCTGCACCCCCTCGAATCCGGCGCGCCTCCCGAATTCGAAGTTGACGACGGCACCCGCTTCGAGCGCGAGTTCGACCGGGAATGGTCGGCCTTTCTGGACCGCGAACTGGCCAAAACGCCGGCGCCATGGGCCCGCCTGATGACCTCGCTGCGAATCCGCCAGCTGCGAGAACTAGCCCGCGCCCTCTGCGGATTCGCGGTCCCGCTCCCCTGGCGGCCCCAGCTGCCGCCGACCGCCGGCTTGGAGGCGACCGCCGGGGACCTGCTGGCCCGCTACGCCGATCGGCGCAACGATCACCTCCGCTCGCTGCGCGTTGCGCTCCAGATCTTTCGCGCGCCCACAGACCCCGAATCGCTCGCCAAAGCCGAGCTCCTCGTCTCCGACCCCCCCGACCAGAAATTCTGGGCCGAAAAGGAGGAGTACGTCCGGGTCGCCCGCGCCGCAGCCGTCCTGCCCGGCGCCGCGCTCCTGCGCGAGGCGGCCGACCGCCTCAACCCCTTCGCGGCCGCGTTCCGCGACCGGCTCGTCCGCCGCGGCCTCCTCACCTTCGACGCCCTCCTGTGGTTCGTCCGGCGGCTGCTCGTCGACCACCCGGGGGTTCGCACCCGCCTGAAGGATCAGTTTCGCCGGATCCTCGTCGACGAGTTCCAGGACACCGACCCCGTCCAGTACGACATCCTGCTCTTTCTCGCCGAGCGGCCCGATCGTTTCGAAACAGACCCGCGGCGCGTCGAGCTGGAGGAGGGGAAGCTCTTCCTCGTCGGAGACCCGAAACAGTCGATCTACGCCTTCCGCGGCGCCGACATCGACGCGTACGAGGCCGTGCGCGACAAGATCGGCGGCCGGCGCGAGCTCAAACGGAATTTCCGGTCGCGTCCCGAGATCCTCGACGTCGTCAATCGCGTTTTTTCGAAACTGATGTCGCGCCCCGCCTATGCCGATTTCGAGCCCACGCGCGAGGCCGGCGGTCGCGTGCAGCTCGTGCGCGTGCCCGGCAAGGCCGAGGAGGCCCGCCGCGCCGAGGCCGGGTGGATCGCCGCCGACATCCGGGAGCCGCTCGCGGGCACGGCGATCCTCCTGCGCGCGTTCACGAACCTGCCCGTCTACCTCGACGCGCTCCGCCGCCGCCACCTGCCGTACGTCGTCCAGGGCGGCGCGGCGTTTTTCACCTCCGCCGAGATCATCGACCTCGTGAATCTGCTCGTCGCGGTCCTGAACCCGCACGACCGGGTCGCGCTGGTCGGCTTCCTGCGCTCACCCTTCGCCGCGTGCGACGACGCGCGGATTTTTCGTGCGGTGCGGGCGGGCGAAATCGATTACCGCCGCGGCGCGTCCGATCCCGTGGTCGCGGAGAATTTTCGGGAGCTTGCGGCGCTGCACGCCGAAGCCGCGCGGCTGAGGTCGGACGAGCTCCTCGACCGCGCGCTGGAGCGGTTCCACGTGATGGCGGTGGCCTCGTCCACCTACGCCGGCGCGCAGGCGGTGG
>Ga0187893_10005798_pt1 | contig 21770 bp, 6 predicted proteins | sample MA1701074metaG_FD_139574 | JGI IMG/M metagenome (GOLD analysis project Ga0187893, IMG submission 139574) | White microbial mat communities from a basaltic lava cave in the Kipuka Kanohina Cave System on the Island of Hawaii, USA - MA170107-4 metaG ...
CCATCAGCGCAACCGCCGCGCGCCGCCCGGCAGCAGGCGAAGCGCAGGCGCTGGATGAAGAGCAATGGCGCGAACAAATAAGCAAGCTGGCGCAGATGTTCAGCGCAGCCCCGCGCGAGGCGCTTGGGAACACAGCGCAACGTGAACCAACCAATCCGCAATCTGCAATCCGCAATCCGCAATCGCAAGAGTTGCCTGTCGGCAGGCTGAGCGGATTGCAGGAGGATGAGACCAGGTTCTACGCGATGGCGGTGGTGGAGAAAGGAGCAGACCGTTTGAAGGTGGCCAGCGTGGAGTGGCGGAAGGCTTCTTTTGATGAGTGGTGGAGCAGCGTGCGAGGAGAGCTGAGCGCAGACGCATCTGTGTCTGGTGTTGAGTTCAGGCTGCCAGCGATCGAGGCCGTGTCAGCGGATTGTGTGAGCGAAACCTGGACGCCAACACTTTTAGGAGTGCCCGATCCACGATCAGGTCATACCGCAGTATGGACTGGCAGTGAGATGATCGTCTGGGGTGGTGGTACTTTTTTCGACCCTTTCAACACCGGTGGGCGCTACAATCCAGCGACCGACACCTGGACAGCTACCAGCATCACTGGCGCTCCCAGTGCGCGGGGTTCACATACCGCCGTCTGGACGGGCAGTGAGATGATCGTCTGGGGCGGTGGAGATGGTAGTTCCAACTCTTTTAACACCGGTGGACGCTACAACCCAGCGACCGACACCTGGACAGCTACCAGCATCACCGGCGCTCCCAGTGCGCGGGGTTCACATACCGCCGTCTGGACGGGCAGTGAGATGATCGTCTGGGGTGGTAGTGGCGCGAACACCGGCGGGCGCTACAATCCAGCGACCAACACCTGGACAGCTACCAGCGTCACTGGCGCTCCCAGTGAACGAGATCTTCATACCGCTGTGTGGACAGGCAGTGAAATGATCGTCTGGGGCGGCGGCCCTTTTGCTACCGCCTTAAACACTGGTGGGCGCTACAATCCGGCGACCAACACCTGGATAGCTACCAGCGTCACTGGCGCTCCCAGTCAACGAAATCGTCATACCGCGGTGTGGACGGGCAGTGAGATGATCGTCTGGGGCGGTGGCCTGAACACTGGTGGGCGCTACAATCCAGCGACTGACACCTGGACAGCTACTAGCGTCACTGGCGCTCCCAGCGCGCGGGGTTTACATACCGCTGTCTGGACTGGCAGTGAGATGATCGCCTGGGGCGGTGGAGATGGTGCTTTCATCAACTCTTTCAATACCGGTGGGCGCTACAATCCAGCGACCGACACCTGGACGGCTACCAACGTTACCGGCGCTCCCAGCGCACGATTTGGTCATACCGCAGTATGGACTGGCAGTGAGATGATCGTCTGGGGCGCTAGTGACCCGAGCACCGGCGGGCGCTACAATCCAGCGACCAACACCTGGACAGCTACCAGCAACACTGGCGCTCCCAGTGCGCGGAGTGTACATACCGCCGTCTGGACGGGCAGTGAGATGATCGTCTGGGGTGGTGGAGGTAGTTACCCCAACTTTTTCAACACCGGTGGGCGCTACAATCCAGCGACCAACACCTGGACAGCTACCAGTCTCACTGGCGCTCCCAGTGCGCGGTATTCACATACCGCCGTCTGGACGGGCAGTGAAATGATCGTCTGGGGTGGTGGAGGTAGTTACCCCAACTTTATCAACACCGGTGGGCGATACAACCCCGCGACCGACATCTGGACAGCTACCAGCATCACTGGCGCTCCCAGTGCGCGGTATTCACCTACTGCCGTCTGGACGGGCAGTGAGATGATCGTCTGGGGCGGTAATGATGGTGGGTTCAACTATTTCAACACCGGTGGGCGCTACAATCCAGCGACCGACACCTGGACAGCTACCAGTCTCACTGGCGCTCCCAGCGCGCGGTATTCACATACCGCCGTCTGGACGGGCAGTGAGATGATCGTCTGGGGCGGTGGCTTCAACTTTCTCAACACCGGTGGGCGCTACAATCCAGCGACCGACACCTGGACAGCTACCAATCTCACTGGCGCTCCCAGCGCGCGGGATTTACATACCGCCGTCTGGACGGGCAGTGAGATGATCGTCTGGGGCGGTAGAGATTCGAGAGCCCCTGACAACTTTCCCAGCACCGGTGGGCGCTACAATCCAACGACTAACACCTGGACGACTACCAGCATCACTGGCGCTCCTGGTGCACGAGTTGGTCATACTGCGGTGTGGACTGGCAGCGAGATGATCGTCTGGGGCGGCAGTGGTAACACCGGTGGGCGATACAATCCAGCGACTGACGCCTGGACGGCTACCAGCATTGGTGGCGCTCCCAGTACGCAATCTTCACATACCGCCGTCTGGACGGGCACTGCGATGATCGTCTGGGGTGGTAGAGGTAGTGGTATTTCCTTCTCACGCTCAGGAGCAATCTATAGGGCTTCCTTAGTGAATGTGACAATTTCCCCAACTGGTCAGTCTTTTCCAGCCAGTGGCGGGGCTGGGAGTGTGGTTGTATCAGCATGCGATTGGACAGTTAGTAGCAATGTAGGCTGGATCAGCATCACTGCGGGAAGTAGCGGTACTGGCAATGGGACGGTCAATTACTATGTGGCAACCAACACCAGTAGCAGTTCCCGAACCGGAACCCTGACCATTGCTGGTCAGCCCTTCACAGTGACGCAGGGCGGCGCAGGCAATTGCGCCTACTCGATTGCTACTACCAGCCAGATCTTCGAGATAAATGGTGGGACCGGGAGTGTGGCCGTCACAGCGGGCAGTGGGTGCGGCTGGACATCTAACAGCAATGCGAATTGGATCACAATCACTACCGGCAGTAGCGGTGCCGGCAACGGGACTGTCAATTACTCAGTGGCCCCTAACCCCAACGTTGGTTCTCGGACCGGCGTCCTCATTGTTGCGGGCCAGACCTTAACCGTAACGCAAGCCGGCAACAATCCGGTACCAACGCTCACCAGTTTGAGCCCTAGCTCGGCCACTGCAGGCGGCTCGGCTTTCACGCTCACCATCAATGGCGACAACTTCATCGCCGGCTCAGTCGTGCGATGGAACGGTGTGGATCGCGCGACAACCTTTGCGAGCGGCGCCCGATTGACTGCCGCCATCACAGCCGCTGACATGGCGAACGTGGGCACAGCCAGGGTCACCGTTTTCAATCCCGCGCCCGGTGGCGGAGTATCCAATGCGCTGAGCTTCACCATCAATCCTTCCGGCGGTGACATCTTGTTGACCTCCGGTGAGCCACGTACCGGATCGTTGAATGGTCCACCGCCCGGCGCCTGCGTAGTGTTTTTCATCCCTCAATACTTTATTCACGTGCCGAGCGGAGCGACCCAGTTGCGGATCGTTCTCAGCGGTAGCCGGGATGTTGATCTTTACGTGCGCTTTGGAGACCGAGTGACCATTAATCCTGCAACGGGAGGCATCGTCGCCGATTACATATCAGACACGACCAGCAGCACTGAGACGATTACCATTACTCCCTCAAGTTCGCCACCACTCGAGCCAGGGGCTTACTACATAGCCCTGGGTAACTGCGGACCTGGCGCGGCCAGCTTCACGCTAAGGGCTACGGTCACTGAGGGACAGCCGCCATGTCCTACGATGACCAGCATCAGCCCCACGAACGGCTCGGTCGGAGCGAATGTGACCATCACAGGCGAGAACTTCGCCGACGTGACCTCGGTCAAATTTGCCAACAATGCCGTAGCCAGCTTCTCCATCAATAGCAATACCCAGATCACAACCGCTGTCCCAAGCGGCGCAGCAACCGGCCCAATTACCATCAGCAAGCAGGGCTGCCCTGATGTGCAGACCGGTAGCTTCAGCGTTATCCAGCTAAGCTACGAAGCCGATGTCGCCCCCCGCCCGAACGGCAGCAACAACGGCGCGGTCACGGCCGCCGATTGGGTGCAAGTTGGTCGTTTCGCCGCCGGTTTGGACACCGCCGCCAACGGCAGCGAATTCCAGCGGGCCGATTGCGCGCCGCGCTCGACGCTGGGCGACGGCCGATTGACCGCTGCGGATTGGACGCAGGCTGGGCGTTATGCCGCAGGCCAAGACCCGGTCGTGACCGCAGGCGGGCCGACCAGCCCGGCTTCAACAACTTCTGCCCGGATGATGGCTGCGCGGGCGGTGAGACCGGATGAAGATCGTTCGCTGCGTGTGGTCGCCAGCGACAATTCGTTCGGCGCGGCGCGTACGGTGATGGTCGAGCTTGACGCGCAGGGCGATGAGAACGCGCTCGGTTTCAGTTTGCGCTTCAATCCTTCCCAGTGGCGTTTCGTTTCTGCTGAAGCGGGGCTGGACGCGCGACGAGCGGTCATTCACGTCAACGCCAGCGAAGCCGCGAGCGGGCGCGTCGGCGTTCTTCTCGCTTTGCCTGCGGGCGGCAGGTTCAACGCGGGCGCGCGACGGATTGTGGCTTTGAAATTTGCGCAGGTCTCCGGTGATGGCGCTGAGGTTCCGGGGATCGGATTCTCTGATCAACCGGTCGCGCGCGAGATTGTGAACAAAGAAGCTGCCGTGTTACCTGCTCGCTACGAGATCAAATTGAATTCCCGGGACATTGACGCATCCGGCAGACAGCCAGGCGGCGCAGATCGCCGAGGGCGGCTTCAAACAAAAGAGAGATTGTGGAGGCGTCATCCGTACCGTCAGCGATGACACCACGAAACAATCGCTCAATAGAAAGAAACCCGCAAGGCAGGGAGGTCAATCATGCTGTCGTTCATTTCACTTCGTAAATCTCAACCTGTTCGCATCGGCGCGATGATCGGATTCGCGCTGCTGTTGCTGGTCGCAGCCGTGATGAATGAGCCTCGCCGCGGCCAGGCTGCGAGCCGCCAGCGCCAGCGCCTGACCTTTGATGAGCGAGGCGCCAACGCTCATTTGGCGCCTCCGCCGGAGCGCAAAGATTCTCCTTCGCGTCCGCCAGCCAAGCCGCCGCGCCGCCGCAGCCAGACATCGGTCGTCACGGTCTCCGCCGCGAGCTATGGCGCCGAGGTCGCGCCCGATTCAATCGTCGCGGCCTTTGGAACCCGGCTCGCCACACAAACCGTCGTCGCCACTGACGCCGATCCCAACACGCCGGGCATTCAATTGCCGACCGAGTTGGGCGGGACAACGGTCGAGGTCAATGGCCGCCGCGCCGGGCTGTTCTTCGTCTCGCCGGCGCAGGTCAACTACGTCATCCCGGCGGCGACTGAAGCGGGCGCAGCCAACGTCGTCGTGCGCGCCGGCGATGGCGCGGTTGCCAACGGCTCGGCGCAGATCAGCGCCGCCACGCCTGCCATCTTCACGGCCAACGGTAGCGGGCAAGGCCCGCCTGCCGGAGCGGTGTTGCGCGTGCGAACTGATGGCTCACAAATCTTCGAGCCGTTGGCTGAGTTCAGCCCTGCAACCGGAGTCTTCACGCCGCGCCCGATCAATTTAGGCCCGGCAGGCGAGCGCGTCTTTTTGATTCTCAACCTCACCGGCTTGCGCGGCGCGGTGGACGCCAACAGCGATGGCAACGTCAACGAGACCATTCACGTCCTGCTCGGCGGCGACGAGGTTGCGCCAGCCTTCGCCGGCGCGCAGGGCACGTTCGTCGGCCTGGATCAGATCAACGTCGAAATCCCGCGTTCGATGAGCGGGCGCGGCGCGGTCAACGTGGCCGTCAACTATTCGACGCTCTTTGCATCGAACGTCGCGCGTATCGAGATCGCCGGGGTAGCGCCGGTCAGTATCAGCGATGTCGCTCCGGCGACGGCGACCGCCGGCGGCGAGATCATTATCAACGGCGCAGGCTTTGCCGCGAGCGTCGCCGACAATCAGGTCTTCATCGTGGACGCGCAGGAGCAACCCGTCCGCGCCAAAGTCACGTCGGCCAGCGTCAATCAACTGCGTGCGCTCGTTCCATTCGGAGCCGGCTCAGGCCGCGTCCTGGTGCGCACGCCGGCGGGTGAGGCTTTGAGCGCGACGACATTGACGCTGCGCACTTCGATCAGCGGCTTCGTCACCGACGCCAACGCGCGTCCGCTGCCCGGCGTCATCGTGCGCTTGCTCGGCGCATCCTTGAGCGCAACCACGACAGCGGAAGGCGTCTTCCTGCTCGCGGATGTTCCGGCTGGCGCAGCCCAAATCGAGGTTGACGCGACCGGGCTGATCACCGCGCAGCCTTTCCCGAAGATCACGTTGCCTCTGGCGGTGCGCGCGGGCCGCGACAATCAGTTCCCCAACGCGATCTCGCTGTCGCGCAGCGCATCGTTGAACTTCAACGCAGACGAGGCCAGCGTAGAAACAGACTCTCAAACTGCCGATCCCGCGCAGCAATCGGCGACAATCACTGGCCTGGTGGTCGAAAGTGACGGCGTCAGCCCGGCGCCACACGCGCTGGCGGTCGCCAACGGGCGCGCCGTCTTCACCGACAACCTCGGGCGGTATGTGCTGGCGGGCGTGACGGGCGCGACGGCGGCGCTTGATGCGGCGGCGCTGCGTCCCGACGGACGCGTTGATCGCGCCAGCAACCCAAGCGCGTCGCTGTCGTTGCCTGCGGGCGGCGTGCGCGTCGCTCCAAATCTGACGCTGCAATCGCCGGCCGCCAATCGCCCGCCCGTGCTGATTGCGCCGACCGCACTGGCCGTCAATCCTGGCGCGACGCTCAACCTCAACTTTATCGCCAGCGATCCTGATCCGGGCCAAACCGTGCAAGTCAACATCGCGGGCCCCGCGTTCGCTTCCGTATCGGCGGTGGGCGGCTACGTTTACTCGCTGCGGATCGCGCCCGGCGCGAATGACGGCGGCCCATTCACGTTGACGCTGACGGCGCGCGACAACCAGAACGCGACGGCCACGCAAACCGTCGCGCTGCGCGTCAACCGCCCGCCCACCGCCAACGCCCAAACCGTCACGACCACCGAGGCCGTAGCCCGTAGCGTTACGCTCACCGGCAGCGATCCCGACGGCGATACGCTGCAATTCACTATCGTCACACAGCCCACGCGCGGCACGCTCACCGGCAGCGACGCCACGCGAACATACATCCCTGCGCTCGGCTTTAGCGGCGCCGACAGTTTCACCTTCAAGGCGAGCGACGGTCTGCTCGAAAGCGCTGCCGCCACCGTCACCATCAACGTCGCCGCAATCAGCGATACGCGCCGCGCCACGCCGCTCTCAGCCGGAGTCTCGGTCTTGATGCCGGGCGCGGCGGCGACGGGCGCTTCGACGGTTGCGCCTTTGAGCGCAGGCGTTTCGGTGCTGATGCCCGGCGGAGCAGCGAGCGCGACATCAAATGTTGCGCCGCTCAGCGGCGGCGTCTCGGTGTTAATGCCGGGCGGAACGACGAGCGCGGCAACGAATGTCGCGCCGTTGAGCAGCGGCGTCTCAGTGTTAATGCCGGGCGGAACGACGAGCGCAACAACGAATGTTGCGCCATTGAGCGCAGGCGTTTCAGTGCTGCTGCCCAGTGCGACGGCGAGCGCGACGACCAACATTGCGCCGCTCAGCAGCGGAGTCTCCGTGCAATTCGCCGCGCCACCGGCGACGGGCAGCGCAACGGTTGCGCCGCTCAGCAACGGCGTCTCGGTGCAACTCAACCCGGCCAGCGGCGCGAGCGGCAATCTCAACGTCGCTCCCCTCAGTCCCGGCGTCTCGGTGCAAACCGCGCCCGCCAACACAACGACCCACAACATCAAAGCCAAAGGCAATACGCGGGGTAAGCCGCCGCCATGATCAACAGGCGTTCGCAGTACCGCCTTATGTTCTTTGATAAATAAATGCGACATCACCTCCCCAGCCGCGTTAGCGGCGATTGAGCTTAGCCCGGCTTTTTAAAGCCGGGACAAGGAACGCGCACCTGACGTGAGTCGCGTAGCGACGATTGAGTCCGCTGATCAAACTCAATCGTCGCTATGCGACTCACGTTGAATGTGCAATCGCTCCCCGGCTTTAAAAAGCCGGGCTAAGCTCACGAGGTCGCTACGCGACCGGGAAACGGGCCGTCGCATTTATTTATCGATGACCATAAGGCGATATTCCGCAGCGCCGTCCCACCAAGACTTTGATCAAGTTCAAGCAGCGCAACCGCAACTACTCAACTTTCACAGCCCAACAAAGGAGCAATCAAAATGTCTACGATCTTCAAACAAATGACCAAACAAGCCTGGCAATGGCGGTGGCTGGCAATGTGCGCGTTGATTTGTCTGGCCGCGCACACCGCCCGCGCACAAGGCACGTTCAACAGCGGCTCGACCGGCGCAGATGGCGCATTCAATCCCACGGCGAGCCAGCAAGTGCAGCTTCCCGAAAGCGGCGTCTTCAATTTCACGACCGTCAACATCCCGGCGGGCGTGACGATCACGTTCAGACGCAACTCGCGCAATACGCCGGTGACGATTCTGGCGAGCGGGAATGTGACGATTCTGGGGACGATTGACGTGAGCGGCGGGAATGGTGATGCCAATAATGTTGGCATTGGCGGCCCTGGCGGTTTCAATGGTGGTAAGGCTGGTAGTCGCTTTGTTCCTCAGAACGGAGTTTCTGGAGATGGCCCAGGTGGCGGGGGCGGAGCCATTGGGAACGATAGTGGCTCAGGATGGGGAGGTGGTGGTGGATTTGCTTCTGCCGGATTAAACGGCTCCGTCTTTGTCGGCGGGAATCTGAGCGGCATTGGTGGCAACGCATATGGCACAAAGACATTGCTTCCGCTTGTCGGCGGCTCGGGCGGCGGCGGGGGCGCTGGTTCTAACAGTGGCAATGGCGGTGTCGGCGGCGGGGGCGGTGGAGCTATCCTCATCGCGAGTTCCGGCACTCTCACATTTGGCAGCACCGCTCGCGGAGTCATCTTAGCGAATGGTGGTAATAGTTCCTGCCCTGTTACTGGCGGTGGCAGTGGATCAGGTGGTGCAATCCGTCTTATTGCCAATGCAATTACCGGATCAGCCAACTTACGAACAAGTGGTGGAGGTGTTTGTGGTGGTAGCTCCCTTACATCGTCAGGTTACATACGAGTAGAGTCATTCAATTTTGACGGATTCGACTTGAGCAATTCAGACACTCTCAGTTCTGGCTTGCCGGGTCTCGTCACGCTCCCAAACACACCAACATTAGCCATTACCTCTGTCGGCGGAGTCGCTGCACCAGCCTCGCCTGCCGGTTCATTGAATGTCACTCCCGACATCACGCTGCCAAACACACAAAACAATCCAGTGACAGTGGCGCTCCGCGCCTCCAACATCCCACTCAACACCACCCTGCAAGTCAGGCTCACGCCACCAACCGGCGCGCCCACGAGTGTCCAAAGCACGCCGCTCACCGGAACCGTCGCCAACTCCACCGCCACCGCCAGTCTCACACTGCCCGCTGGCCAGAGCCTGATATACGCGACCGCAAGCATTGACCTGACCATCAACACGGCGCAACTCAAGCCAATGTTCATCGAGGGTGAGCGCGTGCGGAAGATCGAGGTTGCGGCCAGTTTCGGCGGCGCGTCGGAGGTGGTTTACGTGACGGAGTCGGGCAGGCGGGTGAAGTTGGAGTGAGACAGGCCAAAGTTCAGACACGGTGGGCGCAGGCGAGAAGCGGGCACATCCGGCGCGAGCAGCCTTCAGTTCTCTTGCCGGCCGTTGCGACTGCTGAGATACCGCTCGAACATATTGATCAGGGCGCTTAGACGCTCATCGGTCTCCGCTTGCGCCGTGGCCAGTTCCGCGAGCTTGGCGTCGGATTTGGCTTGCGCCTCGGCCAGCTTGTTGAACGGGTCAACCATTGTGAGCGTGACGCTCGCCATCGTGCCCAGTTGCGTCTGAAACCCGGCTTGCTGTTCGAGCGACTTGGCTTGGATTTCAGCGATCCGACGGATTTCATTGATGAGGTTTTGGAGATCACCGACAAACTGCGCCTGCTGATTAATGATGAAGTGAATGTTCCTTTCGATCTCTTCGTTGGCCATTGCATCCTCCCGGTGATGTGACGATCAGACGCAGGCAGCATAGGCGCGCGGCCTAAGCGTGTCAAGCTGACGATTAGGCAAGCGCGGCCGCTCTTCATTGACGGCGAGCGCGTGCACTCAGATGATTGCCGCACGGTCGGCGAAGCGAGAGTGCGCTGCGTCGAACCCGCAGCGCACTCTCGCTTCGCCGGCTCTGAACAAAATCAAATAAGGAGGCTCACGATGACAGACAACGAAATCAAACGCAGAGAAACGCAACCGCGAAAGTTGATAGGATGGCTGCTCATCCTGATTGTGACATTGGCGGGCTGGAACTGTTCGCGGTTTCGGCAAAGTGGAAGCGCGTCCGGAGATCAGGTTCGCGCCGAGCTGGCGCTGCAACTCGGCCACGCGGGCGGCGTCAACGACGTAGCCTTCTCGCCGGACGGCAAGACGCTCGGCAGCGGAGGTGACGACGAGACGATCAGGTTCTGGGACGCGCAGACCGGAGAGTTGAAACAAACGTTCATCGGGCAGGGCGAAGAGCTGACCTCGCTGGCCTTTTCGCCCGATGGCAAGCTGATGGCCAGCGCGAGCGGCGATTCGATCTGGTTGATCACCGGTCTCAACCGCGATGTGAAGAAGAAGCCGGTCTCCGAAGTGAAACTCTGGGAGACAGAAACCGGCAAGCTCCTGCGCACGCTCACCGGCCACACAGACACGGTCAACGCGGTCGTCTTTTCGCCCGACGGCCAGACGATCGCCAGCAGCAGCGCCGACAAGACCGTGCGGTTGTGGAACGCCGCGACGGGAGAGTTGACGCGGGAACTGAAAGGTCACGGCGGGATGGTCACGCGGATAGCTTTTTCGCCGGATGGGCGGACGCTGGCCAGCGGTTGTCAGGACAAGCAGGTCCGGCTCTGGGATACACAAACCGGCGCCTTGCTGCGCGCAATCAAAGGCCACACCCGGCAGGTCAATTCAGTCGCCTTCTCGCCCGACGGCCAGACCCTGGCCAGCGGCGGCTCGGACAAATTGATCAAGCTCTGGGAAACGCAGACGGGCAAGGAATTGCGCACGCTCAAAGGCCACGAGTTCGGCGTGAGCGCGGTCGCCTTCTCGCCCGACGGCAAGCTGGTCGCCAGCGGCAGCGCCGGGTTTGTCTTCTCGGCTTTCCTGGATATCGCCGGCGAACTGCGCTGCTGGGATGCGCAGAGCGGCGAATTGAAGTGGTTGGGTAAACAGGATGGCGTTGTGACAGCCGTCGCTTTCTCGCGCGACGGAAAGTCCATCGTCAACGGCTACGGCGGTCTGGGCGCGCTTTCGGGCGAAGCGCGGTCGTGGAATACGCAGACCGGGGCGCTCGAACGGCGGTTCAAAGATTTTTACAGCGGATCGAACGCCGTCGCCTTCTCGCCCGACGGCGCCCGGTTGGCCAACGGGCGCACCGACCAGACGATCAGACTCTGGGACGCGCAAACCGGCGCCTTGTCGCAAACGCTCAAAGGCCACAGCAGTTCGGTGCGGGACGTGGTCTTCTCTCCCGACGGCAAATTCGTGGCCAGCGGGAGCGCCGACAAGACGGCGCGGATTTGGGAGACGGCGACCGGCGCGCTCGCGCGGACGCTCCCTGGGCATACCGGAGCGGTTGCGGCCATTGCGTTCGCGCCCGACGGCAAGGTCGTGGCCAGCGGCAGCGCCGATAAGACCGCGCGGCTGTGGGACGCCCAATCCGGCGCGCTGTTGCGCGAATTGAAGGGGCACACCGGACAGGTGAACGGAGTGGCCTTCTCGCCCAACGGCCAGACTATCGCGACCGCCAGCCACGACAAGACGATCAGACTCTGGGAGACGCAAACCGGGAAGTCGCAGCAGACGCTCAAAGGGCACAGCGCCGAAATCTACTCGGTCGCCTTCGCCCCGGATGGCCGCGTCGTGGCCAGCGCCAGCGACGATCGGACGATCAAGCTCTGGGAGGCGCAGACCGGCAAATTGCAACAGACCTTGAGCGGCCATGCCAAACCGGTGTTGTCGGTCGGCTTCTCGCCCGATGGCCAATTGCTGGCGAGCGCCAGCTCGGATCGGACGATCAGGCTCTGGGACGCGCAAACCGGCGCGTTGAAACAGACGTTGACCGGCCATGAGCATAGCGTTTCCTCCGCCCTCTTCTCGCCGAACGGCAAGCTGATCGCGAGTTGCGGCTCCGACGCCGGCGTCAGATTGTGGGAAGCGGGCGGCGCCCGATTGCTGGCCACGCTGATGGTTCTGCCGGCCGCCAGGCTGGACGAGACCTCGAACGAATGGATCGCCTTCACGCCCGAAGGCCGCTACACCGGTTCGGCCGAAGCGCGGCAGGCGATCCGCTGGCGGGCGGGCAACGCGCTCTTCCCGTCCGATCGCTACGAACGCGACTTCAATCGCCCGGAGTCGGTGCAGCAATCGCTCCAGAGCGGTCGTTAGAAATATGAACCCAGACAAACTCTACATTCTCTCGCTCGTCGTGGCCGCGCTGGTGTGGGCATCGTTCCAGATCAATGCGGACGAATCAACTTTCAATCAGCAATCCGCCGCCGCCAGCCTCGAATATCTGGCTCGCGCGATGGACGAATATCACAACCGCTTCCCGGTTTATGACGACAACAGTTCGGCGGGCAACCACTTTCACGCGCTGGCCAAGATTCCCGACGAGAACGCGCTGGTCACGAACTTCGGCTCGCACACCGGCAATCCGCATTCGGGCGCGACGGCCATTCGCTGCGCGTTCACGCCGGGTGGGGCGAACTTCGGCGGGTTCTACTACCACAACGGCGTTTTGCAGACGGGGGCGAGCGCGCCTTCGCCCAATTTCGGCACAGTTCCTAATGCGGGAATAAACCTGACCGGCGCGACGGCTCTGACGTTCTGGGCGCGCGGCGAACGCGGCGGAGAGGTCGTCGAAGTTTTTATGGGAGGCGTGGGACGCAACCCCGACACCGGCGCCGTGCTCAACCCTTGCGCGCCGGGTTTCCCAGGGCCTTGTCCCGCGCCCGATTCGACGCCCGTGGTCAAAGCGACCTTCACTTTGACCACCGACTGGCGGCAGTATTCGCTTCCCCTCGCCGGCAGAAATTTGAGCTACGTGCTCGGCGGGTTCGGCTGGGTGGTTGACGGCGGGCGCAATCCGCAGGGCGCGATCTTTTACTTCGACGACATTCAATACGAGCTTTCGCCCGAGCGCCGCGCTGCGCGGCTCGACGAACCGCGATTCATTCGCAGCTTCACTACGCTGCCCTTGCAGCCCGATCCGAACGACGCGAACCGGGACGACGACATTGACCTCGTGCTGCGCAACGCCGCGTTCGTTTACGACAACGCGCTCGCCGCGCTGGCGTTTCTGGCCGACGAGGGGAACGCGGACAGTTTGCGGCGGGCCAGGCTGATCGGCGACGCGCTGGTTTACGCCACCGAACACGACCGCGCCTTTAACGACGGGAGGTTGCGCAGCGCATACGCCGCGGGCGACATCTCGCTGCCGCCGGGTTGGACGCCGAACAACCGCGCGGGCACGGCGCCGGTCGCCGGCTTTTATTTTGAAACACCGCAGCGCTTCGATTTCGTCGAACTCGGCGAGAGCTTGACGATTGACACCGGCAACAACGCCTGGGCGATGATCGCCCTGCTCGCGCTGCATCGGCGGACGAACGATGCGCGATATTTAAACGCCGCGCGGCGGCTCGGCGTTCTGATTCGCCTGTTCCGTCAAAGCAGCGGCGTGTACCAGGGCTTCCTCGGCGGGCTGCAGCTCAACCAGCCGGAGATGACTGCGCCGCCCACGCCGCGGGTTTACGCCAGCGCCGAACACAACCTGGATGTCCTGGCCGCGTTCACGCTGATGTTCCGCGCGACCAACGAAACGATCTGGCAGACCGAGGCTGCGCACGCGCGCCAATTCGTCGAAGCGATGTGGGACGCCAGCGGGGCTTGTTATCTGGCGGGCACGATTAATCCGAGCCAGCGGAACACGTCGCCCAATCAATTGCCCGTTGACGTCCAGGCTTGGGCCGCGCTGGCTACGAATGATGCGCTCACTTTGCATCCGCAACTGCTCAATTGCGCCGAGGTCAACCATCGCGTGGAGCATCACACGTTCAATGGCTTCGATTTCAACCACGACCGCGACGGAGTCTGGTTCGAGGGAACGGCGCAGATGGCTGTGGCTTACGCTTGGGCGGGGCAGCCGGCGATGGCCGAAAGCTTGCGGCAGGAATTGCGGCGGGCGCAGCAAACTGCGCCCTTCGGCGACGGTCGCGGAATCGCCGCCGCCTGCCACGACGCCGTGACCACTGGTTTCGATTTCAAACTGTTCCGCCGGCTCCATGTTGGCGCGACGGCGTGGAACGTCTTCGCGCAATTGGGATTCAATCCGTATTACCAGAGCGCGACGCCGCCCGGCTTCGGTTACGAAGCCGACGTCACGCCGCGTTCGACGGGCGACGGCTCGGTGACAATCAGCGACTGGGCGCAGGTCGGGCGTTTCGTCGTGGGGTTGGACGTGGCGGCGGCGGGAAGCGAGTTCCAAAGGGCTGATTGCGCGCCCAGAGCGACTGCTGGCGACGGACGTTTGACGATCTCCGACTGGGTGCAGGCCGGGCGTTACGCGGCAGGTTTGGATCAACCGGCGGGCGCCGGCGGGCCAGCCAATCCATCATCTCAGGGCTTATGACACAAAATCTTCGCAGCGACACACCGCGCAAACGTTCAAACGCTCTTCAACCACACGCCGCTCGTTTTCAGCGGCGTGGCCGAAACGACAACCGGCGCCGGGGTTGTAGAGTTCCGGCGGCGAACGCCTGCCGGTCCTTGCCGGCGGGTCTCCGGTGGATCCCCAAAAAACCGCCGGAACAGTCGCTTCGCCTCGAAGAGCTTGCGTCCGACCGTCCCCTGCGGCAGATCGAGCCGATGACCGATTTCGGCGGTCGAATAACCCTCGCGCAGGTTCAGAAGCAAAACAATCGCGTGTTGTTCCGGCATCGCGCGCAATGCCTGCCGGACGGCCAGCCGCAATTCGTAATCGGTCTTTTGGAATGCCCGCGATTGAATCAAGGAGATGTCCTGATAGCCGCCAAGCGGATCTTCAACCGGCGTCAGAGCCTGGTCGTTTCTGTGCAATCGCCAGTAATCGGCGATCTTTCCGCGAATGATCTTCTCGATCCAGGTTTGAAAAGAGCTCTCGCCGCGAAACAGTCCACGACGCATTTGACCGAGCGCCGTCAGCAGCGTTTCGTGAGCCAGGTCTCCCCATTCCTGCTCTGGGACGCGAGACAATCGCGCCAATTGGCCGGCCCACAACTGGCAGCGGCAAAAGAACAGTTCGGCGGCTTCACAATCTCTGTTCACCACCTTTTCAACAAAAGCCAAGTCGTCTGTGTTTATAAACATAGCTGGTATCTGCTTGCTGGCTGTGACTGTCGCCCAACGACAACCGGAGAAAAAATTGTTCGGCGAAGCCGAAGAATTTCACGATGATTTACGACTATGGGAATGTGATCGTCTATCGCCTTGGCTGAAGCCATCGTCACACGATGCGGCTGATACTGTAATGACCGTCAGCTATGCTGCGCCTGTGGCAAAAGACTGGTGATGATAGAACGCCACCAGTCGGTCTGTAAAGATTCAGCTAGAAGTTCAACAAACTGCTCTCCCGCGGAGATGTTCTGGCTCTGAGCGTCTCCCTGGGAGAGCCAAAGGAGATGCCCTAGCCATGAAAAGAAATGTCACCTGGATACTGCTGATCGCAATTGTGGTCCTACTTTCACTGATGATCCGGAATCTTACGCCAATGGCCTCCGGCCAAGCCGGGCGTCAAGGCCCCGCAACCACACCGGACAATTATGATATCCGCACCGACCGCACGATAGACTCACAGGAGAAGCGGGAACGGCAGCGGCAGCGGCTTACACTGCAGCAGGCCGCGCGCCAGGGCGCGATAGCGGTAACGATGCAGGCGGCGCAGGAGCCGCTGGCGCGGCGTGTCGCAGGATTGCAGGTCACACTCAACGCGCTGACCGGCGGGCCTGAGATCGTGGAGGCGCAACTGATGGGCGGCGCTTTTCTCACTCCTCCGTCCGGGCAGGCGCGCGCGCAGATCGCCCGCGACTTCATCCGGGACAACGCTGCGCTCTACGGCTTGACGGCGGCGCAGGCCACGCAGCTTGTGACAACCGCGGATTACGCCAACCCGGCGGGCAATCTCGCCTGGATCACGCTCGGACAACGATTCAACGGCATCCCGGTCTTTGCTGGCGAGCTACGCGCGTGTCTGACACCGGACGGCCGCTTGGCGCGGACGGTCAGCAACCTGGCCGCCGGGATGGATCCAAACGAACTTCGCACAACTCCGATCATCAGCGCCGCACAGGCTGTGGCGCTCGGCGCGGCGTCAATCGGCGTCAACATCGACGCCGGCGATCTTGCCATCAGGTCAGCTTCTCCCGATGGCCGCCAGGTGGTTTTCGCCCGCGGCCCGTTCACCGGAGACATCAAGGCAGAACTGGTCTACTTCCCGCTCGAACCAGGGCTAATGAACCTGGCCTGGTCAATGACGTTGTGGCAGGACGTTCCCGCTTATTACACCGTCGTGGATGCGGAACTCGGCGATCTGTTTTTCCGCAAGAACATCACCAACGACCAGACGCAGTCGGCCACCTATTCGGTCTACAGCAGCGACAGCCCGGCGCCGCTCTCACCCAGCAACGCCACGCCCGGCTCAGGCATTCAAGGGACCGGAGTCGCTCGCACGCCATTCACCTTGATCGGCAATGAAGGGCCGTTGAGCTTCAATAACCTGGGCTGGCTCACCGACGGCGGCAACACGACGACCGGCAATAACGTGGATGCCGGGCTTGACCTCGTCTCACCCAACGGCATTGATCCCGACGGTCGTCCCACCGGCTCGCCGAATCGCGTCTTCAGCTTCACCTACAATCCGCCGCCGCTCGGCTCTGACCCGCCGACCGGAGCGGATTATCGTTTCGGCGTCGTCACGAACCTGTTCTACTGGACGAATATCTACCACGACCGCCTCTACCAACTTGGCTTCACCGAACAGTCGGGCAATTTTCAAACCAACAACTTCAGTCGCGGCGGCTTAGGCAATGACGCCGTCTTGGCGGAGGCGCAGGATTTCTCCGGAACCAACAACGCCAACTTCGCTACGCCGGCCGACGGCGCGCCGGGGCGCATGCAGATGTACATCTTCACCCCGCCCACGCCCGACCGTGACGGCGGACTCGATCAAGAGATCGTGATCCACGAACTTACCCACGGCCTCTCGAACCGGTTGCACAATAACGCCGCTGGCCTGACCACCCTGGAATCGCGCGGAATGGGCGAAGGCTGGTCGGATTTTTACGCGCGGGCATTGCTCGCGACCGCCGATGAGGATGTCAATGGCGTCTATGCTTCGGGCGGGTATTCGACGCTCAACCTCACAGGAGTCGGCACGAACAATTACTATTACGGCATCCGCCGCTTCCCTTACGCCGTCAAGACGAACCTGGGGACGAACGGCAGGCCGCATAACCCGCTCACCTTCGCCGACATTGATCCGGTGCAGATCAATCTCTCGGACGGGGCGTTCCCGCCCAGCTTTGTCGGGGCCGCTCAGCAAGTACATAACATGGGCGAAGTCTGGTGTATGTCCCTGCTCGAAGTGCGGGCGCGGATCATCAACCGCCTGGGCTTCGCCGCCGGCAACCAGCGCGCGCTGCAGATCGTGACCGATGGGATGAAGCTCGATCCCATCAACCCGAATTTCCTCGAAGCGCGCAACTCCATCCTGCGGGGCGATTGCTCGGGCTTCAGCGGCGCGGACGAGATGGACATCTGGGCGGGGTTTGCCGCCCGCGGTATGGGCTTCAGCGCCAGTGTCAACGGCGGCATCTCCTATACCGAGGCGTTTGACCTGCCCAATCTGAGACTTGGAAATGTGACCTTCTCTGACGCCGCCGGATGCACTCCCAACGGCTTCGCCGATCCGGGTGAAACGGTGACTTTGACGGCGCCGCTCTCCAATCCCTTTTGCACCACAAATGCCACGGGCGTGACGGCCTCGGTGACAGGCGGCGGTTCGGCCAATTACGGCGCGATCAACGCCGGCGGCGCCGCCACACAGAATATCAGCTACACCGTGCCTCCAAACGCGCAGTGCGGCAGTACCATCACAGTCACGGTCAACATTAACAGCAGCCTGGGGGCGGTCACCAGAACCTTCACGCTCGTCGTCGGCCAGCCGGTGACGGCGCTCAGCCAGAACTTCGACGGTGTCACCGTGCCGAGTTTGCCTGCCGGGTGGACTTCAGAGGTCACGGGCAGCGGCACGAACTGGATCACACAGACTACGGCGCCTGACTCGCCGCCGAACAATGCCTTCACCTCGAATCCGGCGACCTCCGGCAGCGCCTCGCTCATCTCGCCGAACATCTCGATAGTGAGTCCAACGGCGCAACTCAGTTTCCGGCAATTGCACAACACGGAAACCAGCTTCGATGGCGGCGTGCTCGAAATCAAGATTGGCAGCGGCGCCTTCACCGACATCATTACGGCTGGCGGCAGCTTTGTGAGGGGCGGATACAACGGCAGGCTCATCGCTGATCCCAATTGCTCCGCCAGCCCTAATCCGTTAGCCAACCGGCTAGCCTGGACCGGCAACTCCGAAACTTACTTCACCACGACCGTCAATCTGCCGGCCTCGGCGGCAGGCCAGACGATTCAATTGCGCTGGCGCATGGGGACCGACTGCGCGTTCAGCGCCGTCGGCTGGCGGGTTGATACGATCAGCGTCATAGGAGACGCCGCCTGCGTACCCTGTCCGGACGGGGCTTGCCCCACTGTCAGTAGCATCAATCCGACCGGCGCAACCGCCGGCAGTCAAGTCACCATCAACGGCACGAACTTCAATGGCGTCAGCGCAGTCAGGTTTACTAACAATGTCGCGGCCCAGTTCACGGTCAACAGCAACACGCGGATCACGGCGACTGTGCCCGCCAGCGCAGTGACCGGGCCGATCACGATCACCGAGACCGGCTGCCCCGATGCGCGAACCCCCAACTTCACGGTTTGCCCCGCAATCACTCTCGCTCCGACCTCGCTGCCCAACGTCGTAGTCAACACGGCCTACAGTCAAACCATTACGGCCAGCGGCGGGACGGCGCCGTACAGTTTTGCCGTGACCGCGGGGACATTGCCCGGTGGCTTGACCCTCTCTTCCGGCGGAGCGCTCTCCGGCACGCCGAGCGCCGTAGGGGCGTTCAATTTCACCGTCACCGCGACCGCCGCTAACGGCTGTACGGGGACACGCAGCTACACCGTCGTGGTCACCGGCGTGCCCGGCTCCAACGGCTTTTTGTATGTCTTGAATGACAGTACAAACGGCAATCAACTTTACGGTTACGAGGTGAATGAAGCGACCGGCGCGCTGACGTCGCTGACCGGCTTTCCCCTTTCAACCGGCGGCGCCGGGGCAGGTCTGTTAAACAGTGAGCAGTTGACGGTAGACCGGGCGAACCTGCGGCTCTATGCCGTCAACCGCGGCTCTGGCACGATCAGCTCTTACTCAATCAATCCGGCGACGGGCGCTCTGACGCCGTTGCCGTTCAATCCGATCAATCTGGGCGCCGGGAACTGGGCTGCCATTGCAGTGCATCCGAGCGGTTCGCCGCTGGTCATAGGTCGAGGGACTGGCACTCAGTTGTTGAGCTATCAGATCACAGCCACGACGGCGACCGCCGCCGCTGGCAGTCCCTACAGCACGGGCAACGCACAATCCTTCTCTGCGGCCTTCAGTCAGGATGGCGCCTATGTCTACACCGGAGGGAACCTGGCCACCACTATCGCAGGCTTCAGCGTCAATGCCACGACCGGTGTGTTGAGCGCCCTCGCTGGCTCGCCGTTCGAGGCCGGCAATAGCCTTCCAGCGGGCTACGCCACCGATGCGTCAGGACGGCTCTTCGTGGCCCATATCCAGGCTCCGCAGGTGCGAGTCTTCACCACAGCGAGCGGTATTCCGAGCGCCGTCTCGGGAAATCCTTTCGCATCGGGTCTCACGGAAAGCGTTCACGGCCTCCAGCATCCGAACGGTTTCTATCTGGTCGCGGATCGTGTCGGCAATCGCGTCGGCGTCTTCCAGATCAGCGGCAGCGGCAGCGCGACCACGCTCGCCGCCGTTACCGGCTCGCCCTTTGTGGCAGGCGGCACACTCACCGATGCGCTGGCCTTGAATCAAGCCGGAACGTTCCTGTTCGCCGCCAACGGTGACAGCCGTAACTTGACGGCTTTCGGCGTCAATCCCGCGACGGGCGCGTTAACCTCACTGGGCACACAGCCGGCCAACACGCTGGGGACTTCGGGCCGGCTCACCGGCATGGCCTATATGCCGGCAGCGTCAACGCCGTGCCCGACGGTCTCCGGCATCAGCCCGACCAGCGGCGCCATTGGCGCGACAGTGACGATCAGCGGCGCGAACTTCACTGGCGTAAGCGGCGTCAGGTTCTCCAACAATGTCACCGCTACTTTCACAGTCGTCAACAATACGACGATCACCGCCGTCGTCCCGAATGGCGCAGTCACCGGCCCGATCACGATCATCAAGGCCGGTTGCAATGATGTCCGGACGGCGTCGTTCACTGTCGTCCCGCTCAACCCTGCCCCGGTGATCACCAGCTTGAATCCGAACTCCGCCGCCGCCGGCGGCGCCGCATTCACGCTGACGGTCAATGGCAACGGCTTCATTGCCAGTTCCGTCGTGCGCTGGAACAGCAGCCCCCGTTCGACGACTTTTGTCAGCGACACGCAATTGAGAGCCGCGATTGCCGCTGGCGATATTGCCAACGCTGGCACGGCCAACGTGACCGTCTTCAACCCCGCGCCCGGCGGCGGCGAGTCTCCGGCGCAAACTTTTACCATCCAGTCCGCCACCCAGCGAGTCGTGCGCGTCGTTCCGGCGAACGGGGCGCCCGGCGCAACGGTCGTTGTCCCTATCGAGTTGGTTTCGCAGGGCGACGAAAACGCGCTCGGCTTCAGCCTGACGTTCGATCAGGCCATCCTGAGCGCGCCCCAAGCCGCATTGGGCGCCGACGCCACGGGCGCGACGCTTAACACCAACGCCAGCCAGGCGGCGCAGGGCCGGTTCGGCGTCATCCTGGCTCTTCCCTCCGGAGGGATGTTCAGCGCAGGGACGCGCCGGATCGTCAACGTCACCTTCACCATCGCCAACACACAGGCCACCTCGACCAACATCGGCTTCGGCGATCAACCGGTTCTGCGCGAGGTCTCGAACGTCAACGCCAGCCGGCTGCCGGCCAATTACACGCCCGGCGTGGTGACCATCACCTCAGGTTTCGAAGCCGACGTCGCGCCGCGACCCAATGGCGACGGGACGGTGACGGTCATTGATTATGTGCAACTCGGCCGTTTCGCCGCCGGCTTGGACACCGCCGCCAACGGCAGCGAATTCCAACGCGCCGATTGCGCGCCGCGCGCGGATAAAGGCGACGGGCGATTGACCACTACGGATTGGGTGCAGGCCGGACGTTACGCCGCCGGCCTAGACCCGGTCGTGACCGCCGGCGGGCCGACCAGCCCGGTCTCAGTCACAACCTTCGCTTCGACGGTCGCCGCGCGAGCAGTGAAATCGGATGAGCCTCGTTTGCTGCGAGTCATTACTGGCGACCATTTACTTGGCGCAACACGCACAGTCGTGGTCGAGCTTGACGCCCAGGGCGACGAGAGCGCGCTCGGCTTCAGCCTGCTTTTCAATCCCTCCGAATGGCGCTTCGTTTCGGCGGAGGCGGGACGCGACGCGC
>Ga0187893_10005799_pt1 | contig 21768 bp, 24 predicted proteins | sample MA1701074metaG_FD_139574 | JGI IMG/M metagenome (GOLD analysis project Ga0187893, IMG submission 139574) | White microbial mat communities from a basaltic lava cave in the Kipuka Kanohina Cave System on the Island of Hawaii, USA - MA170107-4 metaG ...
ACATTCCATCATGGCCAGAGCCGATACCGTGCTCACCAACAGGCCGGATATATACATGCAGTCATTCCTTGCGCCCATCAGTGTTTTTCTCCTTGCAAACCGGGTGGAGTCCATATATACGCGAGTGCTGTGCTCGCGAGCGCCATCGCGTCGCAAGGATGCTGTCACGTTGTTGTATTAATTATCGTTTAGCTTAATAACGATGGCCGATGAGATCAAAATTCGGACGCCTCCGTGTAAGCAACACGCGTGCCGAGGCGCTCATCATTGCCGTGTAACAGAACTGTCACATTTCCTCGGTAGTATGGCGAACCATAAAGCAACCATCCCGTCGTTTAAGTGCGCGCTGGCGAACCGTTTTTTTGCTTAGAGGCGGCCAGAGTTTTGTTACCCCATTAGAAATATAAATGTTATGGAGGTTTGTTATGTTTACACGATCGCTTAAGTTAGGGCTTGTGCTGGCAGTCGCGGGCACCGGTTTTTCCACCGTAGCGCAGGCGGCGCGCGACTATATCAGCATCGTCGGCTCGTCCACGGTATACCCTTTCGCCACCGTGGTGGCGGAGCACTTCGGAAAGTCTAGCGGGTTAAAAACGCCGACGATCGAGGCCACGGGCACTGGTGCGGGCATGAAACTGTTCTGCGCCGGGGTGGGTGTGGAGCATCCGGACATCGCCAACGCCTCTCGTCGGATGAAGGATTCGGAGTTCGCCTTATGCCAGAAAAACGGCGTTAGCGAAGTCGTAGAGGTGAAGATCGGTTATGACGGCATCGCCCTCGCAAATTCCAAGAAATCCCCACCGTTTGCCATCTCACTCAAAGACCTATTCTTGGCCTTAGCCAAGGAAGTACCCGATCCCAGCGGTACACAGAAACTGGTGCCGAATCCCTATAAGACCTGGAAAGAGGTCAATAGCGCGCTGCGGGACGCAAAGATCGAGGTATTAGGACCCCCACCCACCTCCGGCACCCGCGATGCCTTCGCGGAAATGGCAATGGAAGGTGGCTGCAAGAGCTTCGACTGGATCAAAACCATAAAGGACTCGGACGAGGACAAGTTCAAGACCATCTGCCACACGGTGCGGGAGGACGGCGCCTATATCGAAGCGGGTGAAAACGATAACCTCATCGTGCAAAAGCTGGAAGCCAATCCCAATGCCTTGGGCGTGTTTGGATTCAGTTTCTTGGATCAGAATACGGACAAGGTGCAAGGCTCTTCGGTGGACGGCGTGGCAATCGAGTTCGAGACCATTTCCAATGGCTCTTACCCCGTTTCGCGGCCTTTGTATATCTATGTCAAGAAAGCGCATGTGGACGTCATCCCCGGGATCAAGGAATTCCTCGCGGAGTTCACCAGCGAAAAGGCTTGGGGCGAGGAGGGATATCTGGCGGACAAAGGGCTCATCTCCATGCCCGCCGCCGAGCGCGAGCAGTTTACCGCCGATGCCAAAGGCCTCAAGGGGCTGTCGCAATTGTAATGAGCGAGCGCAAGATAATGCCCTGAGCTTATACGTTTATGCGTGTGAGAGCATCGGCGTTTGTTGTGGTCGGTCCTCGCGGGGACCGACCGCATTTTTTTATGAATGAAGGTCGTATACCGTGCAGGTTTCTACAATACTGGCTGTATTATTAGTACTCAGCAGCATCAGCTACCTGGCCGGTCGGCGGCGTTCGCTCGCCACAGCCGGCGGCAAAATCCGTTTACTTCATTCCTTACCTAGCTACTACGGATTCTATGCGGCAATCTGGTGTGCTGTCCCCGCCTTGTTGCTGCTCGCCCTATGGCAAGGGTTTGAAGGGTTAATAATCACCGGTTTATTGATAGCGGACCTGCCAGAGGAGCTCAAAGCGCTATCGCCCGCGCGCCTGCAATTTGTCCTCAATGATATTAAGAATCTCGCGGGCGGGAAGATCGTCGCCGGCGAGCTGAAACCACACTTACAAGCTGCGGCGGCTCACTATACGCACGTGAAGCACATCAGTGAGATGGCGCTCGCTGTGCTGGCGTTGGCGCTCGCAGTCGCGGGCATGGGATTCGCGCTGCAGGCGATCCACGCAGACTATAGGGCGCGGAACAAAGTCGAGGGTATGGTCAGGGTTCTGTTGATCGCCTGTTCCACCATCGCCATATTCACCACCATAGGCATCGTGCTTTCGGTCTTGTTCGAAGCGGTTCGTTTTTTCAGAGTGATCCCCTTTACCGATTTCTTGTTCGGCCTGGAATGGAGTCCGCAGATGGCTATCCGCAGCGATCAGGTGGGCGCCTCCGGGGCTTTCGGCGCCGTGCCGCTCTTTGCGGGAACCTTATTGATCTCGGGGATCGCCATGTTGGTGGCGGTGCCTATCGGCTTGATGTGCGCCATTTACCTCTCGGAGTATGCGAACCGGCGTTTTCGCGCGTTTGCTAAACCGGCGTTGGAGATCTTGGCCGGGATCCCAACCGTGGTCTACGGGTTCTTTGCGGCCTTGACCGTTGCCCCCTTGCTGCGCAGTGTCGGCGAGCGGGTGGGTCTAGATGTCGCCTCCGAGAGCGCGCTCGCCGCCGGCTTGGTGATGGGGATCATGATCATCCCCTTCGTGTCGTCCTTGTCCGATGATGTGATCAACGCGGTACCACAGTCCTTGCGCGACGGGGCCTACGCAATGGGCTCCACGCAATCAGAGACCATACGTCAGGTCATCATTCCTGCCGCCTTGCCGGGTATCGTTGGGGGGGTTCTTCTCGCCGTGTCGCGCGCCATTGGGGAGACCATGATCGTAGTCATGGCCGCAGGCTTGTCGGCCAACCTTACCGCGAATCCCTTGGAGGCGGTCACCACGGTCACGGTCCAGATCGTGACCCTGCTGGTGGGCGATCAGGAGTTTGACAGCCCGAAAACCCTAGCCGCCTTTGCGCTAGGCCTGATGCTATTTGTCATCACCTTGGCTCTCAACCTGGTTGCCCTGCATGTCGTGCGTAAGTATCGAGAGCAATATGAATAGCGCCACCGCCTATCCGCAACCCTTATCGCCCCTGGATCCGGTGTCGGCCATGGATAAGGTGCGGGCGACTCTCGCCAAGCGCTATGCCAAAGAGCGGCGGTTCCGGATGTTGGGGAGACTGGCGATCTACGCGAGCCTGAGCTTTTTGGTGATGTTGTTATCCAGCATCGTCGCCAACGGATATACCGCTTTTCAACAGACCTTCATTCGATTAGACGTGCATTTCGATCGACAGCTGCTTGACCCGAAAGGGCTGGGCAGGCGGGAGGCGCTAGCGGATGGTGACTACACCGGCTTGCTGAAAAAAACCTTACGGGAAATGTTCCCGGAGGTGCGCGGGCGCAGAGACCAGCGCGCCTTATATGCGTTGGTGAGTCCGGGAGCTTCTTATGTACTGCGCGAGAGGGTGCTCTCCGATCCGGGGCTGGTGGGTAAGACGCAAGCGGTTTGGTTGCCGGTTGACGACGACGTAGACATGTTGATCAAGGGACACACGGAACGCGGTGGCCCTGAGAACGAAAGACGGCTTAAGGACAATCAGATCGGCTGGATCGATGGCTTGTTCGAAAAGGGGGCGATAGGAAAACAGTTCAACTTAGGGTTTTTCACCTCGGGGGATTCGCGCGAGCCAGAATCGGCCGGGATCAAGGGCGCAGTGATGGGATCGGTGTTCACTTTGCTGGTGACCCTGTCGCTTTCCTTCCCTATTGGGGTGGCTACTGCAGTTTACCTCGAGGAGTTCGCACCGAAGAATCGCTGGACCGACTTGATTGAAGTGAATATCAATAACCTGGCTGCGGTGCCGTCCATCGTCTTCGGGCTTTTGGGGCTTGCGGTATTCATCAATTTTTTTGGTCTGCCGCGTTCTGTCCCCTTGGTAGGGGGCTTGGTGCTGACGCTGATGACCTTGCCCATCATCATCATTTCCGGGCGCGCCGCGCTGAAATCCGTTCCTCCTTCCATACGAGAGGCGGCCCTGGCGGTCGGCGCCTCCAAGATGCAGACCATCGCGCATCATGTGTTGCCTCTGGCGATGCCGGGCATGCTCACGGGCAGCATCATCGGGATGGCCCATGCTCTGGGCGAAACGGCACCGCTGCTCATGATCGGGATGGTCGCATTTATCGTGGATGTGCCAACGGGGGCGTTAGACCCGGCGACGGTGCTTCCGGTGCAGGTCTACTTGTGGGCGGACAGTCCTGAGCGCGCTTTTGTAGAACGGGCCTCCGCGGCAATCATGGTGCTGTTAGTATTTTTAGTGATCATGAATGCAGTCGCGGTCATTCTACGCAAGCGCTTTGAGCGGCGCTGGTGAGAGTATTAAGACAAACAAAACGGGAGATATACCTGTGCAGCAAATGGCTTTAGAAAATGATCAGCTTGTTGCCCCTGGTCTGGTAAGAGAGCAGAGGGGGGTATCCGTTGCCAAAAAAGAGAGAACGCGCGAAACGGTGGGCCAGCCTTTCGTGGATAATGCGCGCATGCGCTGCCGCAACGTCAACGTGCATTACGGCGATAAGCAGGCGATAAGAAATCTCTCCTTGGATATCGGCGAACACGAGGTGATCTCGATGATAGGACCCTCCGGTTGCGGGAAGTCTACCTTTTTGCGCTGCTTAAACCGAATGAACGATACCATCGACAATTGCCGCGTGAGCGGAGAGATCCATCTGGACGGCCAGGATATCTACGATAAAAAGGCCGATGTGGTGCCGCTGCGCGCGCGTGTGGGCATGGTGTTCCAAAAACCCAATCCGTTTCCCAAGTCCATCTTCGATAATGTGGCATACGGACCGCGCATCCATGGTCTGGCCCGGCACAAGGGGGAGTTGGAGCACATCGTGATGACCAGCCTGACTAAAGCGGGGCTATGGGATGAGGTCAAAGACCGCCTGCATCAGCCGGGGACGGGACTGTCGGGTGGTCAACAACAACGCCTGTGTATTGCGCGCACCATAGCCGTCAGCCCTGAAGTCATCCTAATGGATGAGCCCTGTTCTGCCCTGGACCCAATTGCCACCGCCAAAATAGAGGACTTGATCGATGAGCTGCGGGAGAATTTTACCATCGCGATCGTCACCCACTCCATGCAACAGGCGGCTCGGGTATCTCAGCGAACGGCGTATTTCCACTTGGGGGATTTGATAGAGGTGGGCCCCACGGAACAAGTCTTTACCAATCCCAGACATAAGCTTACCGAAGACTACATCACAGGCCGGGTCGGTTGACCGCGAATCCTTGCTCGCGGGTTGCCCGCCGTAGAGAGCGCTGCATATTACTTTATACGCCCGCAGAGGTAAGCGCCTAATGAACCAACGCCTCGAAGGCCACATCGCGCGGCGCTACGACGACGAGCTGAACCATGTGCACACCTCGGTGATCGAGCTAGGGGGGTTAGTCCTCGATCAGCTGACCAAGACACTGGAAGCCTTGTCGGAGCGGGAAGTCTCAGCGGCGCTCAGAGTTCTAGAGCGAGACGAGTCGGTCAAACAGCTTGAGAAGCGCCTGGACGATGAGATCGTTCGCGTTATCGCTCGCCGCGCGCCTGTCGCCAAGGATCTGCGCTCTGTCATCGGCATGGCCAAGGCGGTAGCCGATCTGGGACACGTTGAGCGTGAGTGCGTGAACGTGGCGCAGATGGCATTGGCATTTTTCGATCACGGGATGTATCCTCCACCAAACAACATGATGCGCGATATCTATTCCATGGGGCGCACCGCTGCCTCGCACCTGAGGACTGGCCTCGAGGTGTTTGATATTTGCGATCTGGAGCGGGCGATAGAGACCGTCGCATTGCGCCAGGAGTTGTCTCAGGAGTTTCAGTGTTGTTTGCGGCGACTTAGCACATTCTTGATGGAAGACGCGCGTAACGTGGGGCAAGTCGTCAACGTAGTGCTATCGACCCGATCGTTGGAGCGGGTCGGCGAATATGCGCTTAACCTATGTGAGTATGTGATTTACCAAGTCACCGGTGAGGAGCCTGAAAACCACTTTACACAAAATGCTGCGCGCGGGAGCGAGCCTGCCCGCGGGAGCGAGGCGGGTGGGTGATGCCCAGTTCATCGCTCCCGTCACAAGCGGCGGCGTTTTTTGCTAATGCTATTACGGTTTTTTCCACCGACAACCCGCTTAGGCCCGAGAGGGCCGGCGAGCGTTCATAGCGTCGAGCGGTGCCGATACGCTTGGCTTACGCAGAAGGCCAATCGATTTCCGCCATTGCCCAGCGCAGATGCGAACCAATCGAGCCAAGCTAAATCGGTGTGTCAATCGAGGATGACCCGCGTCTCCTCCGGGAGTCAGCTTCGCTCGGCGGAAGTCATAATGTCTAGGCGGTCCACTAGGATGACCGATTAGGCGCAGCCACCCTCGCACGTCGATGATGGTGATCGGCGACGGTAGTCAGTGATCACACCGTTGGACATTTCGACGTGACAACATTCCAACAATTTCTTTTTGAGCATCGCTCTCGCACGACTAGCTCTACTCTTGATCGCAGACAACGATAACTCTTGGTCTTTTGCTACGGACTGCATTGTCTTGCCATCAAAGTCGGTCGCCAGCAGCGTATCGCGATAAATCGCGGGAAGTTGCTTGGCAAGCGGCCTAAGACAGGTGGCCAATTCTTGATGTAGCAGCTCATCAGCGGCATGCTGCGTACACGGCAAATTCTCGTCCGGCGCCTCGCCGCCCAGCTTGGTTGAGCGATAGAAATCAATCATCGTTGTCCGCGTCGTCGCGTAAAGCCACCCCGGTAGATTCCTCGGCGCCCGATTGGGATTGGCGTTAATGGCCGCCAACGCCTTGACGAAGACATCTTGAAGCAGGTCTTCCGCGATAGTGGCATCTCTGACCTGCCGGCACAGGTAGCTGAGCAGACTGTGTCGCAAAGCGGCGAAGACGTTGCCAAGATCATCGGAAGGCGCTGGCGTGACCATCCTATTTTGTCCGTCACCCACAACACGCACCCCCACATTCTCGTCTGTCCACGGCGTGGTCACGTCGCCCATCACGCCATTGTCATAACCGAACATCATAAAGCACTGCTGACGTTTAATGTCAGGTTCCACGTAGGCCATGGCGAACGTCGAACCGTAATCGTTGACGATCTCGACCACGTCGCCCGAGCAGACGCCGAGATCTTTGGCATCCTCCGGACTGAGCTCGATGGGGGCCATGGGATAACGGCCGCGCCTGAACTCAAGGTAGCGATCATGGTAGCCGGTTTGCCAGATATGATTCGTGCGCCCATTGTTGATCCAAAACCGATACTTCGCCTTTTGCCGCGCAACCACCTCCGGCAATCCGTTCCAGGGCGCTGGCTGGAAACGCGCTTTACCATCCTCGGTGTCGAATCGCCCATCCAGGTACAGCATTTCGGTTCCGATCAGCATTGCCGTCCTTGTATTCCTTGACCGGCAACTGCACACCGTTATTGTCCATTGCCCGCAACCGCTCATAGGTGACTAAGTTTCCGGTAGGCCCAGCCTGGCTCTCGATCCCTTTTGGCTTGCGAAAGCCGTCGTTGAAGACCTCTTCCTCCCGCCACACCGTCGGCTGCGCGTCACATGTGTTGGCGCGCATGCTATTCTTTGAACAACCACTCAAGCTCGTGTCCTAAGACTCCATCATGCTTACCCTACCGCCTGCGGATGGCGGAGTGTGTCCCCATCTATGAGTCATACTCTTCGGACGCTCGCGCTGGGCTTAACCTTATTAAGCGCCTTAACAACTTGTGCAGGGCAGGTAAAGCAAGCTCACTCGCCTCTCTCTATACCGGCCATAAAATTATCCAGACCATCCCCCTTCGCGGGCAGCTACCTGGCTAGGACCGGGCTGGGATCGCGAATGACGATCCATCTGCGACCCGATGGAAACGTGAGATTCATCCATGACTACCTTAACAAGGACCCTATCGCAGAGACAGGCGTTTGGAAAGAAAGCCGGGACAAAACCGCGACCATCACCCTGACGGGCCTCGATGACGGACGCCGCTATAACAAACCGGATGTCATTACGTTCAAGCTCGTCGGCGACCATTTGGTGACGGTCAAATATGACTATGACATCCATGGTTACCGAGGCTTGAGGTTAAAGCGGATAACGCGGCCCAGGCCTTATCGGGCGGTGACCCAGTGAGAAGCAGGAGCAACCGGCGCCCCATTGCGGCAGAGCGTATTTTTAACCAGGTGCCGGTATCACAGCGTCCCGGCGGGCTCCCATTCGCGCCAGGCCGTGAGTAGCGGAAAATAGAGGCCGAGCCGTATCGGGCGGTGTTCCAGCCCGCCCATTAGTGCCGCGTAGCGTTCGAGTTGCCCTTGGTAGCGCTGCTGTTCCTTGTCGATAAACGCGGCTGGATCGGCACCGAGGTGGGTGCCGGTCTTGTAGTCGATGATCCAGCGAGTCCCCTGCTGGTCGATGAAGGTGCGATCGATGACCGCGTGGATGATCTCATTCCCCAGCACACCCCCTAAGGCGTATTCGTTATGCGCGTCTTGGTGTTCCGGGCTTAGGATCCAGCGCCCCCGTGGGTCCGCCAAGGTATTGGAAAGAGCGCCCAGCACTTTGTCCACAGCCCCTGGTAGGGCATCGCTGGGAACTCCTAGCGTCGTCAGCGATCGGGCGATGGAGATCTGTACCTTGCGCGAATGAATGTCCCCAGCGCCCTGCGTGGCAATAGCCTGTAGGAAACGGTGCACTACGGTTCCCACCTACCGAGCGGTACCTCCCGCCCAGCGGAATTCGATCGCGCTCTGGGCATGGATTGCGCTCTGCCGCGATCCCCGGATGGGCGCGGGAGGTGGCGGCAGCGCCCAGTCGAGGCTGAGGCGCCTCACACCCTGCATGGGATCAGCACTTGAAATCGGCTCTGCCTGGGGCCCCTGCGCGTTCAAAGACCGGCAAAATTGGATTTCAACCACGGGCCACAAATCATGTAGCAGCGTTGCAGGCGTAGGACGCTGGGGCACGAGCTGGCCGGCAACAGCGCGGGTCGTGACACGGCCGATCAGATGAAGCTGCCGCCGGGCCCGGTTGACGGCTACGTACAACAGCCGCTTTTGTTCGGCCAACATCTGCTCGCGCGTCATGCGCCTTAAATAGGGGTAAATCTCCTCTTTCCCTGTGCTCGGCATTTCCGGGATCAGGGCGAGCAGCAGATCGTTTCGGTCGTTTGCCCGCGGACGTTCCATCCACAGAAGTAAACGTTCCTGGTCGGTGCGCGTGGTGCCACCTAGACCCAGGACGACCACGGTGTCGAACTCGAGGCCCTTGGCTTTGTGTATGGTCATGAGCTGCAGCATCGGCTTGGCTATCTGGGGCCGCGAATGCGGCGCCGACAAGTGCCCCCCGCCGCTGCCACTGCGGTAGGTCTGCGCCTTGCTCCAGGGCAGCCAATTTTTCAAAGAATGCGCGCACATTGAGAAAATCGGTTTCTTCCGTGATGGAGGCCGGGCCCCCTAGCGCCAGCCATGTCCCCTCCACCCAGCGCGACAAAGAATCCCCGCGCCGTTTGGCCAAAGCCGCTTGCAAAACCACCCGTAGGCGCCGCAGCCGTTCTTGACCATCGGCGCTGATCTGCGACTGAAGCTCGGCCCCGCAAACCAATCCCGCAGACACCACCGATGGTCGTGAGCTGCCAGGGCGTGCAGATCGGCGAGGCTGATACCACACCATGGCGCCCTCAGCACCGAGAGCCAGGCGATCCGATGCGCCGGATGCAACAGGGCTAAGGTCAACGCAGTCAAGTCTTGAATCACCGGACGGTCTGCCAAGGCGGCGATTTCCGTGGCTTGATAGCGCAGGCCCGCCGCGCTCAAGGAGGCCACTACCTCGCGCAGATACGCCCGCGCGCGCGAGCACCGCGACGCTTTCACCCCGCTTGCGTGCCTCCTTAACCAGAGTCAGCACCCTCTGGGCTTCGCCCCAATAGTCGCCCCCAAAAAACGGATGAATGCTGACTCCGTCGTTCTCTAAGAACTGCGTTGGCACGCTAGGGGTATAGGGCACGGGCGCATCATCGCCGACGGGGCTCGCGGCCATGACCCGATCAAAGCAGTGGTTGACCCAATTCACTATGCTCTCGCTGGAGCGGAAGTTAGCCGAAAGCTCGAGCGGCACCAGGGACACTTGGCCCAGGCGCTGTTGTTCCCAAGCGTTGAGGAATAAGCCCACCTCGGCTTCGCGGAAGCGATAGATCGACGCCAAGCGCGGGCGCTGGGCCAAGCGCGACGCCCACGTTGCGCCTGCCAACGGGCATGCTGGCGTCCCAACGTACGCGCGAGCCGGCGCGTGCTGATAATAACGGTGACGCCATCCTGAAGGGCGCTTAGAGCTTCGTACATGACGGCTTGCTCTGCGGGCGCCCCCATCGGCCCCGTCGATCCGGAACGGATGGGGCTATAAAAAAAGGCATAAACTCGATATGGGTGGCAAAAAAAGCGATTGCGCGAGCACAACAGATTTTTTCACAAGCTCTGAGTCAGGCCGCTCCGGCCAAGTATTTGCTATTATAGCTATCAGTGCTTTAGCTGCGGGGTAGCGTCATGAGAGTCGGGCTGTTGTTGATTCTGGTGTTACTGGCACCGCTCTCCCAAGCGCGCATGTATCAATGGGTGAGCCCGGTGTCGGGCTCCACCCAACTTTCCGGTAAACCGCCGAGTTGGTATCGAGGGGTGGGGGATGGACCGCGCGTGATCGTCTTTGAGAAAGGCAAAATCGTAGACGATACCGCAACCTGGGTGCCCGAGTCGCAGCGTGATCGGGTGCGGGCAGAGGCTTTCGGTTTGTCGCCTGCTCCTGAGGATGCCGGCGAACTTAAGGAGCTAGCGCAAAAACTCAAGGAGATCGCGGACTCGGAACAATTCTTGGGGTCGCTCGTGGAACAGACCGAGCGGCAAGAGCAGAAGAAAGAGGAACCGGCCCAGGCCACGGTGGAACAGCTCAAAGCGGTTATCGCGGCTTGGGACAAACTGAAGACCGAACAAGCCAAGACCGTAGTGCGAGATAAAGAAACGACCGAGCCCGAAACCGTGCCAACGCCGAAGGAGACTTCCGAACCATCCAAGCAACCCTAATCTGGCTGCTTGAAAGGATCTGGGCGAGAATTATCCCGCCCGACTGGTTTTTTGGCTACAGGTCGCCTCATCGACAGAGGCCGCCAGATGTTGCAACGCCTCGGAAACGATGACGAGGTAAGGCGCCGGCGAATCTAAACTACGTAAGGGCTCCGGCAGGCAAGAGATTTCCACGGCACAGCGCTCACGGATCTGAGCGAGCGGTTCTGGTGCGGCTATACGCTTGCCTCCTCGCATCACCAGGTTAACGAGTGGCTTGCCGGGCTTAAGGTCAGTTTCCACCGTCAACGAGTCGTTCCGCAGGCGGCCTTGCTGGTCAAAATGGCGATATACCTGTTTGCGCCCGGGCCAGGTGGCTTTTCCCTCGGAATATTTTCGTCTCGGGCGCCCGGCGTACTCTTGAAGCTTATACGCACAGTCCAAATAGGGTCGATCGGCAGAGGTATCGAGCCGCGTCCCGATCCCGAAACCGTCTATCGGTGCCCCATCTTTGACCAGTCTTTCCAGTGCGTGCTCATCCAAGTTGCCGCTGGCGAAGATCGTGACCTCCGGACATCCGCCATCGTCCAAAATCGCCCTGACCTTGCGCGCATGGTCGGCCAAGTCGCCACTGTCGATGCGCACGCCTTTAATGCGTAGGCCCGCCTGGGAGAGACGCGCTGCAAGGCCGACCACTTTGTGGGCCGCGGCTTCGGTGTAGTAGGTGTCGATCAGCAACAGGACGTTATCGGGTTGGGCGTGGGCGAAGTTCTCGAACGCCATACCTTCATCCTCATGTGCCTGCACGAAAGAGTGGGCCATGGTTCCAAACACCGGTATGGCGAACAGGGGAGCGGCGAGCACCGTGGCGGTTCCGTCCATGCCTGCGAGATAGGCGGCCCGGGCGGCCAGAAGGCCCGCTTCCGCTCCATGGGCGCGACGAAACCCGAAATCCACCAAAAACTTGTTCGGAGCCGCGATAACGCAACGAGCCGCCTTGGAGGCGATCAGGGTTTGCAAGTTGACCAGATTGATGAGGCGAGATTCCACCAACTGCGCTTGTGGAAGGGGTGCCGTGATGCGCAACAAGGGTTCGTTCGGAAACACCACCGTTCCTTCCGGTATCGCATGTACGTCCCCCGAGAACCGAAGGCGCGACAGGTATTCGGCAAACGGTTTGCTGAAGCGGTCGCTAATCCACTTAAGTTCCTGTGCGCTAAAGTGCAGGCCCTCCAGATATTCCAACGCCTGCTCAAGACCGGCGAGGATCAAAAAATTTCGCTCGGCAGGCAGCTCACGCACGAACAGCTCGAACACGGCGGTTTCTTCCATTCCCTGCTCGAAGTACCCCTGAAGCATGGTCAGTTGATAGAAGTCTGTAAGCAGAGCACTGGTGAGCGGATCCATACCAGAGCCGCCGAAATAGCGATGAAGTGTCACCGACGATCTACACAGGAGGAAGCGAGTGTGCTGTCTACCTTATTTTGATGCATGTGCAAACCGCCATACCCTCAGCGGCGCGGCGCTGTTGTACGGGAATAGTGTGCTCTATTTCGAGGAACAGCAACAATCAGAGGGCGGTGTGGCCACTCGCCCGCGGGGAGCTGACATATGTCTTCGCTGCGCCGCGCCGATGACGATCATCGCCTTCATTACCGAGGTGGCCTCCACCCAGCGTATCCTCGAACACATCGGGAAGCCGACCGCCCCACCCCCAATCTCCCCGCCCAATCAATGCCTTCGGGAGCGTGGTTTCTACTACTCACTGCAGTGGAAGCCACACGGGCGCGGAGTCGGATGAAGGGTCTTAAAGTTTGATCCGCTGCAATGCGTTGTGCGACCCCCTAAACTTTGCTTTAAACGCAGTGTTTAATGTTCTATAAATCCATTATATTAAGGGCACTTCGTGGGTTTATCGAATGGCGAAGCAAAGGCGTGGTATTTGCCTTGCTGCATCTTGCAAACACTTAATTGTTTGAAACAGGTGCGGCGCCTGCGGCGGCACGCTCTCCGCGCGCAGGCGCAGGGCAGGCTCTACTTACTCGCTCGCCTGAGACGATGCTCCACTGGGCGCGCCCGATACCGCCACGCTCTTCATCGAAACGCCCTTTGAGGTTATAAGCCACGCTCAGCGAGATATTTCGGTATGTGGGAAAAACCAAGCTCAGCCTCATGGGGTTTGCTAACCTGTATCGGCTTCGGCCTCGCGCTGATGGCTCTTAGCGCCTCCCACACTTGCTCTGCCTCCGAATACCAGCTGGAGGTGATCAAGTCCAAACGGCTGCTGCTGGTCAAAAAGGGCCCTAAAGTCGAGCGGCGTTTTTTCATCTCTACCGGCCGGGGTGGTAGCGGAGCAAAGAGCCAGCGCGGCGATCGCAAGACTCCTCTCGGCGAATACCGGATCGTAGACTTCAATGAAAACAGCCAGTTCTATTATTTCATGCAGCTCGATTACCCCAGCATTAGAGACGCCTTTTGGGGACTAAAGAACCGCGTTATCTCAAGGCGCGATTTTGATCGCATCGTATCTGCCCATAGATTTCACGAGATCCCGCCACAACACACGGCTTTGGGCGGTCTTATCGGCATTCATGGCTTAGGTTTTATGACGGCCGAGCGCTTACGGATCCATGACAGCCTGGACTGGACCCAGGGATGCGTCGCCCTAACCAACCAAGAGATCAACGAACTGCGCCTCTACGTGGACCGTGGGACCAAGGTCGTGATCCGCGAATAAGGCCCCGTCCGTTTGCGTGTTTGGCCTGTGGGCGAAAGCGTATACGCAATGGCCTGGCGAACAGCTCTGAAGGGGACGGTTGTTTTGGCTATCGGAACCGGGATCTTGCCGCTGCTCGCGGTATGTGCGGTGCAGCAGGATGCCGTGCTTACCGAGGAGTTGGCATTTGCCTGCCAGTATGCGAGTCCCCAACGCCTTAGTTGCGACTACCGCTTGATCACGCCCGAACCAATGCGCAAGGTTTCGGCCGAGTTGAATGAGCACGCCCTCCCCGTTCTGGGGAACCGAATCTACCCGCAGCCGGGCCAGCACACGGCGATATTGGTCTTGGTGGACTCCAGTGCAGCGCAGGGAAGCGCTCTCATATTGCGTAGGCGCGCGCACCTCCAGAGATTATTCATAGCGGCCCGGTCTCACCACCATCTTGCTCTCGCGCGTTTTGACGCCGATCTGCAAGTTCTGCGAGCGTTTGGCTCCTCAAGGCAGGAGCTATTATCATCTCTCGATCGCATCGGTGCTACCCAACGCCCGACAGCGCTTTTTCGCAATAGCGCAAGCGCGATAAAGCTGCTGGCCGGGCAGTCGGCGAGCCGCAGGGCGCTTTTCATTTTTTCGAGCGGGGTGTCCGCCGATCATGGGCTTAAGGACGCTACCGACAGGGCAAGAGCCGCAGGGGTTACTGTATACGGCGTGGGATATCCGCAAACGCCGACGCTGATTTCGAGCCTCCAGGCATTAAGGCGCTTAAGCGAAGAATCGGGAGGGCTTTTTGTTAGCGCCTCTGAAGGCTACGAATTACCTCCTGCGTTTCTAAGCCAACCCTATCAAGGGATAGACAACGGAGCCGAACTGCTGCTCGATCTGTCAGTGGCCCTGACCGCAGGCATGCCGAAGCTTCCCACCCTAACGCTGAATTTTCGTACCGATACCCGTCAGATCCGGCTTCCGATACCGCTCGCGGCATTGGAGGGTGCGCCAGAGGCTGAGTTTGCCGCGCTGAAGCTAAGGCCCGATTTGGCGGCGGTACAAAACTCACCACCCTCGAGCGCAGCGAGGGCAACATCCGATCGCTCTGGGTTTGATCTCTCTAATAAGACGCCCACCGAAGTCTGGTTGCGTTACGGTTCGCCCTTTGCGGTTGGTTTTCTATTTCTGGTCGGCCTGCTGGTCTACCGAGCTTTTAAAGGGGGAGGCAAACGGGTGCAATCGAAGAAGAGTCTCCCAAGGGCATTTCTGGTCACCGTCGATGATAGGAGCGCGCCTTTCCCCATTACCGGCTCACCTTGGATCATCGGTCGAAACAAGGAAAACGACCTGAGACTAAACGATAACTCGATCTCGCGGCGGCATGCGGAATTGCGGCGCAAGCCCGATGGCACCTTTACCATCACCGATCTCAGTTCCCTAAATGGTCTCTACGTCAACAATATCAAGGTCCTTACTGCGGTTCTCCACGATGGCGACAGAATAGATATCGGCGACATTCGGCTCCGGTTTGTGCAGCACTGAAGCTTAACCCGCCAAGACTTCGCCGCAGATGGGGAGAGTGAGGTGATCCCGGCCTGTATCCAGCAGATTCGTCATCAGGTCTTTGGAGTCGAACGCGAACTTGAAGAAGAGGGAGGAGGCGGAAGTCGGCGGGGAGATTCTGGGCCTAATCGGTCGTATACGCCGGGCGCATGTGAATGGTCGAGCCGCCGCTCGAGGCCGGGCTTATACCCGCCCGCTCAGCTGTTGAGGATCTGCATTTTCTTTTGGAGTTACGTGGAGTATAAGCTAAAATTAGCCGGGTGGGCTTAACTACTCTTAAATACAAGGAAATCGAAATGAACATATTTGTAGGGAATTTATCGCGCGACGTCTCCGATGAAGATTTGCGCAAGGCGTTTGAAGCGTTCGGAGAAGTCGCTTCTGCCACTGTGATTAAGGACAAGTTCAGTGGAGAACCCCGAGGATTCGGGTTTGTCGAGATGCCTGCCAAAGCAGCCGCTCAGTCTGCGATCACCGGAATGAATGGCAAGGAATTGAAAGGCCGAGCGGTTAACGTCAATGAAGCGCGTCCCCGTTCAGATGACCGTGGAGGTGGGAGAAAACCCGGTGGCGGTGGGGGCGGCAGGCGGCGTTCTTGGTAGCCGTCAAAAAGGAGGTCTCCGCATGATTTAGGGAGAGATTGGGCTGGGCTCGCAAGCGAAGCAGGGTAGCGTGGCGATGTGAGCCGGTCCGCCAAGATCTGATATTGGTTTCGAAAGAAAATGGGGCACGATGGCCATTTCAGAACTTCCCCCCATCAGTGGTCGACTTCTGTGACCCCGTTTGTCACGGGCCGAAATGCACCCTAAGGACGGGGATCCTTAGGGCCGCGCAGACCTACCCCGGTATCTTTCGACGACCATCGTTTAGCGCGAGCGCGTTCGACCGCCGCCGCGATCTCTTTTCGCATCTTGTCCCGACTGACGTTGTGCCGCGTGGAGCTTGCCGCTTGCCGTTGGGATTCCTCATATTGTCGGCGCAGCCTGTGCTTGCGAGATCGATACCGCTCGAGAGCTTGTTGCAACCAATCGCTTGGGCGAAGGGTGGGGTCCTGCGTGCGCAGCGCGATGCAGTCCACTGGACAGGGCGCAACACATAGCTCGCAACCGGTACATAGCTCGGCGAGCACGGTGTGCATCTGCTTAGAGGCACCCAAGATCGCATCGAAGGGACAAGCGGCAATGCATTTGGTGCAGCCGATGCAGGCCGCCTCATCGATCACCGCCACCTGCGGGGAGCGCCTCGCGAGATCGGCAAAGTCAAGTTTCGTGTTTGCTGCTCTCGCCACTGTAGATTTTCAGCGCATCGGGGATCGAAAGTTCAGCGCATCGGGGATCGAGGCGTTTTTCGTGCGAACGGCCGGCCCCGGGTTGGTAAGGGATCCGAGCACCCCCAAACCAAGCGAGGTCCGGCGCCTCATCGTACCCGCATGCCAGGCTCCGCGCCCTCGTCCGGATGGAGCAGAAATATGTTCTCTCCCTCTCCTGTAGCGAGTACCATCCCTTCCGAGACGCCAAAGCGCATCGTGCGCGGAGCGAGATTGGCGACCACCACGACTAGGCGGCCCTGTAAATCCTCGAGCCGATACGCCGAGCGTATTCCCGCAAACACGGCGCGCACCTCGCCGCCGAGATCCAAAGTCAACCGCAACAGCTTATCGGCCCCTTCTACCACGGAAGCGTGTTGTACTCTGGCCACCCGCAGATCAAGCTTGGTGAAATCATCAATGCTTATCTGGGCTCCGACCGGCTCGTAGGGGTTTGCTTTTACCTTGGAAACCAAATCGGGTTTGCTATCGTCCAGCATCGCCTCTAGCGCCTGCTTTTCCACACGCGCCATCAACGGTTTGAATGCTCCGATCGTGTGTCCGAGCAAGGGTTGGGTTAGGGCTTCCCACGACAGCGGCGGAACGTTCAAAAACGATTCTACCTTTGCCGCCATCTTCGGCAGCACCGGCTTAAGATAAACGATCAAGAGCCGGAAACACTCTAAGCCCATAGTGCAAACGGCTCGAAGCTCGCTTGCACGAGCCGGCTCCTTGGCCATCAGCCACGGTTTTTTCTCATCGATATACTGGTTGGCGCGGTCCGCCAAGGCCATGATCTCGCGCATCGCCTGGGAAAACTCCCTCGCCTCGTAAGCCCCCGCAATGGCATCGGCAGCGCCTTGGAACTCGGTCAGCAGCGCGGGGTCTGCAACAGCATCGCTCAGCCTGCCGTCAAAGCGCTTGCCGATGAAGCTGGCGCAACGGCTGGCGATATTGACTACCTTGCCGACCAGATCGGCGTTTACCCGCCGCTGGAAATCCCCCAGATTGAGGTCGATGTCATCCATGCCGGCCCCCAGCTTAGCGGCAAAGTAATAGCGCAAGTATTCAGGGTCCAAATGATTGAGATAGGCGCGCGCGGTGATAAAGGTGCCGCGCGACTTGGACATTTTCTGCCCGTCTATGGTGAGAAACCCGTGCGCAAACACCGCGCTCGGCGTACGGAACCCGGCGCCAGCCAACATGGCGGGCCAAAACAGGGCGTGAAAATAGATAATGTCCTTGCCGATAAAATGGTAAAGCTCGGCGTCGCTATCAGGGGCGACAAAGGTATCAAAATCGATACCTGCCTGCTGGCACAAGTTCTGGAAACTGGCGAAATAGCCGATGGGGGCGTCTAACCACACGTAGAAATACTTTCCCGGCGCAGCGGGGATCTCGAAACCAAAGTAGGGGTCATCACGGGAGATGTCCCATTCCTTCAAACCGGTCTTAAACCATTCATCCAACTTATTGACCACCTCGCGCTGCAAGTGCCCGGCTCGGGTCCAGTCCTTGAGCATGCCCTCGAAATTCTGCAGCCGGAAGAAATAATGCTCGGACTCACGCAATACCGGTCTTGCCCCGCTGACCGCAGACACGGGATCGGCGAGGTCGGTTGGCGAATAGGTGGCCCCGCACACCTCGCAACTGTCACCGTACTGGTCTTCGGCGCCACATCGGGGGCAGCGTCCGCGGATAAAGCGATCGGGAAGAAACATCTCCCGCTGCGGGTCATAGAGTTGCTCGATCACCCGCTTCTCGATGTGGCCGCCCTCTTGCAGCCGCTGGTAAATGCTCGTGCAAAGCAGCCGGTTCTCGGGCGAATGGGTGCTGTAGTAGTTATCAAACGCTATCGCAAAGTCAGCAAAATCCGCCCTGTGTTCCTTGCCCATGCGCGCGATAAGTTGCTCGGCGCTGAGGCCGTCTTGTTGCGCGCGCAGCATGATCGGGGTACCGTGGGCGTCGTCAGCGCACACGTAATAGCAGATGTGGCCGCGCATCTTTTGAAACCGCACCCAGATATCGGTCTGGATATACTCGACCAGATGCCCGAGATGGATCGGGCCGTTGGCGTAAGGCAAGGCGCTGGTGACCAAGAGTTTTCTTCGTTTCATGGATACGGCGACGGCTAGGTGCTAAGCAATTGAAGTCAGAACATTATCTCATTATCTGCGGCGCGATGTCATCGAATCGGGTGGGCGAAACGATTTCAGTTTTTGCGCTAGAATGGGCCTTGGCCCCAGACCATCGAACCTATGTCCAGTGTAAGCAAGGAACAGATCGAGTGCGCGATCGCGTCCTACGTGGATCCCTATTTGGGGACCAACCTGGTAGCGGCGAAAGCGGTAAAAAGCATCACCTTGACAGACCAAGCCGCTTCTGTCGCGGTTGAGCTTGGGTATCCTGCGGCAGGCCATCGGAAGGCGCTGGCTGATGCGGTTCGAAAAGCGGTGTGGGACACTACCGGTGCCTATGTGGACGTGCGCGTCGATAGCAAAATCGTCGCCCATACGGTGCAGCGAGGAACAACGCCCTTACCCCAGGTTAAGAATATCATCGCTATCGCCTCCGGCAAGGGCGGGGTGGGAAAGTCTACAACCGCCGTAAACCTCGCGCTGGCCTTGTAAGCCGAAGGGGCGAACGCGGCGGTCTTGGATGCCGACATTTACGGTCCCAGTCAGCCGCGGATGCTTGGTTGCCATGGGAAACCGGAAACCCGGGATGGCAAGACCATGGAGCCTAAGCGCAGCTACGGGGTACAAAGCATCTCCATCGGCCACCTGATCGACGAGGAGCAACCCATGGCCTGGCGCGGTCCCATGGTCACCTCGGCCTTGCAGCAATTGTTGACCGACACTAACTGGCATGATGTTGACTACCTGGTGGTCGACCTGCCTCCGGGCACTGGCGATATTCAGCTTACCTTGTGCCAGCGGATCCCCGTCAGCGGAGCGGTGATCGTCACCACCCCCCAGGATATCGCCCTAATGGATGCCCGTAAGGCATTGAAGATGTTCCAGAAGGTGGAAGTCACCGTGCTCGGGATCGTAGAGAACATGAGCACCTATATCTGTCCCCGGTGCGGGCACGAAGCGGCGATCTTCGGGCATGGCGGTGGCGCTGGCATGGCTAAGCAATATGCTGTGGATTTGCTCGGAGCATTGCCTCTGGACATCCGCATACGAGAGGGTGTGGACAACGGCAAGCCTACCGTGGCGATGGAGCCCGAATCAGAGCTCGCCCGAATCTACCGCGAGATCGCCAGAAAAGTTGCGGCAAAACTCTCGCTGCGGGCGAAGGATTATTCGGCACGAATGCCGAAGATCGTGATCGAGAATACCTAGTCGTCTGGGTGGCGATCGGCACAAGCAAGGCTTCACCGGACCAGGAAAATGCCCGTAAAATCGGACAAATGGATCCGCCGCATGGTCGATGCGATGGGGATGATAGAGCCGTTTGAGCCGACCCAAATCCGAAGTCAAGGAGACAAGCGCCTGATCTCCTACGGCACCTCCAGTTACGGCTACGACATACGCTGTGCCGATGAGTTCAAGGTGTTCACGAACATCAACTCCACCATCGTCGACCCAAAAGCGTTCGATGCCCGCAGTTTTGTCGACATCAAGTCCGATGTGTGCATCATCCCACCCAACTCTTTCGCCCTGGCCCGCACCGTGGAGTATTTTCGCATCCCGCGCAATGTATTAACCATCTGCCTGGGTAAGTCGACCTATGCGCGCTGCGGGATCATCGTCAACGTGACTCCGCTCGAACCGGAATGGGAAGGCCATGTGACCCTGGAGTTCTCTAACACCACGCCCCTTCCGGCCAAGATCTACGCCGATGAAGGCGTGGCCCAGGTGGTGTTTATAGAGGCCGATGAGATCTGCGAGATCTCGTACAAGGACCGGGGAGGCAAATACCAAGGTCAGACCGGTGTGACCGTCCCGAAAGCGTGATCGATGGGTGATATCGAGTCACGAGCGCTGGAAACTGATCATCCAACTCTATGAACGCCATTGCCTTCGACACTCTCAAATTCGCTAAACGCCTCAAGGAGGCGGGGTTCACCGAGCAGCAGGCCGAGGCCCTAGCCGCCGCAGAAGCGGAGTTCGTACAAGAAAACCTAGCCACGAAACAGGACATCCTGGAGCTTAAACGCGAAATCCTGGAGCTCAAACGCGACATCAAGGAAGTAGAGGCTGGGCTCAAACGCGACATCAAGGAAGTAGAGGCTGGGCTCAAACGCGACATCAAGGAAGTAGAGGCTGGGCTCAAACGCGACATCAAGGAGCTTGATGTCAAGATCGAGCAGTTTCGCGCCGAGCTCGAACGCGATATAAAAGAGCTGGAGACCTCACTCAAGCGTGACATGAAAGACCTTGAATATCGCATAACGATCAAGTTGGGCGCGATGTTAGTGGTGGCCGTGGGCGCGATGGCGACGCTGGTGAAGGTGTTGTAGCCGCGAAGGAGCACAGGAAGCGTAGCTATGGCCAGGGTAGGTTGGGAAAAAGCGTGGCGTTGTCTAACTTCAGCGATTAGTCGACGAATAACACGGTCAGTTTACAATCAGTTTCTCGATCGAAGGTTTAAGCCATGATACGACGAGTGGAATCCCGCGAACGGGGTCCGAATCCTGGCGATGAGCTGCCGCTGCAAACCCAGCGAAACTCGCACCCAGGTGAATATGGATAAGCTTTCCGGGCCAGGGATTAGTCAAACACGCTAGCTCTTCCTCAAGAAGAAGTGGTACTTGCTCTGTTCCTGCCGATAATGCAACAACTCCGTTTGGCCTTGGCTCGCGAAGGCCCGGAAGTCGATCACCGATGCGGGATCGGTGGCGATAACATGCAGGACTTGACCGCTTTGCATGCGAAGGAGGGCGACTTTGGTCTTCAATACGGGCAATGGGCAGTTAAGCCCCGAGGTATCAAGCTCCACATCGAAATCCCGCATCGTCGTTCAAGCATCCGTCGTGGACTAGCGATTATGGCATGGCGGCCTTACGGGAAGAAACGCTGCACTGGAGAGCAGCAGGGTCAATTTGTCCTCGACATTTACCTATCTGAAAACAAACGGTTACGAAAGTCTCTGGACCTTGCTTGATGTTGGCTCCAGGCGATGCTTCAACACCCGACAAAACAAAGAGATACTCT
>Ga0187893_10005801_pt1 | contig 21767 bp, 22 predicted proteins | sample MA1701074metaG_FD_139574 | JGI IMG/M metagenome (GOLD analysis project Ga0187893, IMG submission 139574) | White microbial mat communities from a basaltic lava cave in the Kipuka Kanohina Cave System on the Island of Hawaii, USA - MA170107-4 metaG ...
GGGTCGGCAGAGACGAGATGAACGGGAGAGCGGGCGCAGTGCACGAACGAACCGGCCCCATATCGCTCACGTCACTCCTCTGGCCCCCGCGCGCCATCATTTCTGCACCGGAAAGTAGCTAGAGTAAGGGCGTGGACGCCGAGACGCGGGCCTATCTGGACACCGCTCTTGAGGGTCTCCGCCGGGAGATCCGGGCTAGTGGTAGTCGGTCAGCGCGACCCCGGGGACGCCCCTCCACTGGTAGAAGGTTGGGGTGAAGGGTCGGCTCTCCATCAATGAAACGGCCCACGGGCGCAATCGACTCAGCTTCGCCAAGCGCTGCCGCAGGATTTCAGGATTTTACCGGCGATCTCAACGGGGGGAGCATGCGGTCGATGCGCATCCCCCAGGAGTAATTCCCTTCCACCAGCCTCGCGCACCAGCACTGGCCGCAGCCCTCCCTGGGCAGGTTCTTGAAAGCGGCCGCCACTCCCAGCTTCACGACGCTGTTGGACCGGTCGCTGCGGTTGACCTGGCCGCATTGGAACAAGACCCCTTCGGGATCCATGGTGGCCAGAACCGACCCCGCCGCGCAGGGAGGTTTTGTTTCTTCCGGGAATTTTCGGAAATGGATCAGGCTTGACCAACCGTTCCCGACGGCTTTGCTGCGCCGCTTGAGCTGTTCGATCCTGGCGAACGCGCCCCGGATCGTCTGAACGTCCGGCTGCCAGGCTGATCCGTCCCGGTCCGTGTTGTTGAACAGGCTGTTCAAAGCGGGCTGAAAGACGACGGACGTGCCCAAGTTCTCGGCTATCTCGGTTACCGCTTCGATGGAATGGGCGTTGTGAGTTCCCACCGTGCAGGTGAACTCCACCTTCACCCCGGCGTCCTGGGCGGCCTCGGCGCCCGCGATCGCCTTGTCGAAGCTTCCCGCGCCGCGCATGGAATCGTGGTTTCCCTTAGGCCCGTCCAGGCTTATTTTCACGAGCGAGAGCTTGCGGATGGTGTCGATCTTCTTGGGCACCAGTATCCCGTTGGTGTTCATGGAGACGACCATGTTTTGCTTGACCAGCCAGTCCACGATCTCGTCGATGTCCGTGTGGGTGAGGGGGTCTCCACCGTCCAGGTGGATTCGGCCCATCCCCAGGCCGATGAGTTCTTCCAGCGCCGTGAAAATTTGTTCGTAGGTCATCTCATTGCGCATGGGGGTGTGCCGGTCGCAATAGCCGCAGGCGAGGTTGCACAGCCATGTGACCTCGTAAGTGACGGCGATCGGGATGGGCCTTATCCCAAAACGGGCGATCATGCCCTTGGCGAGCATGGAGGCGCGCCGACGCCCCCTTGTCACCAGCCTACTCGCCGCGGAGGCGAGGATCGAGTAGATCGCGCAAGGCGTCGCCCACCAGGTTGAAAGCCAGCACTGCGACCATGATGGCGAGCCCGGAGAACGTGGTGATCCACGGGCAGCACTTGATGTACTGCCGGCCCTCGCTGAGGATATTGCCCCAGCTCGGGGTGGGCGGCGGGATGCCGAGGCCCAGGAAGGACAGGCTGGCCTCCGTGCGGATGGCGGTCGCGATGTAGAGCGTGGCGACCACCACGAGCGCGTAGAGCGCGTTGGGGAACACGTGGCGGGCCATGACGCGGAGCTGTCCGCTCCCCAGGGCCCGCGCGGCCATGATGTAGTCCTGCTCCCGGATGGTCAGGGCCAGGCTGCGCGCCAGTCGCACGAAGTTCGGAGTCAGGGCGATGCCGATGGCCAGGATCTCGTTCACCAGCGTCCCGCCCAGCGCGGTCACGATGATCAAGGCGAGCAGCAGGGTGGGGAACGCCATCAGCATGTCGGCGCACCGCATGATGGCGGTCTCGACCGCGCCGCCGCGGGTGCCGGCCAGGATGCCGAGCGGCACGCCCAGCAGGAAGCCCCAGGCCACCGAGGCGAGGCCGACCTGCAGCGAGACACGCGCTCCCCAGATGATGCGGCTCAGGATGTCGCGCCCGAACTCGTCGGTGCCCAGCAGGTGGCGCTCGACGGCGCCCGGCCCCTTGAGCACCGCGTCACTGTACTGCGCCGACGGGCTCAGCGGAGCGATCAGGGGCGCGGCGGCGGCCAGCACCACCATGGCGATGGCCATCAGGATCCCGATCCCGAGGGGCAGCCACCGGCGTAGATAGCCGCCGATGGATCGGCGCGCTTCCCCTCCGGGCAGGGCGACGCTCAGGTCGAGGGGATCTGCGCGGCGGCTTATCGCCATCGTGGCCTCTCCGATCCCGACCTACCGGTAGGTGATCCGGGGGTCGACGACCGCGTAGAGCATGTCGACGACCAGGTTGACGAAGATGATGATCATGGTGAACACGGTGATGGCGCCCTGGGCCAGCGGGTAGTCCCGGGCCCCGATGGCGTCGACGAGCATCTTGCCGAGCCCCGGGCGCGTGAAGACGGTCTCGGTGAGCACGGTGCCGGTCAGCGCGACCGCCACGAAGAGGCCGATGATGGTCAGCAGCGGCACCATCATGTTCCGGAACGCGTGCTTGTAGACGACGGTGCGCTCGCCCTGCCCCTTGGCGCGCGCGGTGCGGATGTAATCCTGACTGATCACCTCCAGCATGGCCGAGCGCGACAACCGGCTGATGGTGGCGGCCAGCGTGAATCCGAGCGCGAGGGCGGGCAGCGTGAGGTGGTGCAGCACGTCGCCCACCGCGGCCAGGAAGTCGGCGGGGCTCGAGAAGGCCTCACCGGTGCGGAGCATGTGGATGACGCCGTCGAGGTCGCCGCCCCCGATGAGCGGGAAGATGTTCAGCCGGAGCGAGAAGACGATGAGGAGGAGGATGCCGAGCCAGAAGACCGGCATCGACAGACCCAGGAGCGCGATGATCCGCAGGGGGTAGTCGATCAGCGGACTCCGGCGCTTGAGCGCGGAGACGATCCCGATCGGGATGCCCACCAGGGCCGCCACCACCGAGCTGGCCAGGACCAGCACCAGGGTATGCGGGAACATGCGTCCGATGTACTCGCTGACCGGGTAGCCCTGCCGGAGGGAGGTGCCGAAGTCGAACTGCGCCGACCGCCAGAGGTAGTCCACGTACTGCACGGCCAGGGGGCGATGCAGCCCGAGATTCTTGGTGCAATCCGCGAGGGCCATGGTGGTGGCCTGGTCGCCCATCATGGCCACGCACGGGTCACCCGGCAGGATGCGCATCGCGAAGAAGACGATGCTCATGGCCCCGACCAGCATGGGGACCGCGACCAGGAGACGGCGCAGCACGTACTGGAGCACGGCTCAGCTCAGTTGAGGATCTTCAGCATCTCCGGGTAGTTATAGCTGTAGTGCAGCGAGAACTCGCCGTAGTCGGGATCGAACGGGGTGCTCACCCGCTTGGGGTTGCGCGCCCACTGCCCGGCCACGTCGGTGATGGGCAGGCAGACGAGGTCGCGCTCCATGCGCTTCTGGGCCTCGGCGTAGATCGCGGCTCGCTTCTTCACGTCGCGCTCCAGCCGTCCCGCGGCCAGCAGGTCGTCGATCGCCCGATAGTGGGCGAAGTTGGTGCCCTTGTTGCCGGTGGCCGGGTCGGGAATCTCCTTGGAGTCGAAGAACAGCGAGAGCCACGGATCGGCGTCGGTGATGCGCGTGCCGCCGTAGAGCACGAAGGGGTTCAGGTTCTTCCGGATGTTCTCGTGGAAGGTCGCGTGCTCGACGACCTGCAGCTCGACGATGATGCCGACCTTCTTGAGCTGCTCCTGGGCCAGGGTGAGCACCTTGGGGTAGAAGAAGGACTTGCTGATGAAGTAGTTCTTGATCGTGAACCCGTTGGGATGGCCCGCCTCGGCGAGGAGCTTCTTGGCCTTCTCGGGGTCGTACTCCGGGAAGGTCATCGGGATGTGGCCGAAGTAGCCGGGCGGCACGCAACTGATCGCGAGCTTCCCGAGGGTGCCTGGGTACATGGTCTCCTTGATCGCCTTCCGGTCGATGGCGTGCATGAACGCCCGCCGCACGCGGATGTCGTCGAAGGGCGGCTTGGTCATGTTGATGTAGAAGCGCTCCTGCTGGCCCGGGCCCCGCCGGTCGATGACCGCGCCCATCTGCGTGACCTGGCCGGCGAAGTCGGCGGTGACCGCCTCGGGGTAGAGCACGTCGAAGGTCCCCTTCTCGAGCCCGATCAGCTTGGTGGCGTCCTCGGGCACGTCGAACCAGTGGACCTCGTCGATCTGGGGCCGGCCGCCCTGGTACTTGTCGAAGGCCTTGAGGACGATCTTCTCCCGCGGCGAGTGCCGGTCGAAGTAGAAGGGCCCGGTGCCGACCGGGTTCCACTTGAACTGCTCGCCGAACTTCTCGGCCGCCTTCTTCGACACGATGTAGCCCTGCTGGTAGCCCACCATGCGCAGCAGGAAGATCGCGTCGAAGGAATTCAGCACGATCTGCACGGTGTGGGGGTTGACCACCTCGATGGACTTGATCACCTCGAGGTTCACGCCGAACCGGGTGCCCGGCGCGCGCTTGATCTGGCGCTCGAAGCTGAACTTGACGTCCTCGGCGGTCAGCTCGCCGAAGCCCTTGTGGAACTGCACGCCCTTCTTGAGCTTGAACGTCCACACCGTGCCGTCCGGGGAGAGCGTCCAGCTCTCCGCGAGATCCGGCTCGACCTCGGCGGTGGTGACCTTGCCGTCCTTGATGGCGAAGCGGGTGAGGCCCCGGTACATGAACCGCTTGATGGCCTGGGTCTGGCCGAGGATGCTCGTGTGCGGGTCGAGGGTCTCGGGCTCCTTGGCCGCCACGTTGAGGATCTTCTTCTTCTGCGCCAGGGCGGCCGGGGGATCGAAGAGGGCCGTCAGGCCGAAGGCCACGAGCATCGCGAGGGCGACGGGCAGGAGCGCGAACTGTGAGCGGATATGGCTCCGCATAACTATTCCCCCTGTATGGGATTGTTGGCGACCGGGCGGATGCCTCTTGTCGCGACCAGGAGAGGTCGCGATCGTTGACCTCGAGCGGACCAGGGCCGGCGGGTCGAAGACGATGCGACCTCCCGTGGACCGTCTATGGACCAGCCCCGAGGGCCGGGGGGCGGCGCCGAGGGCGCCCAGGTGACCCACGACTATCAGGGTGCTGGCAAGGATAGTCGAGGTGACCCCGCGCCGACAAGGGCCATGTTGACCTGGCCTCAGATTACGCGGGGATCGAGCGCGTCGCGCAGCCGGTCCCCCACCAGGTTGATCGCCAGCACGGTGAGCAGGATGGCCAGCCCGGGGAAGGTGGGCAGCCACCACCCCACGCTCATGAAGTCGCGGCCCAGCGCGATCATCTGGCCCCAGGTCGGGGAGGCGCTCCCCGTCCCCAACCCGAGGAAGGACAGCGCCCCTTCCTGCAGGCCGCGGGCGCTGCGCGAGGTCGTGGCGGCGATCCAGCGCATCCCCAGCGTCTTCACGGGCTACGCGGCGGGCTGGTGACGGCCCCGCCGGCGAGCGCCGGGCTCAGGCGGAGGCGAACGCCCGGTCGAGGGCCTGGGCGAGGTCGGCGATGAGATCGTCGGCGTCCTCGATGCCGACCGCGAAGCGGATCAGGTTGTCCTTGATCCCGATCTCGAGCCGCTCCTCGCTGGTGAGCTCGTAGAAGCTCATGATGGCGGGCTGCTCGATGAGGCTCTCCACCCCGCCCAGCGAGGCCGCGATGTGCGGGATGGTGCACGCGTCGACCACGCGAGTGGCCGCGTCGAGGTCGCCCGCCACCTCGAACGAGACGACTCCGCCAAAGCCGCGCATCTGCTTGCGGGCGATGGCGTGCTCGGGATGGCCGGGCAGGCCCGCGTAATGCACGGCGACGATCCGCGGGTGGGCCGCGAGGGACTCGGCCACCGCCTGGGCGTTGGTGTTCTGCCGCTCCATGCGGAGCGCGAAGGTCTTGAGCCCGCGGAGGAGGAGATAGGCGGCGAATGGATCCACGGTCGCGCCGGTGATGCCCTGCAGCCCCCGGATGCCGCCCACCAGCTCGGCCGAGCCCAGCACCGCGCCGGCCAGGAGGTCGTTGTGGCCGCCCAGGTATTTGGTCGCGGAGTGGACGACCACGTCGACGCCCCACTCGAGCGGGCGCTGGTTGTAGGGGGTCGCGAAGGTCGCGTCGATCACCGTCCTCACGCGATGCCGGCGGCCGATGGCCGCAAACCGCTCGAGGTCGAGGATGCGGTTGTACGGGTTGGTGGGCGACTCGCTCACGAGCACCCGGGTGGTCGGCTTGATCGCGTCCTCGAGCGCCTCGTAGTCGCCCGCCGGCACCGTCGAGACCTCGATCCCGTAGCGCGAGAGCGTCTGGTTCAGGAACTGCCGGGTGCGCCGGTAGCTGTCGTCGGTGACCACGACGTGGGTGCCGCGCGAGAGCATGGCGAACAGCGCGGTGGTCATCGCCCCCATGCCGCTCGCGAAGAGCAGGCACTCCCCCGCGCCCTCCAGCGCGGCCAGCTTGGCCTCCGCGATGCGCTGGGTGGGGTTGCCGTAGCGCCCGTACTCGACGCGCTCGATCTTGCCGTCGAAATGGTCCTTCAGCTCCTGGGTGTTCGCGAAGGTGTAGGTGGCGGTCTGCACGATCGGGGTGGCGAGCGCGTGCGCCGGCTTGGGACGCGGCTCTCCCCCGTGCACGGAGAGGGTGCTGGGGCCGACCGGCTTCTTGGGCGGATCGACCCGGCCGGGCTCGGGGCGCTCGGCCATCAGGACGTGAGCGCCCGCGCCTTCTCGACGTGGCGCGCGACGGTCCGGGCCACCCGCTTGGCATCGGCGGGCAGCTCGACCGGCTTGTTGCGGTGCGCCGGCTTGACGCCTTCGAGCGCGCCCATGTGGTAGGCCGCCTTCTGGTCCGCGAACTTGAGCCCATTCGCGGTCGACACCACCACCACGCGCTCGCCGGAGCGGATGATCTTGCGGTCCACCAGCTTGCGGAGCGCGGCGAGCGCGACGCCGGTGTGCGGGCAGTTGAACATGCCGGTGCGGTCGGCGCGCGCGGCCTCGTCGGCCAGCTCCTGCTCGGTGGCCTGCTCGACGACGCCGTTGAAGCGCTGCAGCGTCCGGATCGCGCGCTTGACACTCACCGGGTTGCCGATCTGGATGGCCATGGCCAGGGTGGGCTTGGCGGTGACCGGCTCGAACTTCTTGAAGTCCTCGAGGAACGAGCGGTAGAGCGGGTTGGCCCGCTCGGCCTGGGCCAGGCAGATGCGAGGGAGCCGGTTCACCAGCCCCAGCTCCTGCATCATGAGGAAGCCCTGCCCGAGCGCGTGCACGTTGCCGAGGTTGCCGCCCGGGATGACGATCCAGTCCGGCACCTCCCAGTCGAACTGCTGGACGATCTCGATGGCCACCGTCTTCTGGCCCTCGATGCGCAGGCTGTTCATCGAGTTGGCGAGGTAGATGCGCCGCTCCTTCGTGATCTCCTGCACGATGGCCATGCAGCCGTCGAAGTCGGTGTCGAGCGAGAGCACGAGGGCGCCGTTGGCCAGCGGCTGCACGAGCTGGGCGATCGAGACCTTGTCCTTGGGCAGCAGCACCACCGAGGGGATGCCCGCCGCCGCGCAGTAGGCGCCGACCGCCGCGGAGGTGTCGCCGGTGGAGGCGCAGGCCACCGCGTCGATGGGCGCGCCGCCCGCCATCATCTCCTTGACCACCGAGACGAGCACGGTCATGCCCAGGTCCTTGAACGACCCGGTGTGCGAGTTGCCGCACTGCTTGATCCAGAGGTCCTCGACGTGGAGCTGCTTGCCGTAGCGGTCGGCCCAGAGGAGGTTGGAGTTGCCCTCGTACATCGACACGATGTTCTGGTTGTCGATGAACGGCACCACCCATTCCTTCTTGCCCCAGACCCCGGAGCCGTAGGGGTAGATGTTGCGCCGGTACCGGTCCTCGAAGAGCTGGATCCACCCGGCCGCCGATCGCGACCGCAGGGCCTCCACGTCGTGCTGGACCTCGAGGAGGTCCCCGCAGGTGGGGCACCGGTAGATGACTTCCCGGAGGTCGAACTCACCCGAGCAGCCGTTGATGCACTGGAACCACGCGTTGTACGCCATCCCGGCCAGTATAGCGCCGCGGGCGGCCGAAGTCCGCAGGTCGGGCATTGACATGGGCGCGCCGCGCGATAGTATCGCGGGCGCGATCGCCTACTCCGGAAAGGAGCCCCTATGCGTCTCAAGGGCAAGAACGCGCTGATCACGGCCGCGGCCTCGGGCATCGGACGGGCGGCCGCGGTGCTCTTCGCCCGCGAGGGGGCGTCGATCGCGGTCGCCGACATCGACCGGGGACGGATCACCGACACCGTCGCCGAGATCACCAAGGCGGGCGGCCGCGCCCACGGCATCCCGTGCGACCTGACCAAGGAGGCCGACAGCAAGCGCATCGTGCGCGAGGCGATCAGCGCCCTCGGCGGCCTCGACATCCTGTGGAACAACCTCGGGCATCCCGGGCCCGGGCGCGTGGAGGGCGTCGACCTCGACGACGTCGACCTGGCCCTGACCCTCAACTTGCGGAGCGTCCTCATCACCACCGCCGAGGCGATCCCCGCGCTGCGCGCCCGGGGCGGCGGCAGCATCCTCTTCACCAGCTCGATCGCCGGGCTCTACGGCTCGCCGTTCAGCCCGGTCTACTCGGCGGCCAAGTTCGGCGTCACCGGGCTCACCAAGTCGCTCGCGATCCGCCTGGCCGCGGACGGGATCCGCGTCAACTGCGTCTGCCCCGCCCCGATCGACACACCCATGCTCGACATCTTCATGGGCCGTCCCGACGTCGAATCGAACAAGCACGAGAACCTGGCCCGCATGAAGCAGGTGATCCCTCTCGGGCGCGTGGGCACCCCGATGGAGGTCGCGCAGGCGGGGCTCTTCCTCGCGTCCGACGACGCCAGCTACATCACCGGCGTGTCGCTGCCCGTCGACGGCGGCTACACCGCGCGCTGACCCGGGCTCGGCTCGCCGGACAGGCTGTAGGCGGCCACGCGGGCCTCCTTGCCCCGGAGCTCGAGCTCGCCGCACCGCCGGGCCTCGATACCCGGCGGGAGCTCGAGGCGCTCCAGCAAGGAGCCCGACACGACGAGCTCCAGGCCCGTCCGCTTCGCGTACTCCTCGAGCCGCGCCGCGGTGTTGAGGATGTCGCCGACGAAGACGATCTGCCGCCGCAGATCACCGAGCTCACCGGCGGTGACCGTTCCCCCGTGGAGCCCGGCGCGGAAGCGCGGCACCACGCCGAAGTCGCGCGTGTAGCGCGCGCCCGCCCGGGCGATCGCGTCCTGGCTCCAGAAGAAGCAGCGGACACAGTTGGCGGCGCGCACGCCCTCGGCGAGGGGCCATGTCACCACCACCTCGTCGCCCGCGTACTGATAGATCTCGCCCCGTGACGCGACGATCGGGTCGGTGAGATCGTCCACGAAGCGGCGGAGCAGCTCGAAGTAGCGGGCGCTCCCCAGCCGCTCCGCGAGCGTCGTCGACTGCTCGAGGTCCAGGAAGAGGAAGATGCGCTCCTCGGCCGTCGGCTGGTGGTACCGGCCGGCCACGAAGTAGCGCAGGACGTTCGCGCCGACCATGCGGTTCATCTGCAAGGCGAACAGCATCCCGACCGTGAGCACCACGAAATACGGTAGGGCGTAGAGGAGGTGGGCCTCCGTGAAGCTCCGAAGGAAGCGGGAGGGGTCGAAGCTCGTCACCACGAGGCCGATGCCCCGCCCGACCAGGAACAGGGCCACCACGGTCGGGGTGCTGATCGCCAGGTCCGTCGCGAAGCTGAGCTTCCTGAACCATGGACGCAAGAGACCATCCCGGACGAACTGCAGGTAACCACCGACGAGCGCGGTCACCAGCACGCCGTCGACCACTCCCTGGATCGCGGACCCGAGCGTCGCCTCGCTCGTCAGGACATTGAAAACGGGAGTGACGGCGCAGACGAGCAGGGTGATCGCCGCCTGCTGCCGGAGCTGGATGCGGGCACGGCGGCCACCACGGCCAATCACTCGGACCTCGTGCCCCCGACCGCGTTACGTGTCGCGGAAGTGCGGCATGACCTCGCGGGCGAACAGCTCCATGGAGCGCCGGATCTTGTCCTGGGGCAGGCCGCCGAAGTTCATCCAGCACAGCACGTGGCCGATGCCCATGTCGCGCATGGCCTGGATGTGGCGGGTCACGGTGTCGGGCGAGCCGAAGGCCACCGTCTCGGCCACGAGGGCCTCCCAGGTCACCTTCTTGAACCGCTCGGCCGCGGCCCGGAAGCCGGGCTGGAGGCTCGGGTGCGCGTCCTCGATGCGCTCGGGCACCTGGAAGCGCCGGAGCGAATCCTGGTACCACATCTCGGCGGCCTTGGCCTCGGCGAGCGCCCGCGCGTCGGTGGGCGCCACGTAGATCTGGCGGGAGACGCCCCAGTCCTTCATGAGCGCGGCGATCTCGGCCTCCGTGCGCCCGTGCTTGCGCAGCGCGGTCAGGTAGCTCTCGCGGCGCTTGATGAGCTGATCCATCGGGCCGGTGAGGATGGAGTTCAGCATGGGCCAGCCGCGCGCGGCCGAGCTCTCGATGCCGTCGTCGCTGCCGCACACCTGGTAGAGGGGCGGATGGGGCCGCTGCCAGGGCTTGGGAATCACCCGCGCCTCGCCGACCGTGAAATACCGCCCGGCGTGGGTGAAGCGCTCCTCGGTCCACGCCTTCAGGAGCACGTCCACCGCCTCGTCGAAGCGCTCCCGGTTCTCCTGCTGCGGCACGTGGTAGCCCTTGAATTCGGCCGGGCGGTTGCCGCGTCCCACCCCGACGTCGAGCCGGCCCTTGGACAGGATGTCGATCAGCGCGAGCTGCTCGGCCAGCCGCAGCGGATGGTGGAAGGGCAGGATCGCCGCGGCGAGCCCGATGCGGACCCGGCGCGTGCGCGCGGCCGCGGTGGCCGCGAGGCTCGCCGGGTCCACCGATAGGCCGTAGTCGATGAAGTGGTGCTCGGTCAGCCAGATCTGGTCGAACCCCAGCTCCTCCGTCCACTCCATCTGCTCGATCTCGCGGTGGATGACCTCCGCGTGGCTGAGGCCGGGGGCGGCCTGGAAGAAAAAGAAGGTCCCGAAGCGCATGGGGTCCTCTCCGATCAGCGGACGCGCGGGAGGAAGTCGAGCAGGGCGCGGTTGAACTCGTCGGCGGCCTCGACGCAGGAGCAGTGCGCGGCCTTCGGGATCACCCGGAGCTCGGAGCCCACGATGCGCTCGTGCATCGTGCGCGCCATCGTGATGTCGGTGCCGCGGTCCTCCTCGCCCACCAGGATCAGGGTCGGGCAACGGATGGCGCGGATCTCCTCGCGCAGGTCACCGTAGCCGATGGCCTGGATGGCCCCGACGTAGCCCACCGGATCGGTGGGGGCGAGCATGGCGCGGATGCGGGCGATGACGTCGGGCCGCGCGGCGCGGAAGGGCGCGGTGAACCACGCCTCCATGGTGCGATCCAGGACGCCGTAGATTCCCTGCACCTCGGCCACCCGGATCCGGTCGTCCCACATGGGCTTGCGCTCGAGGCCGTAGCAGGCGGTGGTGTCGGCCAGGACCAGGCTCCGCACCACCGCCGGGTACTTGAGCACGAGGGTCATGCCGATGAGCCCGCCCATCGAGAGCCCGACGAAATGCGTCCCCGCGATGCCGAGGGCCTGGAGCAAGCCCTGGAGATCGTCGGCCATCTGCTCGAGGGTGTAAGGCGCCGGTGGCACGTCGGACCCGCCGTGGCCACGGATGTCGTAGCGCCGCACGCGGTAGCGCTCCCGCAGCGCGGCGGTCTGCGCATCCCAAAGATGCAGGCTCGCGGCGAGCGAATGGCTCAGCGTGACCACGGGCGCATTGGCCGGGCCCTCGAGCTCGTACCGGGTCGTGATGCCGTTCGCGGTGGCGTTCATGGGGCCGGATTATAGCGCATCGCTTGACACGCGGTCGCCGGCCTCGCAGTATCGATCGCATGGAAACGAGAGTCGACGAGATCGCCGAGCGGATCTATCGCCTGTCGACCTTTCTCCCCGCGGTGGGCCCGAAGGGATTCACGTTCAACCAGTTCCTGGTGGACGCCGAGCAACCCTTGCTCTTCCACTGCGGCCAGCGCGCGCTGTTCCCGGCCGTCTCCCAGGCGGTGGCGCGACTCATGGACCTGCGCCGCCTGCGCTGGATCACCTTCAGCCACATCGAGGCCGACGAGTGCGGCGCCCTCGGCGAGTGGCTCGCCGCCGCCCCGGAGGCGACGGTGGCTCACGGGGCCATCGGCTGCGCGATCTGGCTCAACGACCAGGCCCCCCGCCCGCCGCGCGCCCTGACCGATGGCGAGGTGCTCGACCTGGGCGGCCGGCGGGTGCGGCGGCTCGACACCCCGCACGTGCCGCATTGCTGGGACGCGGGCCTGCTCTACGAGGAGACGACCGGCACGCTCTTCACGAGCGACCTCTTCACCCACGTGGGCGACCCACCCGCCCTCACCGAGGGTGACATCATGGGCCCGGCGATGGCCGCCGAGAAGCAGTTCGGCTACACCGCGGTCTCGCCCAGGACCGGAGCGACGATCAGGCGGCTGGCCAAGCTCGAGCCGCGCACGCTGGCGGTGATGCACGGCTCCTCGTTCTCCGGTGCGGGCGCGCCGGTGCTGGAGACGCTGGCCGGCTTCTACGACGACCTGCTGCACAAGGCCCGCTGACGGACTCCCCCTCTCCCCTCTGGGGAGAGGGTGGGTGAGGGGATCAGTCGACCCGCACCCGCCGGCCCACCGGGAAGAAGCGCAAGTCCCACCGCTCGGCCACGATCCCCCAGAGCCCTTGCGGGTACGCGAGCATCACACCCACCGCGAGCGCGCCGAGCAGGATCATGTACCAGGCCCCGTAGTCGGACAGCAGCTCGCGCACCACGAAGAAGAGCGCGGTGCCGATCAGCGGGCCCTCGAGCGAGCCGAGACCACCGATCACCACGATGAAGATCGTATAGGCCGTCCAGTTGATGCTGAAGGCGGCGTCCGGCGAGATGCGGAGCAGGTTCAGATAGATCAGCGCGCCGGTGACTCCGGTGCCGAACGCGACTCCGACGTAGACCACGAGCTTGGTACGGAAGACGTCGACGCCCAGCGTCTCGGAGCCCGGCTCGCTGTCCCGGATGGCCATCAGCCCGAGCCCATAGCGCGAGCGGAGGAAGGCGTAGACCGCGACGAGGGCCGCCACGCCGATCGCCAGCGCCAGGAGGTACGTCGTCACCTCCCGCGTCTCGCGGGCCAGCGGGAAGACCGCCTTCAGGGTCCGGCCGGAGCCGCGGCCGAGCGCGGGCGTGTTGGCGATGAGCAGCCGATACACCTCCCCGATGGCCCACGTGCCGACCGCGAAGTAGCCCCCGTGGAAGCGGAAGACGAGGGCGGCGGTCGGCAGGGCGAACGCGGCCGCGATCACGCCGGCCAGCGGGACCGCGAGGAACGGGTTCACGCCGAGATCGTCCGCCAGCACGATCAGCGCGTAGCCGCCGAGGCCGACGTACACCTGCTGGCCGATGGAGACGAGGCCGGCATAGCCGGCGAGGAGGTTCCACATCTGGGCCAGCACGAGCAGGGCGATGAACTCCACCAGGATCCGCATCGTGCTGGGGTCGCCCCAGGCCGGCAGGCTCCCGAGCGCGAGCAGCGCGATCGCGCCGGCGGCCAGCCCGGCACGGCTGGCGCGGGTGGTGCGCTCGACCTGGATGGGCGCCGTCGAAGAAGTCAATCGACCCTCCGCGCCCTGGCGAAGAGGCCCTGGGGCCTCCAGAGCAGCACGGCCAGGAAGACCAGATGCCCGGTGAGGATGCCCCACCCGGGTGACAGCTTGGCCCCGACGGTCTGCGCGATGCCCAGCACCGCGCCGCCCACCAGCGTGCCCCACAGCGAGCCGAGCCCGCCGATGATGACGGCCTCGAAGGCGAAGAGCAGCCGGTCGGGCCCGCTGGCGAACGTGAAGGTCGTCCGGATGCCGAGAAAGACCCCGGCCACCGCGACGATGCCGAGAGAGAGCGCCATGGCCAATCCGTAGAGCCGCCGGTTATCGATGCCCATCAGCTCGGCCGCCTCCTGGTCGTCGGAGGTGGCGCGGAAGGCGCGCCCGACCGACACCCGGCTGATCAGGAGCTGCAGGCCCACCAGGATCAGCACCGCCACCGCCAGCGTGATGAAGGGGAACCAGCCGATCGCGAGCCCGGATCCGAGCGCCAGGCTGGCCGTCTCGATGCCGCCGGGATTCAGCCGGCGCGAGTCGGCGGAGAAGGTCTCGAGCAGGGCGTTCTGGATGATGATGGAGAGGCCGAACGTCACCAGGATCGGCGGCAGGATCCCCTGCCCCAGGAGGCGGTTGAGCACCAGCGTCTGGAGCGCGTAGCCCAGCGCGGCCATGAGCGGCGCCACCAGGATGAGGGCCAGGAACGGATTCCACCCGACCGTCTCGACGACCACCACTGCAAGAAAGGCGGCCAGGATGCTGAGATCGCCGTGGGCCAGGTTGACGATGCGCATCACCCCGAAAATGAGTGAGAGGCCGGTGGCGAAGAGCGCGTAGAGCCCGCCGAGCAGCAGTCCCTGCAGGACGGTGTCGACCCACGCCACGGTCAGACCCCGAAGTAGGCGGCGGCGATCCGCGCGCGCGTCAGCTCGGCCGGCCGGCCCTCGAGCGAGACCGCGCCCTTGCGCAGGCAGTAGACGCGCTGGGCCAGCGGCAGGATCTGGCTCACGTTCTGGTCCACCACGAGCGTGGTGGTGCCTTCCCCCGCGATCGTGCGAAGGACCCGGTACAGCTCCTGGACCACGAGCGGGGCGAGACCGAGTGAGATCTCGTCCACGAGCAGGAGCCGCGGATTGGCCATGAGCCCGCGGCCGATGGCCAGCATCTGCTGCTCGCCCCCCGAGAGGTTCGTGCCCGGCTGGCGGCTCCGCTCGGCCAGCACCGGGAAGAGCTCGTACACGCGCGCGAGGCTCCAGCGGCCCGGTCGGGCGCGGTAGGCGCCGACAAGCAGGTTCTCCTCCACGGTCAGGCTGGGAAAGATCCGCCGCCCCTCGGGCACCATCACGATGCCGCGGTCGACGAGCTCGTGGGCCGGCCGCCCTCCCACGGGCGCCCCGTCGAAGCGGACGGCCGGCGCGGGTACCGGCAGGACCCCCGCGATCGTCCGGAGCACCGTGGTCTTGCCCGCGCCGTTGGCGCCGATGACGGCCACCGTCTCGCCCTCGCCCGCCTCGAGCGAGATGTCGAAGAGGGCCTGGAAGCTCCCGTAGAAGGCGCTCAGGCCGCGGACGCTCAGCAGGGTCACTGCACGTCGATCCCCAGGTAGACGCGCTGCACCTCGGGGCTCGCCATGACCTCGTCGGGCGGCCCGTCCACCAGCATCCGCCCGAAGTTGATGACGGCCAGCCGGCTCACCACCGACCGCAGGGCGTGCACGATGTGCTCGATCCAGACGATGGCCACGCCCTCGCCGTGCACACGCCGGATCACCTCGACCAGCTCGTGCACCTCGTGCTCGCCGAGGCCGCCCGCGATCTCATCGAGCAGCAGCACCCGGGGCGACGTGGCCAGCGCGCGCGCCAGCTCCAGGCGCTTGCGCTCGAGCAGGGTCAGGGCGCTCGCCCGCGTATTGGCCTTGGCCGCGAGCCCGGTCAGCTCGAGCGCGGCCATGGCGGGGCCATAGGCCAGGCGCTCGGAGCTTTCCCCGCCGAAGACGCCGCCCACGAGCACGTTCTCGAACACGGTGAGCGCGTCGAACGGATGCGGGATCTGGTGGGTGAGCGCGATCCCGGCCCGACACCGCGCGTGCGGCGGCGCGTGCGTGATGTCGCGCCCGCCGAAGACCACCGCTCCGTGCTCGGGGCGCAGGCGGCCGATGATGAGATTGAGGGCGGTGGTCTTGCCGGCCCCGTTCGGCCCGATGACCCCGAGCGCCTCGCGCTCCCCGACCGCGAGGGTGAGCTGGTCGATGACGCGGAGCGATCCGAAGGCCTTCGAGATCTCCCGCAGCTCGAGCAGCACCGCCATCAGGCGCCGCCCGGCCGGGGGACGGTCGCGGTCACCGGACGGTCGTAGTCACCGCTCCGGGGCGGCCGCGGTCGCTCACGCCTGGCCGATCGGCCGCAGCTTCCCGGAGACGGGGATACTGGGGGCCGCCCGGTTGGCCACGATGGCCATGTCGAAGCGGAACTCCTTGCCCCGCCCCCACTGGCCGCCCACGAGCGGCGTCTTGGTGACGTTGGGCACCGGGCCCTTGCCCCAGCTGATCAGGCCCACGACCGTGTTGAGGTTCGTGGCCTTGATCGCGGCCACGATCGCGCTCTTGTCGTCCAGGGAGGCGGCCCGCTTGAGGACGTCGACCGCCACTTCGAAGAGGGCGTGGGTGAAGCCAAGCGGCTGCGTCCACTGCTTCTTGGTGTCCTTCGTGTAGGCGGCGCCCAGCTCGGCGGCGCTCGCCCCGGTGAGCGAGGACTTGAACGGGTGGCGCGGCGTCCACCAGACCTCGGTGGACATGCCGTCGCCCAGATCGCCCAGCGCCTCGACCGAGCGCGGGAACAGCAGCGCCTTGCCGACCGAGGCGATCTTCGGCTTGAAGCCCTGCTGGGCCGCCTGCTTCCAGAAGGTCGTCCAGTCCGGCGGGATCGGCACGCCGGTCACGATCTCGACCTTCTCCCGCTTGAAGGTGGAGATCTGGGCGGAGAAGTCGTCGGTCAGGTTCGGGTACCGGCCAGGATCCACGAGCTTGTAGCCCGCGGAGGTCAGCGCGGGCGGGAAGCCGCGCTGCGGGTCGCCCCACGCGTTGCCGTCGCCGTCGTTGGGCCAGAGCGCGCCCACCACCTTGTTGGTCGGCAGCGTGTTCCACATGTCCACGAAGACGCCGATGATGTCCTCGAGGCCCCAGAAGAAGTGGTACGTCGACTTGAAGCCGGTCTCGGGCTTGCCGCCTCGGCCGAAGAACCAGGGCTGCCACGGGCAGACGCTGGAGACGCAGGGCGTGCCGTTGGCCTCGCACTGGTCGGAGACCGGATTCGTCGTCTCCGGCGTGCTCGACACCAGCATGAGGTCGACCTTGTCGGACAGGATGAGGCGCGAGGCGACCTCGGCGGCCCGGTTCGGGTCGGACTGGCTGTCGCGCACGAGCACCTCGACCGGGAAGCTCTGCCCGCGAATCGACAGCCCGGCCCCCGCCGCCTTGCGGATGCCGCCGACCACGAAGGCGTCGGTCTCGCCGAAGCCGGCCAGCGGGCCGGTCTGCGGGCTCACGTAGCCGATCCTGAGGGTGCGCGTGCCGCGCTGGGCCGCCGCCCGGCCCGGGCGGATGCCGCTCACCGCCACCGCCGCGGCGGAGCCCGCGGCGACTCGCAGAAAGTCACGCCGATCGCGCCGCTTGATCTCGTCGGACATCGCCGTCCTCCTGCCTAGCAGGCGGCTGAAAAAGGCCCATCTGCTTCGTTGGCGCCCTCGGCAGCAGGCTCAACGTACAGAGAGTACGCCTCGCCTGCTACCTTCGGGCGCCGCCTCGCATCTGGACCTTTTTGAGCCGCCTGCGCGTTGAGCATGCTGCTAGAACTGCACGGGCGCCGGCGGCATCTTGCCGCTGGCGTAGAGCGCCGGGAGCTCCGGCGAGGCGTTCTCCCACACGAGGAGCATCGAGCGCTTGGGCGAGAAGCCGCGGTGCCGGATGTCGGCGGGCATGGCGGCCACGTCGCCGGCCTTCATGGTCACGCGGGCCCGCACGGCGCCGGTGTCCCGGTCCTCCACCTCCCACTGGATCTCGTCGGTGAGCTGCACGAACCACTCCACGCGGTCGTTGCCGTGGATGATCGGCAGGATGTACTCCTCGGTGGTCGGGCAGTAGAGGCTGTTCTTGCACACCGACACCACCGAGGGATTCCACGTCACATCGGAGCGCGAGAGGTAGGCGAAGAGGTTGACCGACACCGCCTCGTGCTCGAAGCCCGGCTCCGGGTGCACCTCGGGGACGTCCTGGGGCACGTCGGTGAAGTGGCGGTTGATCGGGAAGCCGTTGTCGTCGGTGCGAACCGGCTCGTCGCCGGGCGCCCCGATCATGCGCTTGGCCATCACCCGGTGCCGGGTGATCGCGCGCTTGTTGGACCCGTTCTTGGGCCCGAAGGCGCTGCCCGTCTCCTCGGGGGACGCGAAGGGATCGAACGTCGCGTTCGTCCAGTCGGCCAGGATCCCCTCGAAGAGCCGGGTGATCGCGTCCGTCTTGAAGTTCTCCGAGTAGTCGAGCCCGGCCTGCCGGTACTGGGCGTTGAAGCGGCCCGCGAACAGGTCCACGGTGCCGTAGTGGTTCACCGTCCCGATCACGGTGTCGAAATTGACGATGCCGTAGAAGAACCCCCACGCGACGTCACGCTGGATCGCGCGCAGGAAGGCGTCGGCCGCGAGCATGTGGGTGCCGTTGGGCCAGCGCACGTGCACGAAGTACCCGTCGCGGCGGAAGGAGAACTTGCCCAGCGTGAAGTCCCGGTAGCCGTGTGCATTGGGCTCGATGCTGCCCAGCTCGGGAAGCGTGTCGACCGTTGTCGTCATGGCGTCCTCCTCCTCATCACCGCGCTCAGCCCTGGGGCCGCGGGGTGGTCTGGCAGATCTGGGCCCAGCGCTCCACCGTGTCGCGTCCGGCTAGGGTCTGCAGCAGGATCACGCTCGGGTGGCCCGCGTGGAACTGGTAGGCCGCGCCGGCGGGCAGCAGCGTCATGTGCCCTCGCCGCGCGCGCACGCGCCCCATCTTCTTCCCCTTGGGATCACCGGCCAGTGGGATCGAGCCGTGGGTGCCCGGCGGGACCAGGGACGGATCGTCGGGCTTGACCAGCCGCACCTCGACCTCGCCGTCCATCACCAGGGCGAACTCGTCCTGGGCGGCCACCCGCCACCCGGAAGTGCCCTCGGCCCGGATCGCCTCGATCACGTATTCGATGTTCTTGCCGACCGCGACCTTCTCGTAGGGCTTGGCTTTCGAGGCGACCTCGAACACGTTGGAGAAGACGTAGTTGCGGGGGTCGTCCTTGATGACCTCGACCCCGCCCTTCTCATAGTGCTGGAGCGAGCCGAAGCGGGTGCGATGCTGCGCCATTGCCTATCTCCTTTCGCGTGCGCTCCCCGCCCCGGAGGAGGCCGAGCTGCCGGCAGAGCCGACCCAGCTCCGCCTGCTCGGGTAGGGAGAGCGCGCCCATCTCGCGCACGACGTGCCGCGCGTGCCGCGGAAACATGCCGCCGATCAGCCGGCGGCCCTTGTTGGTGAGGGTGACCGTGACGAACCGCCGATCCTGGGGGCCGCGCGTCCGGCGCACGAGCCCGCGCCGGGCGAGGTTGCCGACCACCACCGTGATGTTCCCGCCGCTGCGCAGGAGCTTGCGCCCCAGATCCCGCTGACAGAGAGGCCCCAGGTGGAAGAGGGCCTCCAGGGTGCCGAACTGCCCGACCGTGAGGTCGGCCGCCCGCATCAGCGGCTCCAGCCGGGCCGTCACCGAGTCGGCCGCGCGCATCAGCTTGATGTAGGCGTCGAGCGCGGCCCTCTCCTGAGCGGTGCCTCGATAGTGTGTCGGCATAGTTCAAACTTGAAATATCCTTCTAGTACGCGCCTTCAGCCTTGTCAAGGGCGTCCGGAGGCCCTACCGCGTCAGGTGGCGCCGGGCTCCGGCTACCCGCTCACCGCGAAGCGCCATGCGTCCCCGTGGCTCACGATGCGTCCCGCCGTCGGGTGGTGGAAGTGCGTCCCGAGCACGGTCGCGGGTCGGTCGGCGTAGCGCTCACAGAAGGCACGTCGAGTCTTTCGTGCCTCGACCGGGTCGGTGTCGAAGCTGCTCTGCCACTCGGGCTCCGCGACCTGGACCGGATGGTGCATGAGGTCGCCGGTGATGACCGCGTCGGCGCCGCGCGAGGCGAGCCGCACGCTGACGTGCCCGGGCGTGTGGCCGGGCGTCGGCTCGAAGCGGACCTCGTCGGTGATCTGGTGGTCCATCGGGACGAGCTGGGCGAGGCCGGCGTCCAGCACGGGAGCGACGCTGTCGAGCATGATGCGCCGCGTGGCGTCCTCGTCCTCGGCCGCCCAGTGCTCCCACTCCCGACGCGCGAAGAGATAGCGGGCGCGGGGAAAGGTCGGGACCCATCGGCCGTCGTCCAACCGGGTGTTCCACCCGACGTGGTCGACGTGCAGATGCGTGCAGATGACCACGTCGACCGCCTCCGGGGCGACGCCGGCCGCGCGCAGTCCCTCGAGGAACCCGGTGCGCAGCATGTGGAACGGGCGGCGACCTCCCCGGTCCTTGTCGTTCCCGATGCAGGTGTCGACGAGCACGGTGAGATCGGGCGCCTTCACCACGAAGGTGTGGACGCTCTGGAGCAGCCGGCCCTCGGCGTCGAGGAAGTGCGGGGTGAGCCAGGCGCGGTGGCGCTCGACGGCCTCCGGCGTCGCGGACGGAAACAGCCACGTGGGCCGCGTCGGTCCCGCGGTCTCGACGACCGCGCCGACGCGGAGACGGCCGACCACGATCTCGTCCATGGTCGCGAATTGTAGCACTGCCAAGAGGGGGCCCGCGCCGCGGACCAATCGTGTATACTCCGGCCCGCATTTCCCTCTCACACCCGGAGCGAGGTAGCCGATGGCCGAGATGAGACCGGACCACGCGAACCTGCGAGAGCTGACGATCCGCTTCACCGAGGCCTTCAACCGCGACGATCTCGACGGCGTGATGGCGATGATGGCCGAGGATGCGGTCTACGAGGAGTTCACCGGCACGCTGAGCCGCGGCAAGGCGGCGATCCGCGCGGCGTTCGAGCCCCAGTTCCGGGGCGACTTCGGCAAGCTCCGCTTCGAGACCGAGGACCTCTTCGCCGATGCGGCCACCGGCCAAGGCGCTCATCCGCTGGGTGTGCCGGCTCGAGACCCGTCGCGGGCCGGCCGCCTGGCGGGGCCTCGACATCCTGCACTTCGAGAACGGCCTGGTGAAGCGGAAGCTCACCTACGCGAAGGCGAAGGTGCCGCTCCTGGGCGATGAGCCGCGCAACGGCGGGGAGGCCTGACGCAATGGGACAGCTCGACGGCAAGGTGGCGATCGTCACAGGATCCGGGCGCGGCATCGGCCAGCAGGTGGCGCTGCGGCTCGCGCGCGACGGCGCTGCGGTGGTGGTGAACGATCTCGACGACGCGCCAGCCAAGGAAACCATCGGCCTCATCGAGCGGGCGGGCGGCCGCGCGGTGGCGTGTAACGGCGACGTGACCGCCAAGGACTTCGGCGAGCGCATCGTGGACACCGCGGTGCAGAAGCTGGGCGGCCTCCACGTCATCGTGAACAACGCCGGCTACACGTGGGACAACGTGATCCAGAAGATGACCGACGAGCAGTGGTACGCCATCCTCGACGTCCACGTGACCGCCCCCTTCCGCATCCTCCGGGCCTTCGCCCCGTATCTCCGGGCGCAGTTCGAGGCCGAGTCCAAGCGGGGCGAGCGCGTGGTACGTAAGGTCGTCCAGATCTCCTCGACCTCCGGGGTGCGCGGCAACGCGGGCCAGGTCAACTATTCCTCCGCGAAGGCGGCGGTGACCGGCATGACCCGCACGCTGGCCAAGGAGTGGGGCCGCTACGCGGTCACCGTGAACTGCGTGGCCTTCGGCTACATCCAGACGCGCCTGACCAAGCCGCTCGCCGAGGGCGAGGCGGGGACGATCGAGGTGGCCGGGCGCCAGGTGAAGGTCGGCGTGCAGGGCGCGCGCATCGCGGCCATGAACCAGATGATCCCGCTCGGCCGCGGCGGGCTGCCCGAGGAGGCGGCGGGCGCGATCTACCTCTTCTGCAGCCCGGAC
>Ga0187893_10005803_pt1 | contig 21761 bp, 25 predicted proteins | sample MA1701074metaG_FD_139574 | JGI IMG/M metagenome (GOLD analysis project Ga0187893, IMG submission 139574) | White microbial mat communities from a basaltic lava cave in the Kipuka Kanohina Cave System on the Island of Hawaii, USA - MA170107-4 metaG ...
ATCCTGCAGGCGATTCTACAAAGGAAATTACCTCCTTGCTCATCCACTATCGTTCGCCTATGGCAGCCATACAACTTCCACGGTTTATTAACGGTAAAAGCAGTATGCAGGCTGCTTCACCTGCATTTGAAACTGCAAGGTTATTTTCCATCCTGGGAGTAGGGGTCAACATCCTGATGAGCTTCGCTTATGTGCTCATATTTATCTCAGCGTTGAGTATTTTTATTGCCTTATATAATTCATTGAAGGAAAGACGTTACGATTTAGCGGTTATGCGATCCATGGGTGCATCCCGATCTAAATTATTCATCACTGTATTAGCAGAGGGTAGTACATTAACCTGTATTGGCAGCCTGGTAGGATTAGTACTGGCTCATGGAATCTTAATCGTACTTGCCGGTGTTGTTGAGGAAACCCGGAAGGCAGGGATAAGTGGTGTAATTTTCTATCGTGAGGAATGGATAATTTTGGCCGGAAGTTTGTTTCTGGGGATATTGTGTGCTTTGTTGCCGGCTATTCAGGCGTATCGGACCGATATTTCAAAAGTATTAGCGGGAAATTGATTTTTTAAACTATGAAAAATGTATTGATTGCGATTTCAGTGTGTGCCACGTTTTCGGTATTCGCTCAAAGTAAAACCGATATGTGGAATGAGTTTGCGAAAACGAAATTTGAACCGAAGTACCATGAAAAAATAGGTGAGTATCTTTTTTACCCAAGCTTTTCACCCGAACTAAAGGCACTTGCAGGCAAAGAAATTACGATTGAAGGATTTTATGTTCCGTATGCTCCTGAAGAAGGTAATTATATTATACTTTCCAAGTATCCGATGAGTCAGTGTTTTTTTTGTGGAGGCGGGGGACCTGAGTCTATCGCTGAAGTAACTTTTAAGGATGGTTCGCTCAAGTTTCAAGTTGATGATTTGATCAATGTGAAAGGAAAACTGAAACTTAATACGGATGATGTGGAGCACGTAAATTTTATTCTTACAGATGCGGTGTTGGTGAAAAAATAACGCTTCCACCCCACCCCAAGAAGGCTGCCCTCCTGAACGTATTTATCATTCGAAGTTCCTTATTCAAGTATCTGTACTATTTTCGCTCCCATTATTTGATATATTAGTCTATGGTTTCAATTGGAAATCGCAATCTTCTTCTGGCGGATTTTGAACAAGTCTTGTTTGAGGATAAGCCGGTCACGCTTGACCCGGTGGCGTTGTCAAGAGTTAAGAAAAATTATGAATTCTTAAAAGACTATGCGCAAGACAAAGTCATTTACGGGATTAACACAGGACTGGGCCCCATGGCGCAAATCAAAATTTCGGAACCAGACCAACACGCCCTTCAATACAATTTAATAAGAAGCCACTCTTCAGGGTCAGGGGATTATTTCACAACGGATATTTCCAGGGCAACCCTATTGGCACGGCTCAACAGTTTGATGCGTGGCTATTCCGGCATACACACGAGCGCAGTTGACCTGCTCGTGAGTTTCATTAATTTGAAAATATCACCCGCCATATTTGAACGTGGCGGAGTAGGGGCCAGTGGTGATCTGGTTCAATTGGCGCACCTCGCGCTTAACCTGATTGGCGAAGGTGATGTTTTTGTTGAAGGGAAACGTAAGCCTGCATCGGAAGTACTGCAAGCCCATGCATTGCAACCACTTTCGATTTATTTGCGTGAAGGGCTTGCCATTATGAATGGCACCTCGGCCATGACAGGCGTTGGCATGGTCAACATGATTTACGCGAAAAAATTACTGGGTGTTGCGGTAACACTCTCTGCGATTACAAATGAACTCATGAAGTCGTTTGACGACCATTTTTCGTTTGAATTGAACCATGTAAAACACCATGAAGGTCAGGGAAAAATAGCAGAGCTGATGCGTCAGCTCTTATCTGATAGTAAGCTCATTAGAAAACGACCCGATCATTTGTACCATCGCAAGATTGTGGAGGCGGTATTTACGGATAAAGTACAGGAGTATTACTCCCTGCGTTGTGTGCCACAAATCCTGGGTCCTGTCTATGACACCCTGAAGCGGACGCAGCGTGTTCTTGAAGACGAAGTGAATTCTGCAAACGACAACCCGATAGTTGATCACGAAAAAGAGAATGTTTATCACGGTGGCAATTTTCATGGCGATTATGTTTCACTGGAAATGGACAAACTTAAAATTGTTATCACGAAACTTTCCATGTTGGCCGAACGACAGCTGAATTATTTGTTAAATGATAAACTCAATCAGAAGCTTCCACCGTTCATAAATTTAGGTAAACTCGGATTGAATTTTGGAATTCAGGGTATGCAATTCACGGCAACATCAACTACCGCTGAAAATCAAACTCTGTCCTTTCCAATGTATCTGCACAGTATTCCGAACAACAACGACAACCAAGATATTGTGAGCATGGGTTGCAATGGAGCGTTGTTAACACGCAGAGTAATTGATAATTCTTTTGATGTATTGGCCATTCAGGCGATTGCTCTGGCGCAGGCAATCGATTTCCTGAAATATCAACCACGCTTATCAAGCATGACCGTTGAGTTTTATGAATCCATTAGAAAGATTATTCCTCCGATTGTGGAAGACCAGCCTCGCTCACATCAGCTCCAGGCCGTAAAAGATTACCTGAAACATAAACCCAATCTTTTAGATTTTTAGGCTATGAAAAAATTTGCATTAGTTACGGGAGGATCGAGAGGGATAGGGAGGGCGGTTTGTATAAAACTTGCTGAACAGGGCTATCATGTCCTGATCAATTATAAATCCAATATAGAGGAAGCAGAAAAAACAAAATCACAAGTAGAAGAAAAAGGAGTAACTGCCGAACTGCTGCCATTTGATGTCTCCAAAAAAACTGAAGTTGATGGTGCGTTGGGCAAATGGATTGATGATAATAAAGAATGCCAGATAGAAATTTTGATCAATAACGCGGGAGTGAGACAGGACGCACTGATGATCTGGCTTACAGAAGATCAATGGAACAACGTTTTAGGCTCGAGCTTAAACGGTTTTTATTATGTAACAAAACTTGTTATCAACAGTATGCTCACCAGGCGATACGGGCGTATTATAAACATCGTTTCACTCTCCGGAATAAAAGGAATGCCTGGTCAAACAAATTATTCAGCGGCCAAAGCGGGAGTCATTGGGGCCACCAAGGCACTCGCACAGGAAGTTGCCAGAAGAGGAGTAACCGTGAATGCGGTGGCTCCCGGATTTATTCGCACGGACATGACCCAGGACCTGAACGAGCAGGATCTTAAAGCCCTTATTCCCATGCAACGCTTTGGTGAGCCGGAGGAGGTAGCAGATTGTGTTGCTTTTCTGGCATCCTCTAAAGCCTCCTATATTACAGGCACAGTTGTCTCCATCAATGGCGGTTTATATTCATAACAGCAGCGTTAGGAAATAGATTAATTCGGTTATTTTTGCGCTTCGTTGGCTGCCCCCTCTCGCGGCTGCTTAATTGAGCTTTCATGAATCGTGTAGTAATTACAGGAATTGGGATTTATTCGTGTATTGGTAAAAATTTAGTGGAGGTTGGTGAATCCCTATACAAAGGAAAATCAGGGATTATTTTTGACCCCGCTCGTAAGGAAATGGGTTATCGCTCTGCCCTTACCGGATTTGTTGATCGCCCGCAGCTCAAGGGCGTCTTGGATAGACGCGCCCGAATTATGCTTCCCGAACAAGGTGAGTATGCCTACATGGCGACAGCTGAAGCACTTGCAGAAGCAGGGATAACTCAAGATTTTATCGATGCAACCGAAGTTGGAATTATCTACGGTAACGATAGTTCAGCACAACCTGTTATTGAGGCTATCGATATTATCCGTGCTAAGAAAGACACGATGCTGGTGGGATCAGGCTCTGTATTCCAAGCCTTGAATTCCACGGTAAACATGAATATGGCCACGATCTTCAAACTAAGGGGAATCAATTTTGGTGTGAGTGCTGCGTGTGCCAGTGGCTCGCATTCCATAGGCTTGGGATATTTTCTTATCAAACACGGTATTCAAAGTTGCATTGTTTGTGGTGGTGCTCAGGAAACGAATGTTTATTCCATGGGAAATTTTGATGCACTGGGTGCTTTCTCTGTTCACGAGGAAAATCCTACCCTGGCCTCACGACCCTTCGATAAAAACCGCGATGGATTGGTGCCCAGCGGAGGTGCTGCAACGGTAATTTTAGAGAGCTACGAGTCGGCTAAGAAAAGAGGCGCGAAAATTTTAGGTGAAGTAATTGGGTATGGATTCTCATCCAATGGTGAGCATATTTCAAACCCCAGCGTGGATGGACCCGCACGGTCACTGAAAATGTCGCTTCAGGATGCGGGCATAAAGGCTTCTGAAATTGACTATATCAATGCGCATGCGACTTCCACACCGGCAGGTGACACCAGCGAAGCCAAGGCCATTAACTCCGTTTTTGGTGAAGCCAAACCTCCCGTGAGTTCAACCAAGTCGATGACGGGCCATGAATGCTGGATGGCCGGTGCAAGTGAAATTGTATACTCTCTGCTCATGATGAGGGATTCATTCATTGCTCCGAACATTAATTTTGAGACCCCCGATGAGGACTCTGCTAAACTGAATATTGTTGATAAAACGATAAGTAAAAATATTGATGTATTTTTGTCGAATTCTTTCGGGTTTGGAGGCACAAATTCGTCTCTGGTGATCAAAAAATGGATATAATTAAGTAATGGAACATTCAAGTATTATTGAGAAAATCAACGGTTTTTTAGTAGAAGAATTCGAAGTAGCGGCTGACAAAATCAGCCCGGAAGCTAACCTGCGCGAAACGCTGCAATTGGACAGCCTGGACTATATTGACCTGGTGGTTGTAATCGAAAGTAATTTTGGTTTTAAGGTTAAGCCAGAAGACTTTGCGTCAATTGTAACATTTCAGAATTTCTATGAATACGTAGGCTCACGCTTAGTAGAAAAGGTAAATGCTTGATCATGCCCCATGGGAAGGCAAGTCACGGGGAAATAAATTAGGATATCAGATTTTTGTTTTCGTATGCAACAGGTTGGGAATTTGGCCCGCCTATTTCTTGTTGCGTGTTGTTGCGTTTTATTACGTCTTATTTTCTCCGAAAACTACACGTCACATTTTCTCTTATTTCAGGCGAAGGCTAAACTTTAGCTGGCTGCAATCAAGCGTGCATGTTTACCGAAATTACTATGTGTTCGGGCAAACACTGCTTGACAAGATTATTGTTCTGGGTGGCATTAAAAATAAATTCAGCTACCATTTTGATGGCATCGAGAATTTAAGGGAAATCGTTGCTTATAAGCAGGGGGGCATCTTGCTGAGCGGCCATGTGGGTAACTGGGAGATAGCAAGCCAGATGCTTCAGGGTTTGAATGTAAAAGTTAACGTGGTCATGTTTGATGGTGAACATCAACAAATAAAAAATTACATTGAGCGGGTAACAAGCGACCGAGCTTTTAACATTATTGTCATGCGCGATGATTTGTCTCATGTTTATGAAATTGGGGAGGCGTTGCAAAAAAATGAATTGGTGTGCATGCATGCAGATCGGTTTGTGAAGGATAAAAAGACGATTGCGAAACAATTTTTGAATTCAATGGCAAGATTCCCTTCAGGCCCATTTTCAATAGCGGCTACCTTTAAGGTACCTGTTTCCTTTGTGTTTGCATTTAAGGAAACCAGCAGGCATTATCATTTTTACGCAACCAAGTACATGCAACGTCATACCAACGATTCAAAGAGTGAGTTTGTTGAAAGGCTAGCGAGTAATTTTGTATCGACCCTCGAAAACAAAGTGAATTTATATCCTGATCAGTGGTTTAATTACTATAATTTTTGGGAATCGTAACGCATGCTGGCACATCGCACGGATATCGAAAAATATATACCTCAACGACCGCCCTTCGTTTTGGTGCATGAGCTTGTTGAGGCAAGTGACATTCGTGCAGTTGCAAATTTTACTGTTGAAAATGAAGGTGTATTTGTTAAAGAAGGGAAATTACAAGAGCCTGGGCTAATTGAGAATATTGCTCAGACGGCAGCTGCCCTGATTGGGTACCATTGCGCACAACAATCCCTAAAAGTTCCTATTGGATATATTGCGGCCATTAAGGATCTGAAAATTTACTTCCTCCCGGTCATCGGTGCGAAAATCAAAACTAAGGTTGAAATTGTCAACATGGTGTTGGACGTAACTCTAATCAAGGGAATTGTTTTTTTGAGCGATACCGTGCTTTGTGAATGTGAAATGAGGATATTTGTGAAAAAATAATTAATAAAATATGAACCGTTATATTGGGCAAGCTACGTCTACAATATTTTGAAGAAACTAAAGAATACCGGATACCACAATTGGCAAAGAAAATATTCTCCTTCCGAAAAAAAATAAGGATATCATTCAACTAACTTACGAAACTGAGATTCAGGTCCGATTTAATGAGGCAGATCCTTTAGGGATCGTGTGGCATGGTCATTATGTTCGGTATTTTGAAGATGCCCGCGAAGCCTTTGGAAAGAAGTTTGGTATTTCCTACCTGGACTTTTATCACCAGGAGCTGGCGGTACCCATTGTATCGGTAAACTGTGACTATAAAAAGCCATTGAAATACGGGGATACCGTACTTGTAGAGATAACTTTTATCAACACATTGGCAGCAAAAATTAAATTCGAGTATACGATATACAAGCAACCATCGCACGAGGTAGTGGCGACAGGCTCAACGGTTCAGGTGTTTGTGGATGTAAAAACATTTCAACTCCAATTATCGATGCCTGTATTTTTTGAACAGTGGAAGAAGAAATGGGAGGTGGGCAGAAAATGAAAAGTATAGCCATTCTATCGGATTCGTTAATCTCCCCATTGGGCCATGGTAGTAAAGAGAATTTTGATGCAATTAAGAAAGGCATTTCTGGCGTTTCCTTAGTAGAAGATTTCAAATTAAGCGATAAGCCTTTTTTTGGGGGAAACATACGTGGCATAAAATCTAAAAATGGGTTTACCCGTTTCGAAAACCTATCGATACTTTCCATTGAAGACGCGCTGGAAAAATCTCAAGTACAGATTGACCCCAAAAGTACGGTCTTCATTCTGGCTACTACAAAAGGCAATATTGAGTTACTGGATTCTGATAAAATGAATCAAGCGGATTTGCCCCTGCATACCACAGCCGAAAAGATTGCAATATATTTTGGCTTCGGGAAAAGCTATGTTGTTTCTAACGCCTGTACTTCAGGAGTAGTAGCAATCATTGTCGCAAAGAGGTTGCTGCAAACAAAAAAGTTCAGTCATGCCATTGTTACCGGAACTGATGTGTTAAGCCGTTTTATTGTCTCGGGGTTTCAAAGCTTGTTAGCTCTGAGCGATGAGCCTTGTAGACCATTTGATGCTTCACGAAAAGGATTAAACCTGGGCGAAGCATCAGCCACGATAATGTTAAGCAACAAGCACGAGTCAAATTTTGCTCTCTTGGGCGATGGATCAACCAATGATGCGAATCACATATCGGGACCTTCAAGAACGGGTGTAGAGTTGGGAGAAGCAATTACAACCGCGCTGGCCGACTCCCGTATTATGAATACAGAGTTGGATTTTATTTCTGCACATGGTACAGCAACCTTGTACAATGATGAGATGGAGGCAAAAGCGTTTACACACGCAAAAATTAACCACCTGCCGGTAAATAGTTTAAAAGGTTACTTCGGCCATACACTTGGCGCGTCTGGAATTTTGGAAACTGTAATGAGTTTGCAATCCTTAAACAACAATGAACTAATCGCAACAAAAGGATTTTCACAGCATGGTGTTTCGGTTCCGCTGAATGTCATTCATCAACATGAATCACGTTCGCTTAAAACATTTCTGAAAACGGCATCCGGTTTTGGCGGATGCAATGCGGCACTTGTTGTTCAAAAGAAGAATTAATAGTAGACACAAACGATAATGGAAGTAAAGGAAACAGATGTACTGGTAATTGGGGCAGGGCCTGCAGGAAGTGTTGCGGCTTCTATTATTCAAAAATCAGGGCTTCGGGTTCATGTAGTGGAAAAGGAAAAGTTTCCCCGGTTTGTGATTGGTGAAAGTTTGCTCCCTCGGTGTATGGAGGTATTGGAAGAGGGAGGGTTTTTGGAAGAATTGAAAAAGAAAAAGTTCCAGGAAAAATTTGGCGCCAAGTTTCTGAAAAATGAAATGATTGCCGATTATAATTTCTCCGACCAGTTTTCGGAAGGATGGAATTGGACCTGGCAAGTACCACGTGCAGAATTCGATCAAACGCTGGTGGATGTGATAAAACAACGCGGTGTGCCCGTTGATTTTCAAACAACGGTAACGGCAATTGAGTTTTTTGATGATGAATCTTCCCTCACAACAGTACAGGATGTACATGGGGTGGAAGGAAAAATCAAAGCCCGATTCATAATTGATGCCAGCGGCTATGGCAGGGTTATCCCTCGCTTATTTAAGTTAGATAAGCCATCCGTGCTGGATCCGCGCAAAGCAATTTTTGCACATGTTACGGATGCCAAAAGAGACCAATTTGATGAGCCGAACAGGATCATTATTGTGACCTATGCCCCAGGCACATGGGTCTGGATTATTCCTTTTTCCAATGGAAACACTTCGCTGGGTTTTGTGGGAGATTTTGAGTTTTTCAACCAGATTGAAGGCGATGACTCCGCAAAATTCAGAAAACTGATTTTAGGTAATGAATATTTGAAGAACAGATTTGAATATGCCGAATGTATTTTTGAACCGCGCAAGCTTGAATCATGGTCGGCTACCACCGATAAGTTTTATGGCAATGGATTTGTCCTGACGGGTAACGTAACAGAATTTCTTGACCCGATTTTCTCATCAGGGGTCATGTTCGCAACCGTTTCAAGCCAACTGGCGAGTCATCTGGTGGTGAAAAAACTCAAAGGCGAAAAAGTTGACTGGCAAATAGAGTATACAACAACAATTCAGCAGGGCGTGGCCACATTTCGGTCGTATGTTACTGCCTGGTATGAGGGAACGTTGGATACCATCTTTTTCGCAAAAAAAAGAATTCCTTTGGTACAAAAGCAAATTTGTTCCGTGCTGGCAGGTTATGTGTGGGACCAAAATAATCCATACGTAAAAAATCACACGACCGAAATCAAGAGACTTGCCAGGATGATTGAAAATGGGATGAAAATTTCATTGTAACCAGGAAATTCAGTGAGCTACATCACTTCTTATTGTTCAATTAAGAACGGTCATGTCCGCATGAATGGAAAGACAATCTTTTCATCAGGAGATTCCTTTTCTGATTTTATGGAACGCCTTTACACCCATTTGAATCCTGACTACGCGAAGTTTTATAAAATGGATAATCTGTCAAAACTTGGTTTTCTGGCTTGCGAAATATTACTAAAAAGTACAGAGACCTCAATTGCCGCCAGCGATTATGAAATTGCCCTGGTAGTATCGAATTCAAGCGGTAGTTTGGATACAGACTCCCGGTATAGCGAAGTGTCAAAGCAGGTGGCTAGCCCTGCCATATTTGTGTACACCTTGTCGAATATCGTCAACGGTGAGATTTGTATCCGGCATGGATTCAAGGGTGAAAATGTCTTTTTTGTTACTCCTCAATTTGACACCGATTTAGTTTGCGCATATTGCGATGGATTACTGGAAGAAAAGAGTAAAATTTGCGTAGGCGGATGGATTGAGGTCATGGGTAGTGAATACGATGCGTTTTTATATTTAGTAGAAAATGAACCGGGGGTACTTTCACTCGAGCACAACCCCCAAAACCTAAAAAATCTTTATTGCGAATAATTATGGAGAAACTGATAACGGATCTGAAAGTTAAGATTATTGACGCGTTGAATTTAAAACACCTCAAGCCAGAGGACATAGGAGATGATCAGCCTTTATTTGTGCAGGGCCTGGGGTTGGACTCCATCGATGCATTGGAATTAATTGTGTTGCTGCAGCAGGATTACAATATAAAAATTACGGACCCTCAAGAGGGCCCAAAGATTTTCAGGTCCGTGAAAACGATGGCTGAATATATTCGTTCCCATCAAAGTGCATAAACAAGTTGGAATCAAAAGTAAATGTTATAGGGATGGGCGTAATTTCCGCTATCGGAAATTCTGTGGATCAATCCATAACATCCTTTGAAAGCCATACTTCCGGAATAAGCCCACTTACCCTTTTTGACACCGTTCACAGGTACCTTCCGGTAGGCGAGGTCAGATACTCAAATGCGCAGTTATCTGACATGCTTGGTATGGAGAAGAAATTCAATCGGTCAACGTTGTTAGGTATTTATGCTGCACGCCAGGCATGGCGTGAGTTGAATATTTCAAAAAAATGGCGTACCGGAATTGTCTCGGGAACCACGGTAGGCGGGATGGACATTACCGAGGATCTTTTTAGAAAGTACAAAACACAGGACCCGACAATTGACTACCACGACATTCGGGATCATGAATGTGGAAGTGTTACCGAACGTATCGCGGATGATTTAGGAATCAGGAACACAGTTGCAACAATCAATACCGCGTGCTCTTCTTCGGTTAACTCAATCATTTATGCCAGCCGGCTAATCAAGCATGGTTTGTTGGATGTGGCAATTGCGGGTGGAGTAGATGCATTAACTAAGTTTACATTAAACGGCTTCAATAGTCTGATGATTCTGGATAAACAGCCCTGCAGACCTTTCGATGAAACACGCAACGGCCTTAACCTTGGTGAAGGTGCGGGGTTTTTAATATTGGTGTCAGAAAAAGTTTTAAAGGAGGAGTCACTAAATCCACTTTGTCAGATTGCGGGGTATGCCAATACAAATGATGCGTTTCATCAAACCGCTTCCTCTCCAGATGGTCGCGGTTCTTATTTGTCCATGGAGCAGGCATTGAAGATAAGTAGGCTGGCGACAAGCGAAATTGATTACATCAATCTTCACGGTACGGGAACCCGAAACAACGACAGTTCTGAAGGAATAGCTGTTCAGCGATTGTTTAAAGACACAATTCCTCCGTCAAGTTCAACCAAATCATTTACCGGTCATACACTTGGAGCAAGCGGTGGAATGGAAGCCGTGTTTTCGGTATTGTCAATCATGCAGGGATGCGTATTTCCAAATTTGCGATTTACCTCCCGAATGACAGAGTTGAAATTTGATCCAGTAGTTGAATTTAAAAGGGGCCTAAACATCAACCACGTTATGAGTAATTCATTTGGTTTTGGTGGAAGCTGCTCTTCTATTATTTTCTCGAAGACATGAAGGCTTACATTAAAGGGATAGGATCAATTTCTCCGCAACCTGGTTTTGGTAACGAACCATTTCATGCACCTGTAACATATTCAGAGGGTGTGCTTCGTTGCATAGAGCCGGACTATAGTACATGGATTGACCAACGGGCGATTCGAAGAATGAGTAAAATAATTAGGATCGGGGTGGCTGCTGCTACGCTCGCTTTGAAAGAAGCGGGCATTGAAAAACCCGATGCGATTATAACCGGAACTGGCTTTGGATGTGTTGAAGATACCGGGACATTTTTAGATAAACTGATTGAGAATAATGAAGAGGCTCTCAACCCTACACCTTTTATCCAATCCACACACAATACCATCGGATCACAAATTGCTTTACTCTTGCAGTGTGTCGGATACAACCAAACCTATTCGCAGCGGGGCCTTTCGTTTGAATGTGCCCTGCAAGATGCGCTGATGATGTTAGTAGAAAACCCGGAAAATAATATTCTGTTTGGGGGGGTAGACGAAATATCGGACGTCAGTGCAGATTTTCTTAAAAAGCTTGATCTCTTTTCTGACTGTGCAGATAGCCTGGGATTATTTAGTCAGAAACAACATGGAATGATCCACGGTGAAGGGTCAGCTTTTTTTGTTATCAACAGTTCACCCTCCAATGCCTGGGCTCAGATTGCCGGGATGGCTTCCATATACAAACCTCAGTCTGCTTCAGAGATTGTTCAGCAGTTGAATGACCTTTTGAACAAGGCCTCTGTATCGGTGGAAGATGTTAATCTGGTGTTTTTGGGGAAATGTGGTGATGACCGTTATGATTACTTGATACACGAAGTGTCTAATTCTCTTTCTCATAGAACCAGAAAAGCTGTTTTTAAGAATTTATGCGGAGAGTATTCTAACGCATCATCGTTTGCGCTATGGCTTGCCGCTATGATGTTGAAGAAAGGATTTGTTCCGGATGGGATATTGACAGAAGAAAAAAATATAGCTAAGCCCATCAAGGTGATTTTGATTTACAATCAATACCTTAACCAACACCATTCTTTACTCTTGTTGAAAGCATGCGGTTAAGCAAAATTATAACAGTAAGTTTTCTCTGCGGTGCGTTGCTTTCCGTAGCGGGATTTTTTTTATGGCAATGGCCCATCTGGATATGCTTAGTAATCCTGATTTTGTTTTTATGTGTAAAGATTTACGGTTCAACTTTTATTGATTCTAACTTTTATATACGAACCAGTTGTCATGGAAATAGAAGTGGTAACGGGATAGCCATTACATTTGACGATGGCCCAATGGTTGCTAATACTGAAAGGATTTTGGACATTCTGAAAGAAAAGGACATTCACGCTACATTCTTTTGCATTGGAAAAAATATTCTACAAACTCCTTCTATAGCGAAGCGAATTGATGAAGAGGGCCATTTGATTGGAAATCATAGTTTCGAACATGGCAGGTTTTTTGATTTACAATCGACTTCATCCATGAAGTTGGAGTTGAACAAAACAGATGCAGTGATTCTCAATACAATCAAAAAAAAGCCAAGATTCTTTCGTCCTCCCTATGGCATTACCAACCCCAATCTGGCCCGGGCTGTAAAAGAAGGTTCCTATGAAACCATCGGGTGGAGCATACGGTCATTGGATACAATAATTAAGGATAGAAACCGGTTGTGGAGAAGGATTACCAAAAATCTAAAGCCAGGCGATATTGTATTGTTTCACGATTACAGCGACCTTACCATTGAGTTGCTTCCTGATTTTATCAATCACGTTTCCAGCACGGGCCTTACTATTGTGAGATTGGATAAGTTGTTGAACATAAAACCTTATGTATAGAATAAGTTTGATTCTTGTGCTTTTAGCTAGCTTTTCATCCTATGGCCAACCCTCTGGTTTTAGTGCTATTCAGGATGTAGAGACTTTTAAAAAGCAGTTTGCCCTTCAAAGTGCCAAAGTTACATCCATTAAGAGCGATTTTGTGCAGGAGAAAACGCTTACACTTCTCACCGAGAAGATTGTTTCAAAGGGTGATTTTTTGTTCAAGAGAAACAACAAAGTGCGGATTGAGTATAAGATTCCTTATTCATACCTCCTCATCATAAACGGAGACCAAATGATTTCAAAGGATGGAGAAAAGGAGTCTCGAATAAATTTATCATCCAATAAAATGTTGCGTCAGGTTAACCGGATTATTGTGGATTGTGTGCAAGGGACGATCCTCGATAATAAGGACTTCTCCGTCAAAATTTCTGAAAATGCAACGGCTTACCGGCTTGAACTCACACCGCAAAATAAAGTGATGAAAGAATTTTTTCAGAGCATTCACATTGTGATGGAGCGAAGCGACTATTCGGTTTCAGTCATTGAAATGAACGAATCGGGTGGAGATAGAACGGTGATGCGTTTTACAAACAAACAATTTAACAGTGCCATTAATGATGAAGTATTTACCTCTCATTAGTGTCATACTGATTTTGGGTGCATGCTCAAAAAAAGCTCAACCAACGAGTGGGCCAATCGATGCCCGATGTTTTCGATTAGCAGTGCCGGCATTTTCTTCTGCCTTGTATGATGCAGGTATTGATGTGGTGGGCAATCACATTAGCGGCCTCCTTTTCGTAAAAACGATGCCTGACAGTTCCAGTCGGGTAGTATTTTCAACCGAAACTGGTACTACATTTTTTGATTTTGAATGGACCAAAACCGGTGAGTTTAAGACCTATTTTGTTATACCTCGGCTCAAAAAGAAAGCGGTGATCAATACACTCAGAAAGGATCTGGAACTTCTCATGGTGCCGGAGTCCATTAAGAAATCAGTTTCAAAGGGAGAGAGTGATACGGAAATAAAATATATTGCTCTCCGGGATAAGGAGATCCTAGCTTTTGTAATCAGCAAGGACTGCCGGTCGATAGTGCGTGTGGATGTTAGGGGAAAAGATAAAAGAATATCAGAAGCAATGTTTTATCCAACCGATAAAAATGTTCCGGATTCTGTTTCCATAAGCCACTTTAATTTTAAAATGAAAATTATCCTAAAGCGAATTGAGCACGAGAATGTTACTGAATAGTTTTTTTTTCATTGATAGCATGGCCACAATCGGAAACGAAATGAAGGCATCGTTGCGTCTAGCGAAACGCCATCCTATTTTTAGCGGGCATTTTCCTGGAAAACCTGTTGTGCCGGGTGTATGCATGCTTCAAATCATCAAAGAAATAATTGAGAAAAAAGAAGGGAAAAATTATTTCCTTCATGAGGCCTCGAGCTTGAAGTTTCTGTCTGTTCTTGACCCCGAAGCATGTAGTGAAGTTGAGTTGGCCATCATCATTGAAAAGAGAACTGAAGACTCCATTCAAATTAATGGGACTATATTTGCAGGACCTGTTACATTCTTTAAAATGAAGGCTTCTTTGAAGTTAGCATGAGCGTTGATAACCAAACTATAAGATCAACGTTCCACTCACACAAGATATGTGTGATCGTTCCCACGTTTAATAACGGGACCACGATTGAGACAGTATTAAAAGATCTTTCACAATATACCGATCAGGTGGTGGTGGTCAACGATGGTTCAACGGACCATACGAAAGAAATTTTAGAGAGACTTCCTGTTGAAGTTGTTGGCTATAACGACAATCAGGGAAAGGGCTGGGCGATTCGACAAGGATTTAAACGAGCTGTTGAATTAGGTTATGCTTACGCTATTACAATTGATTCGGATGGCCAGCATTTCGCTGACGACCTGCCCTCATTTATTGAAGCACTTTCCGCGCATCCGCAAGCGATCATCTTGGGTGCACGAAATATGGATCAGCATAGCGTTCCGGGCAAGAGCAGCTTTGGAAACAACTTTTCCAATTTTTGGTTTTGGTTTGAAACAGGTTTGCGACTACCCGACACACAATCGGGATACAGACTGTATCCGCTACAGCTATTGCGGAATTTTTCATTCTTTACCCGTAAATACGAATTTGAAATAGAGGTGCTGGTTCGCGCGGCCTGGAGTGGCATTAAGATTGTTAGCGTTCCGGTGAAAGTATTTTACGCGAAAAAGGAAAAGAGAATTTCTCACTTCAGACCTTTTTGGGATTTCTTCCGGATCAGTGTTTTAAATACCGTACTGGTAACGATTACACTACTCTATATTAAACCCCGCGATTTTTTTCGAAGCATTAAAAAAAAAACTTCAGACAGATCCTTATCGAACACCTGTTCAACCCGGATCAATCCCGCGGTTTAAAAGCAACATCGGTAGGATTTGGAGTTTTTATGGGTATTGTTCCGATTTGGGGATTTCAACTCGTTGTGGCAATAGCCATCGCTATCTTACTGCGACTCAATAAGGCGCTGGTCATTATCGCTGCCAATATTAGTATACCTCCTTGTATTCCTTTTATTCTTTACGGAAGCATGGTTTGTGGATCATTTTGGATGGGAGACCATGCAGTGAATTTACCGGCAGCGCAAGATGTTAACATGGATTTTATTGAAAAAAGCCTTACCCAATATCTATTTGGCAGCATTACCTTGGCAGTTGTGGGAGGGATTGTTTCAGGTCTCGTTGCTTACGTTTTTATGTGGTTAGCGGCAAGAAAAAATTCAACTTTTGTAAAGGGTAGATTGCCTTAGAAATGGAATATCTGTTTGTTTCGATCTACGATTATTTTCAAAAGCACCCGCGGGTCATGTGGGGTGTTTTCTCTGGCGTTATCTTGCTTTCGTTATTCTCAGCACTGAGAATTGACATTAAGGAAAACGTTTCTGAAATTTTCCCAGACGATGAAAAATCCAGTGGGTTGAACCAAGTGCTTCAGTCGCGGGCACTGGAAAAGCTGGTGTTCATGGTATCGTTGAAAGATTCCACCCGTGTCGACCCTGACCGCCTTGTTTCGTTTGCAGATTCATTGGTTTTAAAAATCAATGCACAACAAGCCTACATCAAAGAAATCAATTATCGCAACGATGATGAGCGAGTCCTTGATTTCTTTAATATAGTCTCTAATCATCTCCCCATATTTCTAACCGAAGCAGATTATGTAGCGCTTGATTCGTTATTAAAACCATCTAATCTCAGAAATCGGATCAATGAAAATTATCACCGGTTAATTTCCCCATCCGGAATATTCATCAAAAGAATATATGCGAGGGACATTCTGGGCATTTCGCAACTTGGATTGAGTAAGTTACAGCAGCTCCGGTACGATGATAATTATGTGTTGTATGACAATTGCCTCTTCACACAAGACCTGAAGCACCTGATATTTTTTATTATTCCCAAATATCCATCCAGCAACACGGGCAACAACATCACTTTAATTGATGAGTTAAATAAAATAGTAAAAACACTGAGTAGCCAGTACCCTGGTTTTCAGGCTACGTATTTTGGAGGTACTGCAGTTGCGGTCGGTAACGCACAGCAGATCAGAGCCGATACCCGACTCACCGTTTCGCTCATGATCTTTTTGTTAGTGATTTTCGTTTTCTGGTTTTTTAAAAGGAAGAGAGCACTCTTGGTCGTACTTATTCCGGTAGGCTTTGGTGGATTATTTTCGGTGGCTTGCCTGGCGTTGGTAAAAGGAAGTGTTTCTGTACTCGCCCTTGCGGCCGGGTCAATCATCTTGGGTATTGCAGTAAATTATTCATTGCATTTCATTATTCACATTCAGCATGCCCGAAACATACGGGAAACAATTCGGGACCTTGCCCGACCCATGACCCTCGGCAGCTCCACCACGGTGTTGGCATTTTTTGGACTTCAATTTGCCAACGCGGTTATCCTTCGCGATATCGGATTGTTCGCAGCATTTAGCTTGATTGGTGCAGCGTTGTGTACGCTTATTTTTCTCCCCCACTTTTTCAAGTATGACTTCTTTCAGGCAAATGAACGAGCTGAGAAGCACATCGAAAGATTTTTAGCTTTTGAGCCTGCCAAAAATAAGTGGATGATTTCAGCAATCATCCTGTTGACACCTATCCTTTTTTACTTCGCGGGAGACGTAAAGTTTAACAGTGACATGAACAAGCTGAACTTCATGACACTTGAACTTAAACAAGCACAGCAGGAGCTCAATTTTTTTAATGAGTTTTCTCACCAGTCGGTTTATTTACTGGTTAGTGGAAAGGATGAGCAACAGGCATTTCAACATAACGAAAGTATTCAGAAATTTTTGAATTGTTAAGCACTTACGCATCCACCGAGATGCAAACCGCGTTTACCGAATGTGAGCAGGGTATTGGCGGCCATCATCATCCGGAATTGATCATTGTCGAGATCCTGAATGAGAATAATTTTCCTGTAAAGACTGGAGAAACAGGTGAGTTGACTATTACCACACTTGGAGTAGAAGGCATGCCGTTGCTTCGCTACAAAACTGGAGATATGATGAGAGTCTATAATGAACCGTGTTTATGCGGACGAACTACCCATAGACTAGGTGCGGTCGTGGGCAGGAAGCAGCACATGATCAAGCTTAAAGGAACAACAATTTACCCTCCTGGGATATTTGATATCCTTCACCAAATTGACTTTGTCTCTGATTTTGCAATTGAGGTATTTACAGATAATTTAGGATTGGATAACCTTAAGATTTATTTGGTTTCCTCTCATGAACAAAAATCGGTAGAACAGGCAAGGAGTATTTTGCAATCTAAATTGCGTATTATTCCTGAAATTTACTTTTGCTCACAACAGGAAATTGACAAAATGCACTCTTTTGGAGAAACCAGAAAAATGCAAAGATTTATAGACAGGAGGGTATGATTAAACCACATTTATTTCGACAACGGACCGTATGAATCGAATTTGTTTTTTATTGGGGGTCGTATTATCGGGCTTTGTTACCCAAGCTCAATTCAAAAATATTTTACTCGATCCGGGCAGCCCGGATAACCGGACATGCGAACCAAGTATTGCGATCAGTCTGGATAATCCAAAAAATATCGTGGCAGCCTCCGTGCAAAACAATGTGTATTATACATCGAATGGAGGCCTTTCATGGAAAAAATCAAAACTTTCATCGCCACTGGGTGTGTGGGGCGATCCAGTCGTAATCTCTGACTTTAAAGGGAACTTTTATTATTTCCACCTATCAGACCCAACCGGTAAAAACTGGGCAAGTGAGGAAATCCTTGATCGCATTGTTGTACAGGAATCGAACGATGGAGGAACTACTTGGAGTGAAGGTGCTTCCATAGGATTTAATCATCCGAAGGATCAAGACAAGGAGTGGGCAGTAGTGGATCGAAAGGGAAATATGTACGTTGCCTGGACGCAATTTGATAAGTATGGAAGTGATGATCCTTCCTGCCAGTCAACTATTTTGCTAAGCACCTCACCCAATGGAAAAAAGTGGTCGAAGCCTGTCCGGATATCGCAAACGCCTGGTGATTGCAAAGATGATGATAATACCACAGAGGGAGCAGTTCCTGCGGTTACAGCTGACGGATCAAAAGTATTTGTGGCCTGGGCTAATCAAAATAAATTATTCTTTGATCGTTCGTTTGATGGAGGTAAAACCTGGCTTACCAATGATTTAGCAATTGCTGAGCAACCCGGTGGCTGGGCAATGGATATACCAGGGATTAACCGTTGCAATGGAATGCCCGTGCTGGTATGTGATAATACAAAAAACACCCGGATGAGTGGTGCCCTTTATATTGTTTGGGCAGACCAACGAAATGGTGAGGATGATACAGACATTTGGTTTATGCGTTCTATGAATTATGGTGATAATTGGACACAGCCAGAAAGGATTAATAATGACGCAAGGGGCAGGCATCAATTTCTTCCCTGGATGACTGTTGATCCAGCCACAGGTCATCTGTATATTATTTATTATGATCGCAGAGAGTATAATGACAACCAAACTGATGTATACCTTGCTTATTCAACAGATGGTGGGGCAAGTTTCAGGAATGTAAAAATCAGTGAAAAACCTTTTGCACCTGAAGCGGAAGTCTTCTTTGGTGACTATAATAATATTTCAGCAAGCCAGGGTTTTATCGTTCCGATTTGGACCCGCATGGAAAATGGTCAAACCAGTATATGGACATCCGTAATCAAGCACGAAGAACTGGAGAACATGAAATAGTGCTTACGGATTGTTATTTTTTTTGACATCTTTACAAGATTGAATATGCACTGAGACTAATTGCATTGCGAAGCCTCGTTAATTTTCTTAAGGTAAAGGGTAATTTCTCTAAAGACAGAAGTCAATTCATTTTTGTCTCGAATGTGCTTTCCTTGGTCTTTGCCTTATTGACTTTTTTTTTAGACGTTATACTGTACCTGATTTTTGGATGGGGCCCAACCCTGAACTTAATACTCCTTTTCGGATTCCTTTATTTTGGAATAATACTGCTAAACAAAGCAGGATGGGATGATACAGGTCGCCTTTTATTTTGTCTTGTTCCGGTTCTGCTTACCATGATCATTACGCTGTATGGCAAAGTAATGCAGCCTCTTCAATCCTATATTATCTATTTCGACAGTCGCTTTATTTTATTGGTTACCACTATTCTCCCGGCCATTGTATTTGAATTAAAGGAGCGTGTAAAAATTTCAGTTTGTATTCTGGCTTCTTTTTGCGCGCTCATGTTATTTGATCCTATTCATAATCTGTTGGGTGTTGGGTACTATCAAAGTGGCCACAGTGTGGTATCGTATTACTACATTAATTACATCATATTTATTTCTTTCGTTGGATTACTCTCAGCTATTTTTATTCTCAAATGGCGAGATCAGATCGCCTCTGATCGATTGCGGAACATGATTGAGGAAAAGCAACATGTAAACAAGGAGTTATTGAATCAGAACAATGAGCTTGAATCACTGACAGAAGAAATGAGACAACAACAGGAGGAGTTACAAGCAAGTCATGAGATGCTCGCCAATGCAAACTTACTGATTAGTGAACAGCAGTCGAAGTTGCAAAAATATAATCTTGAGTTAGAAAGTTTAGTAGATGAGAAAAGCTCGGACTTAATAAACGCCAATAAAGAACTTATTAAATCAAATAATGAATTAAGACAATTCTCGTTTACAGTATCCCACAATTTAAGAGGCCCGGTTGCCAGGTTACTGGGGCTCACGAATCTTGTTAAATTTTCTCAGAATCGTGAAGAAATTTCACAGTTAACGGACTTTATTCACCAGTCAGCTGGCGAACTCGATTCCATCCTCCGCGACTTGTCGCAAATTATTGATATTCGAAATGAACTCTACCGCGTACGTGAGAAAATTGTGCTTCACGAGGAGTGGGAAAGAGCTGTGATGCTTGTAGGGGAACGGCTTAAAAAAGATTCTGTAACCGTAAATTTTGAGAGGTCTCCGTATTTATTTGGTATCCGGCCCATGGTGCAGAGTATTTTCTACAATTTATTAAGTAATGCGATTAAGTACCGATCTCCCGAAAGGGATCATAAAATTGAAGTAAGAACTTCTTTAAACACCCCGGATCAGATAATTTTTGAAATTCAGGATAATGGCTTAGGAATTGATTTGGTCACTCAAAAAGAGAATCTTTTTAAACTATACAAACGCTTTCATCACCACGTAGCAGGGAAGGGTATGGGTCTTTACCTGGTTAAATCGCAAATGGAAATTATGAATGGCCGCATTGAAGTAGAAAGCGAACCGGATAAGGGAACATTATTCAGATTACTATTTCCAATTCCGGAAGGTGTTGACAAGCAGGTATTTTTTGAAAATGAATCGGCCCAGTTGTATTATGATGCGTATATCAACAATACAGTAATTATTTGGAAACGAAACGTATCAAGCAATGAATACCGTAAAGCATTTGAAGTTGTGTTACAAACAATAAGGACCTATAATACTCCCGGATGGATTGCGGATTTAAGAAATCAGGGAGTAATTACTCCGGAAGATCAGCAATGGTTTATCTCAAATGTTCTAAAAACTGCAGCTGAAAATGGCCTGGTTAGAATTGGTACCGTTGGTTTTAACAACCCTATCCGAAAGGATTACTATCAGCGAATGATTTCCAAAACTGCTGAGTTTGGAATTGAGTTCCGGGTCTTTGAGTCGATTGAAGATGCCGTTAGCTGGATGGGGCAATTTGTCAGGTAACAATTCTGAAGACGCCTTTTGACTCAGGCATACTTAAATTTTTAGTGAAAACAAGGCAGGTTCACGGATTGGTTTCAAAGTCGTGATTTTTTTAAACCATTGTGGTATCTTTGTGCCTTCCTGCCGGTAGGCAGGTTTACAAAGGTGAAAATAATACCGATATGACTGTAGATTCAACATTAAAATTCAAGGTTAAAGACCCTTCTCTTGCTGCATGGGGCCGTAAAGAAATAACCCTGGCAGAAGCGGAAATGCCAGGTTTAATGGCTATTCGCGAAGAATATGGTGCTAAAAACCACTGAGCGGGGCCCGCATTGCCGGGTGTCTTCACATGACAATCCAGACTGCCGTTTTGATCGAGACGTTGATCGAGTTAGGGGCCGAGGTTAGCTGGTCATCTTGTAATATTTTTTCTACACAAGA
>Ga0187893_10005806_pt1 | contig 21754 bp, 18 predicted proteins | sample MA1701074metaG_FD_139574 | JGI IMG/M metagenome (GOLD analysis project Ga0187893, IMG submission 139574) | White microbial mat communities from a basaltic lava cave in the Kipuka Kanohina Cave System on the Island of Hawaii, USA - MA170107-4 metaG ...
CTTGGCGCGAGGCTGATTGACAATTCGCTGGAATCCTTTTTGAGGATCTTTGATCCTCCAAGACGGCGTGGTGTGCTGCAACAACCACCTTCCTGAAATGACGGTAACGTAGACCGGGGGTGAAGTCTGAAGTCGGAGCGCTTGTACTGTCTTGTCGCCCGTTTCGAGGGCCTTCTGTTTTAGGGCCATCAGGAGGTCCTTTCAATCTAGCGCTTGAGAGACGGCCTAGGTAATTCTCGCCAGAATCTTGTCGACAAGAAGCTTCGCATTGGCTTGACTGGCGCTACACTCGTAGATTAACCCGATTATCTGTTCGTAGGCGCGGCGCCTGGAGTGCGGGAAATAGGAAAGCGGAGTTGCCGTGACAGGCGTATTCAGTATCCTGCTGACTTCTCGCTCTAGTTTATCTTTGCGCTTTTTGAGCTCGACGACTAGGGCAGGCGGAAGAATCCCCTTCCTGATGGTTGCTTCGAGAAAGGCAACCCCGGTCTTGATTTCCTCCGTAACCCGGTACCGGTCCTGACGGCTCACCGCTCCTTGTTTGATGATCGCTGCTTTTTCCCGGATCGCGACTTCGCGCAATTCAAAATCGCGCGACAATTTCCGCTGAATGCTGCTGGTGCGACACCGACGCGTGATTTCCCGCGCCACCGGCGCGAGGTGAGTAAGGAGGTTGTCGAAATGAACGCTCTGTTCGAAGTGATCCCGTCTCCCATTGGGAATGATGCGGGGGTCGATGACATGGACTTCGCCGACGCTCCATCCGTTGAACCGCGCCTCAGGGAATAATTCCTCAAACATGCGATCATCCCCGATCTGGATATTGCCGCAACGTGCCCGCAGCCCCCGCACGTTGCAGGCCGCAGGCAGGGCGCCTGTATAGCCGTGATGAAGTACCCAGCCGACGCATGCCGTTTCACCGTCGATGCCGTCGATATTCAAGAGCTCGACGTCGGTGAACGGGTCGAGGACACCGACACCGATTTCCATTCCCATTGAATGCGGCCGAAAGACAGGATCGCTTCCTTCGCCGATGCGAATCTGAACGTCTCCCAGGCGCAGGTGCGGGTCGATGTGCCGCAAGATCTTGTCTCTGAACGGAAAATCTTCGCGAAATGGCACAGGGGCGACCTGGGACAAGTAACTGCTGATTGCAGGGACGCTGAGCAGTTGATCGTTGCGATGCCTGATGATGCCTCGCAGCTCGACCTCGAAGAATCGCTCTGGAAAGCTGGCCGCCGGAATGCGCCGGAGTTCAACAACCTCGCCAACAGCCTCGCGCAAGTCGTGATGCTCCTCGCTCGATCGCAGGATTGTCTTTAGCTTTCGACAATTCCACCGCAGCTCATTGACTTTCGATTCACCAGCCGTCCGAGAACGGAAAACAAGTTCCTGGCAATATCCGATTCCCGCCAGCCTTCCGACGCCGCGGAACCCGCGCGCCAAATGCCCCCGCTTTTTACTCGCCCCAAACGCGGTAAGGCGATTCGCAAAATCCACGTACGGGACGCCGGTGCCGTTGTCCGCAATCTTTACGTTCCGGCCGGAAATGTCTATGTGAATCGAGATGTCGCCCGACCCACCGGGACTGATAATGCCGCTGGCTCGCGCCTCATCTATCGAATCTGCCGCATTCTGGACATACTCGCGGTAAATCGTCATGGGGTCGACGTACATGGAACTGCTCAGCAGTTCTAAAATGTCTTTGCCGATGACAATTTCGCTCGCAAGAGTTTGCCACGGGGCTTCCCGCAGCGTGATGGCTGCGATGTTCGTGCTCATGCTGTGACCATAGCTCTCTTCCCGCGCGGGGTCTTCGTCAATTCTGGCGTCGCCTCCTCGTAATTGAGGCCGGCATCCTCGACTCGTTCTTCATCCGGCACGACGATGCTCGAGTGGTCTTGCTGTTTCATCGCTCGTTGCCTTGCCCAGATCTCCGATTCTTTTTCTTTCGTGAGTGGAAGGTAGTGCTTCATTATGGATTTAACCCGAGCAGTCGTGGCGCGCTTGAGCTGACCGCGCAATTCACGCGGATCAACGGTGGCGATGAGGCCCAGCAGTTCGGTTCTCTCCGCGCTGCTCAACTTGTTGAATTCCCTCCTGTACTCTCCGAATTGTGCGCGTCCCCCAAGAACCTCGTACCAATCGCGGTTAAAGATGAAATGATGCGGGCGAACTAAAAGGTCCGCGAACTCCTGCATGGTGTCACCAAAAGCGCGCTTGAAGAACGCAGGATCTCCGCTGACCACGCCATGGGTTGCTTGTAAGATCAGCTGCATTGAACGCAGTTGATAGCGCGTCCATTTCTCGCCGACATGGGAGCGGTCGGGGAGCCACGTCGGCTGATACCGCATAGGAAAAGACCAGATGCGCAAGCCGAGTTCTTCATTGAGGGTCACGTTCAGCCGCATCCGCTCAAACAGGTCGGCGGGTGTGTCGTGAAAGTTGTAGAGCATATAGTTCGACATACTCAAAAGGCCGAATTCGTGAGCAAATCGCACGGCGCGCTCGTATGGAGCTTTCAGGCCCAAGTGGTCGAATGCAATGCGCAGCGGCTTTAGGCAGATGCTCGCCAGATCGCGAAGGTATCCTGGGTCCTTGCACAGGATGCGCGCGTCGACACCCTGATTGAAGTCCACACGCCTCTGCACCGGCACGCGACCGAAACTCAGTTTTGCATCGGGCACAAACCCCAAGTCACGGATCTCCGCAATGATTTCGTGAAAGCGAGGGCTTGCGACGATGTTGTTGTCCATCAGGATCAAGTCTTTCTTGGGCCCGTAGAGCTTTTCTATATTACGCACGACTGCAGCGATGGACTCGGAATCGCGCTGATCTCCCTCCAGCTTTGGAACGCCGCAAAACGTACATTTGCGGATGCAGCCACGCGAAGCGTATGCAAAATAAGCGTCACGCACGGGGTATTTGTACTCGATCTGATCGAGTATGCCGTAGTCAGGTGTGAGGTCTTCAATCGCTTGACCGTGTGTGTCGTCGGAGTAGAGCTCTTCGGAGAATCCGTCCAGCTTTAGCGACTTCGCAGGCGGGCCGGTGAGCAGGCCCTGGATGAATCGGATGCCCTGCCAGGACGCCTGCGATGCAAACTGCTCGGGCATGAGCGATGCGGCGATACCTCCTACGAAAATCTTGTCTGCATGGCCGTTTGCGACTTTCAGAGCGAAGTTGATACTCTGTGCAGTTCGCGCGAACTCAAATGAGAAAAGGGTTGTGATGTAGATGCGGTCCCAGGCTGTACCGAAAACGGAACCATCCTCTCCCTTGATGAACCTGACTTTGTCATTCTTGCCATGCGGGCCGTGATACTGGGCCAGCTTCATCAGCCCGAGCGGGGGGTATTTGTTCTTATAGCCTGGCTCGATCAGAAGGATGTTCTTGTTAGCCATTCGAGATCACTTTCAGCTTCCCACGGCTGGTTCGAAGAACATTCAGTGCGGCGGTTGCTCCTTTTTCCCCGCCGAAGCCGCTCATCGGTCCCGCATTGCTCCAGTCGATCTCTTGCACAAAATCCGCAAGTTTGTTCCTGAAATAGAGCTTGTCGACCGTTGCGTTTCCGGCCTCGTTCACCAAATCCGCCGCTAGCCCCATTAGGGCATACACGCCCACGCCTTTGCACAGTAACGTCTTTCGCGGATTGCTCCACGCATCCCGCAGGAGCAGGGCGACGGCTCCCCAGAAGTCCAGAACCATCCGTGCGACGACTTCGGGCGGATGTTTCTGAAGAATCTTCGTCTGGGTTAGGAACCGCTTAATCGATGTCTGGAGCGTCCGAAGCGATGCGCGGCGCGTCAGCCCGGATGTTGCCTTTCCACCGAGACTCACTTGGTTGAACCAGGGGGACTGGCTGTCATTCTTCAAATGAATAGCTATGAAGAGCTCAGGCCGGTCCCTCGCCAGGTCGTTTGCAAGGCGCGAATCATGGAAATCCAGCAGACTGGTGCTGAGTCCCATCGCCTTGCTATTGATAACATTGAATACTTCCATCTCCTCGCGTTCGGTCAGTCCGAGGAAACACATGAACGGCAGCTCCAGGGCGAGGTCATTAAGATGTCCGAGGCGGTGCTGGCAGTCCACCTGGGTGAAAACCCTCGTCCCGTCATCTGCGATGATTATCCGCGCATAAGGCGCACGGTCGCGTTCCAACCGCCAAGCGCCGTCAGTACGCTCCCGGGCGTTGAGCGTCAGGGGAATCGTCGAGCTCTTTTCCTGCTGTATATACTTCCGGAAATCGAGGCTATGAGCCGCATTGAACCGCCGCTGATAGCCCCGCCCCGTGTCTTCATCGAGCACATCAGCAAAGCTCAATGAAAGGAGTAAGTTAGCTGGGGCGAAGCCGAGGAATACTTCCCGACCGGCCGATTTTCCCAAGATTCCTTCGAGGACCATGACCAATAATACTTCATGTTCGGCAGCTTTCTGCAACAAAAGTTGCAGTGAATCACTGCAACTTTGCATCTTTTCGATCAAGTCTCCCACGGCCCGCCCGAGATTCGAAATTTGCAGTTGACAACTATTTTCGAGTACGATACGGTATTCACAGTCTAACTCAGTATCACTCCTGTATTGGATACTTAAGAGGAGAGCGAATGAGTGCTACAGGGTCTTCAGGTTCGCACCCGCACGCGGTGTTAACCGGCCAAACATTGATCATAGAAGGAGAGCCGATTTCAGTCGAGCATCGCCGAATGCCGCTCAAGGACGTACGGCTGGACCCAAACAATCCCCGTATCCAACACGCGGTAAAGCAACAATTAAGGAACGGTCCGGTCAGCGAGGAGGAATTGCGCAAGCTGATTCTGGATCAGCCTGGTGTATCCGAACTGTTCAAGTCCATACGCGATAACGGAGGAATCCTCGAGCCGATCTACGTACGCCCAGACGGGCGGATCATCGAAGGCAATTGCCGCGCAGCCTCTTATCTGAGATTGCACAGCATAAAGCACGACGACGTCCGCTGGCAAACGATCCCGGCTGTATTCGTCCCGAAGATTTCGGATCGCCAAGTAGCGATTCTCCAAGGGCAATATCATGTTGCCGGAAAGAATAAGTGGTTGGCGTACGAAAAAGCTGGCCACCTTCATCACATGTATACCAATTTGAAAATGGATGAGAAGACCATCGCTCAAGCTCTCGGTATGCGAGAACGGGACGTCATTCGCGACCTCAATGCCTACGAAACCATGACGGAGAAGCTGCTGCCCAAAATGACGAGTGGCAACGGTCTGGATAAGTGGAGCTTTGTGCAAGAGCTGTACAAGCGGAAGGGACTCGAAGACTACCGCTCAAAGCCTGGCAACATCGATGAGTTCGTAGCGCTTGTCGTCGATAAGAAACTTAAACAGGGCGCTGACGTTCGAAAGCTTGAAAAAGTTATTAAGCACCCCGGTGCCGTCAAAACGCTTAAGAAGCAGGGCATCGACAACGCGATGTCGATCGTGGGTAAAGCGGACCCCACTGCCGATTCTCGTACGTTCCAGAAGCTGAAAGAAGCGACCATTCTTCTGCAACATCTCCAAGGCAAAGAATTAGAACGCCTCCGTGAGGAGAAGCCTCGCTTGCTTTTGCAGGATCTGTTTACGGCTGTGCAGGCAGCGGCAAAGGCCGCTGGCTTCAAGTTGTCTTAGGTGCAATATGTCCAGAGTTGCCATCTCAGCCACTCCTCTCGTCGTCGACGAAATAACGCTCGACGGCAAGCGCGTGCAGGTTCGAAGCGTTGACCTGCCACTTGATGGTGTAACTTTAGACCCGAACAATCCGCGAATTGCGAATACCGTTTCGGTCTCTATCTCAGAGAAAGGTGAAGCACTCCAAACCAAGCTTGAGGCCCTACTCTGGGAAGATTCGGATGTTCGCGATCTCTATCGCCAAGTTCTCGTCAATCAAGGGCTAGTCGAGCGGATCATAGTGCGTCAAGATGGTAGAGTTGTCGAGGGAAACTGCCGCACTGTCGTTTACCGAAAGCTCCACGAACGACAACCGTCCGAGCAACGCTGGCGAACAATACCCGCCCGCTTGCTGCCTGTGGACATTGGCGACCGCGAGGTCGCAATCCTTCTCGGGGAAATGCATGTTGCGGGCAAAAACACGTGGACTCCGTTCGAGAAAGCTGGCCACGTGTATCGAATGCACACCGATTTCGCTCTTGTTCAGGATGAAATAGCCGTCCGTCTTCGTATGTCAAAGTCGAAAGTGAATCAGCTTATTAGAGCCTTCGACATGATGAAGAACAAGTACCTGCCAAAGTATCCTGGCCCAGCAAGCAGTCGCAAGTTTAGCTATTTTGAGGAGCTCTTCAAGAAGCCTCCGCTTCGCGATTGGCTGCTTTCGACTCCCGGCGCAGAGGACTTATTTATCCAGTGGATCGGCACCGGCAAGCTGGAGCAAGGTATCCAGGTTCGGGAACTCCCAGCCATTCTCGAAGACGACGAAGCACTGAATGCCCTTACCACAGAGGGATTCACCGTGGCGCAACGGGTTCTGGCGGATGACAATCCAGTGATTACGTCGAAACTGTTTCGACGGATGGTCGAGATGACTGAAGCACTCAGAAAGGCACAGTTGGATGACGTACAGCGGGTGCGGAAGTCTAGAACTTCGAAGGCTAGAAAGATTGTCGCCGATCTGAGCGACTCTCTTAAACACTTTGTCGAGCTTTGCAGCATTGAGAATTAGGAGACGGAATGGCGACTTACGTTCGCAATATCCAAGGCACGCGAGTTGAACTGACGTTGATTGAGGTCAGCCCCAGTGATGTGAAGCTCGACCCGGCAAATCCGCGCATCGGATTTTCCATGCGTCAGCTCGGGGATGCGGAACGGAACGACGGTGCCTGCACGCTCCTTCTCACTAGCCAAGAAGATACGGAGTCTCTTCGCCGTTCCATAGTGACGTCAAAAGGAGTTCAGGAGCCGATCTATTTGCGGGCTAATGGTCGCGTAGCAGAAGGTAATCGCAGAGTTGTAGCCTTGCGGGCCGCCAGCGAACAGTTTCCCGAAGATTCGCGTTTCACAAGAATGCCTGCGTGGCTTATCCCCGACAGCACACCAGAGCATGTCATCCAGGATCTTCTTAATGAGGTTCATCTTGGGTCGGTCCGAGGTTGGGCCCCATACGAGCGCGCATTACAGATGAAAGGGTTGATTGATGAAGGCCTAATTGAAGAAGAAATAGCAGAGCGGTACAGAATGGAGGCTCGTGACGTCCGGCAGCAGCTTGCTGCTGTTGAATTCATGAATACTCATTACTTCCCGATAACGTCCGATCCAACCGACCCTGAGCACAGGACGAAGTTTTCCTATTTCTTGGAGTATTACAAAAATGGCCGAATTCAAGCTCACACTGATTCCATTCCGGATCTCCCGGAGCGGTTTGCACGTTGGGTTCGCGATGGCCGAATAGACACAGGCGCTCGTGTACGGCGGCTGCCGCGAATCCTTGACTCTAAAGAAGCAACACGTTTACTGGACGTGATCGGATTCGAGGCCGCCGACGAATACTTAGCTCGACAACATCCAGAGGAACAGGAACTGTACGCCCTTGTCGAGCGCACCGGAAATCGCCTTGGCCTCATGACTGTCACCGAGCTAGTAGAACTGGCCGGCAGCCCAGAACGCAAAGACATACTTCACACCCTCCGCGAAGAGCTATCACGAATTCTGGAAGCCGTGCAGCGCCTGGGTCAGGACTCCTAGCCGTGCCCTCAAGCACCCATCAATCTCTGTTACTCTGGACCTTTCGCAAGATGATGGTTGATGGGTTTCTCATGGTTGCGCGCGACGGCTCAATGCCACAAGGCGGCGCTTGGAACAAGTTGGCCTCACCACCGGTACTGATGGGCCTACGTCCGGATGCCTGTGGATTTGACCCCGCAACCGGTCACTTTGCATTCGGAGAAGCCAAGACATCACAGGACATCGACACAGTGCACACCAGAAGGCAACTCCGTGTCTTTGCACAACTTGTCCATCGACTCGACAGGGCTGCATGCCGGCTATATCTGGCGATTCCAAGGTCAGCCGTCAACATCTTGGACCGCGTCCTCGGGGAAACCGGCTTGCTTGGCGCACCTCATGTGGTACGGCTACATATCCCAGACTGCTTCGTCGAGGAGAACAGCGATGAGCTGGTCTAAACCTATTCCCCCTCCGCTTTCTCATCAAGAAGTTGGAACCCAATTTCTACGAGCGAGAGAGGCGGCCGCGCTCTTTGATGAACAGGGGCTTGGAAAGAGCCGGCAGCTTATCGATGCGATTACACAAGAAAGAGCAACTGGGGCGCTGGATGGCGCGCTAATCATCTGTCCAAATACGATCAAGGCCACTTGGGGCGAAGAAATTCAGCGGTATTCAGATCTCACTTATGCGATCTTCGGTGCGGGCAAGACAGCGCGGCGTGTGGCGTTTCGCAGCTTGCGCGCAGCATTTTATGTCATCAATTATGAAGCAGTCGCCGCGGAGCTTCCGTCGTTGCGGGCGCTCCTTCGATTCAAGCGGATAGCGGTGGTTCTCGACGAGAGCCACCGTATAAAGACCCCGACCGCTCGGGTTACACAGGCGATTCAATCTCTGCGTCGTGACGCGTCAAGGCGCTATATCATGACGGGCACTCCGGTTGCAAACAAGCCCGAGGATCTTTGGACACAGTACTTTTTCCTAGATGACGGAGCCAGTTTGGGGAGAAGTTTTGAGGAGTTTCGAGCAAGATTCTGTACGCCGCAAGGGGGATACACCCGTATTGAAGAGCTTCGCGCCAATCTGGGCGCACTTTCGTTGCGTAGAGCAAAGGAAGGTACTATAGAGCTTCCTCCTAAAACAATCAGCCGTGTTCCTGTCCATCTCGCAGGAGAGCAGCGTCGGATGTACGACGAAATGCGCAACAGTCTCGCTCTCTGGATTCGTGACATGTCTGGATCAGAAGTTCTCGCGCGGGCTGAGAACATCCTGACCCGACTCGTGCGACTGGCGCAACTTGCTTCCAATCCCGGATTGATCGATTCGCAATACCAAGAAACTCCGGCGAAATTTAGGGCGTTGGATGATCTGCTCTCCGTTTATTTAGAAGACCCTTCAGAGAAGGCAATCGTCTGGACCTCATTTGTCGGTAACATGCCAGCCTTGCAGAAGCGTTTTTCGGCGTATCGACCGGTCACGCTTCACGGAGAAATGGATGGAAGATCACGGGCCAAGGCGCTGTCACTCTTCAAGAACGATGCCGGGGTGCATCTCCTGATAGCGAATCCGGCTGCTGCCCGTGAAGGCCTCACCCTCACCGAGGCCCGGACGGCGATTTATTTAGATCGGACATTCAACCTTGTGGATTTCCTGCAGTCGCAAGACCGTATTCACCGCATATCGCAACTCAAGCCGTGTGGAATCGTCTTGTTGACGGCTCGGGGCTCAATCGATGAGTTCGTTGATTTTAGTTTGAGCCAGAAGCACCGGCTGGCGCGATACACTCAACGCGATAGCGAGGAGATCAAAGCGTCCGACCTGGCCCTCCGGAAACCCGATCTCCTACGAGCCCTGATCGAGCCGATCGAATATTAGGTGGTGGGTGCTTCCTAAGGCACCGACCCTTGATCTTCCGAAGGCGGGTTCAGAACAGTTTCGCGCAATCCGTCACGAGTACGGAATAGATCCCACGTAACCCCTAATATTTGCTGATCCGGTTCAGTGAACATAGCCGTGTATCGGAGGTGATCAGGCCGGGATACGAGGGGCACCAATGCCGCTAGGTTCATGCACCGGCGGCAAGGTTATCCTTTACAAGTCGCAGTCCGGAACTTTGTGGTTAATTCGGATCGGAAGATTCCGTGACGGTGAAAGCAAACAGAGGTGTTGCCGAGGCGTCGTTTCGGTGTCTACCACGACGAGGTCGCGCACAACAACAACACATCACTCTCTGTCTCTTGTCCCCGCGCACCCACCCCTCAACTGCGACGATGCCGCCTAAAGAGGTTTCACACATAACGTGAACCCTCTTCAAGCGGCTAACAACGTCGCCCAGCCGGCCACCACGCAACAACGCGTTCGGGACGGCTTTGCCTTTCACTGGAGGAGTTGTCCCGAATGCGCTCTTGCTCAAGCGTGGCCGGCTGCCCTCTTCAGTCGAAGGAAAAAGCTGACGCATTCATCCTTTTTTCCAAAATGGGCATCAGACAGGTTGTTCAAGGACCCAAGCACGTCTGAATGGGTGAGAGGCTCGCCTACACAAGATGTGCTGCTGTCCCGGGGGCGAGCTACAGCGGCGCGCTACCGCGCTAAGAAAACGCTGGCACTTCTTGTCATGAGTAGTGCTATAGTTTCTTTCAAGAGACGCCTCGAAAGCCTGCAACGCGGTTCCGGTGTCATGCTCCAGCGGCCCCGCTACAGGGTTGGGACCATTCATTATCATGGAGAGTTCCCATGATTATTGCCAGAATCATCCAGCTACAGTTCCTGCTTCTCATTATCTTGCTTGTCTGTATCTCCCTTGCCGGGGAGAAAGATGCTGTGTTTTGGTTCATCATCGTTACACTTCCCATCGGCGCTTTGATCCTTGCCCGGAAGATCGTCCAAAGCCGGCGCTGATCCACTCCCGCGAGAGGGACAGTTGGCGCGCTTGTCTCGTTCTCTCTCCCGCTGTATCTGACAACAGACTTCCATCAGGAGAGTTCATAGTTTTCCTCCCCTTCGGAAATCAGCACTTCGTTTGATACTCAACAGTCTCCAACGCAGCGCTGGATGCTCTAGGATCCGCTGCTGGAGGCCCACATCGCTGGTCAGGAGGGAGGGCAGAAGCTCCCCATGACGGCGGAAACAGAGCAAGAATTCCCGCTCCGGATCGCGCCAGGGAAGCAATGCTTTCAGTCGGTCCCGGCAAGACTCGACCAGTTGATCGGTCCATTCGGCTCCTTGATCCAACAGAATTCTCTCCTCCTGGAGCAAAAGGGGCAACAGCTTCTGCCGCGCTTCGTCAAGGTCCACCGTCACTTGTTCGGGGGCATCGTCCAGTGGATCGCGCCGCGACATGGCGCGCAACACCACCAAGGTACAACGTAACGTGACGGGGTCGAAGGGCGTGCTCAGCAGCCGCTGGCATGGGAGACATCGCGGCTCGCCTGCCGATCCAGGAGCGCAGAGAGTTTTCCGGCTGCCAGCTCCTCAAAGCTGACCAATGCGATTCTATGAGCGCCGAAACCGATCCCGGCCCAAGAGTCCTTCCGCACTGCAGGATAGAGCGGCACTCGACACAGATAAGCCAGATCCTTCAGACCCCCTTCTGCAAACTAATTTGATATTGCCTGTCCGAAATCGTGTAGTTCCCACCTCTATATAAGTGTGCACCTCTCTGTCTTCGGGCCATTCTCTTGCACCTGGGAGGACTGGGTGTCAAGCGGTCCGCATTTAGGCAAACATGGTTGCCTCTGTGGGACTTAAGTAAGCTCCTACCAATACGTTAAAATCAATTCTTGGTCAGGTGAGGGCATGGTAAAGCCCCCCTTAACTCAATCGCAGCGCCACCAGATCTTGGACAAAGTACTCGAGCTCATTGAGCGAAAGCACTTCAATCCAGCCTTCGCTCGGTCCGCGGACTGGCCCAGCGCGCTCGATCAGATCCGCGAGCGGATTGGGAACGGTGTGACTGAAGAAAATTTTGAGGACCAGCTCAATTCAGCATTAGCCCAGCTTGGGACGAGCCACACGCTCCTGTTTCACAGTGATGCCAAGCGGGTCCAGGATCGTTACGCCATCTGTGCCACATTCATGACCGCAGGAACCCAATGGATGTTTCAGGACGTGTTCGAAGGAGGGCCGGCACATGCAGCCGGAATGGAACCAGGCGATCTCCTGCTTGCCGTCAATGGATATCCGGTTAGCCCGCCAACAAAGCTGTGCTTCCGAATGGGAGAGGCAAACACGCTGAAGGTTGAAAAGAGAGACGGGACACAAACTACAACGAATGTCCAGATTCCCCGGCCTCGGTACCGCCACCACCGGCCGATGTGTCTACCCAAGCTAATTTCCTGCCGGCGGATCGCTCCTGATATTGGAGTGATCAGAGTTACCTTCTTTCGTGGACCCTTCGGCCTCCACATCTCCCGGCAACTTGATACAGCCATCGAGGAACTGGCCGACTGTCGCCGCCTCATCGTGGACCTCCGCGGCAATTATGGCGGCGGTGTTGGGTGTTTCAGGCTGGCGGGGTATTTCACCCCGGATTCGGTGCCAGTAGGGTACAGCCTAAGCCGTACGCTGCTTCGCCGGGGTCAGAGTTACGACAAACAGACGTTTCCGAGATACACGAAGATCCCGGCAACCCGTTGGGAGGTCGTTAGAACCGTTCTGCGCTATGCTCGAGTCGACAAATCCATCGTCTACATGACCGAAGGACTTGGCCCCAGGCGTTTTCACGGTCGCATGGTTCTGCTCGTGAACGAGTACACCAGTAGTGCCAGCGAAATTGTCGCTGGGTTCGTCTCGCGCAACCACCTGGCCCCGGTTCTTGGGACGCAGACCGCCGGCGAACTGCTTGGAGGATTCACTTTCAAAGTTGGCCACGGCTATTTTCTCAGGTTGCCTACGGGTGCCTTTTGTCTGTGGGAGGGCGACGAGGTCTTGGATGGGAAGGGTGTCACACCCGACGTCATCGAGCCCTGTTCTCCAGAAGCACTCAGATCGGGTGTAGACAATCAGCTTGAGAAGGCCGTCGAGCTCGTCACGGGGTTGTAGGCCATGTCACGTTCCCCATTGCTTAGGTGGATTTCGGCGGTCGGAATTTGGATATTCAGCCTGACTTTCCTGGAAGCGGCTGAGAGTGCCACGTCTTTGCTTGAGCGGGCCGAAGCGCTCGCCTGGCTAGACAATTGGACTGAAGCCGGTCCCCTGTTTGCCGAAGCGGAGAAGCTTTTTGTTGCTTCTGGGGATGAGCGGAACGCGCTTGACGCACGTATCGGTCGGGTCAGGTTTGAATCAGAACGGATGCCTTACGCTGAAGTATCCGAGTTCTTTGCCACCCAGCTCATCAACCCGGTTGTTGCGAGCGACCCTCATCTGAAGCTGTGGTGCCTCGCTGCCAAAGGGTACACTGATCTTCAGATCGCCCCGCTCTCCGCGAAAAAAGCCTGGGAAGAACTGATGGCCATTGCACAGGAGCTCGGGCAGCGGCAATGGATTTCTCGCGCTAACGGCGAACTCGGGATCATTGCGTTTCTGGAAGGCGACAGCGGCAAGGCCCAACGACAAGTGGGGCAAGCGCTGCAATCAGCAAGGTCATCTGGAGATATTGCCGCGCAGGTGCGTTATCTTTCAATGATCGGCCAGGGAGTCGCTGAAATTGGTCGATTCCAGGAATCGCTCTTCTATTTCGACCAAGCGTTGGCACTGGCCAACACTCACAAAGACGGGCCGTACCCCTACATTGCGACGTCAGGCAAAGCCACCGCGCTGAGTGCACTCAAGCAAGAGCCTCAGGCCAGGCAGCTCTTGACGCAAGCCCTGGAAAAAGCCAAAACCCTGGGCAGACGTGGACAGGAAACAGACCTTTTGCGCTTGCTCGGAATTTTGGATGAGAAGTCCGACAACCGCGCTGGCGCCGTGCACCACTACGAAGAAGCAATCAGCCTCGCTACCAAGGGACAATTCTACAGGGAGCTGGCTGATACCCTCATTCGGGCAGCGAAGATTTACCAGCGAGACGGTTCTTTGGATAAGGCTGAACAGCACGCTGCCCATGGAGTCCAAGTCAGCCGCAAGGTTGGCGACACCTATTTCTTGCCTCGGTATCTGACGGCCCTGGCGGAGATTAAGGCCGCACTGGGAAAGCTCCAAGTGGCAGAGGCGCTCTACGACGAAGCGCAGGACATTATAAGAGGCATGCTCGTTTTCGTCCCGAGCCTGAGAATGAAGAGTTCTCTAGTGGCAGCTATGAGTGACGCGTATCTCAGCCAGTTCAAGACGAACGTGGAATTGCTGCAGAATCCTTCCAGGGCTTTTCAGGTGATCGAGCTGGCGCGCGGGCGCACCATTGCCGATGTGCTGCGAAGCCGCTTTCTTGTTCAAGGTAGCGCACCCACACCCGTGATGGTCCAGATTAGCTCCCTCCAGAGGAGATTGATTGAGAGCACCAGTCGAACTGAGCGTAAGTCCCTGGTGGACGAGATCGATCAGGCGGAGATCCTGATGGCTCCTGAGACTTCAGCTCTGTGGCGGTCTCGCGGTTACCTTCAATTGGCCGACAGTCCAGTTTCTCTAGAGGCCCTTCGGAAGACACTTTCCGGACGAGAGCTAATTCTGGAGTATGTATTGACTGAGCCGAACTCCTACTGTCTGGTAGTCAGCAGAGACAACATCCAAATCGTGCGCCTTGCCAGTGGAAGCGTAATCGAAGGCAATGTAGAGCGTTATGTCAAGGAGATTCAAGAGAAGAAGGTACCCACATCGCTGGGCCAACAGATTTTCAAAGATCTGATAGCGCCGATCCCGAATCTGAGGTCCCGCCTCATTATTGTCCCCGATGGCAAGCTCAACAATCTTCCGTTCGAGACGCTGCCTGTCGCGCCGAATCAATTCCTGGTGCATTCACACCAAATCCTTTATTGCCCATCCTCGACAGTCCTCGCTGCTATTAGTTCAAGAGCCGCTACCAAGAAACAACTGGCGTTCTTAGGCGTCGGTGACATCCCCTACGGTGGGGAAGTAGCTGAAACTGCCACACGCGGGATCGAGGAATTGCAGTGGAAAAAGCTTCAGCCCCTGCCAGCGTCTCGAGAAGAGGTCGTCACCGCCGGCCACTTGCTTGGCAAACAACCCGTACTACTGATGGGCCCGAAAGCGACCGAAGCAGCTTTCAAAGGCCAATCGCTGGAAAGGTACCGGGTGCTCCACTTGGCCCTGCATGGCTTCGCGGATCTCACGAATCCTGATAGGGCTTCGCTAGTCTTCAATTTGGACCCAGATCCGCTCCAAGACGGCCTTCTCCAGGCGAGAGAGATCGCTGGCCTGAATCTTAAAGCCGAACTTGTAACGCTCTCCGCATGCAACACGGCAGTAGGCCCCATGCAGGCTCAAGAGGGCATCGACAATCTCGTGAAGGCGTTTCTGATTGCTGGTGCTCGGAACGTTATAGCCAGCCTATGGCCGGCTGAAGACAAGTTTACGCTGGCCTTGATGAAACAGTTCTACGCTCATCTTGCCAAGGGAAAGGACAAAGCTGAAGCCCTCCAGTTGGCAAAGCAGGCGTTACTCGCAGAATTCGGCAACGACCTCCCACCACTCTACTGGGCCGGATTCAAGCTTATCGGTCATGGCGGGACTTTGGCTCCAGGCAACAAATAGAATGATGCTGTCACAACGAGAGCGAGAGCAAATCCTGCAGCGCGTAGTCTCCCGTGTTGCCAGAAATCACTTCAATCCCACAGTCGATCAACTGGCATGGGGAGACTTCGTCCGAGAACGGAAGCACCGCGTTTTGTCGGCAGGATCGGTCGAGGAGTTCGAAGGAGAAATACAGGAACTGCTCTCATTCTTGAAGACCAGCCACACCGGGTTCTTCCATCGCACATCGAGACGTGTACCAAGCCACCGTTCCATCGCCGCGACCCTGCGCCGCGGTCAGACAAGGGACGGCGTGCGTTGGTTTTTCGAAGATGTGCACAGGGAAGGACCGGCTCAGCAAGCTGGAATCTGTCGTGGTGATGTCCTTCTCTATGTGGATGGCGAGGAGATCATCCCCCCTGCGGTGCCGCTCTTCCGCATGGATAGCCAGTTTTTGCTGATGGTTGAAAGGGCCGGCGGAAGCCGGATCGAGACGAGCGTAGTCACCCCACCAGTGAAGGACCACCGATTCCTTGCAGCCGAGCCAGCTGTCCTTGCCTTCGATGTGCTGGACAAGAACGTTGGATTCATCAAAATCACGCACTTCCCCGGCATGGTGGGTATCGATCTGGCCAGGCAGCTTGACAGCGTGTTTCAGAAGCTCGCCAGTTGTGATCGTCTCATCATCGACCTTCGGGGAAACTCAGGAGGAGGAATTGGTGGCTTACGACTTATGAGTTATTTGACTCCTGGCCGTCTCCCAGTCGGCTATAGCCTTACACGTCGTCGAGCGATCCGGGGCTATGAGAAAGAGCGACTGCCCCGCTTCGGGGGAATTCCCACCACCAAAGCGCTTCTCCCGTGGTTGCTCGTTCGGTACGCGCTCGTCGACAAGTCAATCGTGGTGGTGACAGAAGGACTGGGTCCGCAGACGTTCCACGGCCGGATCGTCATTCTGGTCAACGAGCATACTGCAAGCGCCGGAGAAATGGTCGCTGCCTTTGCGAAGGAAAACGGTCTCGCAACCTTGGTGGGAACAACTACGGCAGGACGATTGCTAAGTTCCAAGCCATTCAAGGTGGGGTCAGAGTTTGTCCTGGTTCTCCCAGTGGCGTCTTACCTGACGTGGAATGGCGACGTAATCGAAGGAAAGGGTGTTGACCCTCACGTTCCTGTGGAACTGTTCTATGACAGGCTCCAAGAGGGAGCAGATACTCAATTGCAGATGGCCCTCAAGATTGCATCAGCGATGTGAGAGAGCGGCCAAAGCAACAAAGTCGGGCGGGGGATGGCAGCTCAAGGAGCCGCATCTTTGAGACCCCTTGTGATTGCCAAGTGTCCGGACTCTAAGTTGATCACCTCCAGACAAGGGGCAAAACCGGAGCCCTGCCGCGAGAATAGACTAGGCGATTAACCTTCAGAGGGGAACATGAGGCTTCTGACTTACCTTTACAAAGAGAACAACCCAGATGACGTGGTCGGATACAGCTGGGTCTACTTGAATCGCGATCTTTGCGAAACCCTTATTCATCAGATGGAGATCTTTCGCCAGGCTGTTAAACAAGATCCTTCTTTGCGGTCCCTGGCATTTGATTGCGAGGGGCCGCTTAATCCTGTTGCTGAATTCTTTCTGAGCGAGCCGATCGAGGAATTGGACAACTTCCTCTCCACCGGAGCTTGTATTTTTCCAGTGGCATCTCACATCGCTCCGCTAGAGGGCTTTGCTTCATGCATTGACGAGAACAGTCCTGTCGACGACGAAATCGACGAAATGCTGCTAGATGACGAGACGGAGGTTCGGACTTTTTCTTATCTGGGCGAGGCAGATACTCTCCTGGTAGCGCGCACGGCCTGTCGGTTTGCCGGAAGGCCATCCGGGGCTGAGTTCTCGTACGTGAGCTCGCCAATCGGTCGAGACCTGATCGCAGAATGCAAGAACACGGACGCCCCCCAGCCGCTCCCTGTGGAGCACCAAACGGATATCGTCGATTACTTTCATTCAGAAATGAAGGAGTGCATCAGGAGAATTTGGCGGAATAGGCGAACTAAGTCGGATTTGTGAATTAGGTTCGGAGGATGTCAGATCCCATCCTGAAGATTTCAAGCAAGGCACAGGTTCAAAGCGGAGTGACCATGCTTGAGTTCCAGGCGGACCTGTCCTCTTTCGTTACCGGAAACTACGTTCTTGCCGTCCGTGGGCCGCAGTCGATGATGGTCCGGAGGATTCATTCGGTCGTGATATCCCATATTGTGTGGAATCACCGCGATGACGAGCGAACCGGACTGTCAAATTGATGTCAACTTGATGAAGGTTGCAGGAAAAACCGTTCCACAACGCGGCAGCAAAACCATGCCCTCTTCTCGGATCTCTCACAAGTTCAATTCGAACTAACCCCTAGTTAACACCAAACCTAACCCTTTTCATGAGCGGAAATTGTGTCTGCAGTACTTCATAAGGAGAAGGAGGAAGGAACAATGAGAAGAACTCTACGACTGGTAAGCGGTCTCTTGCTCTTATTGTCTGGTTTGAATAGTCAAGTGCTGTCTCAGGTTAACACGGCCAGTTTAACGGGATTAATCACTGATCCCAGTGGCGCAGTCGTCGCCGGCGCCGCAGTCATTGCCCGGAACCGAGCGACCAATGTGAGTTCATCGAGTGCAACTGACGGTTCTGGATACTACGTTTTTGCGAGCCTGCCTGTGGGACCCTACGATCTCTCGGCAGAGACGCAAGGCTTCAAGAAAGCTGTCCGTGAAAATGTCGTGCTGCAAGTCGGACAGAAAGCGCGCATCGATTTCTCGTTGGAAGTCGGCGAAGTGACGCAGACTGTCGCTGTCGAAGGAACAGCGCCGCTGCTCACTACCCAGGAGGCGTCGACGGGTACGGTCATCGAAAACCGCTTGGTCACCGATCTGCCTTTGAGTCTTCGCAATTGGGATGACCTGTTGGGCCTCGTTGCCGGTGTGCAGGGCGATCGCTACACGGAAGAAGGCGGTGGCACGGCCGCAGGCAGGACCGGTGGCGTGAATGTTCATGGCGTGCGCTCGCTGCAGAATAATTTCGTCCTCGATGGTGTTGACAATAACTCCATCTCGACTAACGTGCAGGAGCTCACTACACAGGTCGCGCGCCCGTCAGTGGACTCGATTCAGGAATTCAAAATCAGCACGAACCCTTACTCGGCAGAGAATGGCCGGAGCCCGGGTTCGCTGATCAGCGTGACAACCAAGGGAGGAACGAACGGGTTTCATGGCACTTTGTACGAGTTCCACCGCAATCGCGTTTTCGACGCCAACAACTTCTTCCTCAACCGGTCCGGTCGCGACAAGGGGCAGAACATTCAGAACCAGTTCGGTGGCAACGTCGGTGGACCGGTGGTGAAGGGTCGAGCCTTCTTTTTTTTCAATTACGAAGGTACGCGGATTCGGAAGGGAACTACCAGGCTCGGCAACGTACCCATGCGAAATGAAATCCGAGGTGACTATTCGGCAGCAGCAGCAGCTGCCAATCGGACGGCCTATGCCAGCCTCACTGATCAAGTAGGCGACTGTGTGGGCAGAGGCAATCCAATTCCCAACAACATCATTCCCGAGCGGTGTCTCGACCCGGTAGCACAGAGAATCCTGAGCCTGGTGCCGCAGCCAAACATTGTTCCCACCTCAGGTCCACTGAACGTGAACAATTTTCTGAGGGTGCCCAGCATCATCGATGACACCGACAGCTACACAGCCCGTGGTGACTACCAGTTGGGAACGGCCGACAATTTGTTCGTGCGCTACACATATTCTGACCGCTTCCGCTTTGTCCCCGGCACCTTTGGCGAGATTATCGACGGCACTTCGACCTCAGCCTTCGGCCGACTGACCATGAAAGGCCACTCGGCCTCGATTGGATGGAACCGGGTGATCGGGACTCGCATGGTGAATGAGTTTCGCATCGGTTGGGGTCGCAACGAATCCCGAGCCGTTCAAGATCCGTTCGGCCTGAATACCCTGGCTGAGTTCGGGATCCTGGGAGTCTCCGATAGCCCCGTATATAGCGGAGGCCTGCCGGGCATCGTCATCGGCGCCCGCGGTGGTACTGTCACACCTGGAGCGGGCGGGGGACTGGACCGCCTCGGGTCACCGGACTTCCTTCCGAAGTTCCAGATCACCAATCAATTTCAATGGAGCGACACACTTAGTCTCACTCGTGGCCGGCATCAACTGAAGTTTGGTGCAGACTACCGTGGCCCCATGCGCAACATCTACCTGGATGTGCCCGGCCTGCGTGGCACCTGGACCTTCGATGGGCAACGCTCCGGGATTGGCCTAGCTGACTTTCTGCTGGGTTACCCCAATGGAGCTCAGCTTTCTAACCTGGCAGTCGTCGATCAGCGGCTTTGGATGCTCTCCGGGTTCGCACAGGACGACTGGAAAGTGACACCGAAGCTGACCCTCAATTTGGGTCTCCGCTACGACTTCGCCACCTGGCCGTACGAAGGGGCCAACCGGATGACAAACTTTGACCCCGTCGCCGGCCAGACCTTCGCTTCTGCCAATTCGTCTTACGGAAAGAGCCTAATCCGTTCCGACAAGAACAACGTTGCCCCACGCCTCGGCATTGCGTATCAGCTGACGCCGAACACAGTTCTCAGGACCGGACATGGGCGGTTCTTCATGTTGTTTGAACGCGCCGGCAGTGAAGACCAGCTCGCTTTGAACCTTCCCTTCTTTGTGAACAATGTGGTAGGTGCCACGAGCGCATCTCAAACCGCCAACGACATGCGCGTCCGCACCGGCTTCAATCTGTCGCTCAATCCCAGCGCGGTCAACCCGGTCACGGTCCTTGTTCGAGCGGTCAATCCCGAGGCCGTCATTCCCAGTGTGGATCAATGGAATTTCGGCGTGCAGCGGCTTTTGCGTGGAGACTGGGTTGTCACCCTGGACTACGTGGGCACCAAGGGCACGCACCTTTCCGCCCTACGCAATTTAAACCAGCAGCTCTTCACCTCAAATGGCACCGGCACAGGCATCATCCCTTATCCCGCTTTTGGTCCGATTGAGTTTCGGGACAATGGAGGCAACTCCAACTATCACGGTGGTGAAGCGACCGTGGAAAAGCGCTTCAACCGTGGATTCTCGATTCACAGTGCCTACACGTACTCGAAGTCCATCGACTATGCTCAAGAGCACCTCTTCAGTGGCGGCTCAAGCAGCTTCATGCAGAACGCCCGTAACCTGCGCGAGCAGCGCGGCCGCAGCGACTTCGATTACCGCCATCGCTGGGTGACCAGCTACGTCTACGACGTGCCCTTCGGGAAGGGGAAAGCGTATCTGACGGAAGGAGTACCGTCTCGCGTGTTGGGAGGGTGGCGGGTCAGCGGTGTGACCAACCTTCGCTCTGGACGACCCTTGACGATCTTTGCGGGGGCAAACAACAGCCTGGTAGGCAACCGTGGAGGTTTAGCCAACGCGCTGGCTGACTGTGTCGGCGACGGTGCGCTGCCGACAGACGAGCGCAACGTTGACCGTTGGTTCGATGCCAGTGGCTATTCCATACCCACGCCTGCGCGCCTTGGCAACTGCGGTCGCAACACGCTCGACGGCCCGGGCTTGGTGAACTTCGACTTCGCTTTGGCGAGAAGCATTGAGTACTTCGGTGAAGGCCGCCGCCTGGAATTCCGCTGGGAGATGTTCAACATGTTCAACTCTCCCCAGTTCGGCCTGCCCGAGCGTAACCGCTCCAGCAGCGCAGTCGGCCGCATCTCAACGCTCGCCGGCGATCCCCGCGTTATGCAATTCGCGCTGAAGTTCTATTACTGATCCAGTGTTCGCGTGTTCTGCCACGACAAGCCACAAGGGGATGGGCCTCGTTGTTTCCGGTCATAGATTGCTCAGGCAGCAAAGGCAAAAGGCATTTGTAAGTTCAGCGGTGCGCCTTGACACAATGTTGCGCCGGGCGATCTCAGAGAAAGGAGCTCTTCAGTTGGGCTTGACCGTGGTGATTTCGCGTCGAAGTCCCACGAACCCGCCCAACAGGGGACACGGACTGTCAGTACAGATTCGCCTATTTTAGCCTGGAGTGAAGTGTTGTTGACTGTCACTTTGATGGGTGGATTAAGGGGGGAAGGCATCCAAAGAATGCCCTGTTCGATCGGTCCGGGTAACCTGTGATCATCGTTCGAGTCAAGGACGGGAGGTTGCTATGCCCCGATCATTTCACTTTGCTCACTGCATCACGCTCAAGTGTCGATCAACGGTCGCGCAGTAGCCAGCGAAGGAACCGCGCAGATGCCGAAATGTCGTCAGGCAATCACTTCAAGCGGACCGGATAGTTAGTCCAGCGCCATCCGAGCGGTCGAATCCCCAACTGGTACTCTCCCTTCGGGAGAGCTGCGGTGTCGAGAACCACAGGCAGAACGGTGTCTTTATCTTTCCTCTCTGCCTTGCCAACGACCATC
>Ga0187893_10005807_pt1 | contig 21748 bp, 18 predicted proteins | sample MA1701074metaG_FD_139574 | JGI IMG/M metagenome (GOLD analysis project Ga0187893, IMG submission 139574) | White microbial mat communities from a basaltic lava cave in the Kipuka Kanohina Cave System on the Island of Hawaii, USA - MA170107-4 metaG ...
GGAGCCAAGGCTACTTATTCAGAGCCCGGCGACGACGAACAGAGCCGCCGCCCGCCTCCGCGGACTCATTCCTCTCGACCCCAACCGCCAAATCCTCGTTAACACCATTTGTGCAGAGGTTCCTTAGGGCGCCGATGGCGAAGTTAGCCTGCGTATGCACTTCTCCGCGATGTGCTCAACAACCCAGTTCCACTTCTCGAAACCATGTTCCTGGACAAAGGGATCGGGAATGATAGTCCTGGGTATCTCGGCTTCCTTCGCGTGCACTAGCGCATTGCGATGTGCGTAGAGCGCGTTCGATAGTTGATCGATGGTTCTGCACTTAGACAGGCGGTGATGCACGGCGTACTTGACGACGGCCTCCGCCTCGGCCGGCCGCAACGCGGAACGGACGGCTGCGCGCAACTGTGACAGCTCACCGTGATCTTCCCTGATTTGTTTGAACAACGTAGCATCAGCTATCGACAGGTCGCGCCTCGCCTTCGCGAGCTCTGACGCTCTCGCCCGTGCGAAGTAGTATTCGAGGACGCGATAGAAGCCGATGAATCGCGCCTCGCCGAACTCGTTCGCAGCGAAAACGAATAGACGCACTGGGTCCGTCGCCGAAATCGCGGTACGCCGACGAATACGCGACCGCTTGGCCAGCTTGGGCGTGAAGTCGTAGTCCGCGTCAGTTGAGTTCGGGTCTAAGAGATGCTGAATGCGCGCCGACGCCCGTGCAGACCTCAGGTAGTCGGCATTCAGGTAGAAGAGGGCGCAAAGCGCATCCTCGCGTGGCTTGCTCGCCGCCGAGACCTGGAGTGAGGAGCGACCCCAGTAGAACTCGTACTGAAAGGCACCCTTGAATCGATAGTACGGCTCAAGCACCAGCGCGAGTGCCGCGGAGATCGGACCGAGCCTGACGAGCGTATCTCCCACCTTGAACGACAGCGGTGCATCGCGCGGTCATTGACCGATGTGGTCGAGATCCACGAGATACTCGGCGTAGCCCGGCAACTCGACGCCGCAGTGCGGCACGAGCCGCAGGTCGCGATGGACGGGAAGGTCGCCCGCGCACCACTGGCTTGGAGCCCGCCCGCGAAATGTCAGGCGCGGACTTGAGGTGCCGAACGCGACCGTGAGTTCGTTCTCGCCGACGTGCCAGTCGTCGGGGACTTGGCACCATTTCTCGATCCACTCACGAAGCTCTGTCATCGCACGCGGACGTGCGTCAAGTCGCCCTAACTAGGATTGGACGGCCTTGTTATCCGACTTGTATGCGTGAAAGGCCGCGATGTATCGTTGCCTAAACTGCGTCGCGGTGCCCTTCACTGCTAGACAAGCCATCGAGCGGCAAGCCGTTGTACGGACCGCCGCGCTGCCCGTGCGGATCAATGCTGCGTAGCTCAAGTCGGAATTGTCGCACGGGCGACGCGTGACGCGATACACGGCGCTGAGAATACCCTGAGCGTCGTCCGCGCCTCTTCCGAGCCCGGTACGTCGCGCCCTACGGCTGCGCGCCGAGCACCCCCGCCAGCCTTGCCACGATCAGCGCCGCCCACTGAGGACCCAGCCAGCCACTCGGGCCGTCCTCGTACCACTCGTTGAGCGAATGTGAGCCCTGCCCGCGACCGCCGCCGTCGATCGTGATCGCCGGCACCCCGCGCGAGATCGGCAGGTTCGCGTCGGTGCTGGACGCCGTCGCGTTGGGTGAGAAGCCGAGCGCCCGGGCTGTCTGGAACGCGACCTGGACGATGCGCGAGGAGTCGCCCTGCGCGCCCGTCGGCCGGATGCCGATGGTGTCGATCACCATCGTGAGCCGCGCGGCCGCCGCCCGTTCGCCGGGCCAGCGGGCGTTCTCGGCGTTCAGGGCCGCGGTAAGGGCGGCCCGCACCCTGGCGTCCACCTCCGCCACCGAAGCCGCGCTCTCCGAGCGCATGTCGATCTCCATGGACGCCTCGAACGCGATGCTGTTTACCGACGTCCCGCCGCTCACCACGCCCACGCTGAACGTCGTCTTCGGCGTCGCCGGCACCTGGATGTCCGAGATGATCTCGATCGCGCGGCCCAGCGCATGGATGGGATTGGGAATCCCGAAAGCACTGTAGCTGTGCCCGCCCGGCCCCTTGTATGTCACCCGATACCGGTTGCTCCCGACGGCGCGGGAAACGAAGTCGAGCCCCTGCCCGTCCACGGAGATGAAGTAGTCGATCCGGCCCTTCAGTTCCGAATCGAAAAGGTGGCGCACGCCGCGCAGGTTGCCCGGACCTTCCTCACCGACGTTGCCGACGAAGATGATCCGGCCGCGATGCGACGGATTCCAGCGCTGATAGGCGCGCGCGACCGCCAGCACCACGGCGAGCCCGCGACAATCGTCGCCGATGCCCGGACCGAGCATCCGGTCGCCCGCGTCCTTCACCTTCACGTCGGTCCCCTCTGGGAACACCGTGTCGAGGTGACCGGCGAGCACGACCGTGGGGCCGGCGCCGGTGCCGGGGCGCTCCGCGATCACGTTCCCGATCGAGTCGATGCGAGCGGTGAGCCCGAGCGACTCGAGCCGTCGCTTGTATTCGGCGGCGCGCGCTGCCTCCTTGAACGGCGGCGCGGGGATTTCGCAAATCGAGCGTTGCTGCGCCAGCGTCCAGGCGTTGTCCGCCTTGATGGTGGCAAGCACGGCATCGAGACCCTGCGCCCGCACGACAGACGTGCACGCGACTGCGATGAAGAACAGTGAGCGTTTCATGAAACCCTATACGGTGAATACCAGCTTCACGCCGGCAATGACGAGCACGACGGCCAGGAGACGCTTGATGATGACGTGATCGAACCGGCGCGCGCCAAGGAACGACCCCAGCGCGCCGCCACCCACGGCGGCGGCGGCCAGCGGCACCGCGACGCCGGGAAACGAGCGGGTGCCGATCACGTTGCCGCTCAGCCCGGCCACGGAGTTCGCGAGGATGAAGGCGGCCGACGTGGCCGCCGCCTGCTTGGTGCGCGCCCATTTCATGAACAGCAGCAGCGGCGTGAGGAATATTCCGCCCCCCGTGCCGGTGAGGCCGGCGAGCAGTCCGAGGCCGGCGCCGGAAAGCAGCGCCACCGGCCGCGACACCGGCGGGCCGGCTACATCGGCGCTGGGCCTGGCCAGCAGGCGGAGCGCCGAAAACAGGAGGACAAGCCCCACCAGCACCTTGAACACCTGCGTCGGCAGTGAGACGTAGCCGCCGACGAACGCCAGCGGCACCGCGAACAGTGCGAAGGGCCAGAAGAGCGGCCACGAGAAATGCCCCGCCCGCCAGAACTGCCAGGTCGTGAGCAGCGACACGATGATGTTGAGCGTCAGCGCCGTGGGACGAATCGTCGCGGCGGACAGGCCGACCAGCGTCATCACCGCGATGTAGCCCGACGCACCGGCGTGGCCGACGGTGGAATACAGGAACGCCACGATGGCCACGCCCGCGATCAACAGCGGTGTCTCAACACTCATTGCGCGCGGGGCACCGGTCGCATGGGCCGTGTATTATACGCCCTCATGTCCGCCCCTGCCGTCGAGATTTCGGGCGTCACGAAACGCTTTGACGCCACCATCGCGGTCAACAACCTCTCGTTGGTCGTGCCCACAGGGTCGGTGTACGGGCTCCTCGGGCCCAACGGTGCGGGCAAGACGACCACGATCCGGATGATCCTCGACATCCTGGTCCCGGACTCGGGTTCGATCACCGTCTTGGGCCGACCGCTGTCGGAGCCGGTGCTCAATCGCATCGGCTACCTGCCGGAGGAACGCGGCCTGTACAAGAAGATGCAGGTGCGGCGCGTCCTGCGGTTTCTCGCGGAACTCAAGGGCGTCAGCCCCAGGACGGCCGACAAGCGCATCGCCGAGTGGATGGAACGCCTCAGCCTCAGGACGCCGGAGAAGGACTGGGGCGAGTCCAAGGTCGACGAGCTGTCGCGCGGCATGCAGCAGAAGGTCCAGTTCATCGGCACGCTGCTGCACGAGCCCGACCTCGTGATTCTGGACGAGCCGTTCTCCGGGCTCGATCCCGTAAACTCGCAGGCGCTGAAGGACGCGATTGTCGAGCTCAAGCAGAACGGCAAGACGATCATCTTCAGCACGCACCTGATGGACAACGCCGAACGCCTGTGCGACTCGGTGTGCATCATTGCGCGGGGTGAAAAGGTGCTCGACGGCGGGGTCGCCGAGGTGAAGGCGTCACGCGGGACGCGCAACGTGGCGCTGGCGCTCGACGGGACGCCGCCGGACGGGGTTCGCGCGACGCTCGCCGATCGCGCACTCGTGAAGCGCGTCGACGACCAGAATCGCTACTTCGAGATCGAACTCGCGCCGATGGCGGACCCGCAGGAGCTCCTGCGCAAGGTGCTCGCCACGGGCGCCCACGTACGCCGCTTCGAGCTCATCGCGCCGTCCCTGCACCAGATCTTCCTGGAGCGCGTCGGCGCCACCGGGGTCGAGGAGGGCATCTCGGGCCATGGCTAAGATGTGGGTCGTCTTTCGGCGTGAGTACCTCGAGCGCGTGCGATCGAAGTGGTTCATCATCGCGACGATCTTCGGTCCCGTGCTGCTGGGACTCATCATGGTGCTGCCGGTCGTTCTCGCCGCGCGCACCAAGACCACGTCACAGTTGGCCAATGTGCTCATCATCGACGCCACCGGCTCCGACCTCGGCGACCGCGTCGCCCGGGCGCTGGCGTCGAACGCCCCGACGTCGCGCGCCCCCCGCATCCGGAAGGTCCGGGCCGAGCAGGTTGAAGACGAGGAGAAGGCGGCAACCGATTCGGTGATCGCCGGCGCCGCGATCGGCTACCTGCTGCTCGACGCCAACACGCTCGGCGGCAAGGAGATGAAGTACGCGGGCCGCAACGCCACGGCGCTCGTCGACATCACCAGCATCGAACGGACGGTGCGGCAGAGCCTGCTCACCATGCGGCTCGAGCGCGAAGGCATCGATGCGGCGCGCGTGCAGATGCTCACCGCGGTGCGTCTCGAAACGAAGACGGAGAAGATTTCCGACCGCGGCCGCGACCGCGCCGGCGGCATGGCCAGCCTGTTCTTCGGCTACGGCGTCGCGTTCATCCTCTACTTCATGATCGCGATCTACGGCCAGAGCATCATGCGCGGCGTGCTCGAGGAAAAGACGACACGGGTCGCCGAAGTCGTGGTGTCCAGCGTCAAGCCCGATTACCTGCTGGCCGGCAAGATCCTCGGCTCCGGGTCGGTGGCCCTCACGCAGGTGGCAGTGTGGGGCGGCATGTCGTGGCTGATGTATCTCGCGCGGGGGCCGATCCTGTCGGCCTTCGGCGCGCCGGCGGCGGCCGGCAGCGCGATCCGCATCCCGAGCATCGATCCCGTCGTGGGAGTGCTGCTCCTCCTGCTGCTGGTCTGCGGGTTCGTGTTCTACGCTGCGTTGTTCGGTGCGGTGGGCGCGATGGTGAGCAACCAGGAGGACGTGCAGCAGGCGGCGATGCCGGTGATGCTGATGCTGATCTCGTCGATCATCTTCATGCAGCCGATTCTCCTCGCGCCGTCCAGCGGGATTGCGATCGTGATGTCGATCCTGCCGTTCTCGGCGCCGCTGATGATGCCGCTCCGCATCGCGCTGGTCTCGGTGCCGTGGTACGAGATGGTCGCCTCGGTCGTCAGCGTCGTGCTTGGCTCGGCGGCGGCCATCTGGCTTTCGGCGCGCATCTATCGCGTCGGCTTGCTGATGCACGGCAAGCGCCCGTCCGTGAAGGAACTGGTGCGCTGGATCCGGATGGCCTGACGCCGGCTCAGTGCACGCGCGTCGTGCGCACCGCGTCGCTGCACGACACGCTCACGGTCGCGGGATCGCGCGCCGGGATCCGGATCGAGGCGCCCGACGCGACGGCGATGACGCGGCCCGTAACGGCCTCCTGCACCAGGATGCCGGCGGCACCGCTGCACCGGGCTTCGAGCGAACCGCCGACGCGCGTGAGCGCAGGTCCCGCGGCGACGAGGTTCCGTCCGCGCGGGCGCACCACCTCGCCCGCTCCGGATGGGCCGCTGACCACCACACGATCGAGCGAGGCCTCCAGTTCCGGCGTCGCAGGAAGGGCGAACGTGAAGTGGCCGATGCCGGGCGCGTGATCGATCTCGGCCGGCGTGAAGTCATGCGAGAAGAGCACGCGGCCCTGCGCGTCGTATCCGCGCAGGCGGTAGCGGCCGCTCCGCTCTGGCGCGGACGGCCAGCCGGTGAGCGCGAAGACCGGCTCGACCGTGACGTCCCGCTCGCTGGTGCTGCCGCGCACGACCAGGACCCTCGTGCGGGTGCGCGGCTGCGCGGCAACCGCAAACACCGGCGACCGGAAGTTGAGGACTCCGCGGTACGTGTACTCACTCGCCCAAATGGGGACGCAGTACCCCATGACGTCCCCCCTCGTCGCCGCAATCGTCAGTGCCGATGTCTGGCTATTCACCGACCACGTATAGACGTCGTGACCGACGGAGCCGATGAGGCCGCCCGGGTGCGGGAACGCCGTGTCCGGAGACGCAGCGCCGCCGCACGGCGCATGCCGCCGCCCGAAGTTGTGCCCAAGCTCGTGTGCAACCAGGCGAAACGAATGGTCGGCGTCGTTGAACCAGGGAAACTTCACCGCGACCGCGGTTCGTGTTCCGGGGCCGGTCGCCGTGCCACTCCCCGGGATGTACCCGAACCCGCCGAACGTCACGCTCTGAAAGCCCGGCGGCGGCTGCACCAGCCCGTACCAGTGCGTCTGGGGATCGGACGGATCAGACGTGCGCGCGAAATCGAGCTGCGACAGCAGCGCCAACCAGAATGCCTGGGTTCCGCCCACGGGCGCGCTCCCGAAGGAGTTCGACGTCACGAATTCCGTCCCGATCGATGGCGTGATCACGCCGAGTGGCATGATGGCGCGCAGCCAGCGCGTGTATTCGGGCAACAGGTCGGCAGTGACCGTTCCGGTGACGTTGCCGTGCGCCGCGAGCATGATGGGAACGAACCGCAGTTTCAGGTCCGGGACGGTCGCCACGTTCATGGCCCGCAGCTGCCCGCGTGGAAACGTGTTGTTCGCAATGCTGTCGCCCTGCAGCACGTGCGCCGGATCGACCTCGACCTGCCACTTGCGACCCGCGGCGAGGTCGCCCGGACCGAGGAGGAACTGCGCGGACGGCAGGGCGAACCCCGGCGTATCACCGAGGCCGTGCGCCGTGGTGGCTGAATCGACGCGAATGATGGAGCTGTCGGCGCTGTGGATGCGCAGCACGACACGCAGGCCCGCAAGGCATGCCGGCGTACACTGCACCAGGACGTTGACCACGGCGTGCCCGCCGTTGAGGACCAGCGGGATCGATCCGTCGGCCGCCTGCATCGCCTGGGTGATGTGCGCGTCGGTGACGACGGCATCGCGCATCACGAGAGGCACGACGATGATGACCGCCGTGTCGCTTTTCTGCTCGCTGGTCGCGGTGACGACGACGCGCCCGACAGAAAGCGCGGTGACGATCCCGGCAGCCGACACGGTCGCACTGGCCGGATCCGACGAGGTCCACGTCACGGGCTTGTTGAGCGACCCGCCGTCGGCGTTCCTCGGCGTGGCGGTGAGTTGCGCCGTGTAACCGACCTCGACGTTGGTTGAGTCCGGCCCGAGCGTGACGTTCGTGACCACGGTCAGGTCAGGTCCCGGCAACGGATCGGCGCAGCCGGCGGTGGCGACGGCCAGTATCCCGAGTGCCCGGCGGAGCCTCATCGCGTGAGCATGCACTCCCCCGCCTCCGCCGTCCATCCTCACGTCCGCCGGCGCCTGGCCTGCCGGACGCCGAGCAGCAGGCCAATGGCGATGGTCATGCCCGCAACGGTCACGATGGCGAGGGAGGAGCCGAGGAAGATCTCGTTGCCGCCAAAGAACGCGTCGGTAATCCACGCAACCGAGAGCGGGCCCAGCGTGAACGCGATCAGGTTCACCACGAGTACGAAGAGGGCGATGCCCTGTGCGCGGATGGGCCCCGGCACCAGCGACGACGCGCCGGCCTGCGCCGCGCCCCACGGCAGGGCAGCGAAGAGGTTGATGCCTGCGAGCAGCGCGACGGCGGCTCCGGCCGAGCTCCCGATGAACGTCGCGGCGCCGAACGCGATCATTCCTGCGGCGCCGATGATGCCGACGAACACCGGCGCATTGTCGGGCGATCGCCGGCTCAGCCAGTCGCTCAGGCGTCCGCCGGCAACAACGCCCACTGCGCCGACCGTCATGGTGAGAAGGCCCTGCACCATTCCGGCCCGCGCCACAGTGTAGTCGAGCGACACCACCATCCAGCGGTTCAGCCACGCCGCGATCGCGTAGTTCACGGTCGCGCTGGCGGCAAAGCCCGCGGCATACAGCGACACGACGGCGGCATTGCCGCGGATCCAAGCGCGGACTTCCGCCAGGGGCGCGGCGCCACCCGTCGCGTCGGCGCGCCCGGGCTCGCGCACCGTCCACATCAGCGCCGCGATCGCCAGGCCCGGGAGCCCGACCATGAAGAACACCGTTTGCCACGGGCGAACGGCGCCGACGAGCGGGAGCGTCCACTGCTCCTGCACGGACACGAGTCCCACCATCCAGCCGCCGATGTAGTACGCAAGGCCGGAGCCGAGGAAGACGCCGGTGGCGTAGACGCTCTGGGCGGTGGCACGGCGCTCCTCCGGGAAGTAGTCGGCGATCAGGGAAACGGCCGGCGCTTGCAGCGACGCTTCGCCGACGCCGACTCCGACGCGCGCGAGCAGCAGCTTGGCGTACGAGCCGGCGAGGCCGGACACTGCCGTCATCACGCTCCACAGCGCTATGCCGATGCCGATGACGCCGCGGCGGCTCCACGAGTCCGCGAGCCGCGCGAGCGGCAGGCCCATGAGCGTGAAGAACACCGCAAACGGCAGGCCCATGAGCGTGCCCATCTGCGTGAGCGACAGTCCGAGATCCCGTCGGATCGGCTCCACCAGCAACGAGAGGATCTGGCGGTCCACGAACCCCGACACGTTCGCCAGCGTGAGGATCGCGACGACGTACCACGCGTACGCGGATCGGGGAGGCTGCACGGCACGCATCGAGAGTAGAACCTAGCCGCGGGTTCGGGCGGTCACGCGGCCGGCGCGCTCACCGCCGTCGCGCAGTCACCAGCACCGCGATCTCGTCGGTTCGCGGATTGACGTACTCGAGTCGGGCCCGCCCGTCCGGCGTCTGGCTCACGACGACCGGAACCGAGCTGTTGGTCAGGAGCCAGCCCGCCGGGAGGATCACGACGTTCGACGGCCTGCCAAACGAGCGGTCCCAGACGAGCTCCCCGCCGACGAGGCCGTACCGCGACGAATCCGTGTATGTCTCGTACATGCGCAGGCGCACGCTCTGGCCAGCCGTGGCCGGCGTGAACCGGAAGATCACGACTTCGCCCGAGTCGTTGCGCACCACCTCGAACTTCAGCTCCTCGCCGGTGTCGAGATTCACGGCGCGCGGCCGCGACACCTTGCTGCCCGCGCGAACCACGTTGCGGTACTCGGCGACGCCGGGCCGCGTCTCGGTGTAATCGTGGTAGAGATCGAAGGCGTGCGTCTCGGGCTGCTGCAGCTCGTACACGATCTCCCGCGACTGGTGGGCGCGCTCGTCGAGGCGCCGACGCGCATCCGGCGGCAGCGGGTGTGGCGCGGCGCTCACCGCCGCCGACCGGCGCGCCCGCAACTCGAGCGGCGCCTGCGGCGGTGTGTTGTTCCAGAACGAGATCTTGATCCGCCCATCCGGCTCCTGGATCACCTGCGACGGGAAGTTGCACGACACCAGCTCGTAGCCCGTGGGCAGGACCACCGCATTGCGCTTGATGCCGAGCGGCCGGCTGAAGACCAGCGTATCGCCGCCCGCCTTGTACGACACGGTGTCGAAGTAGGTCTTGTCGATGAGGATGCGGGTCTCGCCATTGGCGGGGACCGGCCTCGCCAGCGCAACGCGGATGTACTCGCCGGTCGAGTCGGCGCCGCGGACGCCGCCGGCACGCGCTACGGAACCGCTGACGTTCTCGAACCTGAGCGGCCTGCCGCTCGCGAGATCCGTGACACGCTCGTCGCTCGCCACGCTGCCTCGCCGGATTGCGTTGAAGAAGTGCGTGGCGCCGGGCGTGGTCGCGGTGACCTCATAGAGAATCCGGAACTTCGCCGAGCCGGGCGCCAGCAGTTCGTAGCGCGTGTAGTCGTCGGCCTGGGTCTGTCGCGCCGGTTGCTGGCTTCCCGCGCTGAAGCTGGTGACCGCGAGCGGAATCGCGGCCACAGCGAACACCATCGTTGCACTGGTCATGAGATCTCCGGTGGCACCGGGGTTTGGGCGCCATTGCGGGCGCCCGACCCGCGGCAAGGTATTCCGCCCCCGGCGGCCGAGCCAGCATGGACGCGGGCGGCGCAGGCGCCCATGTTAGCGGCGTGTGGGCACACCAATGACCATGCCGGCGACCGACAACCGCATCGCGAGCGATACGGCGGAGATCCGCCGCCCGCTCGACGAGGAGCGCGATCTCTATGGCCTGACGCATACGGGCCGGGTGCGGCGTGAAAACCAGGACCACTTCCTGATCTGCACCGTGTACCCGCAGGTGGTCATCGACGCGAGCAGCCTGCCGGACGACCACCGGATCGAACTGCGCGGCCAGCGCCTCGCCACGATCGGCATGGTCGCCGACGGCGTCGGCGGCAGTGACGGCGGCAGCGATGCGTCGCGCCTCGCCACCGAGACCGTCATGCGCTACGTGGTCTCGACGCTGCGCTCGTACCACGCCGCCGGCTCAGCGCACGAGGACGCCCTCATGAAGTCGCTGACCGACGCCGCGCTTCAGGCGCACGATGCGGTGCGCGCGGAGGCCGCGACGCGCAACGACCCCAGGCCGATGGCCACCACCATGACGCTGGCGCTGGGCGTCTGGCCGTGGTGCTACGTCGTGCAGGTCGGAGACAGCCGCTGTTACTACTTCGACGGGACGACGTTCAGGCAGGTGACGCGGGACCAGACGGTTGCGCAGCAGCTGGTCGACGCCGGCGCGCTGCCGAAGGACCGCCTCGATCGATCGCCCTACAAGCACGTGCTCGCCAGCTCGATCGGCGGCGAGGAAGCCACGCCGGTGCTCACCCGATTCGACCTGCGCCGGAGCGGGACGGTGTTGATGTGCAGCGACGGCCTCACGCGGCACGTGACGGACAGCGAGATCGAGCAGCAGGTCCGCGTCATGACGTCGTCGGCGCAGCTGTGCAAGACGCTGCTCGACATGGCGCTCGAGCGCGGCGGCCACGACAACATCACGATTGTCGCCGCGCGGGCTCCGTTGGTGAAGAAGCAGTGACTCGTTGATTCACGGCCTCGTCATCGACGCCAGCACCAGTTCCATCACGCCGTTCATCGCGTTCCCCTGGATCCAGCGCAACACGATCACGAGGTCGTTGTCGGGATCGCAGATGACCGCGTTGGTGCCGTTGCCGAGGTGGAAGAACGTAGTCTCCGATGCCGCCGGCAGCCGGCGCTTCCCGGTGTTCAGGTAGTAGTTCATGAACCCGTAGCCGGGCTGCGGCGTGCTCGGGGTGCGCGACAGCTTGATCCACGATTCGGGGATCACCTGCCTGGCGCCCCATTTGCCGTTCCGCATGGTGAGGAGCCCGAAGCGCGCCTGGTCGTACGCCGAGATGAACATCCCGCCGCCCCAGTGCCCGCCGCCCGAGACCGACTGCACCATGCGTCCGTCGAGCACGACCCACGAGTTGTCGTAGCCGTACCAGCGCCACGTGGGTGACGCGCCGATGGGGTCCATCACCAGTTCGCGCAACACCTCGGGCAGCGGCCGGCGCCAGACGTTGAGCGCCGCCAGCGACAGCACGTTCACGCGCACGTCGTTGTACTCGTGCACGGTGCCGGGCTCCACGCGATCGCGCGACATCCAGGTGGTCGACTGCTCCGCCGGCCGGTCGGCCCACTCGGGCTTGCCCCACAGAGTGCCTTCCCAGTCACTGGTCTGCTGCAGCAGCGTCTTCCACGTGATCCGCCGGTTGTGCGGCGTGTCGAACGGGTCGATCGGCATGCGGCCGTTGAACGGGCCGCGGCCGCCCTCCGACGCGAGCTGTGGCGACTCGGCGTGGTACACCGGCGCCATGTACGGGTAAACGGTGTCGTCGATGCTGCGAATCAGGCCGCGATCCACGGCGAGACCCACCATGGTCGACACGAAGCTCTTGGTAACGCTGTGGGTCATGTCGACCCGCGCAGGATCGCCCCACTCGGCGACGATGTAGCCGTTCTTGATGATGAGGCCGGTCATGTCGCCGCGCGGCTTCACGGGGCCGATGATCATGCTGAAGGGCTCGCGACCGAAGGTCTGGTAGTGATTGACCTCGAGGTCGCGCGGGTTCCGTACCTCGGCGGCCCTGGCGAACTCGACCGCCTCGCGGATCTTCGCCGCGTTCATGCCGAGCTGCTCCGGCGTGCGCCGCTCCCATGTCGCCGCGGACGGCACGTAAGGGGTCGTCGCCGCTTGCCGCTGTGCGTCCGCCGAAGCCATCGCGAGCAGCAGCAGGGCCGCCGCGGAATCTCGAATCTTCATGCTCCCGCCTCCACGTTGTTCCCGTTCCCGGGCGCTTCCCCGCCGCGCTACATCACGCCGTACGCCAGCATTGCTTCAGCAACCTTGAGGAACCCGCCGACGTTGGCGCCCTTCACGTAGTTCACGTACTTGTTGTTGTCCGATCCGTGTTTCACGCACGTGGAATGGATCGCGAGCATGATGTCCTTGAGCCGCTGGTCGACCTCGGCGGCCGTCCAGGTGAGGCGCATCGTGTTCTGCGTCTGCTCGAGGCCGGACACCGCGACGCCGCCGGCGTTGGCGGCCTTGGCCGGCGCGAACAGCACTTTCTTCTGGAGGAAGTAGTGCACGGCGTCCGCGTCCACCGGCATGTTGGCGCCTTCCGCCACCGCGTGCACGCCGTTGCTCACGAGCGCCTTGGCGTCGGTGAGTGACAATTCGTTCTGCGTCGCGCACGGGAACGCCAGGTCGCAACGAATGCCCCACGGCCGCTTGCCGGCGTAGAAGCGCGCCTTCTTGTACCGGTCCGCGTATTCCGCGACGCGGCCGCGACGCACTTCCTTCAACTCCTTCAGGAACTCGAGCTTCTCGCCCTGGATGCCCTCGGGGTCGTGGATGAACCCGCTGGAGTCCGACGCTGTGACGACGCGCGCGCCAAGCTGCGCCAGCTTCTCGATGCAGTACAGCGCGACATTGCCCGAACCCGACACCGACGCGGTCTTGCCCTTGATCCTGGCGGCGCCCAGCATCGCTTCCGTGAAGTAGACGAGCCCGTAGCCGGTGGCCTCGGGCCGGATCGCGCTGCCGCCGAAGGCCTTGCCCTTGCCCGTGAACACGCCGGTGAAGCGGTTCTCGATCTTGCGGTACGCGCCGAACATGTAGCCCACCTCGCGCGCGCCGACGCCGATGTCACCGGCCGGCACGTCGGTGCGCTCGCCGATGTGATGGAAGAGTTCCGTCATCAGCGCATGGCAAAAGCGCATGACCTCGTTGTCGGTGCGCCCCTTGGGATCGAAGTTCGAGCCGCCCTTGCCGCCGCCCATCGGAAGCCCCGTGAGCGAGTTCTTGAAGGTTTGCTCAAACCCGAGAAACTTGAGCGTGCCGAGCGTAACGGAGGGATGGAAACGCATCCCGCCCTTGTACGGGCCGATCGCGCCGTTGAACTGCACGCGCCACGCGCGATTGATGTGCACCTCGCCGCGATCGTCCTGCCACGCCACGCGGAACGAAATCACGCGGTCGGGCTCGACCATCCGCTCCAGGATCCTGGCGTCGCGATACCGCCGGTCGTCGAGGATGGTGGGCATGACACTCTCCGCCACCTCGCGCACCGCCTGGTGGAACTCCAGTTCGGCAGGGTTGCGGCGCACGACTTCGGCCATGAAACGCTCGACTTCGGCGCGCGGGCCGATGCCGGCCGGAACGATCGGTCGCGGCGTCACCGCGGCCGGCACCGATCCCGGCGCGACGATCGTGCGAACGATGGTGGTCGGCTTCGACGCGCGCGAGGAGGACTTCGACTTTGCGGCTGACTTCTTCGGCTTCGTCCGCGCAGAACGCGTCTTCGCGGGGCGCTTTTTCTTCATGGAGATTCGATTCGACGTGGGTTCAATGCGTGAGTGACCGGCCTGAAATCGGCGGAAAACGTATCGCGCACCGAACCGCCCGACTAGGAGAGAGCGCCCTCCTCCCGGGGCTTGGCGTAACCCGTTGTCAGGCTAGCGTTTAGGCTCGACGTCGGCGAGCCGACTCAGCCTTCGCCGGGCGTCGGCCACCTTGGGCTGGAGGCGCGGATCGGCCCGCTCCCAGAGCGCAATGAACTCGCGATACCGCTTGGCCGCGTTCACGGCGTCGCCCTTCACGTCGTACAGTTCGCCGAGTCGCTTGACGATCATCGCGCGCGGGACTGCATCGAGGCCCCCGCGGCCGAGGTACGGCGTGTTCAAGTAGCGCTCGAAGTAGAAGATTGCCGAATCCGCCGCCCCCGCGGCGTCCCAGGTGTACGCGACGTCGTCCAGCAGGCAGATCGTGCAGCTTCCGTCCGGCCCGTCGTAGGTGGAATCGGCCTTCCACACCTCGCCGATCGACTCCGGGTACGATTTCTCCGCCATGAGGATGACGGCCATCAGTGCGTGGCGGGCCGGCGCGCGTTGGCGCCGCATGGTGCTATCCATCACCTCAGCATCCCAGAGCGCCAGCATTTCACGGGCGCGCGCCGGCCGGCCCACGTTGGCATAGAAGGCCACGAGCGCCCCCGTCGGGCGCTGCGGCAACGGCAGCTTCGCGTGGTCACCGCGCGCCACGAGCCGGTCGATGCGGCGCGTCGCCGAGACGGTGTCGCCAATCAAACTCAGCTCGACGAACGACAGGTTGATCGAATCCAGTACGGGCGGCTGCGGCGGCTGGCCCAGGCCGACGGCCACGCGCCTCGCTTCCATCCCGAAACGACGGGCGTCCTCCAGCCTGCCGTGCAGCATCGCGCTGTTGGCCAGGCCGCCGAGCCCGTTCAGCTTGATGATCGGGTTGTCGCTTCGGGTCAGCGCCTGATCGAGCGCCGCCGCGGAGTCATACAGGCCACGGTGGTACAGGAAGGAAGGCGGCATGGTCGCCGTGGCTATTGCCGCCGGGAATCGCTCCCGGTACTCGTCGAACACACGCTCGGCCTCCTCGACCTTGCCGCCGTTGAAGAGCACGTTCACCAGGTTCGTGTACTGCTGCGAGGTGGCGCGACCCTGGGCAATGCTGCGCTTGAACAGTGACTCGGCGCGCGCGAACTCCCGCCGTCCCGAGTAGATGTTGGCGAGGTTGTTGGCCGCGCCGCCTTCCGCCGGATCGATTGCGAGCAGCGCCTCGTAGGCCCGCGCAGCGGCGCGGCGGTCCCGCCCTGGACCGTTGCCGAAATACGTGCCCTCCGCCAGCAGGCGCTCACGCTCGGTGAGTCGCGCGCGATAGCGGTAGGCGCGCTCGAGCGCGCTATCCACGCCCGCACGCGGCAGGCCGGCGTTGCTGAGGGCGACGCCCAGCTTGCGGTACGCCATGGCGAAAGTCGTGTCCAGCTTCACGGCCTCGCGCAGCCGCGCGGCGCCTTCGACGGGGCTGCCGCCGCGGTCGATCATCTGCGCCGCCTCGGCATAGATGCGAAGCGCCTCCAGGGAGGGCGTCGTCACGCGCTCGAGCGGCGCGCTCGCACGCACGTCCTTGAGGGACTCGCCGACCTTGCCGCGCAGCTTGCGGGTCAGCGCGTCGATCGTCTCGAGCAACTCGCGCGGGCCGTCCGCCGTCGCCTGGTACGCGACCATCGTGCTGGCCGAGTCGGCGCTCACGAGCCGGAGCGACACGATGAAGCCGCCGGCCACGGATTGCAGCGAGCCGTCGACGATCACGCGCACGCCCTCGCGCTGGGCGATGTCCCGCGCCAGCGCCAGGTCGAGCCGGCTCGCCACGGGCCGCTGCATCCGCTGGAGCGCAGCCGCGATCGCCGTCGGCGGCATGATCGACAGGGCCCGCGATTGCCCCAGCGTGGTACGCACGGCTTCGGTTACCAGCGTCACGAGTGTCGAGTCGGTTGACCGGAACTCAGTGACGATGACGCGCTCGCGTTCGCCGATGCGTCCCGCGCCGCGCAACGACGCCGCCGGGCCGATGCCGAGTTCGCGCATGCCCATGAAGGCGCCGACGCCGAGCACGAACGCTCCGAGCGCGTAGCCGCCGCCGGCCCACGCGCGACGCCAGGTGACGTGCGGGCTCGCCTTCATCGCGAGCGTCTGGAGCGTGTTCTGCGGCGCCCCGGGTTGCGGGCCGGACGATGCCGCGAGGCGGCGTGCCGTCCTGTTCACGTACCACGTGAAGGCCATCACCGGCAGCCCGAGCGCCATCACCACCATTGCGCCGGCAAAGAACCAGTCGGGCACGCCGAGCGCGATGACGGCGGCGCGCGCCACCACGGCGACCACGAAACAGGCCGTCGCGTACAAGCCCAGCGTGCGGCCGAACGGCACTGGCGCCGAACGCAGCACGTCGGGCACCGACGCCATCCCACCGCTGGTGATGGCGTCCAGCGCCTGCACCAGGTCCGCCGCGGACTGGGGTCGATTCGACGGCTCCTTCTGGAGGCAGCGGGCGACCAGCTCCGTCAGTGCGGCCGGCGCGTCGGGTCGCACCTCGGCCAACGGTCGAGGCGCCTCCGTCATGTGCGCCGCCAGCGTGCGCGCCGGCGTCCGCCCGGCAAACGGCGCCTCGCCCGCCAGCAGTTCGTGCGCCATGCAGCCGAGCGAATAGATGTCCGCCCGGTGGTCGACGTTCGGATCGCCCGCGGCCTGCTCAGGCGACATGTACGCCGGCGTCCCGATCGACGTGCCCAGCTGCGTCAGCGTGGCGCCGGGCGCCGCCTCGCGCGCCGCGCTGATCGCCTTGGCAATGCCGAAATCCGTGACCACGGCGGTGCCGCCCGACAGGAGCACGTTGTCCGGCTTGATGTCGCGATGCACGACGCCGCGCTGGTGCGCGTAGGCAAGCGCCTTGGCCGCATCGCGCAGCACGCCCACGACCATGGTCACGGAGAGCCGCCCGTCCTTCGCGAGCCTGGCACGCAACGACTCGCCCTCCACGAACGGCATCGTGTAGTAGGGCAGGCCCTTCGACTCGCCCGCCGCGAGGATCGGCACGATGTTGGCCTGTTGCAGCGAGGCCGCCAGCTGGATCTCGCGCTCGAAGCGCTCCGCGCTCACGCCGGCGGCCAGCTCCGGCGACAGCAGCTTGATGACCACCCTGCGATGCAACCGGCGTTCTTCCGCGAGGAACACGCGCGACATGCCGCCGCCGCCGAGCTCACGCTCGATGGCAAACGACGCGCCGAGCGTCTGCTGGAGTTGGTCGCGAAGGTCCATGCGGCTGAGACAAGCTAGAATTCCGCGTATCCCACGGCCAGCCGTTCATTTGTCCGTTCGTCCAGCGCGCAGGCTCACTCCGCTCAGTGCGGCGCTCGCGCTCTGCTTCCTCGCAGCGTGCGCCCGCCCGGCGCGCGTCGATGTCGCACCCGAAGCGCAGCGGCCGGACTCGCTGCCCCGCAGCGACTCGCTGATGCGTGATTCCCTGGCCCGTGCCTCAGCGGTTGAAATGGACTCCGTCGCCAAGGAACCGCCTGCGGTGGACTCCGCCGCGGCGGACACCGCGGCCGTGGATTCCGCCGCCGCGCGCGACTCTCTCGCGGTCGACTCGACCGTGATGCGGGACTCGACGCGCGCGGATACGGCGGCGGCCGACTCGACGACGCCGCCAGTGGCGGCACCGGTGTGGTCAGTGCCCGCCGGCCCGGTGAACGTCCGGGTGCCGCCGTTCCGCTCCCGCGGCGACTCGGCCGCGCTCGCGCGCACCGTGCGCGCCGGACTGGCCCAGCGCGGGTGGCCGGTGCGGACCCCGCGGCCACCAGACGGGGCAATCCTGCCCGGCAGCCGCATCGTGGCTTTCTATGGTAGTACGCTCTCCAGGCGCATGGGCATCCTGGGACAGATCCCGCCGGACTCGATGCTGGCGAAGCTCGACTCGGTGGCCGCGTCGTGGGAGGAGGCCGATCCCGCGACCCCGGTGCAGCGCGCGCTGCACTACGTGACCGTCGTGGCCTCGGCCGGACCGGGCGACGACAACAAGTGGCGCATGCGCATGGACTCGGCCGCGATCGAGCGCGTTTACGGCTGGGCGAAGCGGAGGAACGCGATCCTGTTCCTCGACATCCAGGCGGGACACAGCAGCGTGATGGAGGAACTGCCGCGACTCGCGAAGTTCCTCCGGCGGCCCGACGTGCACCTCGGCATCGATCCCGAGTTCAACATGCGCAACCTCCGCACCTTCCAGGCGCCGGGCAAACAGGTCGGCGTGCTCACGGCCGACGAGATCAACTACGCGATCGGCATCCTGTCCGGGCTGGTCGCGAAATACAACCTGCCGCCCAAGGTCCTGGTCGTGCACCGCTTCCGGCAGCCAATGGTGCGGGATGCGGGGAACATCAGGCTCGACCCGCGGGTGCAGGTGGTGATGCACATGGACGGCTGGGGCGTGCCGTCGGTGAAGTACTCGTCGTACCGCAGCTACATCGTGGCCGAGCCGGTGCAGTTCACGGGCTTCAAGCTGTTCTTCCGCCACGACACGCAGAAGGGCGACCGGCTGTTGCAGCCGATGGAACTGGTGCAGCTCCGGCCGGCGCCGCTGTACATCCAGTACCAATAGCGCGGCGGCTGCCGAGTACATTGACAGTCCCGTGACAACGCCAGCCAAGCCCGAGAAGAAGAAGATCGACACCAGGCGCGCGTGGGCCGAGACCCGCGCGCTCATGCTGCGACACAAGCGGTCGCTCGCGATCGGGTTTTCGCTGATGATTGTGAACCGGCTGGTGGGACTCGTTCTGCCGGCCAGCTCCAAGTTCCTGATCGACGACGTCATCGGGAACCAGCGCGTCGACCTGCTGATGCCGCTGGCGCTCGCGGCGTTCGGCGCGATGGTGGTCCAGGCCGGCACGGGCTTCGCGCTGGCGCAAGTCGTGTCGATTGCGGCGCAGCGCGCCATCACCGAGATGCGCAAGCAGGTGCAGATGCACGTGCTGCGGCTGCCGGTCTCGTACTTCGACTCCACCAAGACGGGCGTGCTGATCTCGCGCGTGATGACCGACGCCGAGGGCGTGCGGAACCTGGTCGGCACCGGCATCATCCAGTTGGTGGGCGGGTTCATGACCGCGACCATCGCGCTGGCCGTGCTCTTCTGGCTCAACTGGCAGCTCACGGCGATCACGCTGCTCATCCTCGCCGGGTTCGGCGGAATGATGTCGATCGCATTCGCCAAGCTCCGCCCCCTGTTCCGGGAGCGCGGCGCCATCAATGCCGAGGTGACCGGCCGCCTCGCGGAGACGATGGGCGGCATCCGCATCGTGAAGGTTTACACCGCCGAGCGCCGCGAGCAGAGCATCTTCGCCAAGGGGGCGCACCGCCTGTTCCGCAACGTCGCCAAGTCGATTACGGGCACGTCGGCCGTGGGATCGGGCGTGGCGGTGATCACGGGACTGATCGGCGTGCTCGTGATTCTCATCGGGGGACGCGACGTACTCGAGGGTCGCATGACGCTGGGCGACATGATCATGTATGTGTTCTTCATCGGCATGGTCGCGGCGCCGCTGGTCGGCATCGCGTCGATCGGGACGCAGATCACGGAGGCGTTCGCCGGGCTCGATCGGATCCGCGAGATCCGCGACATGACGACCGAGGACCAGACCGACGCCAGGAAGCAGGCCGTACCGGACGTGCGGGGCGACATCGAGTTCCGCGACGTGTGGTTCGAATACAACGCCGGGGTGCCGGTGCTCAGGAACGTGGCATTCACGGCGAAGGCGGGCACGACCACGGCGCTGGTGGGCTCCAGCGGCGGCGGCAAGAGCACGCTGGTCTCGCTCGTCATGGCGTTCCAGCGGCCGAAATCCGGCACGATTCACGTCGACGGCCAGGATCTCCAAGGCCTCAAGCTCCACGAGTTCCGCGACCACGTCGGCGTCGTGCTACAGGACAACTTCCTCTTCGACGGCACGGTGCGCGAGAACATCGCGTACTCGAGGCCGGGCGCGACGCTCGACGAGGTGATCGCCGCCGCGAAGATCGCGCACGTCGACGATTTCGTCGACGGCTTCAAGGACAAGTACGAGACGATCGTCGGCGAGCGCGGCGTGAAGCTGTCCGGCGGGCAGCGTCAGCGGGTGGCCATCGCGCGCGCCATCATCGCAGACCCTCGCATCCTCATCCTCGACGAGGCGACCTCGTCACTCGACAGCGAGAGCGAGGCGATGATCCGCGACGGCCTCAAGCGCCTGCGCTCCGGGCGCACGACGTTCGTCATCGCGCACCGGCTCTCCACGATCGAGAGCGCCGACCAGATCCTCGTGCTCGAGAAGGGCGAGATCGTCGAACGCGGCTCGCATGCGCAACTGATGAAGCTCGGCAAGCGGTACAAGGAACTGCACGACCGCCAGTACGGGATCGAGAGCGACATTTACGTCAATCCGGGGGAGGACTTCATCCCCGTGCCCGCGTCGCCCCGCGAAGAACTGCGAACCTGACGCCTGACCGTTCCGGGTACGGGCTGTCAGCAGTGCTGCTTCAGCGCATCCACCAAGTCCGCCGCGATGTCGCCCGCCGGCCGGCCTTCGATCTGCCAACGCTCCAGCATCCACACCAGCTGGCCGTCGCGCAGCAACGCGATGGACGGCGACGACGGCGGATAGCCGGTGAGGTAGCCGCGGGCCTTGTCCGTCGCTTCGCGCTCCTGACCGGCGAAGACCGTGGCCAGGTGCGTCGGCTTGGCGGGCGACTCGGCGAGCGCCTGCTTCACGCCCGGGCGCGCCATGCGAGCGGCGCAGCCGCACATCGAGTTCACGACGAGGAGCGTCGTGCCCGTCTGCTTCAGCTGCGCGTCGACCTGCTCCGGCGTCTTCATTTCGGTGAAACCGATCTGGGTCAACTCGGCGCGCATCGGCGCGATGAACTCCTCGGGATACAGCGGCTTGGCCTGGGGCAGCATTGGCGGTCTCAGAGTTTGTCGATGTCGAACGCTTCGTCCCGCACGAGTGCGAGGATCGCGGCCTGCGGCACGACGAGGTAGCGGTCGCCTTCGAACGTGATCTCCACGGCGGCCTTGCGGAAAAACAGCGCGTAGTCGCCGACGCGCGCCTGCATCGGCACGAACCGCGTCTCGCGGTTCGCCGAGACGCGCCACGGCTCGTCGGCGTTGTTGTCGGGCGCCGGCAGTGGCAGGCCCGGGCCGGTGGCGACGATCGTGCCGCTCTGCACCGCCTGGTTGTCGACCGCGGTCGGCGGCAGGTACAGCCCGACGTTGGTGCGCTCCTCGCCCTCCTCAACCTTCACGAGGACGCGGTCACCGACGACGATCAGGTCCTTGCTGGACTTCTTCACGGGAGGAATATACGCGTGGATGGTTCATGGTTCATGGTTCATGGTTCATGGTTCATGGTCCATCAACCATCAACCATCAACCATTACGGCGTAAGCGCCCGCACCAGCCAGAATCGCGTCTGCCGCTGATACGCCCACCGAATCGCGCCGTCGGCTCCCACGATCGCGTCCTCTTCCTGCGCGGACCGCACCGGCTGGCCGTTCCATTCCGCCACCGGCGTCGTGGCCTGGAGCTCAATCGAGAACCACATGCCCGGGA
>Ga0187893_10005808_pt1 | contig 21739 bp, 27 predicted proteins | sample MA1701074metaG_FD_139574 | JGI IMG/M metagenome (GOLD analysis project Ga0187893, IMG submission 139574) | White microbial mat communities from a basaltic lava cave in the Kipuka Kanohina Cave System on the Island of Hawaii, USA - MA170107-4 metaG ...
GAGGTAGCCGTCGACGCTTTTTCCGTCGGGTCTCTTGTAGCTGATCATCTTGCCTCCTCGGGTAGCCAGCGAAGCATCGCAAATCCGCGCTCGACATTCCAGTCGGGAGACGCGCCCGCCACCCATGCCGTTTCCCACGGGTGAGCGAGCAGCGGCTCGATGCGCGGCCGCTCGGCTCTCAGGCCGGCGTGCCATTCGGCCATGTGGCGTGCCTCGGCCGCGTCGAGCCTGAAGCTGAAGCCGTAGCCCTGGTTGCCGTCCTTCGCGACAACGCGCGCGACGAGCGCCTCCTGCCCCGAGGCAAGGCGCATCGACTGCACGTGGACGAAAGCTAGATTAATGGATTGAGCCCGCTGCGCGTGACGCGGCCGTGGAGCTCGCGGCCGAGCGCCTGCTCGCAGAATTCCGCGGTCGCGAGCAGGCCATCGAGGTCGATCCTGGTCTCGATGCCCATCGACTCGAACAGGCTCACCAGGTCCTCGGTGCACACGTTGCCGGTGAAGCCGCCGCCGTACTTCACCTTCGCCGGGTGCCCGCCGACGCCGCCGAAGGAGGAGTCGAAATGGCGCACGCCGGCCTCGTAGGCGGCGACAGAGTTGACCAGCCCGGTTCCGCGCGTGTCGTGAAAGTGGGCGACAGGGGTTGCGCCTTTCATCCTCGAGAACATTTCCTTCACGGCCCCGGGCGTGGCCATCCCGGTCGTGTCGCCGAGCGCCACGTGCTCAACGCCCAGCTCGACGAACTTCTCCACGTCCGCCGCCACCGAGCCCGGATCGACCCTGCCCTCGAACGGGCAGCCGAAGGCGACCGAGACCGTGCCGACCATGCGGAAGCGCCCGCGGGCCGCGTCCACCATCGCGGCGATGTTCTGCCACTGCTCGGCGCGGCTGCGGTTCAGGTTCTGGCGCGTGTGCGCTTCCGTCGCGGAGACCAGCAGGCTGATCTCGTTCGCGCCGTGGCCCGCCTCGAGGTCGGCGAGCGCCCGCTCGACCGCCTTGACGTTGGCGCAGGTCGCCTTGTAATGGACGGAAGGACGACGGGATAGCGTCCGGAGGAGTTCGCTCGCGTCGGCGAACTGCGGCACCACCTTCGGGCTGGAGTAGGAGGTGGCCTCGACGCGCGGAAAGCCGAGCGCCGCGAAACGCTCGACCAGCGCGCGCTTGGTCGCGGTCGGCACGAACGCCGGCTCGTGCTGCAACCCGTCGCGCGCGAAGCATTCGCAGAGCGTCACCCCGGACATCGTTGACATCATCAACTACCTAGTTTACGGTGTCAACGAATGGCCTTCCAGATCGAGCGGCGCGACCCGCTGACCCAGGCGCAGGGGGTGGAGGCGGGCTACGCCCAGACCGCGCGGCGCTGGCCGGCGCAGCCGCTCGCGCGGCGGTCGCACTCGGTCGCCGAGCTGTCGGGCCCGCAGGTCGGGCGCCGCCTGGGCGAGATCCGCGGCGATCTCGCCGGCTACGGCGAGCGGCGCGCCCTCGGCCAGCTGATCCGCGTGCGGGTGCGCGTGCTCGACGAGGACGGCGCGCCGCTGCCGGGCGCGGTGGTCGAGGCCTGGCACTGCAACGCGGCGGGCAAGTACATCCACCCCAACGACACGCACGACGCGCCGGTCGACCCGAACTTCTACGGCGCCGCGCGCATGGTCGCGGGCGACAGCGGCCTGGTGGAGCTGCGCACCGTCAAGCCGGGCGCCTACCCGGTGCCCGACACCGGCGGCTGGTGGCGCCCGCCGCACGTGCACTTCTCGGTCTGGGGCCGGGCGTGGCTGTCGCGGCTGGTGACGCAGATGTTCTTCCCGGGCGAGCCGCTGAACGAGTCCGACGCGATCCTCAACGCGATCCGCGACCGCGCGGCGCGCGAGCGCTGCATCGCGCGCCTCGCGCCCTCGCGAAGCAGCGAGCTCGTCTACGAGTACCAGCTCGTGGTGCGCGGGCGCAAGGCGAATCCGGCGATTCCATGAAACTGATACCGACCGCGGAGATGACGCTGGGGCCGTTTTTCCCGCGCGAGTTCGCCGAGGGCGCGAACGACCTCGCCGCCGGTGCCGGAAACGCAATTGAAATCACGGGGCAGGTGACCGAGCTCGACGGCAAGCCGCTCGACAACCTGGTGCTCGAGATCTGGCAGGCCGACGCCGCGGGGCGCTTCGATAATCCCGACTTCGTCGGCTGGGGGAGGGCGGCGACCGACGCCGAGGGTGTTTTCTCCTTCAAGACGGTCAAGCCCGGTGCTTGCGCAGGGCGCGCGCCGCACATCAACTTCCTGCTGCTCTATTCCGGCCTGATGCGCCAGCTCCAGACCGTGATGTTCTTCGACGACGCGGCCGATCCGGTGCTGGCGTGCGTGGAGCGCAAGGAGCGGCTCATCGCCAAGCGGGAAGCCCCGAACCGCTACCGCTTCGACATCCGCCTGCGCGGCGGCGAGGAGACGCCGTTTTTCGATGACTGAGCGATGACCGAGATCCAGCAGCTCCTCTCGTACCGCGTGCACGTGGTGGCGAACCTGCTGTCGCGCGGCGCGGAGCTGCGCTACCGGCGCGAGTTCGGCGTGAGCCTGTGGGAGTGGCGCACCATCGCGCTGCTCGGCGCCGCCGACGAGCCGCTCTCGCTCGGCCACCTGGCGCACGCCGCGGGCATCGACAAGAGCCAGATGAGCCGCGTGGTGTCGGGCCTCGCGAAGCGCCGCCTCGTGCTGCGCGCCGCGCACCCGGGCGACGGCCGCGGGGTACGCCTTACGCTTTCCCAGAACGGCGTCAGGGTGTACCGGGGATTGATCCGTGCCGCTGCCGAAAGGGATGCGGCGCTGCGCAACTGCCTCTCGGCGAGCGAGAAGAGCATCTTCGAGAAAGCGCTCACCAAGCTCGCCGGCACGGCGCGCGCGCTGATCCAGGACGAGAAGGCGCTCAAGTGAAAACGCGCATCACCGAGCTGCTCGGCATCGAGCACCCGATCTTCCAGGCGGCGATGAGCTGGGCGTCGTCCAACGCGCCGCTCGTGATCGCGGTGTCGAACGCCGGCGGCATGGGCGTGCTCGGCGCCGGGCCGCTGCGGCCCGACGATTTCAGGAAGATTCTCCGGGAAATCCGGGCGGGCACGAAGCGGCCCTACGGCGTCAACATCCCGCTGAACGGCTCAAAGGCAAGGGAGCTGCTCGACATTGCCTACGAGGAGCGCATCCCGGTGATGGTGGCCTCGCAGGGCGGCCCGCGCGAGCAGCTCGCGCGCTTCCGCGCCATCGGCACGAAGTGGCTGCACGTCGTGGCCTCGGTCGAGCACGCGACCAAGGCCGAGGCCGCGGGCGTCGATGCCCTGGTGGTGGACGGCGCCGAGGCCGGCGGGCATCCGCCGCCTTCGGTCGTCGGCACCATCGTGCTCGTGCGCCGTATCGTGCGCGCGACGCGGCTGCCGGTGGTGGCGAGCGGCGGCGTCGCCGACGGCGCCGGCATCGCCGCGCTGCTCGCGCTCGGCGCCGAGGCGGTGCAGCTCGGCACGCGCTTCATCGCGACGCCCGAGGCGAGCGTGCACGAGAACTACAAGCGCGCGGTGCTGGCCGCCGACGTGCAGGACACCTGCCTGGTCGGCCCGCCGGCGCTGCCGATCCGGCAGCTCAGGAACGCGTTCACGCGCCAGTTCGAGGCCGCGCGCGCGGACGAGCGCGAAGCCCTGTTCAAGAGCTCCTCCCTGAAGAAGGCCGCGCTGGACGGCGACGTCGAGTGGGGCAAGGTCGAGGCGGGGCAGAGCGCCGGCCTGGTCGACGAGATCCTGCCCGCGGCCGAGGTGATGAAGCGCCTGGTGCAGGAGCTCGAGCAGGCACGCAAAAGGCTGGCTTCCCTATGACGGTACTGCTTGTCGAAAACCGCGGCGCGGTTCGCATCCTCACGATGAACCGCCCGGAGAAGCGCAACGCGCTCAACTCCGAGCTGACGCAGGCGCTGCTCGAGGCGCTGCGCGCCGCCGACAAGGACGAAGCGGCCGGCTGCGTCGTCCTTACCGGCGCCGGGCGGGGTTTCTGCGCCGGCGCCGACCTTTCCGAGTTCAAGGACCTGCAGCAGGCGGTGGCGGCCGAGAACCGCGCCGAGCTGACGATGCAGTTGCATCTTGTGTTTTCCCGGATAAGAGTTCCTGTAATAACGGCCATCAACGGCCACGCCATGGGCGGCGGCGCGGGGCTCGCGATCGCGGGCGACCTCGCGGTCATGGCCGACGGCGCGAAGCTCGGCTATCCCGAGCCGAAGCACGGCATCGTCGCGGCGATCGTGATGGCCAACCTGGTGCGGCAGGCCGGGCGCAAGGCGGCGTTCGAGCTGGTCGCGCTCGGCGAGCCGGTCGACGCGCAGCGCGCCTTGCAGCTTGGCATGGTGAACCGGGTGGTCTCACAGGCGGACGTGGTGGCCGAAGCGCTTGCCCTCGGGGAGAAGCTCGCCGCGATCAAGCACCCTGCCATGGCCGAGACCAAGCGCCTGTTCCACGAGGTCGCCGACCTGCCGCTCGCCGAGGCGCTCGAGCGCGGCCGCGACACGAACCGCCGCATGCGGGGTTTCTCAAGGTGAAACCCCTCGAGCAGCTGACGATCCTGGACCTGTCGCGCGTGCTGGCGTGCCCGTTCGCGTCGATGATCCTCGCCGAGCTCGGCGCGCGCGTGATCAAGGTGGAGCAGCCGGGGAGCGGCGACGAGACGCGCGGCTTCGAGCCGCGGCTCGCGAAAGACAGCGCCTACTACTTCGCGTGCAACCGCTCCAAGGAATCGATTACCGTCAACCTGCGCTCCGACGAGGGACGCAAGCTGGTCCGCGGCCTCGCGCAGAAATCCGACGTGCTGCTCGAGAACTTCCCGGTCGGCACGCTCGCGCGCTACGGCCTGGATTTCTCCACCCTGTCCTCCCTCAACCCGGCGCTGGTCTACGTCTCGTGCACCGCTTTCGGCCAATCCGGCCCGTACGCCGGGAAGAAGGGCTACGACACGGTGTTCCAGGCGATGGGCGGCATCATGAGCCTGACCGGCGAGAAGGGCGGCGGCCCGGTCAAGCCGGGGCTGCCGGTCGCGGATCTCACCTCGGGCCTGTGGATCGCGATCGCGATCCTCGCCGCGCTCGCCGGCCGCAGCCGCACCGGCAAGGGCTGCCACGTCGACTTCTCGATGCTCGACGGCCAGGTGTCGCTCCTCACGCTCGCCGCCGCCCGCTATTTCGCGCTGAACGAGGTTCCGCCGCGCCTGGGCACCGAGCATCCGGGGCGGGTTCCTTCCGCGACTTTCCGCTGCAAGGACGCCAAGTACGCGCACGTCACCGCGAGCGACCAGCACTGGGATCCGCTGTGCGCGGCGCTCGGCATCGACGGAAAGGAATTTGCCTCGAATGCGATCAGGGTCGAAAGGCGCGAGCAGGTCATGGCAAAGCTCACCGACGCGGTTTCCAGGCTGACCCGCGCCGAGCTGATCGCCAAGCTCGATGCGGCGGACGTGCCGGTCGGGCCGGTGAACGACGTCGCCGAGATCCTCGCCGACCCGCACGTGCGCGCGCGGCGCCTGGTCGGCAGCTTCGATTACCCGGACGTGGGCGAATTCAAGGCGCTCGCCATGCCGTACAAGTTCCTCGGCTGGGACAACCCCGAGATCGGCCGCCCGCCCGCGCTGGGGGAGCACACCGAGAGCGTTCTCGTCGAAATGCTCGACCTGTCGCCGGATGATGTCTCGCGGCTGAGAGCCGCGAAGGCGATATGACGGTCGAGTGCTCGGTCGCCGACGGGGTCGCGACGATCGCGCTCAATCGTCCCGAAGCGCGCAACGCGCTCGACCTCGAGATGTGCGAAGGCCTGTTGACCACCCTCGAGCGGATTGCCGCCGATTCGTCCCTCAGGCTGGTGTTCGTGCGCGGCAACGGCCCGGTGTTCTGCGGCGGCGCCGACCTCCATGAGCGCAAGGGCAAGAGCGAGGAATGGATCCGGGAGCGCCGCCTGCGCGCGTTCGCCGCCTACGCCGCGCTCGAGTCGTTGCCGGTGCCGTGCGTCGCGCTGGTGCACGGCGCGGCGATCGGCTCGGGCGTGGAGATCGCCGCGGCCTGCGATTTCATCGTCGCGACGCCGGATGCCACGTTCCGCACGCCCGAGGCGCAGCGCGGAACCGTGGGCGCCACCCAGCGCCTGCCGCGCATCCTCGGCAAGCGCCTGGCGAAGGACCTGATGTTCACCGGCAGGGTGTTGACCGCGGTAGAAGCACGCGATGCGGGCTTCGTCGCCCGGGTAACACCCGATCTTGAAGACGAAAAGAAACAGATCACCGAAGCGATCCTGAAGGCGCCGCCGCTCGCGATGCGGCTGGCGAAGCGCATCATCGACCGCGGGGTCGAGCTCGACCCGCAGGGCGCGCTGCAGGCCGAGATCGAGGCGATCGAGGAGCAGCTCGCTGCCGGCCAGTGGATGGGGAAGTCGTGAGCTGGCCCGCGCAGGCGCTGGGGCAGGCGCTGGAGATCCGGACCGGCGAGGCGCTGGTCACGGCCACCGGGCGCTTCACCTACCAGGAGCTTCTGGAGAGAGCGAGAAAGGCGGCGGGAGCGATGCAGTCCATCGGCATCCGCCGCGGCGACCACGTCGGCATCCTGATGGGCAACGACGAGCACTGGCTCTCGCTCTTCTACGGCGCGGCGCTCATCGGGGCGGTCACCGTGCCGGTCAACACGCGCTTCAAGACCGCCGAGATCGATTTCTGCCTGAAGCAGGCGGACTGCAAGGCGCTGTTCTATGTCGAGCGCTTTCTCAATATCGACTTCGGCGCCATGGTTCGCGCGACGGGATTCAGGAACGCAGTGGAGGTGAAGGACATTCGGTCCGGGAAATACGTCGCGCAACCCGTTACCCCGCAGGACATCCTGCTGATCCAGTTCACCTCGGGCACGACCGCGTATCCCAAGGGCGCGATGCTCACGCACGACAACATGCTGCGCGACGCGTGGGCGGCGGGAACGCGCATCGGCGTCCGGCCCGAGGACCGCTACTTCAACTGCCGGCCGTTCTTCCACGCCGCGGGCTCGACGCTCTCGGCGCTGATGGCGCTCGTGTCCGGCGCGTGCCTGGTGACGCTTCCCACTTTCGAGGCGGGCGCCGCGCTCGAGATGATGGAGCGCGAGCGCTGCACGCTGGTCTCGGGCAACGACACGCTGTTCCAGATGCTGATGGGGCACGCCGACTTCCCCCGGCGCAGGCTCAGCCTGCGCGGCGGCTGGGCGGCGGCCGGGCCGCAGACCATGCGCGCGATCATCGACCGGCTCGGCGCGCGCGCGATCTGCGCGGCCTACGGCCTGTCGGAAGCCTCGCCCAACGTGGTGATGAGCGACTGGCGCGATCCGGAGGAGTTGCGCGTGGACGGGCTGGCCCTGCCCCTTCCGGGAGTGGAGTTGCGGATCTCTCCCGAAGGAGAAATCCAGGTGCGGGGCTGGAACGTGATGCGCGGCTACTACAACAACCCCGAGGCGAACGCGAAGGTGTTCACCGCCGACGGCTGGCTGCGCACCGGCGACCTCGGCAGCCTGACCGCCGACGGCAGGCTGCGCATGACCGGGAGGCTGAAGGACGTATTCCGCGTCGGCGGCGAGAACGTCGCGCCGGCGGAAGTGGAGGAAGTGCTGCTCGCGCACCCGGCGGTGGAGACCGCGCAGGTCATCGGCGTGCCGGACAAGCGTTTGGGAGAGGTTGGCTGTGCTTATGTCACCGTGAAGGCGAACACGACCGCTTCTGAAAGCGAGCTGCTCGAGTGGTGCAAGGCGCGTTGCGCGAACTTCCGCGTGCCGCGCTACCTGCGCATCGTGGCGGACTTCGAATCGATCGGTATGACGGCGAGCGGCAAGGTGCAGAAGGCGAAGCTGCGCGAGCATGCGCTGCGCGAGCTCAAGCTCACGTGAGTTCGCGTGCGTCCGGCCGCTATCCCATCGAACGGCGCAAGGGCGAAATCGAGCGGCTGCTGACGCAGGCCGAGGCCCTTGCCGCGGACGCCGAGATCATGCTCGAGCGCATCGGCGTGGCGGCCGGCTGGCATTGTCTCGACCTGGGCTGCGGGCCGGGCGGCATCACCGGGCTGCTTTCGAGGCGCGTCGGCGCGGCGGGCCGCGTGGTCGGGCTCGATGCGGATCCGGGGTTCCTCGACTACGCGCGCCGGCAAAAACGGTCGAACGTCGAGTTCGTCGAGGGCGATGCCTATCGCACCGGGCTGGAAGCATCCAGCTTCGACCTCGTGCACCTGCGCTTCCTCGCTTCCACGGCGGGCGAGCCCGCGAAGCTGTTGCGCGAGGCGAGGCGGCTGGCGAAGCGCGGCGGTGTGGTTGCCTTTCAGGAACCCGACGTCTCGTCGCTCAAGTGCTTTCCGCCGCACCCGGCATGGGACCGGCTGTGCGAGGCAATCGCCGAAGTATTCACGGCCGTCGGCGGGGACACCCGCTTCGGGCACCAGCTCTACCGCCTGCTGCGCGCCGAGGGGCTGGAGGACGTCGAGTACCGGCCGTTCGTGCTCGGCGTGCGCTCGGGCGATCCGATGACGGACTTTCTGCCGGCGACCGCCGAGTCGATGCGCAGCGCCCTGCTCGAGCACCGGATCCTCCCGGCGGCTGAACTGGACGGCGCGCTCGCCGAGTGCCGCGCGCACCTGGCGCGCCCGGACGTGGTGTTCAGCCTTTACACCACCGTCCAGGTCTGGGGCCGCGTGCCTTGAAGGTCCTGGCGATGCTTCTGCTGGCCACGGCGAGCGCGGTCGCGCACGCGCAGAGCTGCCCGCGGGTGGATCCGCAAGAGCAGAAGGCGCGCGAGGCCGAGTGCCGCGCGGCGGGCGGCGAATGGGCGAGGTTCGGAGTGCGCGACCACCTGTGCGGCATCTACAGCTGCGCCGAGCGCACGAAGGACGCGGGCAAGCCCTGCCGCTACCGCGCCGAGTGCGAGCACCTGTGCGTCACGCACGCCGAGCCGAAGGTCGGGGCCGAGGTGGTCGGCGAATGCGCCGGGGTGAAGACCAGCTTCGGCTGCTTTACCCACGTCGACGGCGGGAAGATCGTCGGGCGGGTGTGCGTGGACTGAATTCCTAGCCGTCGGCGATGCTGTTCTCGAGCACGCCGACCTTGTCGATCTCGACCTCGACCTTGTCGCCGGGCTTCATCCAGACGGGCGGCGTGCGCCGCGAGCCCACGCCGCCGGGCGTGCCGGTGACCAGCACGTCGCCGGGCAGGAGCGTGGTCCAGGTCGAGACGTACTCGATGATCTTCGGGATCTTGAAGATCATCTGCCGGGTGGTCGCGTGCTGCATGCGCTCGCCGTTCAGGCGGCACGAGAGGGTCATCACCGTGTCGGGCGGGATCTCGTCGGCGGTCACCATCCACGGCCCGAAGCCCCCGGTGGCGGCGAAGTTCTTGCCCGCGGTCCACTGGACGGTGTGGCGCTGCCAGTCGCGCACCGAGCCGTCGTTGTAGCAGCTGTAGCCCGCCACATGTTTGTAGGCATCTGCTTGAGAAATTCTTCGTCCCGGGGCGCCGATGATCACCGCGATCTCGGCCTCGTAGTCGAGGTGGGTCGATTCGCGCGGCCGCACGATGGGCTGCTTGTGCCCGACCTGCGAATCCGCGACGCGCAGGAAGATCGCCGGCTGCTCGGTGTTGTCGCGCCCGGTCTCGACCACGTGGTCCTGATAGTTGAGCCCGACGCACACGATCTTGTCGGGATTGGGGATCACCGGCAGCCAGGTCACGTCCGAGGCCTGGTAGTCCGGGGCCTCGGAAAGATGGGGTTGAGCTTTCGGAAGCCCCCCGTCCGAGATCAGTGCTTTCAGGTCCGGGTACTGGTTGCCGAGATAGCGCCGCAGATCGACAATCCCCCTGGCGGTGACGGCGCCGTAGCTGGCGCCCTGGGCGGTCCTGAACGTTGCGAGTCTCATAGATCGATGACCTCGGTTCCCGAGTTTTCGTTCAGCCACATGGGCATCTTCGTGACCGACGCGGCGCGGATGGAAGATTTTTACACACGCGTGCTCGGTTTTGCGGTCACGGACCGCGGCCTGCTCGGTTCCACCGCTTTGGTCTTCCTGAGCCGCGATCCCAGGGAGCACCACCAGATCGTGCTCGCCGGCGGCCGGCCCGGCGCCGCCGGCTTCAACGCGATCAACCAGATCTCGTTCCGCATGGCGGATTTCGCCGGGCTGCGCGAGATGCACCGGCGGCTCGAGCGGGAAGGGGTGAAGGAGCTCGCGCCGGTGTCGCACGGCAACGCGCTCTCGGTGTACTTCAAGGACCCGGAAGGCAACCGCATCGAGCTGTTCGTCGACACGCCGTGGTACGTACAGCAGCCGGTACGCGTTCCGATGGACATGCGCCTGCCGGACGCGGACCTCTGGGCCTGGGCCGAGCGCGAGGCGCGCGAGCTGCCGGGTTTCAGGTCAGCGGACGACTGGCGTTCGGAGTTGAGGCAAAAACTCAAAGGAGAAAAATAGGGACTGTCCCTATTTTTCTATCACTGCCATCGCGGTGATCTCGACCAGGAACTCGGGCGAGGCGAGCTTCGTCACCTCGACCAGCGTCGAGGCCGGGGGCGGGGTGCGCCAGAACTGGCGGCGCACCTTGTTGACCCGCTCGCGGTCGCCGATGTTGCGCACGTAGACGTCGATCCGGCAGACGTCGTCCATGCCGCCGCCGGCGGCCTCGAGCGCGCTCTTGATGTTCTCGCAGACCTGGCGGGTCTGCTCCTCGACGTCGCCGACGCCGGCGATGCTGCCGTCGGCGCGGCGCGCGGTCATGCCGGAGACGAACACCAGCCTGCCCTTGGCCTCGATCGCGATCGCCTGCGAGAAGTGGCCGATCGGCTCGGCCAGCTTGCTGCTCTTGATCTGCTGCTTCGCCATGGGCCTAGGTTACACTGAAGGCGAGAGGAGGAGACCATGAGAAAGCTGCTCGCCGCGCTCGCCGCGGTTCCGTGCCTTGCATTCGCGCAGGCCTATCCCTCGAAGCCGGTGCGTGTCATCGTGCCGTTTCCGCCCGGCGGCACCACCGACCTGATCGCGCGCATCATGCAGCCCAAGTTCCAGGAGTTCCTCGGCCAGACCGTGCTGATCGAGAACCGCCAGGGCGCCGGCGGCTCGGTCGGCGCCGCGGAAGCCGCCAAGGCCGCGCCCGACGGCTACACGCTGCTCATGGTGTTCGACACCCACGCCGTGAACCACCACATCTTCAAGATGGCGCCCGATCCGTTCAAGCAGCTCGAGCACATCAGCCTGATGGTGCGATCGCCGAGCGCACTCGTGGCAGTCACCAGCTTCGCCCCGAACAACCTGCGCGAGATCGTCGCTTACGCGAAAGCCAATCCCGAGAAGGTGACGTACTCGACCCCGGGGTCGGGCAGCTCCAACCACCTCGCGGCGCTGCTGCTCGAACAGCAGGCGGGAATCAAGATGACCCAGGTGGCCTACAAGGGCGGCGGGCCGATGATCCAGGCGCTGCTCGGCCAGCAGGTGCACATTTCCTTCTTCTCGCTGCCGCTGATGGTGCCGCACATCAAGGCCGGCAAGATGAAGGGCATCGCCGTCGGCAGCCGCAGCCGCGTGCCCCAGCTTCCCGAGGTGCAGACGCTGTCGGAGACGTTTCCCGGTTTCGAGCAGTACTCCTGGTTCGGCATCCTCGGCCCCGTCGGCCTGCCCCGGGAAATCGTGATGAAGGTTCATCGCGAAACGGTGCGCACGCTGCAGGCGCCCGAGGTGAACCAGAAGCTGACCGAGCAGGGCTTCGAGATCGTCGGCAGCTCGCCCGAGGAGTTCCTCAGGTTCGTGCGCGGCGAATCCGACAAGCTCGGCAAGCTGATCCGCGACAACAAGATCGTCGCGGAGTGAGTTGAAGTGCGGCAGTTCGTCTACCACGGACTGCCGTCGCGGGTGGTGTTCGGGCCCGGCTCGGTAAAAAAGCTGCCCGAAGAAGTCGGCCGGCTGGGCGCGAGGCGGGTGCTCCTGCTGTCGACGCCCGGCCGCGCCGCGATGGTTCGCGGCCTCGCCGCGACGCTTCCGGTGGCCGGCGCGTTCGACAGGGTCGTGATGCACACGCCGGTCGAGATCGTCAACCAGGCAAGAGAGCTTGCAAGGGAACTGAAAGCGGATTGCTGCGTCGCCGTGGGCGGCGGCTCCACCATCGGCTTCGGCAAGGCGATCGCGCTCAGCGCCGGGCTGCCGGTGATCGCGGTGCCGACGACCTACTCCGGCTCGGAGATGACGACGATCTGGGGAATTTCGGAAAATAACGCAAAAAAGACCGGGCGCGACCCCAAGGTGCTCCCCAGGGCGGTGATCTACGATCCCGAGCTCACGCTCGACCTGCCTGCCGCGGTATCCGCAGCGAGCGGGATGAACGCAGTCGCGCACTGCGTCGAGGCGCTGTACGCGCACGACGGCAATCCCATCGTCTCGCTGATGGCCGAGGAGGGCATCAGGGCCTTGTCGAAGGCATTGCCCTCGATCGTCCGGGAGCCGAAAGACCTCGAATCGAGAAGCGATGCCCTGTACGGCGCCTGGCTGGCGGGGGCGACGATCAGCACCACCGGCAGCGCGCTCCATCACAAGCTGTGCCACGTGCTCGGTGGCTTCGGGCTGCCGCACGCGCAGACGCACGCGATCGTGCTGCCGCACGCGGTGCGCTACAACTATGAATCCGCCCCGGAGGCGATGCGCGCGGTCGAGCGCTCGATGGGCGTTCCCGCTGCGGCCCCGGGGATCTTCGATCTCGAGCGGCGGCTCGGCCTGCCGAGCGCGCTCGCCGACGTGGGGATGAAGGAGGCCGACCTCGAGCGCGCGGCGCGCATCGCGGCCGAGGCGCCGTACCCGAACCCTAGGAAGGTCGAGTACGCGCCGGTGCTGGAGCTGCTGCGGGACGCTTACGCGGGTCGCCGCCCGTCTTGAGGCCGGCCGTGAGGATGAACTTCATCGCGTCCTCGCGCGACATGTCGATCGGGCGCACGGCCTCGCGCGGCACCACTACCGTATAGCCGCCGACCTGGTAGCTCATCGGCAGGTAGACCGCGACCTCGGCCGGCGTGCCGACGCCGGCGGGAAGGTCGCCGAATTCGGCGCGCGTGACGAAGCCGAGCAGCTTCCAGCTCGTGCCGGGGAAGGTCACCGCCACCACCTGCATCGCCGGGCCGTTGCTGCGCCCGAACAGGCCGATCAGGTCCTTGAGCGCGCCGTAGATCGAGCGCACCAGCGGCACCGAGAGCATCGCGCGCTCGGCGATGCGGAAGATCTGGCGGAACAGCACCCCGTGCATCAGCACGCCGGCGCCGAACACGATGGCGACGGCGACGACGATGCCCGTCCCGGCGAGGTAGGCCTCGTCGGGCATCAGCCAGCGCAGCGGCTTGCCGAACACGCGGTCGACCGCGCCGATCAGCCACACCATGAAGTAGACGGTGGCGACCAGCGGGATGAGCGTCAGCAGTCCGGTGAGGAAGATGCGCCCGAGGTGCGGTTTCACCCCTCCATTTAACGGGTGTTTGCCTTAATTCAGGCGACTGGTACATGATTCCTTAGGAAGGGGGGAGGAGCATGATCGCGGTCATCTTCGAGTTCACGGCGGCGCCGGAGCGCCGGGACGAGTACCTCGAGCTCGCCGCCGGCCTGAACCAGGCAGTCAAGGATTTCGACGGCTTCCTCGGCATCGAGCGCTTCCAGAGCCTGTCTTCGCCCGATCGCTACCTCTCGCTCTCGTTCTGGCGCGACGAGGAGGCGGTGCGCAAGTGGCGCAACCTGCAGCAGCACCGCGCGGCGCAGGCGAAGGGCAGGGGCGGCATCTTCAGCGCCTATCGCCTCAGGATCTGCAGCGTGATCCGGGACTACGGCATGCGCGAGCGCGGCGAAGCGCCGCGCGACAGCATCGCGGCGCACGGCTAGTGGCGCACACGTTCCTGTTCGAGGAGGGCACCTGGCGCGTGGAAGGCGAGCACCGCGACGCCTCCGGCGCGCTGTCGCCGGTGTCGGGCGAGAACTCGATCCGCCACCAGCCGGCGCTCTGGCACTTCGAGGCGGTGCTGCGCCTGCGCGGCGACCCGCTGCGCGTCACGCACAACCGCTACCAGATCGAGCCGTTCTCGCCCGGCGCGGCCTCGACGCACTGGAGCTCCAACAACCCGGTGCTCGGCGCGCTGCGCGGGCGCTTCGTGCTGAGCGGCGACGCGATCCTCTCGGCGTACGCCAGCCCGGGCGCGCGCTACCGGGGCTTCGAGTGCATCCAGCAGCGCGACGCGCGGCGCTACAGCGTGCGCGGCGCGATGCTCGAGGAGGACAAGCTGATCTCGAGCTGGGCGCTGGAGCTCACTCGACTTTAGGCATTCGAATCGGTCGCGCCGTTTCGAATGCGCGGGCCGCCCTCAGAACCAGCGCATCGGCGTAGCGCGGGCCGACGAGGTGCAGGCCGACCGGCAGCCCGGCCTTCGTCAGCCCGCAGGGGATCGAGGCCGCGGGCTGCTGCGTGAGGTTGAACGGGAAGGTGAACGGGGTCCAGTCGGTCCAGCGTTCCTGCAGCATCTTGTCGGCGACTTCCTTGCCGGCGTCGAACGCCGGGACCGACAGCGTGGGCGTGACGAGCAGGTCGTAGTCGCGGTGAAACAGATTCATGTGCGCGCCCAGCGCGCCGCGCCTGATCTGCGCGTCGAGCAGCTCGTGCGCGCCGATCTTCGCCCCCTGCTCGGCGACCTCGCGCAGGCCGGGGTCGATCAGCTTGTGCTTCTCCTTCGGGATGCCCTTCAGCAGGAACGCGGCGCCCGAGAACCAGTGCGTGACGAAGAGCGGCGCCGGGCTGTCGAAGCCGGGATTCTTCTCCTCGACCTTCGCGCCGAGATCTTCGAACACCTGGACTGCGCTCCTGACCAGCGCGGCCACTTCCGGGTCGACCGTCGCGTAGCCGAGGTCGGGGGAGAAGGCGATGCGCAGGTCCGCGACGCCCTGGTCGAGGCCCATGCGCCAGTCGCGCGGCTCGTGGGGCAGCGCGTGCCAGTCGCGCGCGTCCGGAGCCGAGATCACGTTCAGCATCAGCGCCGCGTCGGCGACGCCGCGCGTCATCGGCCCGACGTGCGCCACGGTGCCGAAGGGCGAGAGCGGCCACACCGGCACGCGCCCGAACGAGGGCTTGAAACCGAAGAGACCCGTGAAGCCGCACGGGATGCGGATCGAGCCGCCGCCGTCGGTGCCGAGCGCGAGCGGCCCCATGCCCGAGGCGAGCGCCGCCGCCGCGCCGCCCGAGGAGCCGCCGGGCGTCTTCGCCTTGTCCCACGGGTTGCGCGTGATGCCGGTGAGCGGGCTGTCGGTGACGCCCTTCCAGCCGAACTCGGGGGTGGTGGTCTTGCCGAGCAGCACCGCGCCGTGCTCGCGCAGGCGCGCCGTCGCCGGCGCGTCGTCGTTCCACGGGCCCCTGGGATCGACCGTCTTCGAGCCGCGCAGCGTCGGCCAGCCCTGCGTGAGGATGATGTCCTTGATCGACACCGGCACGCCGTCGAGCAGGCCCCTGGGCTGGCCGCTCATCCAGCGGGCTTGCGAAGCCTTCGCATCTTCAAGCACCCGGTCAGAAACCAGATTGAATGCGTTGAAGACGGGATTCAGCGCCTCGATACGCTGCAGCACCGCTTGCGCTACATCGACCGGCGAGAGCGTCTTCCTCCGGTAGGCGTCGACGAGCTCGCCGGCGGTGAGCGTGCAGAGATCGGAACTCATCGCGGCGATTGTATTTGATAAGCTGGCGGCGCCATGCAGCCGCAGACCCGGTATGCGCAGAGCGGCGACGTCAGCATCGCCTACCAGGTGGTCGGCGACGGCTCGCTCGACATCGTGCTCGTGCATGGCTGGGTGTCGAACGTCGACGAGACCTGGACCGAGCCGGCGCTCGCACAGTTCCAGTCCCGGCTCGCCTCGTTCTCGCGGCTGATCCTTTTCGACAAGCGCGGCACCGGCCTCTCCGACCGCGTGCATGAATCGCAGCTGCCGACGCTCGAGCAGCGCATGGACGACGTGCGCGCCGTGATGGACGCGGCGGGCTCGCGCAGGGCCGCGCTGCTCGGCATCTCGGAAGGCGGGCCGATGTGCATCCTCTTCGCAGCCACCTATCCCGAGCGCACCGCCGCGCTCATGACGTTCGGCTCCTACTCGCGGAATCTCGCGGCGCCGGACTATCCCTGGGGCCGCAGCGAACAGATGCACCGCAACATGGTCGAAGAGATCCGCGCCGGGTGGGGCACGCAGCCCGTGGGCTTTGCGCTGCGCGTGCCGAGCCGCTCGGACGACGAAGCGATGCGCAAGTGGTGGTCGCACTATCTGATGAGCGCCGCGACGCCCAAAGCCGCTCTCGCCCTGACCCAGATGAACGCGCAGATCGATGCGCGCCACGTGTTGCCGGCAATCCGCGTTCCGACCCTGATCATGCATCGCGCCGGCGACCGGAGTCTGAAGGCGGAGGGAAGCCGCTACATGGCGCAGCGCATTGCCGGAGCCAAGTACATCGAGTACCCCGGCGACGACCATCTGCCCTGGACCGAGAATCCCGAGAGGGTGCTCGGCGACATCGAGGAGTTCGTCACCGGCGTGCGGCCGGTCGAGGATGCCGACCGCGTGCTCGCGACCGTCATGTTCGCCGACATCGTCGATTCCACCCAGCGCGCCGCGGCGATCGGCGACCGCGCCTGGACGCGCGAGTTGCAGCAGTTCTATGGCGTGGCGCGCCGCGAGCTCGCGCGCTTCCGCGGGCGCGAGATCGATACCGCGGGCGACGGCTACTTCGCCACTTTCGACGGGCCGGCACGCGCGGTGCGCTGCGCGCAGACCCTGACCAAGGAGCTCTCGCAGCTCGGCCTCGCCATCCGCGCCGGGCTGCACACCGGCGAGGTGGAAATCGTCGGCGAAAAAGTCGGCGGCATCGCGGTGCACATCGGGGCGCGCATCGCGAGCCACGCCGGGCCCGGCGAGGTCGTGGTCTCCAATACGGTGAAAGATCTCGTCGCCGGCTCGGGCCTGCAGTTCGAAGACCGCGGCGTGCGCCCGCTGAAGGGCGTGCCCGGCGAGTGGCACCTTTATCGGGCGGCGGTCTAGGGAAACTCTGAAAAAGCGGCGAACCGTCGTTCCCGCGAAAGCGGGAACCCATGCTTCGAAAAAGAAAAACTGGACCCCCGCCTTCGCGGGGGCGACTTCTTCAGACCTTCCCTAGCGCTCGGCTTTGGCCCGGGCGAGCGCCTTCTCGCGCCACATCGGCCAGGCGCGCTTGTAGTCCTGCACCGGATTGGACGCCTTTACCTCTCCAGCATCCAGATACGTCACTTTTCTTGAAAGAAGCAGAGCTTGCATCTGCATGCGCGCGGACAACTCCAGGTAGACGCTGCGCCCCACCGCGCGCGGCAGGCTCTCGCCGACCACCACCGAGCCGTGGCCGCGCATCAGGGCAGCGGGCTTTGCGGCGAGGGTTTTTGCAAGCGCCTTACCCAATTCAGGAGTTCGAATCAGAAGGTCGCTTCCCTTCTTCACCTTCCTGATCTCGAAGTTCGGCACGCCCTCGCCGATGAACGCGGCCATGTGGAACAGCGCCCGCAGCGGCACGTTGGTCACGCTGAAGGGCACGACCGAGGGCGAGTGGTTGTGCACCACCGCCATGACCTCCGGGCGCGCGCGATACACCTCGCTGTGGATGTAGCGCTCGGTGACCGAGTCGCGCGTGCGGCCGGCGTCGACCGGCTCGCCGTCGAGGCCGTATTCGAGGACGTCCCCGGCCTGCACCGTCTCGGGGGCGATGTTGCGCGCGAGCAGGAAGCGCTTCGGGTCGCGCGGCGAGCGCATGCTGACGTGCCCGTAGGCGTCGATCACGCCGTGCTCGGCGAGGATGCGGTTCGCCGCGATCAGGTCGTCGAGGAGCGTCTCGTCCATCAGTCGGCCTTTATGCCTGCCGCGTTCACCACGCGGGTCCAGCGCGCGAGCTCGCTGCGCACCAGCTCGCCGAGACGCTCGGGCGTGCCGCCCGCGGGTGCCATTCCCTGCTTCGCGAGCATTTCACGGATCGCGGGATCCTTGAGCGCCAGATTCAGATCTTCGTTGATCCTCGAAACGACGGCTGCCGGCGTCCCTGCGGGCGCGAACGCGCCGTACCAGGTCTCGACCTCGAGCCCGGACAGGCCCTGCTCCTTCAGCGTCCGCACCTCGGGATACGCCGGCGAGCGCTCGGCGCTCATCAGGCCGATCGCGCGCAGCTTGCCCGACTGCACGTGGGGATGCGCGGTCTGCACCGCTGCGATCGTCGCCTGCACATGCCCGCCCACCACGTCCGCCAGCGCGCCGGCGGCGCCCTTGTAAGGCACGTGCACGATGTTCATCCCGGTCTCCAGCTTGAGGAGCTCCATCGCGAGGTGCTGCGGGCCGCCGTTGCCGGGTGAGGAGTAGTGCAGTTTCCCCGGCTCGCGTTTGGCCTGTTCGACAAATTCTTGAAGCGAACGAACAGGGAGCTGCGGGTTGATTACTACTACCAGGCCGCTGGTCGCGACCAGCGCGACCGGCGCGAAGCTCTTCACCGGGTCGAACGGCAGGTTGCGCGCCAGCGCCGGCGTGGTGCCGAACGAGGTGGCGACGAACAGCAGCGTGTGGCCGTCGGGGGCGCTCTTCGCCGCGATCTCGGTGCCGATGTTGCCGGTGGCGCCCGCCTTGTTCTCGGTGACCACCGCGACCTTCCAGCGCTCGGAGAGGCGCGGGCCGAGCAGGCGCGCGAGGATGTCGGCGCCGGTTCCCGGCGTGTACGGCACGATGAGGTGCACCGTGCGGGAAGGATAGTCTTGCGCAAGCGCAGCACCGGCGATACAGGCGAGTGCCGCGATGAATCCCCTCATGCGGCTGATTATAATCAGCGCGCTTGTTCGATACCGAGGTGCTCATCATCGGCGCGGGTCCGGTTGGCCTCACGCTCGCCGTCGATCTCGGCCAGAGGGGCGTGCGCTGCACGCTCGTCGAGCGCAAGCCCGCGCCGCAGTTCCTGCCGAAGATGGAGCGCTGCAACGCACGCACCATGGAGATCTTCCGGCGCATGGGGCTGGCGGAGAAAGTCCGCTCCGCCGGCCTGAGGGCGGAAGTCCCGATGGACGTGTACATCATCCAGGCGATGGACCGGCCGCCGCTGGTGCGGCACGCCTACCCCTCGGTGGCCGAGGCGCGCCGGAGAATCGACGCCTGCAACGACGGCACCATGCCGCTCGAGCCCTACCAGCTGATCTCGCAGTACACCCTCGAGCCGCTGCTCAAGTCGGTGGCCGAGACGCTGCGGAGCGTGACCGTGCGGTACGGCTGCGAATTCGAAGCTTTTTCACAGGATGCCTCGAGCGTGACCGCACAGGTGCGTATCAACGGCAACACCTCGCAAATCAAGAGCCAATACCTCGTAGGCTGCGACGGCGGCGCGAGCGCGGTGCGCCAGCAGCTCGGCATCGGCCTGTCCGGCGACGGCGACCTGCTGCGGTTCCACCAGGCGTTGTACCGGTGCGACGAGCTGTTCGAGCGGATTCCCATCGGCGAGGGCCCGGGGCACGGCAGGCACTACCACGTGGCCGACGAGCACCACACCTTCCTCATCATGCAGGATTCCACGCGCCACTGGACGCTGCACGCCAGGGTCGGCGAGGACCGCGACATGGCGCGCCAGTTCGAGCGCACGATCGGCGTGCCGGTCGAGTACGAGATGCTGTACGTCGGCGAGTGGAAGCAGAACCTGCTGCTCGCCGAGCGCTACGCGCACGCTCGCGTGTTTCTCGCCGGCGATGCGGTGCACCTCGTCATCCCCACCGGCGGGCTCGGCATGAACAGCGGCGTGGGCGACGCGGTCGACCTCGCGTGGAAGCTCGAGGCCGCGCTGCGCGGGTGGGGCGGGCCGGGCCTGCTCGCCTCCTACGAGAGCGAGCGCCGCCAGGTCGGCAGCCGCAACGTCGCGGCCTCGCGCTACGCCTCGCTCGGGCGGCGCAAGTGGCGCGGCCTGTGGCGCAACCTGGAGGAGCTCGCCGCGGTGGCCGAGGTCGAGCAGCGCAAGAGCAACGAGATGATCGGCGCCGAGCTCGGCTACCGCTACGCCGGCTCGCCGGTCATCTGCGACGAGCCGGGCGGGCCGGACGATGACTTGCGGCGCTACGTGCCCACGACGTGGCCGGGCGCGCGCCTGCCGCACGTGTGGCTCGAGGGCCATGTCGCGATCCAGGACCGCATCGGCCGCGGGTATACGCTGCTGCGGTTTCGCGACTGCGATACTTCGGCGCTCGAGAAAGCCATGCCGCCCGCCCCATTCGAAGTCCTCGACATCCGCGACGGCCACGCGCGCGAGCTCTACGGCTTCGACCTGATATTGCTGCGGCCCGACATGCACGTCGCGTGGCGCGGCAACCGTCCCCCTGCCGAGCCGGCGCGGCTCGCCCGCCTCGTCACCGGACATCGATGAGAATGGGGACAAGATCGCGCGGTCTTCACCATGGGAGATCCGGCATGTCTCGAGTGCTTCTAGCGCTGGCAGGCGCGATGCTGGCCGGCTGCGTCAGCGTGGAGCAGATTCCGATGAGCGCGTCTCTGGGCGAGGCCCTCAGGGGCAAGGAGCTCGCGCTGAGCGAGCGCGAGAGCCGGACTTCGCCGCGATGACCCCGACCAGGGGGGCTTTCGCCCTGGCCGGCGCCGCGGTGAGCATCAGCGAGGGCAACAAGCTGATCCGGGAAAACGGCGTCGAGGATCCGGCCGGCTACATCGCGCGAGCGCTCGCCGCCGGCCTGGAAGGCCGCTACAGCACGAGGCTCTCGCCCAGGAGCGCCCCGGTTGCCAGCGACGACGTCAGCGACATCGTCAAGAACGCTCCCGGCTCGGACCTGGTGCTCGACGTGCGCACGCTCAACTGGAGCTTCGTCTACTTCCCGACCGTGTGGGCAATCCGGAGCACACGCCCGACGCGCCCAGCTACGACGAGCTCCTCGCCAACTCCGCCGAGCGCCTGAAGAAGGAGCTCCGGACCGCCGCGGATATCTGCATCGCGGAGCTCAAGAGCAAGGCGCTCTCGCTGTAGCGCGGGCTGACGTAAACTGCGGCCTGAGGAGGCTGCAATGTTTCTGCAAAACTGCTGGTACGTCGCGGCGTGGGACCACGAGCTGATCGACGGCAGGCTGCTCGCGCGCACGATCCTCGAGAAGCCGGTGCTGCTCTACCGTGGAGACAGCGGCCGCGTGGTGGCGCTCGACAACCGCTGCTGCCACCGCGGCGCCAAGCTCTCGAACGGGCGCCGCGAAGGCGACGACATCCGCTGCATGTACCACGGCCTGAAGTTCGACCCGAGCGGGAAATGCATCCAGATCCCGGGGCAGGACAACATCCCGAAGGGCCTGGGCGTGCGCAGCTACCCGGCGGTCGAGCGCCAGCACCTGGTCTGGATCTGGATGGGCGAGGCGGCCAGGGCCGATCCCTCGAAGATCCTCGACTTCACCTACCTGCGCGACCCCGCCTGGCGCGGCAAGCCCGACTACATGCACTACAAGGCGAACTATCTCCTGATCGTCGACAACCTGAGCGACTTCGCGCACCTCGCGTTCGTGCATACGAAGACGCTCGGCGGCTCGGAGGAATACGCTTACAAGTCGAAGCCGACGGCGATCGAGCGCCTGGAGGACGGCTTCCGGGTCGAGCGCTGGCACATGGACGCCGAGGCGCCGCCGTTCCACCGGAAAGTGGTGCGCGACGCCGGCAGGGTCGACCGCCGCAA
>Ga0187893_10005809_pt1 | contig 21739 bp, 21 predicted proteins | sample MA1701074metaG_FD_139574 | JGI IMG/M metagenome (GOLD analysis project Ga0187893, IMG submission 139574) | White microbial mat communities from a basaltic lava cave in the Kipuka Kanohina Cave System on the Island of Hawaii, USA - MA170107-4 metaG ...
CCGAGGAATGTTATGTATATCCGCCGCACCATTTTTTTCTCCCAGAAAGTTCGGACAGAATTGAACAAACACTTAGTTGTTGAATTGCCGGGGGGCTATCCAGACTTGAACACGATTCGTGAAAAATTGAGCAAATGGTGGGCCGCACCCACATTTCCGCCTGAGTGGGCAAAAACGTTCAGCAATCAGTAACACAGTGGTCTCACTTTTGCACCGTAATCTGTCCGTAGTCTAGAATCGGATTCTAAGATCCAGACTTTCTCGGACCGCCGCTCGCAATGATTGGCTAATATCGATCTTGCGGCTTTGCAGCCTTCCGTCCGTGAGGCCTGCGGCCTTCCGGCACCATAGTTAGATAGACAAGGCTCGAGGCTTTGCCTCGCCGTCGGTGAGTCAAGGTTTCACGCTGATCACCGTGTCAAGCGAGTCGCACCGAAAACCGTGGCCAGGTACTTACTGGGTTTGTTATCGTTTCAATCTTAGACCGACGACAAAATTGTTGCCATTTTCTCGGACTCGATTCATCGTGCAAACGTCAAACTCTAGTAGGCTGCCTGTCCGCGATTTCTCGCAGATTTTTGCCGGGGATTGCAAATGCCTGACATGCTCGTAAATCTGCTTAATCTGCCACCGCTTTCTGTCTATGTGGCTATGTTTGAGAAACACCTGGTGGGTTTCGCAGCCTTTGAATGTACAAGAAAGGCCTTTTTTGGGCCCCTGGGGTGATCAAGGGCATGCAAGGTCGAGGGATCGGCAAGGCGCTTCTGCTGGTTTGCTTACGGGGCCTAAGGGATCTGGGGTATGTCTATGGAGTAATCGGCGGTGTGGGGCCGGTGGATTTCTATGAGGAAGCCGTCCGGGCAATCACGATCCCCAATAGTGAGCCCGGAATTTACACTGACTTGCTGAAGTAATTCATGAGCAAAGCCATCAATTCAGCGCGAGTACATGCGAACCCGAACCGCGGGACAGCTCCTGGCGGTCCAAAGGGGACAATAATTCTCGGCGTGATGCCTGAGTTCAATCGCGACACTCTGGCCTTCATTACCAGATGCAGAGGGTATGGCGACATCGTCCGGGCAAGGTTCTTCTATGTCATTGCTTATTTTCTTTACAACCCTCAAGACATCGAGTTAGTGCTTTCGACAAACGCCAGGAATTACATCAAATCGATGACACTCCGATCGAACTTCTTTCAACGGCTGGTGGGAAACGGCTTGGTTACCAGTGAAGGAGAATTTTGGCGGCGGCAGAGACGATTGGCCCAACCTGCATTCCATCGCCAACGAATTAGCGCCTACGGTTCAGTTATGGTCGAGTTTGCCCAACGTGCGTGTCAGTTGTGGCGGGCCGAGGAGACTCGGGATATTCACCGCGACATGATGCGCTTGACGCTTGAGATTGTAGTTAAAACTCTATTTAATGCGGACGTGTCCGGTGAGGCGGATAACGTCGGCCGTATCCTGACACAAATCGTCAAGCCGTTTTCCTCGCAAGCGACCGTCAAGTGGATACTCGACAACCGACTTCCCACTCCGGCCCACTACAGATTTAATCGCGCTACAGCTGAAATTGATAAGATCGTGTATCAAATAATTGCTGAGCGCCGCGGTACAGGTTATGACCAGGGCGACCTGCTTTCAATGCTCTTGCAGGCCCAGGACGAAGATGGCAGTCAGATGACCGATAAGCAGTTACGAGACGAGGTGATGACTTTGTTCCTGGCCGGCCATGAAACAACTGCGTTGGCCCTCTCATGGGCCTGGTATCTACTGGCGCAAAATCCGGATTGTGAAAGGCATTTTCACGAGGAACTTGATTCCGTGCTGGCGGGACGACTGCCGACAGTTGAGGATCTGCCAAAGCTTCAGTACACCGAAAAAGTTGCCAAAGAAGCCATGCGGCTTTACCCGCCTGCTTTCGGCATCGGCAGGCAGCCGATCGAGGACTGCGAGATCGGTGGATATTCCATTCCAGCCGGCTCACAGGTGCTGATGTTTCCCTGGGCAACCCATCGCGATCCACGCTTCTTTGGCGAGCCTGAACGGTTTAATCCAGGGCGTTGGTCAGAAGATTTTGTCAGCCAACTGCCAAAGTATGCCTATTTCCCGTTTGGCGGCGGCCCACGCGCCTGCATTGGAAATCAGTTCGCGATGATGGAGATAATTCTGCTTTTGGCGACAATCGGTCAGCGCTTCCGTTTCTCACTCTGCTCAGATCATCAAGTGACGCTGTTACCGGCGATGTCCCTCAGACCGCGCCACGGAATCAAGGTGCGGGTACATTGCCGATGAAGCCCTTGCCTTACTCTAAAGCCTCAGCGATGGCGGCCCACTCGGTCAGCAATATCGTTTCGGCCCGGCGCTGAAGATCGACCCCGGCGCGGCAGAGGACAATACTCGCGCCGCCGTTGTGCTTTAACACTTCTTGTAGAGCCTCTGGAGCGGACCTTAGATTATTCAGAATTGTCTTTCGACGTTGCGCAAATCCAGCGCTCACCACCGCCCAGAGCAGTTCTTCATTACGCACTGCGACGGCGATTTTTGGCCGGCTGGTGACCCTGATTACCGTACTCCAGACCTTCGGCGTGGGACGAAATGAAGCCGGATTTACGTCGAACAATTTTTCCAGCTCGCAATAGGCTTCAACCAAAACTGAAAGGTAACCTCGTTCGCTGGAGCCGGCCGGAGCGCTGATCCGCTCGACTACTTCCTTTTGCAACATCAGCACCATCTCACTCAAACAAGCACGCTGCGCGATCAGTTTACGAAGCATTGCAGTAGAGATGTTGTAAGGGAGATTGGCAACCAGTCGGGCCTGGCTGGCCGGCTGAATTACGCTACAAAAATCCGTAATTAGAGCATCTCCTTCCATAAGCTCAAAGTTTTCCCGAGTTGCGAACCGATCCCGCAGCAGCGGGGCAAGTTTTCTGTCAAACTCTACAACAATCAAACGGCCCGCTCGGTTCACAAGCTCGCCGGTGAGGGCGCCCGTTCCGGGGCCAATTTCGATGATTGTTTCATTCTCAGATGGATCGAGATGGTTGATGATCCGTGCAATGACACGCTTGTCGGTGAGAAAGTTTTGACCAAACCTCTTCGAGGGACGATGATGTAATTCCGATGGGAGCCGAGACTGCGATTGCTTAGTCGGCCTTTTCATTCTCAGTTTTCTACTGTAGTTCTCTTTTCCGGGTAACCCGTAATTTCCAGATCTGGCCCTCTTTGAGTCACCGCGACGTTTGTCAGCTTCAAAGCGTCAGCCATTCTCTCCGACCCCTGACCACCCACGGCACTCAGGCCTGCTCGGCCGCCAATAATTATGGGAGCGATGAAAAACGTAACCTTATCAATCAATCTCGCATCGAAGAACTGCCCGGCCACGCTTGCGCCCCCTTCAATAAGCACGCTCTGTATAGAGCGGCTCCCCAGCTGGAGCAGAACAGACAAAAGATCTCGCCTCTCAGTGCGGACAATCTCAACTCCCTGGGAGTCAAATTTCCGTAACAGGTCCAGCGAGGGTTTACCGGCGGTGAAAATTATTACTGGGCCCCGATCGACTGTTTGGGCCAGCTTGGAGTCGAGCGGCGTTTTCAGCTCATCGTCGAGAACCACGCGGGTCAAGGGCCGTCTCCTTTTTAATCCTGAGCGGTCCGTTAAAAGCGGGTCATCGATCAGGGCCGTGCCCGCACCGACAAGTATTGCATCTGATGCATGTCGCAGTTGATGTACCCGAGCCAGCGATTCCGCACCCGCAACCCAGCGAGAGTCATTTGTCCTGGTGGCGATCTTTCCGTCCAGTGACACCGCCAACTTCAGATGGACGAAGGGCCGCCCAGTGCGCATGAAGTGAAGGTACTTCTCATTAAGTCGCTCCCCCAGCTCTGCGAGCAGTCCTATTTCAACTCTGATTCCGGCGGCTCGCAAGTGAGCGAATCCTTTGCCGGAAACTGCGGGGTTCAAGTCCTCAATCGGGGCGATTACCCGCCTGATTCCCGCCTCAATAAGGGCATCCGTGCAAGGTGGAGTGCGGCCATGGTGTGCGTGTGGTTCGAGTGAAACATAGGCGGTGCCACCACGGGCTCGTCCGCCCGCCTGGGCGAGGGCGATCGTTTCCGCGTGCTTTACATCTTCAAAAACATAGTAACCCTCACCCGCAATCCTACCGAGTTCGTCGACAATCACACACCCAACCAGGGGACCGGGACTGGTTTGGCCCAATCCTTTGGCCGCTAACTCCAAGGCCCGGGCCATTAACTCGTAGTCGGTAGTACTCCATTGGGAACTTGTTTCGGGTGGTACTGTCGACATTCGAATTCAGGGGAGCGAAAATAAATAGTTAACCAAATAGATTGTTTACGTACTCATTAGGATCAAAGACCACCAGGTCATCTAACTTTTCTCCGATGCCGGCGTAACGAATCGGCAGGTCAAGTTCCTTAGCGATGGCTACGGCGATGCCGCCCTTAGCGGTGCCATCAAGTTTAGTTAGCACGATCCCTGTTACTCCTGCTACTTTGAGAAACTGGCGCGCCTGCTCAAGTCCGTTTTGACCGGTAACCGCATCAACCACCAGAAGCGTTTCGTGGGGTGCGCCTTCAACCTCCCTTCTCGCTACTCGTTTCATTTTCTCGAGCTCTGCCATCAGATTGGATTTGGTGTGTAGACGTCCTGCCGTATCAACAATCAGAACATCTGACCGGCGCGCCTTCGCCGCTTTCAAGGAATCAAAGAGCACCGCGGCAGGATCCGTTCCCTGTTTCTGCTGAATCAGCGGCACGCCGGTTCGCTCGGCCCAAATGGCCAACTGATCCGAGGCTGCTGCTCGGAAGGTATCCGCCGCGCAGATCAGAACATCGTTTCCCTCAGCCTTAATACGCTGTGCCAACTTCCCAATCGTGGTGGTTTTGCCAACGCCATTGACGCCCACAATCATCATCACATATGGCGAAACATTCTCCGGCACAGAGGTCTCCGAGGCCACACCCTGCTCAGTAGAGGCCCGCAGAATCTTTAGCAGCTCGTCCTTTATTGCCTGTTTCAGGGCGTCGAGGTCGTTAATCTGTTTGCGTGCCACCCCACGACGCACCGTTTCAAGAACCCCGAGCGTGGTGGCTACACCGATATCAGCCGCTATCAGCGCCTCTTCGAGCTGATCTAACAGTTCTTCATCAATTTGTTTGCGGCCGACGAAAACTGAATCCAGCCGCTCAGACAACGACTCGCGCGTGGCGGAAACCGCACGGCGAAAACGGGCCGAGAATTCCTGCTCTAGAGCGGCTTCGCGTGCCTGCAACTCTTCGACTGAAAGATCCAATCCCAGTACGGAACTCGAAAACGCAGACCGCGCGGACGCGGGTTTACGCTCAACCGGTGCAGGTCCGGGTTCGGAGGCTCGCATCGCCGGAGGTGCCGACTTTAACGGTTCAATGGGGATCGGAGTAGGACTATCGCCAGTGGGTGTTGGTTCGAGCAAAGGGGGCGGCTCGATCTCTGAACTCTTCGCCTGGGCGGCCTGGTCCGAAGTGGGTCTTTCCTGAGGCGGAGGCTCCGGCGGGGCTGGCGGTTCTGTTACGGGTTTGGTCTGCGGTTCATTCAGACCTAATGTGACAAACTGTTCCTTGCTCTTTCGTCTCCAGAAGATTCCCATTTGCTTACGAACCCAGTCATTTTTAATCAAAGCTTAAGTCTGGGATTATAAGCGTAAGATTCATCCTCGCAAAAACCGGGGTACCGTGAGCCTAAGCGACTGCTACCGGCTCGTCGTGCACTTTCTCAACCGTCGCATCTGTCTTTGGCGCTTCCGCTGCCTTTTTCAGGCGGACGGAGCCGGGACGCACCTGACCTTCACGACAGGCCTCAACAAAAGCATTTACGACTGTCGCATCGTAACGCGTGCCAACAAAGCTCTCAATCCTGGCGACAGCGTCTTCGAATTTCATCGCGCTTTGGTAGGGACGGTCGGTAGTCATAGCGTCAAAAGTATCAGCGACGGAAACGATACGTGCCATTAGTGGGATTTCGTCGCCTTTTAAGCCCTGAGGATACCCCTGACCATTGACCATTTCATGGTGCATGTACATCCCCGGTAAAAATTCCTTCATGGCTGGAATGTGAGACATGATCTTAAAGCCTTTCTGGGGATGTTTCTTCATGATCTCAAATTCCTCATCCGTCAGGGCCGCCGGCTTCTTGAGAATTTTGTCATCGATTCCGATCTTGCCAACGTCGTGAAGGAGGGCGCTGATCCTGATTTTTTCAATTTCGTCTTCAGGCAACCCCAAACGCTGAGCAATTGCGACCGAGAAGCGCGAAACTCTCTCCGAATGACCGCGGGTGTATGGGTCCTTGCCGTCAATTGCTGCCGCCAGACTTTTCACCGTGCCTACGAAGAGTTGTCGATTGTCTTCGGCAGCACGCTGCAGGTCTGCGATAAAGCTCTCAACCTGATTGGTCATAATATTGAAGGAACTTCCCAGATCCCCCAGTTCCGTTCGGCTGCGAACCTGAATCCGTTGAGAAAAGTCTCCCGCGGCAATACGTCCGGCAGCGGCTGCCAACTCCCTGACTGGCTCGGTAAGTCTTTTGGCGGACAGGTATCCGATGCAGATTGTTAACAAGGCAGCAACCAGGCTTATCCAGAGCGTCTGCCAACGCATGTCCCCAACTGAAGCGAGAGCCGCGCTCTCATCCTGGATGGCAATCACGCCAAACCGGGAATTGGTGTCAAGCGCTGCAGTGGCGTAAGAACCCAGCATGTTTACCCTTTTTTCACCCTGCTTCAGAGTGAAAGGAGCCAGGGCCGACTGCACGTGTCCTCCGAATTCCTGCCAGTCCTGAACGACCTTTAGGCCGGTCATCGACTTTTCGCTGAAAGCGACGTTGGCCTCTGGATGCGCCACAGCGCGCCCATCCTGGTCGACCACAAAAACCACCGGCAAGCCTGCGTCTAGTAATTCACGCTCGCTTTTCGTAGTTACTTGCTGGACAGCATTAAAAACTTCCTGAAACGAGACAATGGCCACGACAGCGGCCAGCACCTCCTGACCGGTGTCGCCGCCCATAACTGGTGCGGCCACCGTGAGGCCCATCTCCTGACCCGAGCGAATGATATGCGGCCGACTCACCACCAACCCCTGGCCACTCATGCGCGCGACGACCTCGCTTACCCGTTCATCAACTTCTTCGCGTTTGATGACATCTGGTTGGAATGCCCGGTTTAGCTGTCCATTTACAGGCCAGATCGCCAGGGCAATGAGATTTGGATCCTCCTCGAGAGTTTTCTGCAGACGCTGCTCATAACCCTGGGCATTGAGCGAGTGTATTCCTCCCGCAATCTCAAAAGCTCGGGCCAAACCAGAAACAAGGTCCCGATAGCGCTGGAAGTAAAGCCCGATCTGACGGGCCTTGTCCTGTACAAGTTGGGCTTGATACCTTCCTTCCACGGAGCGCAATTCGTCGGCGCTGCGACGGGAAAGAAGCGATCCTGCAAATATGAGCGGCAGTAGCCCAACGCCAAGCAAAACCGCGAGTACAATGTAGATTAGACGGATACGCCCGGATTTTTCGCTCATGGGTGGGTTTAGCTGCGGTTCGGTCTAAAAGAAGAAGCTGAGCCTCAAAACGGAGGGCCTCATCCGAACGGCTAAAGCTCCGGATGGCCCTTAAATTATTGTCGAATGCGCTAATATGTGTCAACGGGTTTTAGCCTCTTTGATCAGTGCGGGGTGATGGGGGTGAAGCCGGGGACAGATTTTTCGACCTTGGGCCGTATAAAAGCGTCTAAAAGTTGAGCGAATTACGCCTCAAGGGCCAGCTCAAGGTCAGCTCAGCATTTGGAGGCGCCGGCTAGCGTACCTGGAAGATGGAAACCGTTACGACCGACGAGCACATTGTAGAACGCGCTCTAACGGGGGATGCCGACGCTTTTGGCGAGATTGTCAAGCGCTGGGAGCGCCGAATTTTCGCGCTGACGTACGGCATGCTGGGACGGGAGGAGGATGCGCGGGACGCAACCCAGGAGACTTTTCTGGCTGCCTTTAAAGGCTTGCGAGCGTTTCGGGGCGAGGCCAAGGTTTCTTCCTGGTTACATCGCATAGCCATCAACCAGTGCATCACCAGGCAACGCCGAGCGAAAGTAAGAAGTGAGTCGGCCCTCGAGGATGAAGAAGATCGGAACAGTGGGCAGTTTGCTTCCCCGGTTGAACTGCTTCCAGCTCGCCTAGCGGAAGGCCAGGAAAGAATTGCTGCCGTTAGGCGAGCGGTCAACTCTCTCCCAGCTGACTTGCGCCGGGTGATTGTCATGAAGGAGTTCGAAGAGCTGACCTTCCGCCAGATTGCCGATGTGCTGGAATTGCCTTTGAGCACGGTTAAGAGCCGTCTGTACGCGGCCCTAAAGCAACTGGAAATGAGACTGCAGAAATTTAGTGATCGGGATTTGGAGATAAGATGAGCCAGGAAAATGCTCAACCATGTGAACGGACTGAGGACCTGATTTCCTTTCTCTACGGTGACCTCGGTGAGGCCGAGCGCCGCAGTTTCGACCAACACCGGGCAAACTGTCCTTCATGCGACTCGGAGATCCGTGCGCTAGGCCCGATTCGGCGAAGCATCGTCGCCTGGCGCGATCAGTCTTTAGGAATCTATACCGAATCGGAGGTTCGAAACTCAATTGCGGCGATTGGAGAACAACCTCGCTCGGCCTTGGCTGCTCTGCGCAGCTTCTTTGACCTTTCACCAATATGGCTTAAGGGCGCCACTGCCGCTGCAACTCTACTCTTTTGCCTTCTTGCTGGGGTGGGCGCCGCGGGCTTGCTCGAAGATTCGGGCAACGCCTGGATTCCACCCGTAGCCGTATCAACACCGGATTGGAAATCAGAGGCCGACCGGCAGCGCATTATCGAGAATGAGATCCAGAAAAGACTCGAGGCCGCGGTCGCTGGAATGAGCCAGCCGGCCCAGCCGACACGCTCCAAGGAGTTCACCTCAGGCCAAACTCGTGCGGTGGCGCAAACGGAACGTAAAAACTATTTCATTCCGAAACACGATCTGCGCAAGCCTCTGACTCGTGCGGAACGTGAACGGCTAGCAGCCGATCTAAGGTTAATACCTGAGGAGGATGAAGATCTTTTGCAGCTACTCGGCGATCGGGTTGAGCGCCCATCGCCTCGGTAGGATGATTTTATTTTTGATGAGGACGAAATGAATCGATTTTTATTTAAACCACAAAGCTGGGTGAGCTGCGCCGGGTTAATCTTATGCTGCTCGCTTTCGCCACCAGCCCTTGCTTTCCAGGAACCTGAGCAGGTCGCGACCCAGACGCAACAGTCCTTTGCGGGTGATCCCATTGGCCAGTTGAATCTGACGCCTGAGCAACGGCAGAAGATTCGGGCTATTAATGAAGAGAACCGCGAGCAGCGAATGAGCATTAATCGCCAACTGAGAGAAGCACAATTTGCTTTGGAACAAGCGCTTGATGTTGACAGCCCGAGCGAGCAGCTCGTCGAGGAAAGAATTCGCGCTGTAGCGGATGCTCAGGCAGCGCAAATCCGAATGAGAGTTTTGCAGGAACTAAAGATTCGCAGTTTCTTGACTCCCGAGCAAGTGCGCATCTGGCTAGACCAGCGGGCGCATCGCCGCAACCTCAGGCGCCGAGCAAACGATCCGAACTTTCCTGACGCTCAGCCTACTTCGCCTAACCAACGAAACACTCTAGCTCCCATTTTTCGACAGCGTCGTCGGGCCCGGCCCTAGCCAAATAGGGTTAGAAGCCGGTGGCGGGAGCCGTTATTTATCTTGCTTATTTATGGGTCCTATTAGGCCTATGTGTTCTATTTGAATAGGACATATAGGACCTATAGGACCCATAAATGACGAATAATCTTAAGTCCATCCTGCCCTCACGCTGCTCCTGACTCCTGCGCCTGCCTTCTGCTCCTATCTCCTGCATCGATTTCATTCAGCAATCTCTTGACGCACCGTAAACAATTGAGCATGATAGGCCGCTGTTTAAGAAACATCTCGAATATAAGTCTCAAGGCAATCTGTCTCGCAGATTAATGACTAGAAAAGCGCTCCCCTTCCTTAGTCAGGCGGCAGTTATTTCGCAGAGCCCCGCAGTGCCGCCAGGGATTGAGCTTCATACCCCACAATGAGTTTCGTCCTTCGGTTCCTAGTCGAACTCCAGGAAACGACCGTAATGGCCGCGCGTGCCTTTGCGCGCCTCTTCCGCCGTCCCTACTACACTCGGGAAATGATTGCTCAGATGGATGCCATCGGGGTGGGCTCGCTGACGATTATCCTCTTGACTGGCTTCTTCACCGGCGGCGTGCTGACGGTGCAAACCTATCCAACTCTTAGGACCTACGGTGCGCAATCCCAACTAGGGTTACTGGTAGGTACGGCGCTGGTGCGCGAGTTGGGCCCGGTTCTCTGCGCCTTGATGGTCACCGGGCGGGTCGGTTCGGCAATCTCCGCCGAATTGGGCTCCATGGTCGTGTCACAGCAAATCGATGCCATGCGAGCTCTGGGGACGGATCCGATTCGCAAACTCGTGGCGCCACGGCTGATAGCTTTACTGATCTCTTTACCACTACTGACCGTGCTGGCAGACGTTCTGGGCATCTTCGGAGGCTGGGCAACCGCTACGGGACTCTACAACATCCCCTCTAGTGTATTCATGACCTCAGTCCGTGACGGCATCACAACCGATGACCTGGTGGGCGGTGTCGTAAAGCCGCTGGTTTTCTCGCTAATTATTGGCACCATCGCTTGCCGCCAGGGTCTGAGCACGGAAGGCGGCACTGTGGGCGTAGGGCGATCGACTACGCGGGCAGTGGTAATGGCCTCGATTATCGTAATTATTGCCGACTACTTCCTGGCAAAGGCCCTTCAGGTTATCCTAGGAACCGCTTAAACCCTGGAAATGGCAAGCACCCAATCTTCATCAAGGCGATCCCTCGAACGGATTACGAACCCGCAGAGAAATTCCACCTTTGTTGAGGTGGACGATCTGGACCGCGCCATCCCGGCGATCGAATTTCGCAACGTGGATCTGGCTTTTGACGATCGTAAAGTTCTGAACGATCTAAGTTTCAAGGTGATGAAGGGTGAAACCCGGATTATTCTGGGCGGCTCGGGCGGTGGAAAATCTACCATCATTAAGCTGGTGCTCGGCTTGTTGAAACCTGATTCGGGACGGGTACTGGTTAACGGCGAGGATATTACTTACTACGAAGAAGCCGACATGATGCATGTGCGCAAGAAGATCGGGATGGTCTTTCAGGAAGGGGCACTTTTCGATTCGTTGTCGGTTTACGATAATGTCGCTTATCGACTGCATGAACAAGGAATACCCGAAGATCAGGTGGAGCCTGAGGTCCGTCGCATGCTGCGGTTCGTAAACCTCGAGGACGCAATTGATAAAATGCCCATCGAGTTGTCAGGCGGAATGCGTCGCCGGGTGGGCATTGCACGAGCATTGATCGGGGACCCTAAAATCGTGCTCTTCGATGAGCCAACCGCAGGACTTGATCCCCCAACTGCCAGGACCATTTGCGAACTGGCCATGAAACTGCGAGATTTAGAGGACGTTTCGTCTATTTTCGTCACCCACGAAATGAACAATCTCGAATATATCTGCTCGGAATATGCTGTAGTCAACGAAGCCGGCGAAATCGTGTTCGAACGAGAGGGAGAACGGCTTTGCCTGATCAACAGCAAAGTTATGATGATGCGCGAAGGAAGAATAATCTTCAGCGGGACGGACGAAAGCTTGCGCCATTCTGAAGATGCTTATATTCAAAAGTTCCTGCGCGGACACTAGAAATGAAAGGATAAAGGAGCAGCCCTAGAGTCACTCAATCGCCTCAAGGTGACTTTATTTCTGCTTCCGGTGAATCAGAGCTATGCCCAGATCAACCAAAACAGTTTCTTTGCGCGAAGTCCGTGTCGGCTTGCTCGTCCTGGTATCTATCGCGGTGCTCGTTTTCCTGATTTTGAACGCCTCGGGCGATATTAATCCTTTTAGCAGCAGGCTCTATCTAAAAGCGCGCTTTCCGGATGCAAATGGTCTGCGAGAAGGTTCTGAAGTGCGATTGGCCGGACTGCGCGTCGGCAAGGTCGAGAGCATAATGCTGCTGCCGCCCTCGGACGTTCCAAATGCGCCGCGAGTAGAGGCCCTGATGTCGATTCAGTCGATTATCGATGGTCAACCCGCCAATCAGCGCATACGCACCGACTCGCAGGCACAGCAGGGCTCTCCCAGCCTGCTCGGAAATGAGATGTTGATCAACATCACTCCCGGTACGGCAGTGGGCGAACCGGTAAAAAATTATGCGATTCTCCCCTCGTCGAGTTCGAACACCGTGAACGACTTTGCCACATCCGGGACAGAATTGGCCCAGAGACTGAGCAAACTGTCGGACGAAATCAGCGGCATAGTGCGCGACGTAAAGGAAGGAAAAGGCACTCTCGGTCGTCTCTTTAGTGACGAGGCTTTATACAACAACCTCAATGCGACCATCCGGGAAACTGAAGATGTAATGCGACAGGTGAGATCTGGGCAGGGTTCAGCCGGTCGGTTTTTGAACGACCCGGCGCTCTACGATAATGCCAACGAAATAGCCATCCAGATGCGCGCGATCGCCGCCGATTTGCGAGCCGGCCGTGGGAGCGCCGGAAAACTTCTGATCAGTGATGAACTTTATAACCGGATTAACCGCATCGCTGATAGATTCGACCGTTCAGTGGAGTCGATCAATCAGATGGTAGCGGAAGTGAACGCCGGGCGCGGTACTTTTGGCAAGCTGTTGCGCGATGAACAGATTTATAACGATGCGCGTGCGGCCATCGCTCGCTTCAATACTACTGCGGAACGGATTGATAACGTGGTCTCGGCGGCACAGCGTGGTGAGGGTACTGTAGGGAGACTTCTCAACGATGAAGCTCTCTACTCAAATGTAAATCAGCTATCGTCTGAAGGGGTCAAACTGATCTACGATTTTCGTCAGAACCCGAAGAAATACCTGACCATAAAGTTCGAACTCTTTTAAACCGATCGTTATCCGAGTTCTTAAAACGGCGCTTCGTCTGCTGAGGGCCCGTAAATTGAGGGTACGGGTATGTCATTAAGACGAAGGTAGACACCCATTTGTGCGCGGTGGTGAATCATGTGGTTCATCACGAAGCTGCGCAAGACGGCGATTTTGGGAAGTGTCAGCAGTGACTTGCCGTTAGAGAGCAAGGTCCAGGGCTTGAGCATTTCCTCATCATTGGCTCCAGCTATTGCCGCGCGGGCCGCCTGAGTGTTTTTCTCAAACTCCTGCACGACAGCCTCACGTGAGGGCAGTTCCTCCATCCGAAATTCTTTGCCCTCCGGAGCCATGTCAAACGAATCGGCTCTTAAGGTCAAGGTCGCCCAGGTGGGCAGATTGGCGAGGTGGGTAGCCAGTGCGCCCAGGGCCATAGATTTTTCGTGGGGCTTCCAGGAAAACTTGTCCTCGGGCACCCGTTCCAGGGTTTTCCGGGTATTGGCCATTTCCTGATCGAATTCGGGTAATAGTGCTTGATTTATTGACATTGGTTTTTCTCCATCAATCTAAATACTGGTCTTAGGTCTTTGGTCTTAGGTCTTTGGTCTTTGGTCTTTGGTCTTTGGTCTTGGGTCTTGGGTGCTTGGTCTTGGGTCTTGGTCGTTGGGGGTTTGGGAATGTCGAAAAAATGTCAAATGAGAAATGTCAAACGAGAAATGACAAATAGCTGTCACTACCAACTTCTATCCGATGTGAGTCGAATCCTAAATCCCAAATCCCAAATCCTAAAATCCTAAGTTTTCAGTTGTACCAGAACTTGAAACCTGCTGGCCATGCTGCCCGGTAGAATCATCTCGCGCACACTAGTTCGGAGCTGAGTTCGCTCGGCCTCAGTTTCAGCTGCTGCGGCTCTTCGTTCCAACTCTTCCAGTAATCCCTGGTCTAACAGAAAGCGATCTAATCGTTCGAACAAGACGAGCTCAAAACCCTTGTCTCGTCCAAACTGTTTAAGCGCTGTCCAGTTAACAGTGCTCGTGATGTCCTGTTCGCCTGGAGAGTTTAGCAGCTCGCCGGCAAAACTGTGATGCCTGAAAGCACGCAGCGTTCCGTCGAAGCGGGCCGGATGCTGATACAGCTCCTTAATGTCAGCGCCGTAATCAACAATAATCAAATATCCCTGTTTTAGCTTCTCAGCAACAACGCGAAGCCAGTCCTCCACTGCGAGATTGATCTCAAATACTTGCCCCTCGCTGGGTTGGATCTGAAACCGTTTTAGATAATCGAAAACTCGCGGAGACGAAATAGGACCTTCAACCCAGCCAAATTTTGTTTCGTCACTGAGTCCGACATAAAACTCAAACAGCTTCCCGTCTCTATAGCCCAGGCGGTGAACTGGAAACGCATCAACTAGCTCGTTGCTGAAAACAATCCCGGAATCGACCAGATCAAGCTCATCCAGTCGCTTAAAACGCACCTGGTTCTTAAATCGCCCGAGAGTTTCTCGAGCGCGCGAGTTGGCATCCGGACTGATATCGTCGATCACATAGTCTAAGCTCTTATTAAGGGCGGTAGCTCGTGCCGCGGCAGTTTCGAGAACTTGAGCAGCAAAGCTTCCGTCTCCAGCACCGACTTCAACTATTGTGAAACAAGCAGGAGAACCTAACTCTACAAAGAGCCTGGCAAAGTACAGCGCAAAGGTCGCGCTGAATAGGCCGCTCGTTTCCGGGCTGGTTCGGTAGTCGCCGGTTTTGCCCCAGCGCACGCGGTCAGTTCGATTGTAATAGCCCAATTGCGGGTCGTAGAGGGCCGCCTGCATATAGTCATGGAAGGTGATAGGACCCGCGCGCTTAATCCGCTCGCAAAGGTGGTTTGTCAGAGACATCAGGAGCGATTATGGGGATCGTCCTTGTCCAGCAGGCGGGTCGTGCCCTCCGTTACACTCGGCGGACGAACAAATTCCGCAGTCTGAACTCGAGGACTGCGAGCTACCGGTTGACCGGTTGGGGCGGGCAGGACGTTTTGAACCGGGGCCCCGCCATGCAGCGGAACCGGTGGAGACGCATACGAGGTGATGGCTCTAAACCTGCGCGGGGCTCCTTCCTCAAACAGGGCGGCGTAGAGCATTCTAAGTGGTCCCCCCAAAAAACAAATTAGGGCGGCCAGAATGACGAGCAATTCGAGAAAATTCGAACCTGGCACGAACGAAGCCAGCACCCCAAGTATTGGAACCAGGAGCACTCCAGTCAGAAATAGAATCCCACCCTGCTTAACACCCCGCCGTCGCGGTGAGATTTGCGGGACACCCTCGTCGGGCTGGTACACGGGCAGCACACCACCCGTCGAGAGCAATTGAATAACTCCATCGAGCGGAAATCCGCAACGCGAGCAGAACCTGACGACCTCGGGTGCCTGAGGCTGACCACACTGTGGACAATGCATAGACCAAATCTCAACCAAAAGCCTGTAATGACAGACAGATATTAATCTGAGAGTTACGAAGAAGAAAGTAGTCTAGCCGTCACACTGGCTTGCCCTTGAAAAAGGCAAGCCCGGACCAAGGTCTGTAACAGCAGACTTGCCAGGGTCTGCGACTCGCCCGAAGGAAGCGAAATAAGCATTGACAAATCGTGGTCGCTTTTGAAGCTTTGAAAGGCCCGCTCCCGCGTAGCGTCAACTTCGGCGAGATATTCAAGAATTAGCTGCGGGGACGTGAGTGTTTCCGGCAAGGTCCATTCAAAGGGATCGTCCCACAAACTGGCCGTCAGGCCACCAAAGGTTTGCTCCACGGTTGCCGCGCTGCGCAGCACACTCTCGCCCATCGAGGGTAAGCTTCGATCACGGCCCAATTCTGGCTGTTTGTAAATCAGATCAACCTTACAACTCCCGATCAGCGACCGCCAAGACGAATACAATCTTGCAAACTCCGTACTTAGACTTTGGATGATAAGTCGACGGTTGGTAGTTTCGGATGCCTGTTGGGCCATTAGCCGCTCAGTAGAAGACGAAACAGGTGAAAGGCGTCCGCGATTTGGAAATTAAATGCGTTTCTAGAACGGTTGTTACAGGTCACAATTCTGCATCAGGGCCGCACCGAATTCGTAAATCGCATGCGCCTTAGCCTGCGAAGCAGGCGGCAGCATAAAGCCTTCTGGGGTGGAGCGCAGCGGAACCCCAGGATAGATAGTTGAATAGGGACCGTGAGCCCGCGGCAGCCCGCGGCAGCAGGCATCACTAAAACAAACGATCCACGCGATCACACGAAACCGCTACGAACGCCAAAAAAAGGACAAGCTATTTCGCGGTTGGGCCGCCCTCGGCAAAAAAAGCCTAGGGATTCTTAACGCGACGATCCTTTTCTTCGAGGACAGTGCCGAAACTGCGCCCGCCCCAGGTCAAACCGCTGTAAACGCGGCCCTTTGCGCCCACACGCGAACCGCGCGAAGGAACAGATCGAGTCGTGACCACCCAAAGTCGCCCAGTGCCATCGTCAATCTCGTAGGCGCCATAGCCAGGGATCCCGTAACTGTCAGTAACTCGACCGACAATCCCGACTTCCTTCCGCGTGTAACGTCCCGGGTCGGCGTTGATTTTAGAGATGGTTTGCTGCTCCGGGCAGGCGGTTAGAAACAGCGTCGCAATCAGAAGAAATGAGCCAAAACCGAGTCTTTTTGCCAGATGCATGGGCGTCTCCTTATCTCAGATCAGGTTGTGTGGCGGGAGAGCGCCGCAAACTTACACTGGCGGCAAATTAGAGATGCAAAGCCTGTGAAATACGTTTTCTGCAACTTCTAAAGAAAATGTCCTATTTCCCAAACCAACCAATGGGCTTCCCGGAGAGGTCCACCCAGACACTTTTAATCTGTGTATAGAGCTCCAGGGCGTGTTTTCCCATTTCCCGACCGTAACCCGACTGTTTGTAGCCCCCAAACGGAGAGGCTGCATTAAACATATTGAAGGTATTGATCCAGACCACGCCGGCCTTGATCTCTTTTGCAAAACGGTGGGCCCGGGTAATGTCTCGAGTCCAGATTCCGGCCGATAAACCATAGATTGTTTCGTTTGCCTGCTTGATTAGATCGTCCTCATCCTTAAATGAGAGCACTGAGACCACTGGTCCAAATATCTCTTCCTGGGCCACTCGCATCTGATTCTTTACTTCCGTCAGAATTGTCGGCTGGAAAAAGTAACCTTGCTGGAAAGCACCCTCGAGCTTGGGAGCGTCCCCACCACAGTAAACACCTGCACCTTCCCCACGACCTATTGTGACATAGCTCTTGATCCGTTCGAGTTGCTCCAAAGAAACCTGGGGTCCCATGTGGGTTGCCTTATCCATTGGATCGCCAACCACTATTTTTTCCGACTTCTCTTTCAGTCTTGCCAGAAATTCATCCTTTACCTCTTCCTCGACAAATAGTCGCGAGCCAGCGCAGCAGACCTGTCCCTGATTGAAAAAGATTCCCATCATAGCGCCGTTGACGGCCTGTTCGAGATCAGCATCCGCGAAGACGATGTTGGGTGCTTTGCCTCCGAGTTCGAGAGAGACTTTGGTCAAATTGTCAGCAGCAGCCCGGGCAATCAGCTTGCCAACCTCTGTGGAACCAGTGAAAGCAATCTTGTTGATCCCGGGATGCGCAGCCAAAGCGGCCCCGGCTGTCTCCCCAAACCCTGGGACTATGTTAACGACCCCTTCTGGAAAGCCCGCCTCCTGGATCAATTTACCCAACTCGAGAGCCGTAACGGGCGTCTGTTCGGCTGGCTTGAGCACTACCGTATTGCCGGCGGCCAGGGCTGGTCCAAGCTTCCAGGCAGCCATCAACAGGGGAAAGTTCCAGGGGATGATTTGACCGCAGACGCCGACTGGCTCGCGCAATGTGTAATTGAACATTTTGCCGGGCACGGGGATAGTCTCACCTTCGATCTTAGTGGCCCAGCCCGCAAAGTATTCAAAGTTTTCCACTACCTGAGGCAGATCGACGAACTGGGATTCGCGAATCGGTTTACCGTTGTCGGCTGTTTCCAACTGCGCCAGTTCGGCTGCATTCTTTTCAATCAACTGTGAGAGTTTGTAGAGCAAACGGCCGCGGTCGCGGGCGCTTAGCTTTGACCACTTACCGTCAAACGCTCGCCGAGCGGCTTCGACAGCGCGATCAATGTCGGCGCGTTCGGCTTCGGCGATCTCGGCCAGGTCCTGGCCGGTGGCCGGATTCGGTGTAGTAAAGGTCTTACCGGATTGAGCTTCGACCCACTGCCCGTCGATGAAAAGTTGATATTTCCGGGTTTCTGCTGGTTGTGCGCTGGACATTTAATCTCCTCTAGAAATCTGTAGTACCTGCCAATAATTGCCTTAGCACGTAAGGCAAGATGCCTCCGTGCTGAAAATAATCAATCTCGATTGGGGTGTCGACTCTAAGGGTTACGTTAACCCGCTGTTCTTCGCCATTCGCCCGCTTGATGAGCAGGGTTACATCCTGGCGTGGTTTGACGCCGTCTTCGAGTCCAAGCAGATCAAACTTTTCCGTGCCCTCAAGCCCCAACTGAGCGGCACTGGTCCCATCCTTGAACTGGCAGGGCAAAACGCCCATGCCGACCAGGTTACTGCGATGAATACGCTCGAAGCCCTGGGCAATTACCGCTTTCACCCCCAGCAGCCTGGTTCCTTTGGCAGCCCAATCACGGGAACTCCCTGTTCCGTACTCCTGCCCTGCGATTACGATCAGTGGTACTTGCTCGGCTTGATATTTCATCGCCGCATCATAAATACTCATCCGCTCGCCGGCTGGTTGATGAATCGTTACGCCTCCTTCGACACCTGGAATCATCAAGTTCTTGATGCGGACGTTCGCGAAGGTGCCGCGCACCATCACCTGGTGATTACCGCGGCGCGAGCCATAGCTGTTGAACTCCTCAATCTGAACCCCATGCTCCTGTAAGTATAGGCCGGCCGGAGAAGTTGCTTTTATAGCCCCGGCAGGACTGATGTGATCGGTGGTTACTGAGTCTCCGAAAATGGCCAGGGCCCGGGCGTCAAGGACGTTTTCCCATTTACCGACAGCACTACTAAAACCTTCAAAGTAGGGTGGCTCCTGAATATAGGTTGATTCCGAATCCCACTGGTAAACCGTGCCGATCTTAGTCGGTATTTCGTTCCATAGTGGATTCTGCTCGGCAAAGTCTCTATACAGCCGGCGGTAAGTTTCCGGGAGAAACGCAGACCGCATGAACTCGCGAATTTCCTCAAGTGAAGGCCAGAGGTCGCGCAAGAAGACTTGCTCTCCACTCCGGCCGGCGCCCAACGGCTCAGCCGTCATATCAACATCGATTCGCCCGGCGAGTGCAAAGGCAACCACCAGCGGCGGACTCATCAAAAAGTTGGCTTTAATACTCTGATGGACCCGCGCCTCGAAATTGCGATTGCCGGAAAGCACACTCGCGGCCACTAGATCTTCTCCGTTAATGATCTGCTCGATACAAGGATCAAGAGGTCCAGAATTTCCGATGCAGGTGGTACAGCCGTAACCGACAAGATTAAATCCCAACTGGTTTAGATATTCCTGAAGGCCAGACTTCTCGAGATACTCAGTAACGACTCTGGAGCCCGGAGCAAAAGACGTCTTCACCGACGGACGAACTCTCAGTCCGCGTTCGACGGCCTTTTTGGCGAGCAAGCCGGCAGCAATCATCACACTGGGGTTGGAGGTATTGGTGCAGGAGGTGATGGCTGCGATCAGAACGTCGCCATGACCCAATAAGACTTCGCCGCTGGGAAACTCCTCTGCTGGCACTTCGCTCAACAAATCGGGAGTGGGTCGATTGTTGATCATCTCCGTCTCAGTCCAAACATTGATGTTTGGTGCACTGGGAACAGGTTGGGCCGGCACCTCCTGTTCGCCTCCACCACCGACCGGCATGGGATTACTGCAACTGGCCAGAACTGTTCGAAAGCGTGCGAGCAACTGTTCTTTGGTCTTACCGTAGCCACCATCGGACACAGGCGCTGTCAAGAGGTTTGTGAACTGGCTCTTTAACGCGGGTAGCTCGATCCTGTCCTGGGGTCTTTTCGGCCCCGCGACACTGGGGCGGATCTCTTTCAGATCGAGTTCAAGCAAGGTGCTGTAGTCGATCTCACCACTCCGAGGCATACCGAACACACCCTGAGCCTGGTAATAGTTCCTGACCGCCTCTACTTGCTCTGCTGAACGTCCGGTGGCCTTCAAGTACTCTAAAGTCTCTTCATCCACCGGGAAGAAGCCCATGGTGGCTCCATATTCGGGCGCCATATTGGCAATGGTTGCCCTGTCAGTAGCCGAGAGGCTGGCCGCGCCTTCACCGTGAAACTCAACAAACTTCCCGACCACCTTGGTCTTCCTGAGCATTTCCGTGATGCGCAAAACTAGATCGGTTGCGGTTACACCTTCGGTGAGAGATCCAGTGATGTGCACTCCGACAACATCAGGCGTCAAGAAGTAAACCGGTTGGCCCAACATTGCTGCTTCAGCTTCAATGCCGCCAACGCCCCAGCCAACAATTCCCAGGCCATTTATCATCGTGGTGTGAGAATCGGTTCCCACCAGTGTGTCTGGAAAATACACCTCATTCTTCTCCCAAACGCCGCGGGCGAGATACTCCAGATTTACCTGGTGGCATATGCCGATGCCCGGTGGAATGACTCGAAAACCATCAAAAGCCTGAGTACCCCATTTTAAGAACTGGTACCGCGAGTTGTTGCGCTTGAACTCCATGCGCATGTTTTTCTCAAACGCTTCACTGCTGCTCGAGAAATCAACTTGAACTGAATGGTCTATCACCAGGTCGGCCGGTGCCAGGGGTTCGATGATACCGGCGTTCTTTCCCAGCCTGGCCACAGCTGACCTCATTGCTGCCAGGTCAACGAGTAAAGGAACGCCGGTAAAGTCCTGCAACAAGACGCGGGCTACGACGAAGGGTATTTCCTCGACGCGCTCACCTTTTGGCTGCCAATTGGCAAGATTGCGCACGTCCTGCTCAGTGATCTTGCGGCCATCGCAGTTCCGCAATATGGACTCGAGCACGATGCGAATACTAATCGGCAGGCGCGAGACTCTGCCGATTCCCGTTTGTTCAAGAAACGGCAACGAATAAAATTTTCCGGTTTTACCGGTAGCCGGAGCGAAGGTTTGAAGTGCTTCAAGGGGATTGTTTGTCATGACCGGACCAGTGCCTTAAGCGAAGCTGAGCGCACAACTCTCCCTTTAGAGAGAGATGAAGGTTTTTGAAAACTGTAGGAGTCGCCGGTTAACAACTTTTTAGTGTATGGCGCGCAACACGAGTCGGTCAAGCAGCGGTTAGTTGCGCAACTAACGCAGTAACAAAAACAGAACACCTTTAATAACGATTGTTATTGCCCCACGTTTGTTTAGTTGTTATAGTCAGGAGTGTTCCTCCCCCGCAAAGAGTGGTCTTCACCCCTTTAAGGGTGAACACTTGACCGGAATAGCAGTGGCAGAGATCTGCCGCGGTTTGTAAGGAGGAGTTATGCCCAGGAAACAGCCGACAACGTTTAAGTACTTGGCAAACAATCCGGAATACGTTCCCAACCCCGAGATCGAAGAGTTTATGGAAGACGAGATCTTGCGGGCGCCGAAGGACCCGGAACTGCTGGCTCACCGTTTGCGATTGAATACCGCTGCCTCACCGCATGATGCCGGCGGCGACCTGGATGCGGCCTGGGAA